>ERZ890510.318-NODE-318-length-40191-cov-8.218308_pt1 | contig 40191 bp, 34 predicted proteins | sample MGYA00521265_ERZ890510 | MGnify/ENA primary metagenome ERZ890510 (study PRJEB32303, sample SAMEA104408624) | aquatic metagenome | biome: Brackish water; feature: Chemocline; material: water | place: Baltic Sea | collected 2014-10-26T21:54:00 | depth 110 m ... | reverse complement strand
CGAGCTGGCGGAGAACGTGGCCGAGAAGATCTTCGACGAGATCGTGTCTAGGGTCCGTTGAGCGAGCTGGCTCCGAGGTCAGGGCAGTCCGCCTTCCTGCTTCGAGATGTGGAACTGGACCACCTTCCAGCTACCCTCTGTCAGGACTCGGGTCTCCGAATAGCGCCAGGTCCCGCGCAGCACCATGCCACCTGGGAGCGTGAGCGCCCCCACGAGGTACGCGACCGAAGTGGCGGCGATGCCGTACACCTGGACGTCGAGGTCACGAACTTCCACGTCTGCCTTGAAGCCAGCGTCCGCCGCTGCTTCGAGGGCCGCGACGCTGAAGCCCTCCATGAGCGGCCCACCGTCTAGGAAGAAACCGCGGGCGTCAGGATGGTAGTTGTCGACGAACGCTGCATATTGACCGGTGCTCCAGGCGTTCAACGTCGCGTTCACAGCAGAACGCACGTCCGCCTCTTGAGCCGCGATATTCGGAACCACACCTGTTAGAAGCAGAACTAGGCTCAAACCCAAAGCGCGATGACGCACACGTTCCTCCCGATGAATGCACAGCTGCAGATGCCGATCTCCTTACGAAGGGTCTAAAGGGATGTTCCTTCGAATCTGGAGCGGACGTTGGGCAGCAGGAGCGGCAGTGTTACTTGCCGTAGTCAGTCTATTGGCTGTCTGGCGTCTCGTCGACCTGTCACCTCAGGTCGAAGAGGGATTCTTCTTCGCAGATGACGACCCGCAGCTCGAAGAATCGCGGGCGGTGTCGGCCCGCTACGGATCTAGCCCTCAGATCCTCCTGCGGGTGGCCGACCTCGCCGGCGATGTGGAGGTGTACGAGCGCAACGTCGAGGAACTGACCGCCGCCTTGTTCGCCGTGGAGGGCATTTCGGGTGGCTACAGCATCGCCACGGAAAACGCGGTGCGCAGTCCTATGTTCAGCCGCATTCTCCTCACGCCCGACTCGGCGGCGACGAATGTGGTCTTGCTGACGGACAGTACAGATCCCGAGGCGCTTGTCCCGCGCGTTGAAGCCGTGGTCGCCGAATTTGCCGACCGCGACCTCGGCGTCGTCATGTCCGGCGTGCCAGTGATCGTGGAGCTGATCCGCAGGAACCTGTTCCGGGATCTCGTCGTCTTCAGCCTTGCCGCGGTGCTTGTCTTTGCACTGCTCGTAGGCCTCGTATACCGCGATGTGGCGATCGTCGTGGGCACGTTGGCGACCTGTTTCGTGTCAGTGAGCATCACGCTCATGTTGATTCAGGCCGGGGGCGTAGCGATTGGCCTTCTAACTGCCAACCTGGTGACCATCTCCTTCGTGCTGACGCTGTCGCATGTCGTGTTCATCACATCCAATTGGTCTCGGGCGATGCGAGACGGAGCTGGTGACCGTGCCCTGGCGCTTGCGCGGGGACTGAAGGACACGTTCGAGGGGTCGTTCTGGAGTATGGCGACTACCTTGCTGGGGTTTCTCAGCCTTCTTGTGGCTTCGGCGAAACCACTGAGGGAACTTGGGGTTGCTGGCGCGGTCGGGACGGTCACGGCGTTAGTGGTCGCCTACGCGGTGTACCCTGCGTTTCTGGCCCGATGGGCCAAGACTCCACCATCCGGGGCGCAGCCGGCATCGGGAACGCCCGTCGGGCATGCTCGGGTGCGAGGGCCCGCCGTAGTTGGTGCGGTCGGCCTATTCGTGCTGGTGCTGGGGGCGGGCATCTTCCGCTTGGATACCGACCCGGGTCTGCTCACCTACTTCGCGGAGGGGGGCGCCCTGCGTGACGGCCTTGAGCGCATTGATCGCGACGGGGGCAGCAGCACGCTCGATATCATCGTGAAGGACGCCGACGGCGCTCGGCTCGACTCGCCCGAGGTCTTCCAGAAACTCGAGGCGTTCCAGGATGCCCTCGAAGCTGACCCGGTCGTGGGCATGGTGCTCTCGCCGGCGGTACTGATCGATCATGCCCGCACACTGCCGCTCGCACGCTTCATGAGTATTGAAGTGTTGCTGGATATTGCGTCGAGTCCTCGCCTTGGGGGCGTCGGACTCTCCTACGTCACGGAGGCTCGGGACGAGGGGCACTACTTTTTGCGGATGCATGAGTCGATCGAGGATCCGTCCCGCGAGGCGACGATGGAGCGGCTGCGAGGGTATGCGGTCGCTTCCGACCTTGAAGCGCTCTCCGTGAGCGGGCTTTACGACCTACAGGCGCAGCTCGGACGGCTCATCGCGTCGAGCCTCCGCGTCGGAATCGGAGGCCTACTGTTTCTTTTTCTGGGCGTCGGGCTCGTGGTCTCACGGTCTGCGACCCTCACCGTACGAATGTGGGTTTGCCTGGCCAGCATTCCCATGGTCGTGCTCGGGACCTTCGGTTGGTTCGGGATCGCGGTCGACATCATCACCTCCCCGGCTGCCAATGTGGCGCTGGCCATGGGCGTTGACTCGATGATTCACTTGGTGGTGCGCGTGCGGAGGCTCCGGGCGGCGGGGCAGGAGAGGTCGGCCGACCCTAGGGCTGACGACCTGATCTGGACGGAAGCGCTATCACAGATTCGCAGACCGGTGCTCGGCGCCTCGGCGATCATCTGCGCTGGCTTCGGCATCTTCGTGATGTCGACGTTTCCACCCACGGCGCGTTTTGGCCTAGCGGTGATGCTGGGGACCGTGACCGCGGCTACGATGGCATTGGTGGTTCTGCCGAGTTTGGCGGGGATCGGTTTCAATCGGTCCGTGGGCGCCCTACCTGCGTCAGACTAGTTCCAGGGCTACTGCGAGTGCGCGCCTAAGGGAGAGGATCCCTGCCTGGGACAGCGATCCGATGTAGTCAGTAAGCCGCGTCTTTGGGACCGTCGTAAGCGCGTCGCAGAGAATCCAACTCGGGTGTTTCAATCCTTCGGCGATTCCTACCGCGACCTGGGTCGCGAGGCCGTCGGCACCGGAGTGGACGGGCGCGCAGATCACGGATGGAAAACCAGAATCGATCACCGTCTGCCGACCGACGATCACGAATACCCGCGTCGGGCGGGGATCCCCGGCGGGGCGGCGCACCCGGTAAACGTCCCCTCGCTTCACGATTCACCGGGCAGGGGGTCCTCCCAACTTCTCTGGTAGTCGATCACGTCGAACGCCACGGCGTTGAAGGCCTCGGCGTGTTCGTGGAGCAGCGCCGAGTCGCGCAGGTGAATTTCTTTGAGGTGAAGTCCGCGCAGATAGGCCTCGATGGCCCGTTCCACCACCGCCGATCGTGCCCCAGGGCCCGCAATGCGGTCGATTTCAGTGAGGAGACCGTCCTCAACGGTGATCGATATCTTCTTTTTCATCCTACTATGGTAGTATAATTGATCCTACCTGAAAATATCTCTCCACTTGCCGACAGGCAGCCGACGCGAGGGGCTCAAGAACTATGCGCGCATGGGCGGGCCCGAACATGTCGGAATCGGCCTGCGCGCTTGCGCCGCCGCGTACCCGCTCGTCAGCTTCTCCTCGACCTCGCAGCTCCAACGAAAGGCTACATGCCCCATTCGTCCGGCCCGGTTGCTCCCGCGACTGGGCTCACCCGCCGGCTCGGCCTCGTCGGCCTTGCCGCGACCGGTATCTGTTCGATGCTGGGCGCAGCCATCAACGTGGTTCCGTTCATGCTGCAGCGGAGCGTGCCTGGTATTGGGCCCTACGTGCTGCCGGCGTTCATGTTCGCGGCTGTGCCGGCGATACTCGCGGCGCTCTGCTACGCCATTTTGGCCTCTGCGATGCCACGCGCGGGGGGCAGCTACGTCTATGCGAGCCGGGGTCTGCATCCCTACCTGGGGTATGTGGCGAGTTTCTCTCAATGGTTCGGGTTGTCCATCGCAATCGGGGTGGTGTCCTACGTCCTCATCCCGTTCCTCCGTGACGTGGTTGCGGCTGTGGGCTTCGACGGTGCGGCCGCCGTGCTCGACACCGGGCCGGTCCGGGTGGGGCTCGCCCTCACGTTCCTGTGGGTGTCGGTCGCCATCAACATGCGGGGTCTGAAGGCGTACGAGAGGGTCTTGGTCCCCCTCATGGCGCTGATGTTTGTTCTGGGTGGTGTCGTGATCGTGGCCGGCTTCATGTTCGACCAGGGGGACTTCGCGGCAGGCCTTTTGGCCGCGGAAGGCGTAGGGGTGCCAGCGCCTCCGGACGTCACGATCGGCTGGTCCGGTCTGCTGGCAGCATCTGCGATCTTGTTCTCAAGCTTCATCGGCTTCGACTCGATCGCCCAGGCCGGGGGGGAGGCCAAGAATCCCGGTCGCAACCTGCCTTTAGCGATCGGCATTGCCGTGATCACCGTCGGTACCTTCTACATGCTCTTCACGGCGGCGGTCTATCACACTGTGCCGTGGAGCTTCATCGCTGAGCGGGCGCAGACTCAAGATCTCACGGCGCCCGGGCTGCTCGGCTACGTGCTGTCGCCGGGGTGGACGGTTCTCATCGTGGCGGGCGCGTCGATCGCCCTCATCAACGATCTTCCGGCCATGCTGTTGGCCGTTTCCCGCCTGATGTTTGCGTGGGCCGAGGACGGTGTGTTCCCCAAAGGGGTGGCCGCCGTTCATCCGAAGTACCACACCCCCCATGTGGCGCTCATTCTGTCGGGCGTCATGGCGTCCGTGAGCATCCTGGGAAGTCACTTTGCCGGAGACTTCTTTTTGGGCGTCGACATTTTGGTCACGTCGATGCTGGTCAACTTCATGGTCATGTGTGTGACCGTACTGACTTTGCCTGGACACAATCCGCAGATTGCCAAGGACGTCACCGTGCTCCCGTCGCGGGCGATCCAGATTCCGGTGGCTGTGGTCGGCCTTCTGTTGTTGATGACGTTTTTGGCGGTCCACGTCTGGAAGGATCTCAACGCCGAAGTGTCCGCCTGGTACTTCCATTCAACCCCGCTGTGGATCGCCGTGATGGTTGTAGCGTCTGTGATTTACTTCAAGGAGTTGGGAGCGCTAAAACGGAGCGGCGTCGATACGGAACAACTCTTCCTCACGCTTCCTCCGGAGTGACTGTGATTCCGCGAACCGAACTCGCGCCAGGGCTCGAGATTTCTCGAGTTCTTACTGGATTGTGGCAGATCGCGGATATGGAACGCGATGGCGTGCCGCTCGACCTGAACGTGGGTGCCGAAGAAATGCGTCGTTACGTGGATGCTGGCCTGACCACCTTCGACATGGCCGACCACTACGGGTCATCCGAGTTGATCTCTGGACGGTATCACGAGCGTTGGCCCGACTCAGGGGAACTCTTCACCAAGTGGGTGCCGAAGCCCGGGCCGAGATCGCTGGCTCAGGTCCGAGAAGCCGTAGAATTGGCGCTGACGCGCATGAAGCGTGAGCGCGTCGACCTGCTCCAGTTTCATGCGTGGAGCTATGCGGACCCTGCCTGGATGGACTGCGTGTTCGCGCTGCAGGAGCTCAAGTCCGAAGGCCTGATCGGACACATCGGCCTGACGAACACGGATGCTGCCCACGTTCGGATGCTGTGTGCAAGCGGCGTCGAGATCATTTCGAACCAGGTGTGTTATTCGCTGTTGGATCAGCGGGCTTCCGGAGACATGCGGGATGTTTGTGCGCAGTACGGCGTGAGGGTGCTTGCCTTTGGCACGATCGCGGGCGGATTTCTCACGGAGCGTTGGGTTGGACGGGATGAGCCAGGTATGGACGCCCTTGAGACGTGGTCCCAGATGAAGTACAAGAGGTTCATCGATGCTGCGGGTGGTTGGTCCAAGTTCCAGGGCTTGCTGGCCGCCGTCGAGCGCGCGGCTCGCCGTCTTGAGGTGTCGATGGCCAATGTGGCGAGTCGTTACATCCTCGATGACCCTGCGGTCGCGGGTGTGATCGTCGGTGCCCGACTGGGCAAGAGTGAACACATCGACGACACCCTGCAGATGTTCGACTTCGAACTCGATGACGAAGCCCGCGTCGACATCGGAGCAGCCGCGGCCCTGCTCGACGCGATCCCTGGGGACTGTGGAGACGAATATCGGAAGCCTCCGTTCCTCACCGCCGCCGGTGACCTCAGCGATCACTTCGAAAGCTTCCCCTCGCCGTATCCGACCGAGCAGGGGTCGGATGGTCGGACGAAAGCGCTCAGCGGAACCGTGTGGGAGGATCTCGCGGGTTTCTCGCGCGCCGTACGAAAGGGCGATGGCATTTTTGTGTCGGGCACGACCGCGACGCATGGCGACCGATTGATCGGTGGGACGGACCCAGGCTCGCAGGCGCACTTTTGCATCGACAAGATCGAGGGCGCGATCCAGTCACTCGGCGGGCGCCTCGAAGATGTGGTGAGGACGCGCATCTACATCAACGACCCAGACGTGTGGGAGCCGGTCTCGCGGGCGCACGGCGCGCGCTTTCGCGACATTCAGCCCGCCAACACGCTGGTCAACGCTGGTCTGATCGGGGACGGGTATCTGATTGAGATGGAAGCCGAAGCGATCGTGGACGCCCAGGAGGACTGACCATGAAGGTGATCCGCAAATCCGACGTGCCGGAGGCTCCGGTCGACGAAAACAACTTTGTTCTGCCGGCCACGATGCAGCGGCTCCTAGGCCGTGAGGACGGGCAGCCCGTCCGGATCTACCGCGTCGCCTTTGACGAGGGAGCCCGTACACACTGGCACCAGCACGACGACGTTCAGGTGCTGTTCGGGCTGAGCGGAACTTGCGTGGTGGTCGATCGGGCCGGAGTCGAGCTGTCGCTGTCTGACGGCGACATCGTCGTCATCGACGCCAACGAGGAGCACTGGCACGGAGCGGCACCTGGCACGGCAGGGTCGCATTTGGCGATCAACTCAGGTGAGGAGACGACCTGGCTGGAGAGCTCCGCGCGGGAGTAAACGCGGGTGGGGGCGCGGGTTGGTTTGTTGGAGAAGCAGGGCAACGCTCCCTCCGGGCTAGGGCGCTGCGTTCTGGCTGGGTTTTTCGGGAATCCCTTTTACTTGTTCCGGGGGTCCTCATTTTCGTTCTCTTCGCTCCGAGGCATAGCCTCGAGCCTCGCTCGGAGCAAGCGTCGTCTGATTCCCCCCCCTCACGCACGGTCTTCGCGGCACGGGGTCGGTGGCTGAATGGTCGGAGTGCCACAGCCCAGTCACTTTTGGGGGCACGGTGGTTTGAAGTTCGCCCGGGAAGTGCCCTCCCGAAGCCTTCCTAAGCTCAAGCCGCAACAGCCAGATGCTAAAGCAAGCCTGCATCGCCACAGTCGCCACAGACAGGTACCACATGTGGCGCAGTTCAAACCACGGCTGGAACGACATCCACACCGCGGATGGGATGAAGAGCGACATGCGGGCGACTCCGCTCGCTAGGGCGGGCAGGGTGTTGCCGACGCCTTGGAACATGCCGGAGCACGTGAAGACGAGTCCGACCGCCACAAAATTCCACGAGACGATGTGCAGGAACTCCGCCCCGATCGCGATGACTTCAGCGTCGTCGGTAAAGGCGGCGATGAGTAGTTCCGGGCGCCACAGACATAAGAGCGTCAGCGTCAGCATGATGAGACTCCCGTATATCGCGGCGACCTTGAACGTCTGGCGCACGCGGTCGTGCCGGCCGGCTCCGAAGTTCTGTCCCGCCAGCGGACCCGTCGCAAAGGCTACCGCCATCGCAGGGAGGAAAACCGCTTGCATGACACGCGAGCCGACGCCGTAGCCGGCCTGTGCCGCCGCACCAAAGTCGCGAATCGTCCAGTACATCACGCCTACGACGATGAAGAGCACCAAGAACTCTCCGCCGGGCGGTAGGCCGATCGCCAGAATGCGCTTCCAGGTGTCGAGGCGCGGCTTCAATAGCTTGGTGTCCAGGCCCACGAAGTGCTCAAGCTTCAGGAAGTAGACGGCCATCATGAGGACCCCGACACCGATCGAGATGGTGCTGGACAGCCCCGCGCCCATCACCCCGAACGGGTGACCGGTGAGCCAACCTCCGATCATGACGGGGGCGAGTACCGCATTCAGGGCGACAGTCCCGATTTGTACGATCATCGTCGGCTTGACGATCCCGGTGCCTCGCAACGCTGAGCCCATAGCGACAAGCGCGAACTGGAGGCCGAGTCCGGGAAGAAACCAATACAGGTACTCCATCCCGGCTGCGGTGGTCGCCGCGTCTGCGCCGATCGTGCCCATGTATTCGTCGGCGAGCGTGTATCCGCCGACAAGCGTGACCAGCGCACAAAGCCCAGCGAACAAGATGCTCTGGTTGAAGATCAGGTTGGCGTCATCGCGGTCCTTCCTTCCCGCTGCGTGAGCGATGAGCGCCATGGTGCCGACGCCCAGGACCTGGGTGAGCGACATGACAAGGAATTGCACGTTGCCTGCCGAGCCCAGGCCGGCGATCGCGGCGTCGCCGAGCTGGGCCACGAAATAGAGGTCGACCAGGTAGTACGCGGCCTGGAATACCATCCCGATCGAGATTGGGATCGCGAGCGCCAATAGATGACGTGGGATGGAGCCCGTTGTCAGGTCTTGAATGATGGAGAGGACTCTGCGCTAGGCGCGTTGGGATTGTGATGCGTCGGGAAGCGCACGGTTTGCGATCTGCTGGGCGTGCACCTTAAGGTCCAGCGGCCACGCATCGGACTCCTCGAAGAATTTCGCTCGATCCCCCGCGAATAAGGCACGGGTCGCCTCCTCGAAGCCGGGTTCGTTTCCGAGCATCGCAGACATGAAGCGGTAGGCCGAGTCCTGCGACTGGCGCTTTCGGTCAGCACCGCCCTCTTCGCGGCGAGCGTGCTCGATCAGCCGGCGCAACGTGGCGGACGCGCTCCCGCGTTGAGCGCCGAGCCAAGCCCAGTGCCGAGGCAGGAGAGTCACCTCCTTGGAGACCACCCCGAGTTTAGGACGCCCCGGGCCTTTGCGAGGAGCTGCCTCGCTGGTCAGTGAAGTGGCCTCCGCGCCCGGCGATCGCTCGGGTAGAAGAGCCAGTACACGCTCCCGCACGTCGTCGAGAGAGCCTCGTAGATCTAGCTCCACAAACCCGCTGGTCGCGTTGTCGAATACCAAAATGGTGGTGACAGGGTCGTGGTCCGCGACGGTCTTGGCGGCCAGCGCGACGTGCATGAGGGAGCCAGACGCGATGCGGCGCTGGCCAGAAAAGGCTGTGCAGCCCGAGATGAGGTCCTGAGTCATGGTGCCGTCCCTATTGGTTCAGTGGTCCAGCAATTATACCAGGGTAAAACAGTTTGTCAATATTACCCGGACAAAACGACGTGCCTGGGGGCCTTAATAAGCGGTGCGCCTTGCTGCGGCCCAGTGCAGACGCCCCTCCCGGTGGTGAACGACGGGGCCGCGGTGCGGGACTGGGTAGCGCGTCTGGGCAGGCGGAATGTGGAGCTGGTTCGGATTGCGGCCTACCGGTAGTCCTTCAAAGCCCTCGCATGTACTCAGGTCTCAACGGAATTTGCCCCGCCAACGCGGCATCAAGTGCCGCAACCAGTCGTTGCCGATCCTCGGGCAGCCGGCCCCCAACAGGGACGTAGTTCGACGCGTGGTTCGTCCTGAAGAGTGCGTTCGTGGGCCTCGCCTCGTCGACGATCGTGCGGAGTTCCGTCAGCAGCCCCGCCACGTTCGGTAATTCGAAGCGTCCTTTGTCGACCATGCGCTGTAGGGGTGTCCCAGGAATGATCGTGAGCGTCAGCGACGCGAGGTATTCGGGATCCATCTCGGTAACCAGCCGCGCCGTTGCGTGAGCGTGCGCTACGCTTCGGTCCACCCCGCCAGCTCCGAGCAAGGTGATCACGCTGATTTCCAAGCCGGCGGTGTGAGCCTTCGCCGCCGCATCGACGTGATCTTTGAACGTCCCACCCTTTACGAGGCGGCGGAGAGTTTCCTCGTCTCCCGATTCGGGCCCGATGTAGAGCAGGGCTAAGCCAGCTTCCTTGAGTTCACTCAACTCGGCATCGCTCTTTTCCAGAACATTGCCGGCCGTCGCGTAACAGGAGACCTGCCTCAGGTGGGGGAAGGCCTCCCTGAGAGCCCCGAGCAGCGCCAGCCAATGCGGGACGTCCATGACGAGCGCGTCTCCGTCTGCGACGAAGACCTTCTCCACCCCAGGATAGAGCTGACCCGCCTCCGAGATATCCTCAAAGACCTCCGAGAGGGCCCTCTCACGGAAGTCCACCCCACGATACATGTCGCAATACGTGCACAGGTTATGCGAGCAGCCGATGGTGGCCTGCAGGATATACGACCGCCCCTCCGATGGTGGTCGGTAGACTTTCCCTTCGTAACGCATAGCGATCGTGATGGTGTAATTGGGCGGTTATCGCGAACCCGAAATCTATCGGGAATGGGGTTGCCAGTGAGTGTGCGTCCCAATCGGAAGGCACCCTGGCCCGGCTCCGCAGCAGCAGCACTCCGGCCCCAAGTACCCCGTGTCCGCGCCGTCCCCCATGACGGTGTAGTCCATGCGTTTGGGCGAACCGGTGTTGCCGGAGGTCACTCGGTCCCTCCGCGTCTGCGCCTACGCCCTACCCCTGCGCAGCCCTCAAGAACCTCCGAGCCAACTGCGCCACTCTGTCCTGGCCCGCCTCTTCGGCCTCGGCCATGATCTTCTCTACATGCGGCACGAGCATCACCTCTCCCCACACGTAACCGGTAGCTTTTTCGGCGCTGCGCGTGTCCCCGCCGTCTGCCCCGTGGATGAGCGCCCACGCTGCGGCCTCGGCATAATAAGGCGAGTCTTCATCGGGTAGCCGAAAGTCCTGCGGTGGCTCCGAATCGTCTTCCTTGACGAATGCGCGTGACATAAGCGCGAGGGGCCGCGTTAGCGGCTGCCGCCGGCGTCCGCTCCGGCCTTGGGAAGCTTGATCTCAGGCTTTTCCGGGTGCTCACGGTACAGGACGATGGTCCGCCCGATGGTCTGCGCCACATGGGTGTCGGGTATGGCGCTCGTGAGCTGCTCGGCGGTCTTTTTGGCATTCTCAGGCGCCGTCTCGAGGATCTTCACCTTGATGAGTTCCCGAGTATTGAGGGCTTCCACGACGGAATTCACCAATGCGCCGGTGACACCGCCTGTCCCAATATGGACGAGGGGTTTCAATCGATGCGCCAGTTTGCGAAGGAAGGCGCGCTGTTTCGAGGTCAGTTTGGTCATTGAGAAAAGTATATCGGCGAACGGGGCATGGCGCTTGCCCTTTACACGGCAAGAACGTGTGCAATCTAGCCTCACGGCTGACGTCCTAGAGAGCCCCCATGGCCATTTGGTGCAGGGGAGGCGACAAGATGTCGGAAAGGGCCGATCGGATCTTCATTGGGGCGCTCGCCGCATTCACGCTACTTGGATTCTCAGCGGCGAGGCCTTCGGAGGCATCCGCAGGCGTTCCGACGTATCTTCCCTTCAAGACACTGATCGGTTGTTGACGAGGGAGTATCTTGGCGTCAACGCGTAGACATTGAGGCCATGTTGCGCGGCTAGACGCTCGCCGGTGCTCAGGCGGCGGACCTCGAGAGTGAGACCGGATTGATCACTGTTGAGAAAAGCGCCGACCTGATCGTCGTAGATAAGAACCTACTGGCCAGTGCTCCCCAGAGAATCTCAGAGGTGCGAGTGGATCTGACGGTGTTTGAGTGCCGGGTCGTATACGCACGAACTCTAGGAGACGCCCGATGATGTGCCGACTTCGCTTCCTACTTCCTGCATTGACGCTTGCCGCGATCGCGTGCGGTGGGGACAAGGCCCCCGAAGTGGTGGTCGACTTTGCAGGCGCGTGGCACCTAAGGGCTGACTTTATCTATCAACCTGAAGACGTCGTTTGTGTAGTGACTGGCCTAACGCTCAATGTCGTCCAGGACAGCTCGTTCCTCTCCGGAAGTGCGACTGCCGGGTCGGTGTTGTGCTCACAGAGCGGCGTAGATTGGCCGGCCACCGAGACTGGAGAGTTCATCCTCAGCGGCAATGCGCGGCCCGCGAGCGTGATCTTCAACCTACAGGAGCGCAGCGGGCCGTCGCTCACCTTTAGCGGACCGCTCACAGGCTCTCAGTTCAATGGGGTGTTCCAGGGGAGCTTGGTAGTAGAGTCCTTCAACCTCGGGGACGTTGCCGTCAGCGGGACGTGGACGGCGAGTCGCTGATCTGACCTGCGTCCCCTCGCCGAGCCGGCGATCAACCTGCATGTTGGGCGTAGGTCATGCCTTTTCGGAGAGGAAGTTCATGCGGTCCATCACCTCGATTCTACTCGTCGTTGTCCTCGTCACGGGGTTCGCTGAGCCTGCGGCTGCCCAGGCGGTCAAAATCGACGAGTGGAAGAACCAACTCGTCCAGACGATCGAGGCGAGGCGGAAGTTCACGGCCAATGTGGTGGACCAGATCTTCAGCTACGGCGAGTTGGGCTTCCAGGAATTCGAGACGTCGGCTTACCTCGTGGCGCTGCTCAGGCGAGAGGGCTTCACCGTCGAGGAAGGTGTCGCGGGAATCCCCACGGCTTGGGTCGCCACTTGGGGCTCCGGCAAGCCGAAGATCTCGCTTGGCACGGACATCGATAACATCCCCAAAGCGTCACAGACGCCGGGCGTCGCGTGTCACCTGCCCTTGGTCGATGGCGCCCCCGGGCATGGTGAGGGTCACAACTCCGGGATGGCGGTTCAGGTCACCGCAGCGCTGGCCGTGAAAGAACTGATGGAACGCGAGGGCCTTCCTGGTACGATCCAGATTTGGCCAGGCGTCGCGGAGGAACTCGTCGGCACCAAGGCCTACTACGTCCGGGCTGGGATCTTCGAGGATGTGGACATCGTCCTGTACGCCCATGTCGGCAGTAACCTCGGTACCAATTGGGGCAACACGCCGGGCACAGGACTCGTGTCCGCGATGTTCACCTTCGATGGATTTGCAGCCCACGCGGGAGGGTCACCCTGGGCGGGCCGGAGCGCCGCCGATGCCGCGAACCTCATGGAGGTGGGCTGGAACTTCAGACGCGAACACATTCGGACCGAGGCCAGATCCCATTCGGTGATTTACGACGGTGGTGACCAACCGAACGTCGTGCCGTCCAAAGCGAGCGTGTGGTTCTACTTCCGCGAGAAGAACTATCCGCAGATCCGAGACCTCTTCGCCATCGGTGACTCGGTAGCGCAGGGCGCGGCGATGATGACGGGGACGAAGCTCGCCGAGACCCGCATTATTGGGTCTGCTTGGCCTGGGCACTTCAACAAGATCATCGCTGAGACCATGTATGCGAATATCGAGAGGGTCGGTTTGCCCGAATGGACCGCAGACGACCAGCGCTTCGCGATGGCCACGCAAAAAGAGATCGGCGGAAACGAAAGTGGCCTCCCGACCGAACTCTCCATTCTGCGGCCCGCCCCCACTGAAGCGCAGCGTACAGCCGGTTATGCAGACGATATCGGGGATGTGTCTTGGAACGTCCCGACCGCCACGCTCTCGTTCCCGTCCAACATTCCCAACCTGCCGGGCCACAACTGGGCCAACGCCATCGCCATGGCCACGCCCATCGCCCACAAGGGCGCCACTCAGGGCGCTATGGCTCAGGCGATGACCATGCTCGACTTCATGGTTCGCCCGGATCTAGTAACCGCAGCTTGGGACTATTTCAACAACGTGCAAACGAAGGACATGACGTACACGCCGTTCATCCGGTCAACGGACGAACCCGCGATCGAGATGAACGCGAAAATCATGGACGAGTTCCGCGAGGATATGCGGAAGTACTACTTCGACTCCAGCATCTACGGCTCGTATTTAGAGCAGCTCGGGGTGTCGTACCCGACCGTGCGCCAGCCAGATGGGCGGTGCTCGATCGGCTCGATCAGTGAGGACGATGGCTTCGGAGGGCGGTAGGAGGGCGGCAGGCAGGCGGGCGGGCTGCGTAGGCGGGCGGTAGGAGGAGGTCGGCTCCCGGTGGGGGCATCGTCGGCCGGTTCAGCCCATTGGATCAGCTTCGTGCCCTTCCATGCACCACGAGTTGTTCTGGGATGCTCTCGGCAACGGCCTTTCCGTGCTCGGACGTCTCCCGGATCCACTGAAGCCACAACGCTCCGGTCGAGGCCTGATGCGTGGGGCCGCTTGGCGCGGCTGCAACGGGGGCTGTGAAGGCGCCGAGGACGTAGTTGCGCGCCCGGACGTACTTCTCCTCGGGGCTGATCTCAAGCACCTCCGTGGTGATGCCGCTCCCCACAACAGACGGCGAGTCGGTAGATGCGGCCGTGAAGCCCAGCCACTCAAGGAACTTCGGTTCGGGGTGCACGATGGCCGAAGAGGTCACCTGATGGATCACCGAATCAACTCCGTCCCTCCGGTGCCCCGGAAGTGACGAGACAATGCGGCCTCTCGACGCGACATGAACGTCACCGGAGATGACGGCAGCGCGGTCACGGGGGCCGATCGCGTCCAGAAGGTGATGGATCAGCCTGGTTCGCTCGTTGCGACGGGAGCCGTGCTCCCACTGATCTCTTCGGTCGTCCTCCAGACCCCCAGCGGATATCCACTCAGCTCGCGTGCGACGGTAGACGACGGGAATCCCGGAGATGAGCAGCAGATAGGACTCGCGGGGGTCTTCCGAGGCGCGAAAGTCCGACAGCGTGGTGGTCAGGTCGGCCCATTGCTGCTCCGACAGGACCTGAGTCCTGGTGCGGTTCCCCCTGAGGTCCGGGAGAATCATGGTGGCCGTTTGGTACTCAGACTCGAGATGCAGCATCTGGAGAAAATGAGACTCACCTCGGGTCACCAAAGGATTTGTCTGCCCGCCCAGTTGAAAAACGGAGAAGGTTTCTTTGGCGGCTTCAAAGACGGCCTGGTGGAGGTCCGTGGATTGGAGAGCCTCGGCGTGTGAGCCCCAGCCGTCGAAGATGTCGTGGTCGTCCCACGTCATGACCGCCGGTATACAACTCATGGCGGTAGCCATCGCTTGATGACCCCACTGCTTTTGATACCACGCGATGTAGTCGCCGAGAATGTGCTGCCGGTCATCTGGAGAGACCTGGGCAGCCGCGTGCCCTGACAGCCGGAGGAGGGTTGGCTTTTGCCAGAGCGCATCGCAGTAGATCTGATCGCCACCGCCCACGAGGAGGTGGATCCCGGTAAGGTCATCTACCGAGTCAGTCCCGAGGCCGATCTCGTGACGCTCCATCAGGTCCTCCCACATCAACACGGGATTTTGGACCTTATGAACATCGGCCGGATCGCTGAAGCCGTTGCACGAAAAGAAGGCGAAGCGGGGTAGGGTGGAACGCCGGGGAATCGCGACGGGACCGTACTGCTTGCCGTTGAGTTGGTAGTAGATCGGGTGGTCGACGGCGTCTCGGGCGACGCTGACCGACCAGCCCCAAATCCGCACTTGGTGACCTTCAAATTCGTGGACGAATTGGGGAGTCGACACGGTGACGCCGACGTTGCTGGGATTACGGACTTCGAAGTCCGGCCCCTCTGAAGGGGGAGCGTCATCGTTACCCGCGACGGTGACGTGAACCTCGAAGCGCCATTCCTCTACGGTCGAGGGGCGGGCGTAGAGAATCGGTCCGAGTACGATATCTGCCATGAGCTTCCCCTGTCGGGCACATCTGTGCGCAACGTAGTGGCCTGGGGGAGGCGTCGGCCCACCTTAGTGATCTCGTGTGGATACGGCAAACGGATCGGTGAGCCCGCCGCTAGTTCGTGAGCCGCTCCAACGCCGCCCTCGCGTCTTCATTCCCGCGCTCCGCCGACTGGGTGTACCACACGACCGCCATCTCGGTGTTACGCGCCACACCGCTGCCAGCCTCGTGTGCCTCCCCGAGTCGAAGCTGTGTGATCGCGTCGCCCTGTTCGGCTGCCAGTTTCCACCAATACACGGCGACCTCCGGATCCGGCTCGATCCCGCGACCGGCGGCGAAGATGTTGCCGAGGTTGTGTTGGGCGAGCACGTGCCCGCGCTCGGCCGCCGCGCGATACCAGCGGATGGCCTCTGCGGGATCAGGGTCCACACCGAGCCCCTCGTCGTAGGCTGTCCCCATGAGGAACTGCGCTTCTACTTCGCCGAGGTCGGCCAGGTCACGGACGGTCTGCAGGACAGTGACAGCGATCCCGCTCGCCATCGCCTCGTCCCGCACGAAGCCCATGCGACCCCGCGAGTGGCAACGGGCCACCCACATTCGCGATAGCGGTGAGGCCGTGTCTTCTAATACCTCGAGCAACAATGTGCGTGCCCTGCGATCATCCACGCGCCCAGCGACGCCGGTATACCAATCGATCGCTTCCAGAAGCCGGGGGTCCGGCCCGCCTGGGGGACGTCCGAAGAGGTACACGGACGCCTCTCCGACGGTGAAGACCGGTTGGCTGTTGTCTAGGTTCGGACCGCCGAGGCGAGCGACGCGCCGGTCTAGGCGATCCGTCTCAGCCCCCCCTCGCTTGTTGAGGACGACCCAACTCCGGGCCCCAACGGGTCCTGTGGCCGCGACACGCCGAGGGATGTCGTATTGGTTTACATAAAACTTGATTGGCTCCGAAGTCACGAAGTCGCTCATGACGAGGTCCCCTGGACGGAACCGCTCCATGATACCCTTCACTACCTCCTCCACCTCTGGAAATGTCCCCGTTTCCAGGGACCCGCGCACGGGTTGCTTGACCAAAATCTGAGCGACCATGACGATCGCGATGAGGGCCGATGCCGCGGTCCCCGCGACGACACCTTGGGCGCGATCCAGCCGCTTCACGGTCTCGGCCACGCCGATCCCACAGCCGACCGCGACGAGGGGTAACACCCAAAGCCAAGTGCGCGCTTCTCCGAAATTCCGCTGTACGAGCATGACCGCGACTGCCCCTACGACGACCGCCAGGGCGAACGAGAAGGGGTGCCGGCGTGGCCGCCAACGCACGCCCGCGAGAAGGACGGCTGTCGCGGCGATGGAGAGCGGCCAAGGCACGCCTCTGGTCCAGTGTGCGATCACGTCTCTCGCTGCTCCGGGCGCCGCTAGGAAGAAGTCCCGTAGCGTCTGAGGCTCAACGAACCGGTTCGCCACGAGGGCGTCCACGCCCGCATTCATGAGAATACCCAGGTAGAGCGCGATAGAGATCGCACCTACGAGGAGGTTGGCCCCGAAGAGCACGGCGAGGCGGCGGACGCGGACGCTTCGACCGCCTGATTCCAGGGCAAGGTTGAAGCCAAGCCAGAGCGTGAGCCCCGCCCACGGGAGCGCCATGATCGGCAACGTGAAGAACCCAATCACGCCAACCTCGACAAGGGCGAACCACAGGATCGGACTCTCTTTGTCGAGCAACCTTTGCCCGATCCCGACGGCCAGCAGTGTGCATAACGCAAGGAGTGTGTAGCCCCGAGCATTCGTCGAAAATTCGATGAGCACCGGGGATGTCGCGACGATCGTCGCGGCAACGAGTCCAGCGCTCCGTCCGTGGGCCTGGAATCCGACCCACGCCGCCATCGGAATGAGCATACATCCTGCGAAGAAGGCCGGGAGCCTGATGATGATGGGCACCGGTCCGAACCAGTCCGTCAGCCAACTCACGAGCAACGTGTGAAGCACGTGGTTGTTCGGTGTGTCGTAGACCGTCGTAATGACTTCCCATCCCTGGGATGCGTAGGCCATGTAGGTGATCGTCTCGTCGTAGCGCATGGGGATGTCGAGGTGCATGGCGCGCAGCACCATCCCGAGCGCGCATACGACGAGCAATCCGATGCCGAAGAGCGTCTCTTCCCGCGCGTCGCCGGCTGGAGGGGTCGAGAGTGAGTCGGTCACGCCAACGAGAGAAGGGGAATCGCGTGTCAGTGCGCGCCTCGGGTCGCGGTCACGATCCTGCCCCGATCGAGGAGGCCCCGATATCCGCGAGTGACGGCGTGCCAGCCAACTGCATGGTGATCTCCAGTTCTGTCTGCAGAATCTGCAGCACGCGCTCGACGCCCTCCTGGCCGAAGGCCCCCAGCCCCCACAGGTAGGGTCTGCCGATCGCGACCGCCGTCGCCCCGCGAGCCATCGCCTTGAATACGTCCGTTCCCCTGCGAATGCCGCCGTCTACGATGACCGGGACCCGGCCCTGCACTCCCTCGACCATCTCGGGGAGCGCGTCGATCGTGGCGCGCCCGCTGCCCTCGGAACGACCTCCGTGGTTCGAAACCCACACGGCGTCCACGCCGTGCTCGACGGCCAGCTCTGCGTCTTCTCTTGTGACCAGCCCCTTCACGATGATGCGCTGGTCGGTGATGCCTCGCAGACGACCGATGAAGTCCCACGTCATGCCCGCTGTGCGAAAGTCCGACGGTTGGTACGACGTGCCTTGGTACATCGGCTTTACGGGAGGTGCCTGGCCGCCCTCTCGGTGACAGCTCGCGCAGTCGCGGTCATCAATGCGCTTCCAGCGCTCCTGGGTGAGGCGATTGCTGTTGCCAGGCAGGTCCACGGTGAGCACGAGTGTTGGGCAGCCCGCCTCGCGCACCCGCGCGACGACCGCTTGAGTCACGTCCCAGTTGGAAGTGGCATAGAGCTGATACCACACGGGCTCACCCCGGGCACCGTTGACCGCCTCGACGCCGGTCGAGCTCACCGACGACAACACCTGGAGATGTCCTCGAGCCTGCGCGGCCCTCGCGGTTGCCAGTTCTCCGTCAGCATGAAAGGCGCGCTGGCTTCCTGCCGGTGCCACGATGATTGGGGACTGCCATTCACGGCCGAACAGTGTCACCCGGGTGTCGATCGTACTGACGTCCACAAGGCGTCGTGGCCGCACGTAGAGGCGCTCGAAGCCCGCACGGTTGTTGTGCTGCGTCTCCTCGCCGTCGACTCCGGTCTGGATGTAGCCGAAGTGAGCGGGAGGCATGACGAATTCGGCGACCTTCTCCATGTCGAAGATATCGAGCGCCTCAGCCGCACTGCCTACAAGGTCGTCGAGCGCACGTCGTGGTGCTTCCTGAGCCACGGCGTCGCCCGCGGAGAAGACGTCGCAGCCGCCCAGGTAAGGCAGCAGCGGGCTCGCCGCGAGCCATCGCAAGAAGTCACGGCGGCGGACGGCCTGTTGAATGAGGTCCGACAAGAGAGACGCTCCTAGAAGGCTGTTGAAGAGGTACGGTGGCCCGCGCGACCACCGGTCGCCTGAGGGATACCGCCAGGGTGCGGGATCCCCGGCCGCGCGTCAATCGGTGGCGGGGGGGAGCGGAAAGGGCTCGACGTGCACCACGACGTGCCGTGCGCTGAGTTCCGACGTGACGTCGACTTCGACCTGATCTGCGACGTCGTGGGATGCCGCGACGTCCAGGCTCGCATCGACACCGATCGTCAGCTCTGCGAAGACAGCGCCTGGGCGGCCTCTGGATCGAATCGCATAGGCGGCTCGGACGCCGTGGACGTGCTCGGCCACTTCGCGGATGTTGGCCGGGTCTACCGCGCGTTCGTCAACAAGAAGCGGCACCGATGCTCTTACGATCTTCCACCCCGTGCGGGCGATGATCTCGGCGACAATCAGCGTGATCCATGGGTCGACTTGTGGGTGCCCTGCGGCTGCGATGAGCAAACCAGCGAGGACGCCGATTGTGGCCATGACGTCCGACCGTGTGGGGGCAGCGTCAGATTGAGGCCCGTGCCGGCGAGCGACAGCACCACGACCGGGACCAGCGCGCCCGCATAGGGACGCACGAAACGAAGCGCACGCCGGAAGTGGGGGTCGAGCACGTTCAATCGGTTCCTCCTCCGAGCCAAGGCGGGCCCGTCCCCGTCACCGAGAGCGGGCCCAACTTTCGACTCGCGGATCCCCTCAGGCCCGTGTGGGTCAACACCTTGCGACGAGAACTAGCGTCGGGTGCCTGAGATAGAGCCTTCGCCCATGCCGGCGATTTCGAAGCTGCCCATCATCTCGTCCCCATCGATCGCGATGTGGAAGGCGAGCGAAAAGTCTGGTGAGCTACCGACGAACGTCACTTCATTGCCGTTCACCGCAAAGTTCGTAAGCTCGACCGTCACCATGTCGGTGGCTAGAGAGCCGATATAGGCCCCGTCCGCGCCTTCAATGATCAGCAGGCCACCCAGCATCATCCCCATCGCATCGATGGAAACGTTGAACTCGCCAGCAGGGGTAAACGGCGGCGGCGGTGGTGGCGGTGGTGGACCCGACGAACAGGCGGCGAGCATGGACGCCACGACGAGAGTTGGCAGGAGTCTCTTCAACATTATGGTCTCCAAGGAATCGGTCGGGGGTACGCTGAGAATGTATTGCGAGACCGGGCGAGGCGCACCGGGCTGAGGTCCGCGCCTGGGTGGACACGAGTGTTCGTGATTACCACTCTTAATCAGGTAGCGGACATCTCCATTCCAGTGAGCAAGACCATGCGCCCGTTTACGCTTGGTACCACGACGTTTATCCAGGGCCTTTATACCGTGATGTGGATGATCGTCCTGGGCGATGTGGCGTCGCCGACGTTCAATATTGAGGGCTTTGCGGACGCCTCAGGGCTCCAGGCGGTGGTATGGGCCGTGGTGATCATTACAGCATCCGTCGCGCTCGGTGTGGTGATGCACACGTTGTCCCGCAGCGTGTTTCATATGCGGAAGCTGCAATGGGGTTTCGACATCTTGTCGAGTGACACCGTCAGTGCGCGACTGAGCGAGCTTGAGGCCGCCAAATCGTTCCCAGGTGGCCTGAATTACGCAGACGTCCTGAATTACGAGACCCCGGATCGGGTTGTGAAGGCAGGCGCAATTCTCCATCACATGGGATTCCAAGTGATGGCACAGGCGCCCGACGTCTATGACCGATTCGAGGTGTGCCGGGACCAGTACCGCCTCGCCCGCGCCTTCATCCTGCCGTCGATCGCGCTGGCCTTTACCCTACCGCTGTGGGCTCCAGTGGCTGCGCTGGACGGTGCCGGGGCGATTGGGCCGTTCCCGATTATTCGGGGTCAGCTCTTCTTGCTTGGGATCCTTGCCGCTTCCGTCAGTTATATGGCGTTTCGGGAACGCTCTTACCGCTACTACGCGGCGAAGATTCTCGCGTTTGTGACCATCGAGGGGATGGCCGAAGAGCACTAGAAGCCTGTTAGAAGTTGCCGCCCTGCGGGATCACAACTACGCCAGCCATGTCTTCGTCGAACGTGACGGACCGCATGAACTCGAAAGTCGCGCGGTCGTACACGTCGATCGTGTTTCCAGCCACGTAGATGTAGAGCTTCTCTCCGTCAGCGCTCACGCGAATGCCTATGCGCGGACGCCCAGCGAACTCGTGCCTGCGCGCGAGCTTCTTGCCCACCAGGTCGAACTCCCAGAATTCATAGCGACCGACCTCGCTGAGGAGGCTGTAGGCCATTTCGCCGCCCGGCGCGAGTGCGAAGCCACGCATCGACTGTGGATCGCCGACCGTGAAGAAGTCCACTTCCTTTTCTGACAGTCGCACCTGCGCGATGCCCATCATGCGGCGGTTCTGCGCGGGGTCCGTCACTCGGTACAAGCCCGTCGCCACACCGTCGGCGTCGTAGGTCCCTGATCCGAGCGGAAGGCTCGCGCGCCCGAGGCCCGGCTCCTGCGGTTTGGAGATCTCCCAGCGGTCTACCTCTTCGTACGTTTCCGCGTCGAGCGCGATGACGTCTTCCGCGAACAGGTAGAGCAGCTTGCCGTCTGGCGAGTAGGTAAAGCCGATGTTCTCGACCGTCTCTCCCTTGGGGAAGTCGATGGTGTCTGTTACGGCCTTCTTTTTCATGTCGTATTCGAGAATGAACGGGCCCTCCACGACGAAGCGGTCGCGCATCTTGGTGTACCGCTTGCCGAAGATGATGGCCTCGCTGTCATCGGGGGACGGTGCAAAGCCGTCGATCCGGAAGGTCACGTTGCCTTGAGACAGTGTGAACTCGTCGGTGATCTCGCCGCGCTCTAGGTCCACGATCTCGATGTACTCGGACGTCGCATCTGAGACGTAGAGGCGGCTCTTTTTCTGGTTGACAGTCAGCCCGGCCGGGATGAAGTGATTCACCGTGATCCGGTCGACGACCTCTTCAGTCCCTTCGTCCCAAACGAGGATGTCGTTCGAGTAGGTGCCGAGATACCAGCGCGCGTTCGCCTGGGCGGAGGCGGCGGAAAAGCCCACGGCCAATAGCGCGACTACCGCGGCAGCCGCTCGGAGTGGGACTCGCGAGTCAGGTGCGCCGGCGGCGGTGAATCGGTTGATTAAGTTGCGAAGCATATCGGCGGGCCTAGGGGAAAATGAGGTCGAGCTTCCGCCAGTCTTTCTGGGCGGAAGCACACTTGCCGGTCCAGTCAGGCGCGTGGTTGAGCTGGTCGGGCACGTGCGCAGGCCAGAAGCAGGCGATGTGGTGGTGACCGGCATGAACGAGGCGGCGGATACCATGGGCTTCATCGCGGTCTACCCCAAGAGCAACGCCCAGAATGAATGGGCGATGGCGTGCGATCGGTGTTCCCCGAACGCCGCCATCGGCGTGGGCGACGTGCACTACTTTCGAGTCGTCGTCGATGCCCTCCCTAAGATCTTGCCCGTGGACCCCGACAGGATCTTCCTGTCAGGCTTCTCCAACGGTGGAATGATGACCTACCGGGCCGCATGCACCCTCGCAGACGAAATCGCGGGGTTTGCGTCTAACGGTGCAGGGATGTGGACGTGGCATCTTGAGAACTGCGAGCCTACCCGTGCGGTCCCTATCCTCATGATCAATGGGACCGCGGACGGGCAGTTTCCGTGGGACGGCGTCGCGGTCAACGCGCCGCTGGTGGGGGGGAGACATCCAAGTGCCGATTCTCGAACACGTGGCGGGGTGGCGCAGCCGAAACGGATGTCAGGACACCCCTGACGTGAGGGAGATGCCAGATCTGTTTGACGAGGGCACTGTGGTCCAGCGGTGGGACTATGCGGGGTGCAGGGCGGAGACGCTCTTCTACAGGATCGAGGGTGGGGGGGCACACATGGCCGGGCAGTCCGGTGAATTTGAATCCAGCTTTAGGCGTGAAGAGCCTAGACCTCGTGGCGACGGATTCGATCGTCGTATTCTTTTTGAGACAGGGGCTTTAAGCATTGCCGCGCGGACGCGGTTCACCGAAACCCAACACATTTTCGTCCAGATGTCGCTGTCTTTTTGGCGCTGAGGGCGACCGGGTTCTGACTGGAGAGCCGTCCGGGGCGTAGTGGTTGGGATGGCCCGCTAGGCCTCTGCGGTCGTATGCTCGGGGCGCCCGTCCACTCCTGAGGTCGACTATGCGACGCATTGCACTTCTTGCCGCGCTGCTCCTACTGCCTGCCGTGCTTCAAGCGCAGGCGCCCCGACCGCGCGCTGGCGAACTCGCGGTCCTCGGCGGTCAACTCTGGGACGGCACCGCCGACGAAGCCAGGCCAAACCCCGGTATCCTGATCCGCAACGGGACGATCGTGCGCATCGGCATCGGTGCGGACGAGACCGGAGAGGCGACCGTGCTCGCGTTCGACGACGACCATTTCATCATGCCGGGGTTATTCGACCTACACGCCCACTACGCGGTGGACCTCTTCGGAGAGGGTAGAGTCGACGACTACACGGTGAACCCGGTGCTTTTCCTAGCGAACGGCGTGACGTCGACGTTCCCGGCGGGAGAGATCGACCCTGATGAGGCGCGTCGCGGCCGCGCCCGTATCGCGAGCGGCGAAGTGCCCGGCCCACGCATCTTCAGTTCGGGACCATATTGGGGCACCGCGCGGCCGGGATGGAGTCACGACGCGATGACACCGGACTCGGTCCGCAAGGAAGCGACGTACTGGGCGCTCAACGGAGCGCGCGGTTTCAAGGCCAAGGGCATCCGGCCGGAGCAACTCGCGGTCCTCATCGACGTTGCGCATGAGCACGGACTCACCGTGACCGGCCACCTGGATTCTGGCTTCCGCAACAGCGTGAATCCCCGAGATGCGATCTACATGGGCATCGACCGCATTGAACACTTCATGGGGGGCGACGCCTTCCTGGGAACGCAGTCGGCGTACGCCTCGTTGGAGGCCTTCGACCTCGATGACCCGACCACGCTCGCGCAGATCGAAGCCCAGACGCGGCTCTTCGTCGAGCGAGGGGCCTATTTCGACGCGACGCTGAGTGCCTACGACTACTGGGCCGGCAAGGACCCGGAAGTCTATGACTACTGGGAAGACGAGCGCGGCTTCATGACGCCATACGCGCGTGCCGAGGTAGAGGCTCGCATTCCACATACCCCCCTCGACCAGTTCGAGCGCATCTACTATATGAAGCGTCGCACCATCAAGCTCTTCTACGACTTCGGCGGCGGGGACAACATCACGCTGGGCACGGATCACCCGAGTTGGGGCGAGTGGTGGAGTGGATTTGCCGTGCACCGGGAGCTTCAGTCGATGGTCTTGTCGGGCCTTCCGAACGCGGCCGCGCTCCAGGCTGGCACCATAAACGCAGCGCGTGCGTTTGGCGTCGATGAGCGACTGGGGACGATCGAGCAGGGCAAGTATGCCGACCTGACCGTCGTCCGTGGGAACCCGCTCGTGACGATCACCGACGCGCGTCAGGTAGCCGTCGTGATCAAGGCCGGGAGGGTCTATCGGCCTGAAGTGCTCTTTGAATCTGTTAGGGGCAAGATGGGACCCGCGAGTGCGGCCGAAGCAGATTGGTGGAAGGGCAACCTGCGGATCGGGCGATAGCGGAAGCTTTCCTCGACGATCTCGGTCGCGGGCTGCCACCCAGACGTCAGCAGTGTGTGACGACGTTGCGTGCGTCCAGCTCCGAGCTCGCTAGCGGAGCAACGAATCTCGCGTTGTCGAGCGAGTCATAGAGACAATCCTGGGGACGATCAGGCCGCGATCAGGTGGGTGACGCGTGGTGATGCGCCTCCCGAGTAAGAAAAATCCCGCCAGCTCCGTCAGAAAACTCCCGCTGAGAGGCTCTGCGGGCCCAAGGCTCCCTTGTTGGGTGGGAGGTCCGTACCTAGCGTCTGTAATCGTCGCGACGCGCTAGAAGGGACACCCTGTCACGAGCGCCCCTGCCGCGGCCTTCGCGCCTGGTTTTTTTTGGAGTTGTGGATCATGAAACGCACGTCGATCGCACTTGGCTTCTTGGCCTTGCTCTTAGCGATTCCGTCGGCCAGCAGCGCGCAGAACGCGCTCCAGGAACGGGCTGTTCGTCGAGACGTCCCGCTCACCAACATGATCCGTAACGCCTGCGGTGCGGGGGCGCGCGACTCCACGGGTGCGCCTGGTGCCAACTATTGGCAACTGGAAGTGAGCTACTCCATTGATGCACGCCTCGACATTGGGGTGGGTGCAATTTTTGGGCGAGAAACGGTCACCGTCGAAAACAACAGTCCAGATGCTCTGGACCGAATTGTCCTCCGCCTTGACCAAAACGTCTACGCAGAGAACGCCGTGCGTTCTCGGGCCGTGCCAGACATTACTGGGGGAACCGTGGTTTCGGCGATCTCGGTGAATGGTTTCGCGGTGGACCTGGCGCTCCAGCCGCAGGGTGGAGGCCGAGGCAGGGGGCAAGCGAGATCCCCTGAGAACAACTACGTGACGGGCCTCAATACGACGTCCGCGACGTTGCGCCTGAAAGATCCGATTCCGGCGCACGGCAGCGTGACACTCGCCATCGATTGGAGTTTTGAAGTGCCCTCTGTCACGGGTGGACGAGGCCTGAGGATGGGCGCCTGGGGCGACTCCCTCGTTCAAGTCGCGCAGTGGTATCCGCAGGTTGCGAAATACGATGACCTGCGCGGCTGGGACACAGACCCCTACCTGGGGGGCTCGGAGTTCTACAACAACTTCGGAAGCTTCGATGTGCGGCTCGACGTTCCAGCCGATTGGACCGTGGGGGCTACGGGGCTGCTGCAGAACCCCGATGAGGTACTCAGCTCACAGATCCGAAAGAGACTGTCCCACGTAATGGAGTCCGATGCCACGCTCACCATCGTGGGTGAAACCGATTTCGGGGCAGGGAAGGCGACGGCGACGGGTGACCGGCTCGTGTGGCACTTCGTTGCCGACTACGTGAACGACTTCGCTTGGGCTGCATCGGATCAATACATCTGGCAGGCGACCCGTGTGGACATTCCCGGTGCGGAGACGATCCCGTTCTACTGGATGTACCTGCCCGGCCATGCCGCCGGCTTCGAGGGTGCGGACGAGCGCGGTCGCCACGCGCTCCAGTTTTACCCCGAGCTGTGGATGCCCTACGCCTTCCCGATCCTGACCATGGCGGACGGACCTGACACCGGCATGGAGTACCCGATGTTCATCATGTCGGCGCTCGGCGCTGAGGAAGTCCAGCGTGCCATGAGTGAGTACGCGAAGGCGTGGCGTTTCAAGCACCCGTCCCCGTGGGACTACATGTTCTCCATGAACGCTTCGCTCGGGCAGGACCTGGGTTGGTTCTGGAACTACTGGCTCTTCACCACGGAGAGCGTGGACGGGTCGATGGCCAACTTTGCGGCGTCGGGCGGCAATACCGCCGTCACCGTGCGTCAGGACGGTCAAATGCCTGCCCCGGTCGTGTTGAGTATCCAGTTCCGCGGTTGGGATCCCTCAGTCGCGTCCATTCTGAATGCCGAGAAGGTCGGAGAAAATGAGGTACTCGTGACTTTCCCGGTGGATGTCTGGTTCACCGGCAGCAAGAGTTTCCAGGCCGAACTCCCGTTCGCGCTCGATGGCATTGAGACGATCACCCTCGACCCGAACGGACGCTTCCCGGACCGCGATCCGAGCGACAACGCCTGGCCGCGGGTGCCTTCGGCGGGATGATGCGGATCCGTTTCGGTCAGCGGGCCTAACACTTTGAGTTTTCAAGTCACTGACGGACGCCGCCTTCTCATTGAGGAGGCGCTGCGAGAGATCGACGCGGAACCGCCTCCGTTCGAACCCGGGCGTTACGGGGTCGGGATGGTCCTACTTGGCATCGCGGATCTCGTCGCCGTTGGGGCCCTGGTGCCGAGGTTCGGTATCGCCGGCGGAGTGGCGACAACCGTGCTGATCTTGGGCGCCGGCCTGACCGTGACGGGCCTCTTTCTCGCCATGACGCGCGGCGGGTTCACCCGTGGGGCTTCGATCGCTGCGACTGAGGCGGCGCTGCGGCAACTCGAGAGGGGTGACGAGGACGAGGAGGTACTGCTCCGAGCGGCGACCCTGCTGCTGGCGCACTCGGTTGTCTCCTACGGAGCGACCACGTCGAACACATTCGTGCGGGAGGAGGCCGCGGCGCGCATCGGCCCGCAACTCCCCATGGTCCGCGCGGTCGAGGAGGTCCTCCTGGCCGAAGAGCGGATCTATCCTGTCTTCACGTTGGACGCTGAAGACGAACCCGCTCACTAACCCGAAGCGCTTCCCCCAAGGGGCCCGGAGGCTGACGCCCGCGAGCCCCAAGGGGAGAGCACCTAAAAGATCGGCGACCGAATGTACGTGTCCGCTCCGGCCCACGATGCGACGAAGTCCGCGTGAGTCGCCTCAGCCTCTGAGGTGAGTCCCAGCGCCCTCAGCGAGCGCTCCAGGCCGAACAGCGACCAGCCGTTGTGTGGATGATCCACGAGTTCCGCTCGGAATGCGTCCACCGCCTCTTGGTGGTGACCGGCCTCCCACAACGCATCGCCGAGCCACTGGCGGACCGAAAAGTTAAGTGGCTCAGGCTCGTCGTAGCGCAGTCCAACCTCAATTGCAGCCGCTGCGGTGAGCACCGCGATCGCGCCGTCGAGGTCGCCGTTGGCGCGGAGGATCTCCCCTTCCAAGATGCCGCCGGTGATGCCCAGCAACTGGGTCACGGTGTGCCCCCGGAATCCCTCGGTCTCCGGTGCGTCCGAGATCGCGGTTTTCACCTTGTGGAGGTACCAGCGCGCCGTGCCTTCGTCGCCGGTGCGCAGGTGGGCGTACCCCTTCGCTGCGTCCCACAGTCCCAGGAATGCCGCACCTTCCGGCGGGCCCTGGAGCTCGACCAAGTCCTTGAACCGGCCGAATCGAAAGAGCGTCAGCGCCTGATAGAACTGGCCTCCCTCCATCAGGTCTGCGTAGTCTCGGCCCGCCTGGACCGCGACAGCTCCCTGACCGCCGTTCGACGCCGCAAACAACAACATGTGCAGGTTGTGAGAAGGATATATGGCGAAGCCCTCCCCGTATTCAGCCTTCAGATCTGAGTGCCAAGCGTCCGTATTGGCGCGCACCGCATCGGCCCACCGTCCAATGCGGTTGAAGGTGTGGGACGGCATGTGCTGGATGTGGCTCGCCCCCGGGATCGAGTTGCCGAGATACTCCGCGCATGCCTCCGCCTTGCCGGGCTCTACCGTGGGTTCGGTCGCATGGATGTACAGATGGCACGCACCCGGATGCAGGATGTCCTTCGTGAGCACGGTCTCGAGCACACGATGGATCTTCTGAACCGATGCCTTGCCGATGTCCCACGTGCCGCGCCGTGGCTCGAGCAGCATGAACGCCTCGCCGGTCAGGAACCCGGCGTCGAGGTCATTCGGGTAGGCGTCGTAAACCGCTTCGATCGTCGCGGCCCACGATTCATCGAGCGTGCGGCGTGTGTCACGGTCGTGCTCTGGTTCATATCGCGTGGCCATGGCTTCGATCAAGGCGCGTTCGACCGGAGTCGTGTTTCCGTCGCGTAGCTCCATCGCCTTTTGGATCGCAGCGTGCGCCAGCGGGGCGTCGGACGGTACCATGGGACCGTTCAGGTACGGGCCCCAAGCCCAGGCTTCCCCGAAATAGCACATCGCGCACTGAGGGTCCCGCTTCCAAGCTTCACGGAACGAGCGCGCGCCTAGGTTCGGATCGAACGCGTAAATGAGTTGAATGCCCTGGTCGAAATAGAGCTGCGCCTCGTGAGACGTCGTCGTGACGGAGCGCGAAAAGGGGCCTAGTCCCTTGCCGTCGTGATGGAGCGGCATCGGCTCGTCGAAGCCCGGTGGGAGCTCCGGGCCGTCTTGGCCCACGAGCGCTGCGGGGGCGAGAAAGGCGAGTGCGATTGCGTGTGGTATACATCGACGCATAGCGTGCGGCTCCGACGGTTTATTGGGATGAACGGGCATAATGTGCCGGCGCGATGCCGGTGCGTCCAGCGGTCCCTGTGCGAGGCCTAGAAGGCTGTTGAGGAAGTACAGCGTTCCGCGTTACCGTGCCACGGCCCCAGGCCCTAGCGCGCGCCATTCTACTTCTTCAGCAGCCTTCTCGAGACCGCCGGGCACGGGTCCACTGGCGGCGGCCCCTCTCACCTTGCACGTTGTGCCCCCAGCCTCTTCTCACTGCCCGAAGGACCCTCCGCATGTCACCGAAGGAAGGATCTGGCCTTTCGCGCCGCGCTTGGCTTGCTACGACGTCTGGCGTCATCGCTGCGGGCCTCCTCAAGACCCAAGCTGATGCGGTGAGCTTGGTTGCCCAAGAGGCCCCGGTGGTCGGACAGGACCACACCAAGGTTCCTGGTCGGTTTGTGAGTGAGTTGGGGCAGCGCGCACCTGGTGAGCGCCCCAGGCGTTTGCCCAGAACCCAGGCGTTGTCGAGCTCATCGCGGACGCCGCTCCAAGACCTGCACGGCATCATTACACCCGCTGATCTCCATTTCGAGCGACATCACGGCGGGGTTCCTAACATCATCGCTGAGGAGCACGAGCTGATGGTGCACGGTATGGTGGACCGCCCCACGGTGTTCCGCATGGCGGACTTGAAACGTTATCCGCAGAGCTCACGCATTCACTTCGTGGAATGCTCAGGAAACGGCGGCGGGGTCTACAATCGGGATCGTATGCCTACCGACGTGACACCCCAGGCGCTCGACGGACTGCTCAGCACGAGCGAGTGGTCGGGCGTCATGCTGTCGACGATTCTGCGTGAGGTTGGTGTGCGACCCGGCGCGAGTTGGCTGCTGGCGGAAGGTGGTGATTCTGCGGTGATGTCGCGCAGCGTGCCGCTCGACAAAGCCATGGACGATGCTATGCTGGCCTATGGCCAAAACGGTGAAGCGATCCGGCCTGAGCAAGGTTATCCCGTGCGTCTGCTTCTTCCCGGATGGGAGGGCAACGCGAACGTGAAGTGGCTGCGCCGCATCGAAGTCACGGATCAACCGACCATGACGCGCGAAGAGACGTCCCGCTATACCGATCCGCTCAAGGACGGCACGGCGCGGCAGTTCAGTTTTGTGATGGACGCCAAGTCGATCATCACGTTCCCGTCGTATCCGTATGTGCTCCCAGAGCCTGGTTGGTGGGAGATCAAGGGGTTGGCCTGGACGGGAAGGGGCAGGATCACCCGCGTGGATATTAGCACGGATCGAGGGGTTACCTGGGTCCCTGCGGAACTGCAGGTCCCGATACTCTCCAAGGCCACAGTCCGCTTCCGCCACCTATGGGAATGGGACGGCCGCGAGACCGTGATCCTGAGCCGGGCGGTGGACGAGACGGGATACGTGCAGCCGACCATCCAGCAGTTGTGGGAAGCTCGCGGTGAGCGAACGAACTACCATCAGAATCATCAGCGAGCTTGGCGAATCGGTGCTGATGGCGTGGTCACGTTTGGGCTGGGAGAACTCTTGTGAGCCGGTTCGACGGCGCGCGCCTCACGTGCGTGACCTTCGTCGTGGTGGCCGTGTGTGCGGTTGCAGCCTGTGATCCAGGTGTGTCGGCCGGGAACGCGGAGGGCGATGGCCAGGCCGACGCCGTGTCGTCTGGTCAGTTGCCGGCGAATGCGCCTTCCCTGTTTGGATTCGGATCCCCAGCGTCGGCGGCCCGAGTCGCGTTATGGGACATCGACGTGCGGCCGGACGGAGAGGGACTCCCCAGCGGGACGGGGACTGCCGCTGCAGGCAAACAGGTCTACGAGATGTACTGTATCGCGTGTCACGGTCCCACTGGGAATGAAGGGCCCAATGATCGCCTGGTTGGCATGGAGCCCTGGGGGGATTGGCCCGGCACACGAGGCATCGGGAATTATTGGCCCTATGCGACGACGCTTTTCGACTACATCCGCAAAGCAATGCCCCAGAATGCTCCCGGATCGCTAACGGCGGATCAAACTTACGCGGTCATCGCCTACATCCTGAGCCTCAACGGACTGTTGTCGGCTGATGCCGTGTTGGACGCCACGACTCTACCGGCTGTGGAGATGCCCATGCGTGATCGTTTTGTGCCTGACGATCGGGTGGGCGGACCGTCGATCCGCTGACTGATCCGAGCTGAGCGACCGCCCTTTCTCTGCCCGGCTGTCATCGCTTGGCGATCTGGCGTGGTAGGTTTGACGTAGGCACGCGGCTCCCGGATCTTTGCTGCAGCTAAAAACGGCCGCCGGCTTCCCTTTCGGACCCCAGTGGGTATGCCCAGAACGATCCTCTTTGCGTTACTCCTGTTCGCTCTGCTCCCTGTTTCGGGGTGCGGCTTCATTCCGTCGTGGGGTGAGGGCGAGGACCCGGACGGCGCGCCGACGCAGGCCGCCCCTGTATCCATCCAGCAACCTACGCCGAGCGTGGATGCTCGGATCGATCAATTACTGGCGGCGCAGCAGGCTCTGACGGCGCGGGTCGATTCAGTTCTCGCCCGAGCGGACGCGGTGCCTCAGGGGCCTGAAGGAGCCATAGGTGACGCCACGGGGGTGTCGGACTCGGCGGGCGGGAGCCTTGGAGAGCGCCTGGCCGGCAACTCGGGTGAGGTCCTTGGAGAAGCCCGCAAACAGGTGGGGAGCTTCGGCCGCAACATCGGCTGGTCCGTTCTGGTCATCATCATTTTCAACCTGTTGGTGCGGGGCACGGTTTGGTTGCTCGATCGGCTCGCCGAGCGAAGCGTCAGTCAGCGCCTGTTTTACAAACGCTTGGTACCGATCGTGCGACTCGTTCTGTGGCTGTTCGCCGCCTACCTGATCGTGAGGGTGATCTTCCGGGTCGATGCCCAGGGTGTTGTTGCCGCGGCGGCGGCGGTCGGTGTCGCTGTCGGTTTCGCAGCACAGGATCTCCTCAAGAACCTATTCGGCGGACTGATCCTGCTATTCGACCAGCCATTTCAGGTCGGGGACAAGATCAAGGTCGGCGGCACATACGGCGAGGTTGTATCCATCGGACTGCGCTCCACCCGACTTGTCACGGCCGACGACAATCTGGTGAGTGTGCCGAACGCACAGGTCGTGGATCAGCAGGTCGCGAACGCGAACGCAGGTGAGCTGAATTGCCAGGTCGTCACCGATCTGTTCCTTCCCGGCTATGTCAACGAGGCCGTAGCGAAGAAGATCGCGTTCGGAGCTGCGACCAGTTCCAAGTACGTGTACCTCAACAAGCCCATTGTCGTCCTGATCCAGGACGAGTTCAAGGAGACGTTTTTGACCCGGGTCCGTGTGAAGGCGTACGTCATGGATCCTCGCTTCGAGTTCCTGTTCCAGAGTGACGTGACGGAACGCGCGCGTTCCGGTTTTCGTGAAGCCGGGTTGATCAGCAGGGAAGACTCCCGGTTCTTTGCGGCCGCACGCTCCCCACTCACGGCGTCGACGGTCGAACCGGCGTCTCCTCGTTTGGATGGTTATGTCGCGGAGTAACACCCCCGTCGCGGTGGATCCCCGAGTGCGTCTTGATGCGGTATGCCACGACGCCTTCGCAGGTGCTTGGGAGCAAATCCGAGAGACGGTTGGCGCGCGGTTGGCGCTAGCGCTGTCCAGCGCCGCCGAAGCACATCGGGTCGCGACTGCGCGAGCCACTCTAGACGCAGACGCCCCGAGCGACGTTGTCGAACGTTCGAAACGGCTGATCGCATACCGGCGTGGCGTGGGCGGAGACGTATTGGAGCCTCTCATCATGGCCCTCGAGGCGAGTCATCCCAGTCGCACAGTGGGCGCGCGTCTGAAAGCGGCTGAATCGACGATCATTGCGGACGTAGCGGGTCTGCCGACGGCAGGCGATGTGGCGTGGACCGACGACGCGTTGGATGATGTGCTCACTGACTCGGCCCGGAGGCGGTTCGGGAAAATGTTGGCGCGTGTCCTACGCGTGGGCGGGAGCCCTGGCCAGATGCGGGCGGTGCCCATGCGCGCGATCGCAGCCGCGCATGTGTCGCAGGACGTCATGCCTGGGCAGTGCGAATCGGCCCGGGTGACGGTCCTGTCGTGGTCCACCTGGATGGGCGAAGTCGAGGCCGCCTGGGCCAGGTGGAGCGACGTCGCCCTGCCGATGTTGATGGTCGTAGAAGCGCTCACCGACCGGAAGTTGGAATCTCAGGAGCAGGTCGAGTGGGAGACCGTTCGCGAAGCAGCTAAAGACCTCCAACGCGCTTTGGAGGCGCTGATTGAGCGTGTGCCAAGCGGGGCTTCCTCGGCCGAGGTGTCCGGTCGCCTCGCCCCCGCCCGCTCGGCCCTGGCGTCGGACCTCGGCGTCGCGGGCACCTTCCTCCTCAAGCCTGCAGCCACCCCGCCTTTGGCCGCGTCCCTTCGGCTTGCCAGGGTCGTCGAGGCTGGGGTCGCGTGGGACATGCAGGTCGTGGCCCGCCTGAGACTGCACGCTTCGCTCCTGGCCGTTCTGGCCGGAGGAAACGCAGTTCAAGGCCGCTTGTTGGGGCGCCTCGTTGAAGCATGCGTGGAGCCGGTGACCGGGATCTCTCCGATCGCGGATCAATTTCAGTCGTTGGCGCGCGAGGCCCAAGGCCTGGGCCAGGCTCATGACTGGGATTCTACGCTCGACGGACTACGCGTGCGGGCCGAACAAACCTTGGTTCTGGCTCTCGACCTTCTTCCCGAGCCTGAGGCCCTCAAGGCGGCGATCAATAAGGGCGCGGACGCCGCGGTCGAGTCCTTGCAAGCGATGGTGCGCCAAGTGCCGAGCGCTCTGGTGGTGCACTCCCTGGAGTCCAGGCCTTCGATCGGGTCACGGGCGGTCGAGACCCGATCCATTTCTCTCCAAGAGATGGCACGCCAGGCCTTCGATGCCATGCGAATGGAACGCATCCATGGGGCTGCCTCTGGCGTTGCGGGCGAAGTCCTCTGGATTCGGCAGGCGGCCATGGGGCTTCCGGACGTCTTGGCCTTCGGGTTCGACGCCGCACGCTCCGAATTTGTGAAAGGGGAGCCCGAGGCGACTGGACGCGCCGTTGGGCTCGTTTGTGAGGCCTTGGCTCGAACCGCTGACGCACTAGGGGGGATGCCGGCCGCACTTGAGGCCGGAATCAACGGGTCCCGGCAGGACGTTGCCTACGAAATCGCCAAGGGGTGCGAGTCACTCTTCGAGCGTGCGGAAGCGCGACGTATGCAGGCCCAACTCCTGGCCGCACAGAGTCGCTTCGCCGCCCTGGTCTTGTGGGCAGGCGATTCGATCCGCCCGTACGTCTTTCGCGCGAGCCGTTGGATCCGCGTGCGCTTGAGCGTCGCCAAGCGAATCGCTGGAGTGTGGGCCGGGCGAGTCAAAGCGCTCCTTGGCCAAGAACCCGTCGCCCAGGCGAAATCCAGCCGAACGATCAGGACGCTCGCCGACGCGAAAGCTGAAGGGGCTCCGCTGGTCTACCAGCGCCTGTTCTCAAGCGAGCCACTATTGGACCCGGCGCTCATGGCGGGTAGAGATGGCGCACTAAAGGAGGCGTTCCAGCGCTGGGAACGTTGGCTTACTGACGATGGCATTCCCACGGTAGTCGTCGGGCGTACCGGTGGCGGCGTGACGAGCTTCCTCAATGTGTTTGTCGAACGACTGCGGGCAGACGAATTCACCGCAGTTGTGGTCCAGCTGACGCACCGTGTGACGGAAGAGGCGGAACTCGCTGGGATTCTCGCCGCAGCGCTTGGGCTGAATTCTGCGAAAACCTTGGACGAACTGGCTCACTCGGTCCTCCGCGCGGCGGTCGAGGAGGTGCCCAACGCGATCGCGATCGACTCCCTTGGGCATGTCTATCTCCGGACCCCTGGAGGCACGGATCTTCTTGAACGGCTCTTAACGTTCATGTCCGAGACGGAGCCGAAGGTCTTCTGGATCGGAGGCATTTCAACCTCTGCCTGGCAGGTTCTGCGGAAGGCGGAGCCGACGGCGGTCGCACAGGTAGAGTCGCTCGAGCTCAGCCCCCTCACGGTGGAGCAGCTGCAAGCAGCGATCATGCTGCGTCACCGACGCAGTGGTCTGCGCCTTCGTTTTTCGGAGCCGGCTGAGGGCCGACGTCTCTTGAGGCGCAGGCTACGTGGTGCCCAGGGGACAGGCCCCCAGCAACAGCTGCTCGCCGCAGACTACTTCGACCGCCTCCAGAAGGCCTCGCTCGGGACGTTACGGCTTGCGCTGTTCCAGTGGCTATCCGCAGCGGATTTCGAGTCAGGCGATGGCGAGGTTCGCATGAACCCTATTCCGCGTCCCGATTTTTCGATGCTCGACCTTCTCGACCTAACCCAAAACTTCACGCTGAAGGCGATCATGGAGCATGAGACACTCAGCATGGCCGAGCATGACGTCGTCTTTCGAGTGCCGCACCAGGAGAGCTATCAGGTTTTCGAGTCCCTCTCGAACCAACGTCTCATCGAATCGGTGACCAAAAAGGGCGGAGAGATCACCCGGTCAGAGGTCGTAGAGGGGCTTCGCTACCAGGTTCGACCGCTCCTGACCGGCGCGGTGATTGCTCACCTCCAACGGCGCAACATTATTCACTAGTTGGCCGCCGGCAGGCCCAGTAGTCGGGGACCCTTGGGGGCCGCGTCAGCCGCCCCCGCCCGGTGGAATCAACCTGAGCAGGTCGGCGGCCATGCCTTGGGCCATGTACCCGAGAAGCCCCCGGACGGCCGACGACTGATTCACAGTTGTGACGTCTAAGCTGTAGACGGCTTCGTTGTCATCCCCTTCACTGTTGACGATCGCGGTGAGCGTGAGCGCCTCACCATTCTGTAGGCGCACGACCTGGTGAGCCTGCAGAACCACAGGAGACTCTAGGACGCCACCGGTGCCTGCTGGGGCTGTCCACACGACGTCGGCGTCGTCTGCACTACCAAAGTGCAGTGCGTAAATGTTTTCCCCGGCGAGGGATTCTGGGAGCGTCGCGCGAACGGCGAGGGAGGGGGCGAACGAGAGCAGCGGATGCTCGAATACAAGTCCGAGAGAATCCAGGGTCTCAGCGAACTGCGTGATTTCTTCTTCAGACAGCGAAGCTCGCTCTTGGATCATCGGCGCGAACGCCACGCTGATCACGATGTTCCCGTGGCGTGCAAAAGCGACCGTACGGGCTCCAGTCAAGCTGCCGTTTGGGGCGACCCGAAGCGTCTCAGGCGCTGTCCAAGGCCGAAGCTCTTGGACGTTCCAAAGTTCCTCTGAAGAGTCGACGAAGCGGAAGATGCTGCCCGGTCCGGGCGTCGCGGCTGCAGCACACACGGGACCTGTCTGTGACTGACACGCTTCCACCACAGCGGACCGGACGAAGATCGCCCCGTCGCACGGACCGGCTTCAGCGGCGAGGTCCCCGGAAGCGTCGATCACCGCCTGTGCCTGCGCCTGAACAGCCGCGTCAGCGCCCTGAATTGTGCCCCGGAGCTGTTCGCGGCCTATGCCCCTTTGTCGGCGTAGGTCCTCGTTGCCGCTGTCGAGGAAACTTTGAGCCAAAAGGCCGTCCGCTACGAACCACGCGTGGATGGCCGCCTCGACAGCGTTCGTCTGATCCAAGGATGGCATGATGTCGCGGTCCTCGAGCGCGATCGCCTCGGTGAGAACGCGGAGTCGTTCGGCTTGCACGCCTAGCGGTTGCAGCGTCGCATTTAAGACGTCCATGCGTGTGAGTACGCCAACGCAATCACGGGAACGGGCCATCTCAAGATTGCCGAAGCCCACCGGGGCATCCTGGGCCGTCGCTCGGCTTGGAATCCACAGCATTGACGCTACGGCGACGGCGGTGACAAGAACTCTCACTCGGGCTTCCTCAGTGGGGCGAAATGGGTCAACGCGCGTGATACCCCTATACGCGCCCAGGATCCCACAGGAACCGGACCCGGGCTTTGATGCTTTAGCAGGGCGACAGAAACAACCGCCGCGGCCTCGTGTCTGAATGGACCCGAAGCTGCGGGCAACCGGAGAAATAGAAAATGAAGATGAACTTCGCTCGGGCCGCCGCTGGAGGTGTCGTGGGTACCGTCGTCATGACCGTGATCGGGATGTTCGTCTCCCCGATGATGGGTATGCCGGCCATGAACCCTGCAGAAATGCTGGCCGGTCCAATGGGTGGAAGCATGATGATGGGATGGGTGGGGCACTTCATGATCGGCATGGTGCTCGCCGTGACGTACGGTGCGGTGGCCAGCTCATTGCCGGGCGCGCCTCCAATGCGAGGTGCGCTGTTCGCGATCGCACCTTGGCTCATGGCCCAGGTCGCCGTGATGCCCATGATGGGCATGCCGCTGTTCTCAGGGAGCGCCCAGATGGCGATGGGGTCCCTCGTAGGTCACGTGATGTACGGTGCCGCAGTGGGCGCGATCTACGGCCATCCGGACGCGGGGGCGGCGACCGACTAGGCTCCAAACTGAACTCGACCCAAGGACGCTTGAGGGAGTGGCACCCGTGGGTGTCACCCCCTCAAGTGATCCGTGGGTCAGAGGCCGTCGTCGCTAATGAGCGGGTTGAGGCCGCGCTCCACGAGGAGGCGGTTGAACGTGGCGAGGTCGCTCTCGAGCAACGCGTCGAGCTCGCCGCGCGCGTTCATGAGGATCACGCGAATCAGGACCTGCACTTCTCCTTGCTGATCCGTGGGCTGGAAGTCCGCGGTGCCCGTGCCATTGCCTAGGTGGCGCAGCTTTCCTGCGACCTTGGCCGGATAGCGAACTCCATCCTGGCCGGTCCCTGTGTTCCGGAGTTGAATCAACTCCTCTTCAATCGTGATCAGGGACTGGTCCAGTGCCCCCGCGCCGTTGACGAGGTCTTCTGAGCCGCCCTGGCTTTCGAGGACATCGACGAGGTCATAGAGCTGACGACGCAGCCATTCAATGCGATTCACGGCGTCGGCCGTGGCATCGAGATCGTTACGGATTTCTTCCATGGCCGCGAACTGCGCACGAATCGAGGCCGTCGTGCCGTCCGAGTTCGGATCCTTCAGGACGATGAGTTCCTGGCTGAACTGCTCACCGCCGACCTCAAGCGTCACCGTGTAAGTGCCCGGCGGATGTCGCAGCGACATACCGTTCTGGACGCGCACGCGCTCCGGGCCGTAGTCGACCCAGTCAGCATAGAGTGGCGGCACGCGCATGCGGAACGGCGTGCTGTTCTCCCCCTCAAAATCCCAGAAGACCCGATTTATCCCTGCCTCAGTCGTCCCCTCCAGCGTCCGCACTAAGGCGCCGCTGGCATCTGAAACGGTCACCGTCACGGGGCTGCCGGCGGCGGCCTCTCCGAGCCAGTAGTTGATGTAGGCGGCGTTCGGAGGGTTCGTGCCCTGGCTCATGTCCGTCGTCATTGCGGCGGGCGCCGTGCGCTGGTTGAACCGATACGCATCGCGCGGGCGGAAGAGATGCGCTGAGGAGGCTCGCACATCGTCGGTGAGCTGCTGCAACGGTGTGAGGTCGTCCATGATCCAGAAACCACGCCCGTAGGTGCCGATCACGAGGTCATTGAAGTTCTCCTGAACGACGATGCCGTACATGGGGCTTGGCGGCAGATTGTTGATAAACGGCTGCCAGTGATCTCCAGAATCAAAACTGAGATAGATGCGATTCTCGGTGCCTAGGAACAGCATGCCAGGCCTGACGGGGTCTTCCTGAATGCTGCGCGTGAAGCTCAGGATGTGGTCGTCGATGCCGTTGGTGATCTTCGTCCAAGAGGCCCCGAAGTCGGTGGTGCGGTACGCGTAGGGTGCGAAGTCGCCGACTTGGTGTGCCTCCACGGCGAGGTAGGCCGTACCCGCGTCCCAGCGTGATGCATCGATCCCGCGCACGACGCCGTCCGCGGGCCAGTCAGGCAGGTTCCCGGTGACGTCCGTCCAACTCTGACCGTCGTCCTGGCTCACATGAACTTTGCCGTCATTAGAGCCAGCGTAAAACACACCCTGCTGCGCCGGTGATTCATCGAACGCATAAATCACGCAGCAGTACTCCACGCCGATGTTGTCCGGCGTGAGCCCGCCGCTGATGCCTTGGCGGCTCTTGTCGTTCGTGGTGAGGTCTGGGCTGATCACGTCCCAGCTCTGGCCGCCGTTGCGGGTGCGGTGCACATGCTGGCTGGTCACGAAGATCGTGTTGTTGTCGTGCGGCGAGATAAGGAGCGGAAAGGTCCACTGGAAGCGGTAACGCAGATCCTCAGCAGGCGCGCCGCCGGTGCTCTCCGGCCAGACCTCGACGTTGCGGAACTGCCGATTTTTTTCGTCGTGCCGCACCACGATGCCGCCGCGGGCGCCTGACCCGGACGCGCTCGACCACACGATGTTAGGATCGGTGGGGTCCGGCGTGGCGAATCCGCTTTCGCCGCCACCCACCTGGTGCCAGTCACCGCGAGGGATGGAGCTGCCTCCGAAGCCGCCGTACAGGCTGTTGCTCGGACCCCTGTAACTGGGTCCGTCTTGGCGGTTGCCCATCACGTTATAAGGAATGGCGTTGTCCACCGTGACGTGGTACATCTGCGAGACTGGCAACTCGACCCGCACGTAGGACTTTCCGCGGTTGACCGAGATGTGCACGCCCTGGTCGTTCGCGATGGCGAGACGATCCGGATTGGCCGGGTCGATCCACAGGTCGTGAAAGTCTCCGCCCGGTCGTTCCACGCCCTGGTGCGTGAAATACGTCAGTCCGCCATCGAGTGAGCGAGACAGCGCAGCAGTAAGGAAGAAGACTTCGTCCTCATCGTCTGGAAAGACACGGCAGTTGTTGTAGTAGGCTGTGCGCCCTCCGAGGTCTCGACTGTAGTTGACCACCTGCCAGTCGTAACCGCCGTTCTCCGAACGCCAGAACTCACCAGATTCGGTTTCTTGTCCGTGCCACGGCACGCCGTCGCCGGTCTCAATGAGTGCGTACACACGCTGAGAGTTCGCCCCAGACATACAGATGTCGATTTTGCCGACCGGGAGCACGGGCAGCCCGTGTCCCTCCAGGCGATTCCACGTGGTGCCCCCGTCTCGGGACATGAAGATGCCGGATCCTGGGCCGCCGCTCTCACGCCCCCATGTGTTCACTTGAACGGTCCACATCCCAGCGAATAAGACCCGAGGATTGTTCGGGTCCATGATGAGACTCGAGGCTCCGGTGCCTTCGTCGACGAAGAGCACGTGCTCCCATGTCGCGCCACCGTCGGTCGTCCGATAGATGCCACGCTCAGCCTGAGGAGCGTGGGCGTGCCCGAGGGCTGCGACGTATACGATGTCTGGATTTGTCGGGTGGATCACGATGCGACTGATTCGGCCTGTCACAT
>ERZ890510.317-NODE-317-length-40215-cov-6.225000_pt1 | contig 40215 bp, 32 predicted proteins | sample MGYA00521265_ERZ890510 | MGnify/ENA primary metagenome ERZ890510 (study PRJEB32303, sample SAMEA104408624) | aquatic metagenome | biome: Brackish water; feature: Chemocline; material: water | place: Baltic Sea | collected 2014-10-26T21:54:00 | depth 110 m ... | reverse complement strand
GGGGGGGGGGGGGACAGCCGGGTACGTAGAGGGCGATGGGTACTGCCGAGTCGGCGCCGTTGCCGACTTGCGGGTGATCGCGGAAGGGACCGCCGCTGATGGCACAGGCCCCGATGGCGATCGCGAGCTTGGGGGCTGGCACGGCGGCGTACGTCTTCTCCAACGCCAAGCGCATGTTCGCGGTGACGGGCCCCGTGATCAGCAGTCCATCTGCGTGACGGGGTGATGCGACCATTTGGATGCCGAAGCGGCTGAGGTCGAAAACCACGTTATTCAGCGCGTTGATCTCGGCCTCGCAGCCGTTGCAGCCGCCCGCACTCACCTGGCGCAGGTGTAAGGAGTGCCCAAAGATCGACCGCGCTTTGCGATCTAGCTGCTCAGCCAGCCGTAGTTCTGCGTCGCCGATGATCAAGTCCTCGCGTGTTCGCGTGGCCATCCTGAACTCGGTCGTCGTTGCGATGGCGCCGGTTGGGCAGGCATCCGTGCACGCGGTACAGAACACGCATCGGCCCAAGTCGATCTTGGGCCCTTGGCCATCGATATCAGAGATCGCGGAGGTCGGACAGGCATCAATGCACGCAGTGCAATCCGCCTCACACCTCGCAGCGTCGACCACTAGCCGTCCACGGTAGCGAGCGGGGAGTGTCACGTCTTGCTTGGGGTAGCCCGTAGTCTTGTTTCCGAGCTTCTCTCGGAGGCAGAACAGTTTCATAGATCGAATCCACAGTAGGATAGATTGAAGCTCTTGTTGCACAACGGGAAGTCGGAGATCTGCTGTCCACGCATAGCCAGTGCTAGTGCCGTCCAGTTGTGGAACGAAGGGTCGGTTAGCTTGTACCGGTAAAACGTGCCGTCAGCGCCGGTCAATGCGACGTGAGCGACCTCCCCTCGCCATCCTTCAGTGAGGGCAACGACGAAGTGATTCGCCCCTGCGGCGCGAGGGATAGGTATCTCAACGGATCCCGATGGGAGAGATGCGATCTGCTGCTGCACGTACGCAAGCGAACGCTCGATCTCGCTCCTGCGCACGAGGGAACGCGCTAGCGCGTCTCCTGTGCGCTCGCTAGCGGACTCTATGGCGTGCTCGCGATACCACGCCGTCGGGTGATCCTGGCGCACATCAACGGCGATTCCACTCGCACGCGCCGCCATTCCCACGAAGCCGAGCTCTTGCGCGGCCTTCGTGCTCACCTCACCCGTTCCCCGTAGACGTGCCATAACGGTGCGTGCCCCAAAGAAAGCCTCTAGCGCATGTGTGACCTCCTTGGAGGTGCGCTCTAGGTTCGACAGCAGTAGCTCTTGCATGTCACGGGTGACGTCGAGCGCAACGCGGCCAGGTCGCACCCAGTTCCTGCCCAAACGGCTACCGCAGATCGCCATCGTCATGTTTAGGAAATCACCGCGCAGTCGCCCGGCCGCGGCTGCCGTTTTCAGATATCCGATGTCCCCCGCCAGCGCACCGATATCGCCTACGTGATTTGCTAGACGTTCGAGCTCCAGCGCGACGCTTCGCAGTGCAAGTGCACGCGGTGTGGGCTCGGCCCCACTCAGGCCCTCAAGCGCTATGGCATAGGCAGTCGCGTTCGCGATCGTGGTGTTGCCGGCCGATCGCGGCCTCTTGGCCGTCGACCGATTGGCGTTCCCAGCCATCAAGATCCTCCACGATCTTTCGAAAGACCATGAATGAACCGTCTTGCCGCGTTGCGTCTTCGGCGCCGATCAGCGCGACCGGGTTCTTGGCGTCACCATGGGGATTGCCCGTGCCATCCACGAACCCCAACAAACCACGGGAGCCGGGTACGCCGAAGCCTACCTCGTAGTCACGTACGCTAAACGCCCCCGCTAGGTGTCGGCGGATGTCCCGCTCAACGGTGTTCAGCACGCCACGATCGTCCGTACCGACTTGGATAATCACGTCAGCTTGTGCTTCGGTAGGCTGGAACTTGTCGCCTTCCCAGCCCGGCATCAAGCGAAGGCCGGGAGGCATGGTGCTCGTCTTGCCGATCTTGTCGAACAGAGGAGCGCCGAACCCGATGGTCACGGTGAGTGATACTCCTCCGTACCAATCATGGAGTCGTTCGGAAACGTCTGCCCATAGCTGGTCGAGCTTGGCCTGTGCGGCGGCGGAATCTGCCAGATCGAACGTCATGATAAGAATGTGCTTTTGTGGTGCGTCGAGGACGCCTCGTTGAACGGTCATGTCGTCTATCCCTCCTGACTCGATAGGCGACAGCCTACCAGCAACCGCGCCGGGGTCCTCACTGAGCCGCGAGGGTGAAACAATCCTGGGACTTGCGCAGTCCGAAGCCACGGGAGTCGGAGGGAGCCGTCCGCAGTGGGAGCGGGCTTCCAGGACGACGGGCAGGGCTGGGGTGAACCCTGGCGCTGCTTGGTGAACTGTAGTGGCGTTTTCCATCTAGCGGTGCCCGGGGCCTCCGATCTCAACTCTGATGTTTGGCCGAGTAGCGTCGCTAAGCGATGGCTTTGGTCTCCTCTAGCCGAGCCCGTTCGTCTGGTGAGAGGCCCAGCAGCGTGTTGAACACGTAGTCGTTCGCGCCTGCGAAGACTGGTCTGCCGTCCATCTGTTTTCTGCCCGGCGTCGCTGACAAGTGGATCGAGAGCCCCGCGACGTCCATAGGCCCTGACTCGGGGTCGTCCACCGGCACGACGAAGTTGCGGGCACGCAGATGCGGATCGAAGTACACGTCCTCGCCCGATTGCACCGCGCTGGCGGCCACTCCCACCTTCTGGAGTCGGTACATGACTTGGCGGGGTGTGTAGTCCAGTGTCCACGCTGTGATGATCTCGTCGAGTTCGCCAATGTTGGCAAGGCGATCTGCCAGCGTAGCGAAGCGACCATCGGCGGCAAGCGTTGGCCTCCCGATCGCGGTGCACAGCGCTTGCCACTGAGTGTCGTCCGCGCACACGATGGCGCAGTATGCCTCTGTGCCCCGGCATGTGTAGATGTCGTATGGAGCTGCGAAGGCCCTCCGATTTCCGGCGGGCTGCCAGTCTCGATTGTTGATCGACGACTCTAGGAGCCCTACTTCCAACGCTGCGGCGAGGGCTTCCGATTGCGCTATCTCGACCTCTTGGCCCGTTCCGATAGTGTCTCGGGCATGGAGCGCAGCCATCACCACCAGTGCTCCATGGGCGCCCCCGAGGAAATCCGGGATCGCGCCCTTGCCACGCATGGGCATCGGAGTGTCGGGGTGGCCCCAGATGTAATACATGCCGGAGTCCGCCATCAGCTGGGCCCCGTGGGAGGCGTATTCACGTCCGGGGCCGGTGCTCCCATACCCAGGCATGCTGAGAACCACGATGTTCGGATTGATCTTCCGGAGCGACTCATAGCCTAGGTTGAAACGCTCGAGCGTCCCCGGCCGGTAGTTGTTCACCAGTACGTCGCTCTGTTCCGCCAGTCGTTTGACGAGTTCCTGCCCTTCGGGGTGGTGCAGATCCACGGTGATGCTCTGTTTGTTTCTGTTGAGTTCAGTGTATGTACCGGCTCGACCTTCGCGCTGGGTGTCGAAGAGGCCCGATTCGATCTTGATGACTTCTGCACCGTAGTCGGCGAGCAGTCGGGTGCAGAATGGGCCAGCCCACGCCCGGGTGAGATCGATGACACGCACCCCTTTTAGTGGAAGTCGCGTGCCGTCCGTGGCTGAAGTATGGGTAGTGAGGAAGGGAGCCCGTTGGCCCATCTCGCGGAGGATCTCCGCTCTGTGCTCATCCAGTTGCGGTGCTGTCCGGTCGAATCGAGGAGGCGTGCCACTCAACACCCAAGGAAATCCTGGCATACGTAAGGTTCCCAGTACGGGATGAGTGACCTCGCTGAACCATTCGCGTGCCGCCAGTTGTTCGCTGCGGCCCACCTCCGTGAAGGTGTTGACAGGCGCAACGGGCAATCCCCTCTTGCGTGCTCCGCGCAGAAACTCCTCTGTGGTCATGGTCAGTGCGAACTCTTTGATGAGCTCGTCCGCCACCTCAGCACTTTCGTTGCGTGCTTCCACGTCCAGCCAGTACGGATCGTTGAGGATGGGATTGTCGATCCACTCCACCAAGCGCTTCCAAAGTTGGGCGAAGTGGATGTTCATGACGACGTATCCGTCAGAGCACTCGTAGCAGTTAACGCCAGCCACATTGGTGGCAGAGCCGAAGCGGCGCATGATTTGCGTTGCAGCGGAGAAGCGACCGATGGGCATGGACGATGAGGATGTGATCATCGCTTCTTGAAGCGAGACATCCACGTGCTGACCTGCGCCCGTGGTTCGCCGAGCGTAGAGCGCCAGCAATGTGCCCAGCGCGGCATGGGTCCCGCCGATATGGAAACTGGGGTCGCCAGGGCCAGCGCAAGGCTGGTCGCCTTCGTCACCTACGTTAAACATCCAGTCCGACATGGCCTGCGCGACGAGATCGTTGCCCTGCCAGCCCGCGTGCGGGCCGGTTTGACCGAACGGTGTGATGGAGGCCAGTACAACAGCTGGGTTTGCTGCGGAAAGGTCGTTGTAGCCCAGTCCCAAGCCTTGAAGGTAGCCGGGGAGGAAATCCTCCACCACTGCATCCGCGCTGGCTACGAGGCCCATCAGCGTCTTGCGATCTTGGTCGTCACCGATATCAAGAACAATGCTGCGCTTGTTCGTGTGGAAATGCAGGAATGCGATGCTGCGGTCGGGCCCCTGAATGTCTCCAGCGAAGGGCAGTGCCGAACGGGCGGGACCTCCATCAGGGGGCTCGATCCGGATGACATCTGCGCCAAGGTCGGCGAGCAAGCGAGTTGTGTACTGGCCGACCCCCTGAGTCAAGTCCAATATCTGGAACGCGCCTAATGCTGTGCTTCCCAATGCGGTGCTTGATGTAGGCATGCTGGTCTCCGTAATTCAGGTGCAGACCTGGTATTTAGGTGCAGATCTGGGCGGGGCCTCGGAGGCACAACCCTACCACGCATCCGACTTACAACACCATTCATTCCAGCATGCCATTGGAATCGGCGACAATGGGCACCCCATTCGCGGTCGTTGACGTTGACACAGCCGCACCACCCATATATGTTCCCGCCGCTGTTCCCTCGGATTGCACCAGCCCGTACCAACACACGGATAGAGGTTGAGAACCATGGTTGACAACATGCGCGGTGCCGCCGCCATCATCGGGATTGGTGAGTTGAAGCCGGAGCGAACGCGACCTGGGCGGGACGCCATGAGCCTCCTCGCCGAGGCCTCCTATCTCGCGATCCAAGACGCTGGCCTCACCAAGGCGGATATCGACGGTATGATCTTCGACCCGGAACTCGCCGTGGGTAGCGGCGGTGGCTTCAACCCGAAGATGGCCGAGTACATGGGCATCTACCCCACGTGGGCGACCGGTTGTGATGCTCAGGGTGCGGCTGGTGTCGCGATGGCCCTCCAGGCTGCCGCGTATGTCAACGCTGGCCTCGCCAACTACGTGTTGTGCGGAATGGGAGCGGCAGTGGATCCCAACGTGCCGCGACGCGCAGGTGGAGGCGGTCGAACTGAAACCTCCACGACCGAGTTTCAGGTTCCCTTCGGCCCAACCGTCGGCGCCAATGGCTGGTACGCGATGATCGCCAAGCGCTATGAGGCTTTGTACGGCACCACCGTCGAGAAGCGCGCCAAGGTCGCCGTGGACCTCCGCTATAACGCCAACCACAACCCTAACGCGATCTTCCATGACACGCCTTTGACGATTGACGATGTGGTCAATTCACGAATCATCTCCGACCCGCTGCACTTGCTTGAGTGCGTCATGCCATGCGCTGGAGGGTGCGCGTTCATCGTGACGCGTGCCGACCTCGCGCAAAACTTGCGCCACAAGCCCGCGTACATCCTGGGAGGCGGCCTCGGTATCCTACGTGGCAACTTGACCCACGTGGGAGAGATCACCGAAAGCCCCGTGGGACGTGGCGCAAAGAAGGCCTTTGCTATGTCCGGTTACACGCCTGCCGACGTTCAGGTGATGGAGATTTACGACTCATACACGATCACGGTGATGTGCGAACTAGAGGAGTCAGGCTTCTGCGAGAAGGGTGAGGCTGGCGACTGGATCCAAGAGCACGACCTCACGTTCAAAGGGGACAAGCCTCTCAACACCCACGGCGGGCAGCTTTCTTATGGGCAGGCTTCCACGGCTGGGGGGTGTGCACAGGTGACCGAGGCCGTTAGACAGATCCGGCGCGACGGTGGCGAGCATCAAGTACCGGGCGCGACCGATCTCATCTACGTTACGGGATCAGGCGGAGCCTTCTCCCAACAATCAGCGATGCTGCTAGGCACCGAAGCGTCACTGTAGCACTACCGAAACACAGGAGTTCAGATGGCAACTGACAGTGGATACCGCAAACCGCTACCCAACCCAAGTTTCGTCAGCCAGCCCTTTTGGGATGCGGCGAAAGAGCATCGGTTGGTGTACCAACAATGCCGCCTCTGTGGGACTAATGTTTTCTATCCTCGGGACATCTGCCCAGGCCCCGACTGCTTTGGGGTCGGAACGTTGGACTGGGTGGAGTCATCGGGCAAGGGAACGGTCTACTCATTCACGGCTTCGTACCAGCCGGCGCATCCTGCATTTAAGGAAGACGTGCCGTACATGCTGGCCATCGTTGAGCTAGAAGAGGGGTGGCGCATGAACACAAACATCATCAACTCTGACCCCAGCGACGTGGCGATCGGTATGAAGGTCGAGGTCGTGTGGGATGACGTCACGCCTGAGATCACGCTGCCGAAATTCCAGATCGCGAGCTGACGCAGCGAGTGGCGAGCGATCGGATGTCAATGGCGAGCCGAACTCGTGTTTCCCGAAGCGACCAAGGATCGGCAAAGGGACGTCGGCCGTGGCTCGTTGCTGCGGGGTTGTTCCTGCTGCTCGCGATAGTCGCAGTGCCGTCCTACGGCTATTACCGCGCGTACGTGCAGCCCGCCAACCAGTGGGCGGGGCGCGTAGGCGGCGAAGTGGTGGTCACGGTAGGGCAGGTCGCTGAGAGGATTCAGACACTAGCGTTGCTGAACGAGACGTCTGACGGTTCAGCTTCGGCTGGCGGCAACCCGTTCGAGATTCTGCGAAGCATGGTCGAGGATGAGTTAGTCCGGGGTATCGTCACCGAATTGGGAGTACCCACCTCCGAGGCCAACACGGATACGGCGCTACGGGAACGATTCCTCCCGACTGACTCCACGGCGAGTGCGGCATCGGAGGAGCAACTGGAGCGCGAGTTCCGGGAGGCGTATTCCCACTTCCTGACCCGTGGCCGAATATCCGACAATGAATACCGAGAGCTGATTCGGGTTCAAATTTTCCGTGAGCTGTTGAAAGTAGAGATCGCGAACCGCGTACCAAGGGTGGCGGAACAGGTGGAGATAGCCTGGATAGTCCTTCCCAGCGATTTTGGGGAAGAGGAAACGGTTATTGACCTATTGCGGCAGGGAGAGCCATTCGAAAGCGTCGCTCGCGTCCTGAATACAGACAGGTACTTCGCAGACACGAGTCAGCCTGGCTATGTAGGATGGGTTCCAAAGGGCGCATTCCCTGATTTGGATGAGTACCTATTTGATGAATCACCGGGTGCTGGGAGCATACTAGGCCCAATATTCGCAAAGGACGGTACGTATATCATCGCGCTCATGAATGGGCCAACGATCGGTGAGATTCAGAACGAGAAGATGTTTGGGCAGATGAGGGACGAGGGATTCGAGCGCTGGATGGAGGCGGAGTGGCGGCAGCGGAATGTGGAGATTCAATTCACATCCGAGGATTACCGTTGGGTTTTAGATCAGGTGGAAAACGAGCTTCCCGCTTCGCTGTAATCGCGAACGCTCGCGGTAGTGCCATCGCTGCTCATCGCCCGCAGTGGTCGCACTGGCGCGGTTAAGCCCCCCTGTCACGTGAACGAGGAAAAGGAGTGTTGATGGCCCCGTTGCTTGAGATTAAAGATCTTCACGTAGGTTTCACTACCGATGCAGGCACAGTGAAAGCTGTCGATGGAGTTTCCTATAGCGTCGACCTAGGTGAAACGCTCGCGATCGTAGGTGAATCGGGATGTGGGAAAAGCGTCGGCGCGCTTTCCGTAATGGGCCTGCTGCCGCACCCGGCGGGCAAAGTTCTGGGAGGAGAGATTCTTTTCGGCGGTACCAACCTGCTGAATGTCTCTAACCTCGACATGCGGCACATCAGGGGCAAAGAGATAGCGATGGTTTTCCAGGAGCCGATGACCTCCCTCAATCCGCTACTCACCATAGGTCGTCAGTTGACCGAGGGGCTTGAGCTCCATATGCATATGAACTCGAAGCAAGCGCAAGCTCGGGCGGTGGAGTTGCTGGAGCTTGTCGAAATCACCGACGGAGCGCGTCGTTTGAGCCAGTACCCGCACCACTTGAGCGGCGGCATGCGTCAGCGAGTCATGCTGGCCCTAGCGCTCTCCTGTGAGCCCAGGTTGATTATCGCTGATGAACCAACCACGGCCTTGGATGTAACCATCCAAGCTCAAATCCTCGAACTGATGAAGAGAATCACTGATGAGTCCGGCATGGCGTTGGTCATCATCACGCACAATCTAGGAATCGTGGCTCGCTATGCGGACACGGTCAACATCATGTACGCAGGCAGGGTTGTCGAGGGCGGTACGGCCGACGAGATATACGCTTCACCGCGGCACCCGTATACACGAGGACTCATGCGTTCGGTACCCCGCCCCGACGTGCCACGGACGGCGAAGCTTGAGCCTATCGAGGGCCAGCCCCCGGACCTGATGGATCTCCCCCCGGGATGTTCGTTCGAACCGCGGTGTCCGCATGCTACGGATCAGTGCCGGGCGGAGGCACCTCCACTGCTTCAGATAACTCCTGGACACACCACGGCCTGCTGGCTCGCGGATCAACTCGAACCCGCGACAGCAGTCGTTTCGCAACTCAAGTAGAGGAGACTCCATGCAATCGCAGGCCAGCGCCCAGTCGACCCAGTCTTCAGTAGCCAACGGTGACATCCTATTGGAGGTCAAAGGTCTGAAGATGTACTTCCCCGTGACGGCCGGGGCCATCATGCAGAAGACGGTGGGCTATATCAAAGCCGTCGACGATGTGAGTTTTTTCGTTCGCAAAGGTGAAACCCTTGGCCTCGTGGGGGAGTCAGGCTGCGGGAAGAGCACCACGGGCCGCAGCATCCTTCAGTTCAGCAAGCCAACGGAAGGCGAGGTTCGGTTCGAGGGTGTGGACTTGACGCAGTTGAGCTCGCAGGAGATGCGCCGCATGCGTGAGCGCATGCAAATCGTGTTCCAGGATCCCTATAGCTCGCTCAACCCACGCATGACTGCCGGCGCGATCGTCGGCGAGCCGGTGAAGATACACCACAAGGTCGCTAACCGCACGGAGTTGCGTGAGCGCGTGGACGAGTTGTTCGAAGTCGTCGGCTTGAACCCGACTATGGCCGGGCGCTATCCCCATGAATTCAGCGGTGGTCAACGGCAGAGGATTGGCATCGCCCGTGCGTTGGCACTTAACCCTTCATTCATCGTGTGCGATGAGCCCGTGTCCGCGCTAGATGTATCCATACAGGCTCAAGTCATCAACCTATTTGAAGAGCTCCAAGAGCGCTTCAATCTAACCTACCTATTTATCGCTCATGACCTGTCGGTAGTCCGTCACATCGCTGATCGCATCGCCGTGATGTACCTCGGGCACCTCGTCGAGGTTGCACCCGCAGAGGAGTTGTATGCCAACCCGATGCACCCCTACACACAGGCCTTGCTCTCGGCAGTGCCCATCCCGGATCCAAGAATTGAAGCCACGCGGCAGCGAATCATTCTCAAGGGAGAGATTCCGAGCCCGCTGAATCCGCCAGCAGGGTGCGTCTTTCATCCGCGGTGCCCCATCATGACGGAATCATGCAAAGCCGCCATGCCAGAGCTTGTCGAGATGTCTCCTGACCATTGGGTGGCTTGCATCAACGCGTAGGACAACGCATCGCCAGTCGTTCCGGATGGCTGGACCGAGGAGTCGTTTCTACAGGTCGTATGGAGGCTCAGTAACGAGCCTGACGAGCACCTCAGCCCAACTGCTGTCGACGAGTACGACTTGGGACGCGCCGTCGTGCATGGCGTACTGGTTCACGCCGTCGGGCGTGAGGATACCGACGTGTAGCTCGAACGTGAGCCCGTCGTCCATCCCTACGCGGATCACGGTTGGTGGTGCGTCCAACCCGTACCGCGCGAGGTCGTCGGCGTTTGCGTTGAGGAACCGATCAACGCGGGGGCCCGCGAGGAGAAGTGGAATCCCTCCCCAACGGAAACTCGAAACAGTGAATCGAGCGTCGTCGTCGAACACCCAACGCGTGCTGGATGGGTCGCGGATGAACCGCAGGGTGTCACCACCATGCGTTATCTCGACGAGCGAAATGGCCTTCTCGTCAACGTCATAGAAATACCAGTCAGAGGCGACGGGAATGGTGTCCTCGCTTAGCTGTTGCGCCACTACGATCCCGCCGACGAGACCCAGGACGATCAGGAGCGCCAGTACCTGGCGACTCTTCATGGCGCGCCTCCAGCGGAGGGAAAGACGGTGACCGAGTGTTCGCTGGCCATGCGGTTCAGGAAAGTCATCGGTTAGCGGCGGCGCCACCAGGCGACAGTGCCAGCGGCGGCCACCAGGAGGGGAAGGAAGAACCATCCCGTGTAGCGCACGAACGCAAACTCTTGCGGCGTCATCGCCATCTCTCGAAACACGATCGGCTTCGGCCGCACTGAAACGAGCGCCTCTTCGCCGGTCATGGAATTGAGGACGTTGAGGAACAGATCTCCGTTCGAGAACGCATAGAAATACCTATTAGATATGAAGTCTGCATCGCCGAAGACCGCAACCGTTGCTGGCGACGTTGTTCCAGGCGCCGGAAGCGGCTCATTGACCGGCCCCAGGGCCTCGATCATCGCGCCCACGATGAACGATCCGACGACGTCGGTTTCTGCCAACGAGGTTCGTTCGGAATCGTCAGTGGCGAAGCTCACGTCTGATACCACCGCAAACACGCTCAGGTCCACCAACCCTGACATCTCTTCAGGGGGCCGTAGCAATCCGAGCGGCGTGAGCCCAGGGAAGAAACTGACGTCCATCTGCGGGGTGATGGCAGGCGCGAGATACTGATCCTGCTCGATGAGGGGTGTTGTGGGCTCGCCGTTGACATGGCTCGCCGGGTCTACGACGTAGCCGTCGAGCACGTCGAGGCCCCACCGGCCAAGCAAATCGCGCCAGGTCTGGGGCGGGTTGGGCTCGAGCAGCACCATCAAGTTTCCGCCCCGTCGCAAGTAGGAGTTCAGAGCCTCGGCGTCTGCAGCCCCCATCTCGCGGTTCGGCGCCACGACTACCACTGCCGATGCATCGTCAGGGATCTCAGGCTGCTGAAGGAGATTGAGCGACTTGACCGCGTAGTTGTCGCCACCGATTCCCTGTGTGGCAAATCCGATCGCCTCCCGGGTATCGGCGTCGGTGTTGGTCAGACTCCAGCTTGAATAACCATCGAGGAGGTAGACCGCCTTCTGGTCGAGCCCGGATACCACCAGAACCGCCGTGAGGAAGTCCTGCTCCGGGTTACCGGTGGCGGGCACTCCCTGTCGCTTCCCATTGGCCACGTCCTCGAATACCACTGAGGGCCAGCTCGTGACTTCTTTCTGGTTCGCGATGTCGGGGTACCGCTCTGGGTCTACTACGCGATAGCTGAACTTGCCGCCAGACCGACGGGTAAACTCGTGAAGGTATTGTTCCATGCGTTGCGTGAGCAACGCTTCCAAGGGGTCCTGGTCGTCGTTGGCTTCGATGAAGAACGCGGTGGCCGTGACTGGTTCCGTGAGACGGTCAGCGAGGACGCCGAGTGTCTGCGGCGCTAGTGAGAACTGACGACTGGCAGTCATGTCTACGAGTAGATTGTTGTTCACAAAGATCAGGTTGACCAACGCGACGATACCCACTAGGGCCAGGACCGCGATGGACGCCGTGCCACCGTAGCGCTGGCGACGACGCGCTACACCGTTGTGCGGACGTAGCAGCCAGAGCATCACTAACACCAAGAGCAGGATGCCACCGAATGCGAAGATGCTGAGTCCCATGCCACGCAACTTTGGGAAAACTAACACCACGACCGCGCCTACGATGAGCGCCAGCGGGCCGGCGATTCCCAAGATGCCTCTGACCGAGCCGAACACGGTGCCGAGTGAGGCCACAGTTACCGCAGGGCTGCGCCCCTTGCCGGGGCGCTTAGGTTCAGGTCTTGATGATCGTGGACCTCGTGTCATGGGGTGAATCCTACCTCCAGCGCCGTAGCTCAAGGGTTCGGATCGCAAGGAACAGGAAGATCACGACGACGCTGAGGTAGTACACGATGCCCCGTAGGCTCAGCACTCCACGGGTGAAGTCTTCGAACTGGTACGCCATCGACGCCTCTTGAAGCACCGTGGCCATGCCGCCCCCGACTTGGTCGGCGACGAGGTGGATCACGGTCAAGAGCGTCAGTAATCCATACGAGAGGACCGCAGCGACGATCTGGTTGCTCGTTAGGGCCGATGTGAACAATCCGACCGCTAACGCGCCCGCACCGAACAGGAACAGGCCTATATATGCTGTGAAGATCGGGCCTCCGTCAGGGTTGCCGAACCAGAACAGCAACGCAACGTAGACCAGCGTAAGCGCAAGCGCCGCTGCCAAGACCACCAAGCTACTGAGGAATTTTCCTAAAACGACTTCCCACCCTTGTACGGGAGAGGTGAGGAGTAGTTCGATCGTGCCGAGTTTCTGCTCCTCCGCGAGAAGTCGCATCGTCAGCATTGGGCCCACCAGCGCCAAGATGAAGATGGAGCGCCCCACGTACGGGTTCACCGTCGCTTCGGGGAACGCGGTTGCCGACATGGAGTCGACGAAAAAATAGCCCGTGAGTGCCACGAACACCGCCGCAACCACGTAGGCGACCGGAGACACGAAATAGCTCCGCGTCTCTTTGCGAGTGACAGCAAGAACTCTACGGGCTAACAATGGCGTTGTCCTCAGTGAGTTGCATGTACACCTGTTCGAGCGTCAGCGAAGCGGGCTGCAGACGTAGAAGCGCCCATCTGCTCTCCACGATGACGCGAGCGATTTCCGCGACCACGTCCGTTCCGCGGTTTGCCTCTACGAAATAGACGCTCGCGTCATTCTCTACCCCGCTCGTCACCGCCACGACTCCGGCGACTCCTGATAGCGCCTTCGCCACTTGGGCCTGCGGCCCCCTAACGTGCACCTCGACGCTCACATTTCCGGTCAGTCGTGCAGCCAACTCATCCGGGTTGCCATCAGCGATGATCCGGCCTTGATGGATGATGATGACACGGTCACATAGCAGACTCACTTCCGACAGGATGTGCGTGCTTAAGAGGACTGTGTGTTCATCGCCCAGGCTACGAATGAGTTCGCGCGTCTGCACGACCTGCGTGGGGTCGATGCCAGCGGTTGGCTCGTCCAATATCAACACTGGCGGTTCGGGCAGAATCGCTTGGGCGATGCCGACTCGCTGGCGGTACCCTTTCGAAAGCCTGCCGATAACAGTATCCAAGACGTGACGGGTTTGTACGGCATCTGCGGTCGCTTCGACTTGGCGCCTGAGGTGCGGGCCGGTCATCCCGTTCAGGGTGCCCATGTATTCCAGGTATTGGCGCACAGTCATGTCGGTGTATAGAGGCACCGCTTCGGGAAGGTAGCCGACTCGCCTTCTTGCCTCTCTCGAGTCTTCCACCGTGTCAAACCCGGCGATCCGAGCCGCACCTGACGAGGGGGACATGAACCCGGTAAGGGTGCGCATCAAGGTGGTTTTCCCAGCGCCATTCGGACCAAGTAGCCCGACGATCTCACCCTTGTTTACGGAGAAGGTCACGTCTTCTACGGCAACGAAGTCTCCGTAGTATCGACAGATCTGGTCCGCTTCTATCAGTGGCACCTGTCCTTCTTCGTTATTCGGTGGAGACATTAGTAGCTCGTCGCGATAGGCGGGATATTGGCCCGAGGCGAAACCTGATGGGGGTGCCAGGGCCGGAATCATAGCAGAGCCTTGGCGCATGTATAGAAGCAGGGCCACGGTGGTGCCGCGATTCAACCGTGCTTCAAACCTGCCTCTATTTGCAGGCGCGCCGCCTCGGGGGGATTTCTTGTGACTCGCACGCCCAATGGCCCCGACAAATCGTTGACACTCCCAGTGCGCTGTGATAATCAATCCGCACGGGCTTTGGAAGCGAAGGTTGGTGCGCCATCAGGTGGACACTCAACAGGTCATCGGACATCCGGCATTGATTGCGACGGAAGCCTCAAATCGATCGGGACAAAGGTGGGGTATAGCAATGCGGATGATCATGATTCGACCGTTACTGCTGGCGATTCTCGCGCTAACTTCCGTTATGGCGTTTGCGGCGTGCTCAGACGACGAGCCGACTGCTACCCGGGGGCCTGAAGCCACGGCGACGGCAACTACACCAGCCGCGACTTCAACACCGACGTTGACGCCTGGTACGCCGACTCCCACGGCAACTGCGGCCCCGCTACTTCCGACGGCGACGCCAACGGCGACACCTATGCCGACGCCAACGCCCATCCTAATCACGCGCGGTGGCATCCTTCGGGTCGGTCACCGGAAAGACCCGCCAGCTGCCTGGGACACCATGCGCAGCACCAACTACAACCTGACCCCACTGACCGCCGCTATCGCTGGCGAAGGAAACCTCGTTCAGCCGTGCTGGGACGATGAGACCACCATCTGCCCCGCGATCGCCGAGAGTTGGGACGTCAACAGCGACTTCACCTCTTACACGTTCAAGATTCGCGATGGTGTGAAGTGGCACGATGGTGAGCCGCTAACTGCGGAGGACGTTGTTTACTGGGTGAACCTCTTCGTCAACGGCGCGAAGGTTGGTGATTTGGAGCGCCTGCCTGGTGTCGCGAAGGCCCAGTTCGGCGACTTCAAGAGCGTTGAGTTGCTCGCGGGCAATAGCATGCGGATCAACTTGAACAACCCGGACGCGTTCTACCTGGATGGTTTGGCGATGCACCGCGTCCCAATCTTCCACCCTCAACACCTGTTTGAGCCCGCGATTCAGGCGGGAAACATGGACGTTACTCCCTTGGAATTGGGAAACATCGCCGCAGGACCGTTCAAATTCGTTTCCTATGACCCGGGAATCGGGGTTGTTACCGAGCGAAACGACGAGTACTGGGAGAAGGATGGAGTTGGGAACCAACTCCCGTTCTTGGATGGTGTTGAGTACTTCATCTTGCCGGATGCTTCGGCATACCACGCGGCGTTCCGGACCGGCCGCCTCGACAGAGGCGCCATGGGGCGTGGTTACTACGTCGCGCCTTCAATGGTGCCGCAGTACCGCGACAGCCTGGGCGACGATATTTACTTCCTAGAGCGTGCTGGTGGCGCGAGCGCTGGGCTCGGCTTCAACACGCTGAAAGCTCCCTTCAGCGACATCCGATTGCGGGAAGCCATTTCGCTCTGGATCGATCGCCAGACTGCAATCGATACGCTCAACCAGGGGTCTGGCAAGATTCGCGCTGGGTTCTTGGATCCCAGCTCTTCTGACCCCACCTACCTGACATGGCCTGGATACAACCCAGACACTCGCGAGGCGGATCGCGCAAAAGCTAAGCAACTCGTGGCGGACGCAGGCGCCGAAGGGCTTGAGTTCACCATCATCCTCCCCAACACCATGGGAACCGCGATGGAGTGGTGGGCAGGCGCGATTGACGGCTTGGGGCTCACCGCCAAGTTGCAAGTGATGGACGTCACTGCGTTCGACGAGCGCAAGGCGGGGACTGACTGGGACGCGACTTGGACCGGCGGAAATATGGATCAGGGAACCACGGCTCTCATCAACTTCTCCTTTGGTCAGAAGAGCGATAGCCCGTACGCGGGAACCGTCCACGATGACCCGAAGATCGCCGAAGAGGCAACCCGCCTCGGATCGGTGAGGTCGAACGCCGAGCGGAACCAGATATTGCGAGAGCTTGAGAAGTACATCTTCCTTGACAAGGCTTACATCTTGCAGGCGAGTGTTGGGCTAGATTTGATTCCGGTTCGGAGCTACGTCAAGGACACGAAGACCTCGTTCATCCTGAACCCACCGACGTTCGCATCGTTCTCGCGGACTTGGATACAAAAGTAGATAGGCAACCTCAAGGGGTGGCGAAGGGGACGGAATGAAGGGATACCTGGTTCGGCGGTTACTTCTTTTCGTCCCCACGTTGTTCTTCGCATCGCTGCTCATCTTTGGTGCGATGCGCGTGCTCCCCGGTGACGTAGCCGCACGAATCATCTCCGATGAGGAAGGCGCCTACGTCACCGAGCAGCAGTACGAGAGACTCCGGGAGCAGCTTGGCCTGGATGAAGCGCTCCCCGTTCAGTACGGCAAGTGGATCTGGAGCATGGTCAACGGTGACTTCGGCGGTGAGTCGCTGGTCACCAAAGAACCCATCTCCGACATGGTTTCGCGACGGTTGACCGTGACTGCGCAGTTGGCTTTGTACACGATTTTGCTCACGGTGATCATCGCTGTGCCGTTGGGAATCGTAGCGGCGATCTATCAAGACAAATGGCCGGACTATCTGGTGCGGACGTTCACCATTGCTGGCGCTGCGATACCCAATTTCTGGCTTGCGCTCATGGTTCTTTTGATGCTTGTCCTTTATTTCAATTGGACTCCACCGCTGCGGTATGTGTCGCTATGGGATAACCCCGTGGAACATTTCCAGAAGGTTTTCTTGCCTGTGCTCATCCTCGCCTGGGGATACACGGCCTTCATGACGCGTATCACCCGCTCCAATGTCCTCGAGGTACTCCGCCAAGACTACGTCCGTACGGCGAGAAGCAAGGGGTTGCACGAGGTCGTTGTTCTCAGTCGTCACGTGTTGCGCAACGCTCTTATTCCTGTTGTTACCGTCGCTGGCTTCTATCTGAGCTTCTTGATGAGCGGCAGCCTCATCCTCGAGAACATCTTCGGCATTCCTGGCATCGGTCAGGGGATCATCTCCGCCGCTACGGAACGGGATTATCCGGTTATCCAGAGCCTGACCCTGTTGATGGTGTTCTTTTTGCTTGCCATCAATCTCTTGGTAGATGTCCTGTACAAAGTCATTGATCCGCGTATCGACTATTCCCACTAGCGTAGAGGGCGTGAGCAGACTGTGAGCACCGAAACGATTGGAGCGGAAGCGAAAAACTCGTTTCCGAACATATTCCGTCCTGGCTCGCGTGTTCGCGACGGCGTATCCGGGATCCTACGCTTCTCCCGGCGCAAGCCCCTAGGCGCCTTCGGGGGATTCATTGTCGCGCTCGTGATATTTGTGGCGATCTTCGCACCACTGATTGCCCCGGCTGACCCTTATACACATCACGCTTCTGACAGCTTCAGTGCTCCGAGCTTGGAGTACCTTGCGGGTACCGATATCTTCGGTCGCGACCAACTCAGCCGCATCATCTATGGCTCCCGCGTCTCCCTGTTCGTCGGCTTCGTTTCAGTCATCATCGGGACTTCGGTTGGCATGTTGATCGGGATCGCTTCGGCGTTCCTGGGCGGGAAATTCGACCTAGTCGTACAACGTTTCGTTGACACGATGATGGGATTCCCTGGGCTAGTGCTCGTGCTCGTGATGGTTGTCGCCCTCGGCCCGTCGTTACTAAACGTGACATTGGCGATAGCGTTCAACTACTTCGATAAGGTTATCCGCCTCGCACGCTCTAGCGCGCTGAGCGTGAAAGAAGAACCTTATATCCTGGCCGCAACTGCGGTCGGTGTAAGCACATGGCGCATCATTTGGCGCCATGTCACGCCCAATTCTCTGGCGCCTGTGTTCGTGCTAGCCACGCAACAATTGGGGACCGCCATCGTCATTGAGGCAAGCCTAAGTTTCTTGGGTCTCGGGGTGCAGCCCCCTAACCCATCATGGGGCAATATGCTGCAGAGCGCCGCCAGGGGGAACATGGAGCTGACCCCGTGGCTGGCGATCTACCCAGGGATGGCCTTGGCCATCGTGGTGTTTGCCTTCGCCGTCTTCGGCGACGCGCTGCGAGACGTATTGGATCCTCGCATGCGGGGAACCTAGTCCGTACCTGTTCAAAAGTCTGACGAACATGCGTAGCTCATGATGACTACGTGCAAGGAGACCGATCGATGACACTTCCGTTAGAAGGATTGCGGATGCTGGACCTCACGAGGCTGGTGCCCGGCCCCACCGCCTCTTGGATGCTGGCCGATCTTGGCATGGACGTGCTCAAGATCGAAGATGTGGCGGACCGGAGCGCGTATCGCAACCAGGCAGCCGCTCGTGAATCGAGAGAGCGGGTCGGCATCGACCCGAAGGTCGCGGAGGCCGAGTTCCGTGGAAACGCCTGGGAGCACATCCACCGGAACAAGCGCAGTATCGCCATCAACCTTCAGAAACCGGAAGGACAGGCCGTACTTCACAAGCTCGTGGAGGACGCCGACGTGTTTTTCGGGTCGTTCCGGCTCCCCGTCTACAAGCGATTGGGCGCAGACTATGAGACCTTGAGCGCGATCAATCCCCGATTGATCTACGCGACTCTAAGTGGTTGGGGTTTCGGCAACGGGATGTCTGATTGGCCCGGTAACGAGCGTAATTCGCAGGGATACTCTGGGTTTACGGCGATGACCAGCGGACAGGACGCGGAACCGGCCGATATGCTCTTCACTCCGTTGGACAGCTATACCGCAGCGCTCGCGGTCATTTCTATCCAGGCTGCGCTTATGGCGAGAGAAAAGACCGGTCGTGGCCAGCAGGTCGACGTTGCATTGGTAGAGGGGGGCACCGCGATCCTCAACGGAGTCGTTCCTGGTTACTTCAAAGAGAACAATTATCGAAAACGTGGGTGGCCCAGTATTGGGAATCTGCGGTGCAAGGACGGCAAGTACATCAGCAACGCTGCCGCGTATCAGAACCACTTTTGGGCACCGTTCTGCGACGCCGTCGGCCTTCCTGAATTGCGCGAGACACGTCCGGACCGCGACGAGGCGATGATCAAGAAGGTGCGTGAGCACATGCTGTCGAAAACGAGGGACGAATGGATGGCGCTCATGCCGCCGGAGATCGCCGTGGTTCCCGTCCTTGAACTCGACGAGGTGATGGAAGGGCAGTACGCCCGCGAACGGGGCATGGTCTGGGAGTTAGATCACCCGGTCGAGGTTGGAGTGCGCCAACTCGGGTCGCCGTTCCACTTGTCCGACACACCGCCCACTTTCCGCAACTTCGCTCCCCTGTTGGGCGAGCACACAGCTGATGTGCTTCAGGGGATTGGGTACAGCGATGCCGACGTAGCGAAATTAGAGGAAGACGGTGTAATTCGCGTGAACCATTGGGCGCCACCCACGGGTCACGAATAAGTAAGAAGGAGGGTAATTATCATGGCCAAGACGATAGATGCAGACACTCATGTCGACGAAACCGAAGAAACCTGGGAATACCTACGGCCCGACGAGCAGGAATTCAAACCTGTCGTGGGCTACCCGAGTAATCCTGACCCAAAGCGTCTGACTCAGCATTTCTGGGTGATCCAGGGCGATCGACAGCCCCGACTGAGTCGCGACGACACGAAGACGCAGACCACAGTAGGAACGCGGGAGTTGCTCGATGTGCCGGCGCGGCTGCGAGACATGGATGCCCTCGACGTGCAAACCCACGTGATCTACCCGACGCTGTTCTTGGTGCAACCGACGCCGAGCCCGGAGGCCGACGTAGCGCTGAAGCGCGCATATAACCGTTGGCTCGGTGACCGTAGCGACCAATCGGGTGGTCGGCTTCGCTGGGTGTGCCTGCCACCCTTGACGAACATGGAAGAAACGAAGAATGAGATGCGCTGGGCGAAGGAACACGGTGCCGTCGGCGTCTTTAAGAAGGGCAACCGAGAGGCAGACCACAACATCACCGACGAGTATTTCAACGAGTTTTGGCAAGAGGCCAACGACCTGGAGATGCCGGTCTGCATGCACATCGGGAGCGGCATCGCCAATACCCGGGAGAACCGCACCGACGGCGACACCCGTGGCCCTCGTGTCCCGTTCGCTTCGCTGCCAGACGCATTCACATCGCTCGTGATGAGCAAGGTGCCACTGCGCTACCCGAAGATTCGCTGGGGCATCATCGAAGCCGCTTCTGGCTGGGCGCCTCACGAGTTGTACCAGATCCGGCGACGCCTCGATCATCCTGGCTCGCAGGGTCCGTCTGCGACCACGTTGAACTTCGACGATATTCCAGCGGGTTTCGACATCCTCAAGGATCTGTTCAAGGCATACAACATCTTCGTGACCTGCTTGGTAGACGAGGATTTGCCGTACATCCTGAAGTTCATCGGCGAGGACAACATCATCGTTGGCTCGGACTACACCCACGCGGATCAGTCCCAGGAGGTCAACTTCCAAGCGGCCCTACGGGCGCGGGCTGATGCTGGGGAAATTTCTCACGCCGTCGTCGATAAGATGCTTTACGACAACCCGAAGCGTCTCTACGGGCTATAAGCGATCATTCAAGTGGCGGGGGCACGGGAATCGCCCCCGCCATTTCGGCTAGCAACAAGCGACGCACGATACCAGCATGCGCCGTTCTTCTTTGGAGGATTAATGGGACCCGCTCTTGAAGGATTGAAGGTCATTGACCTGACCACCGGGATCGCAGGGCCGGGTACTGCGGTGTACCTTGCCGATCAGGGCGCGGAAGTAATCAGGATCGAACCCCCGCGCAGTGAAGCCAACAGCGACCTAGCGGCGGATGGCGGCTCCGGGTTCGTGGTGCAGAATCGCAACAAGCGGAGCGTAACCCTCAATCTCACGACCCCTGAAGGCAAAGCTGTCTTTCGCAAGTTGGCCGAGCGATCCGACGTGGTTATCTCCAACATGCGCGCCGCCGCTGCAACCAAGCTTGGGGTCGATTACGCAGCGGTCAGAGAGATCAACCCGCGGTTGATCTATGCTGCGATAACGGCATATGGCCCCAAAGGACCTTATGCATTGAAACCTGGGTATGACCGCCTCACGCAGGGCTTCTCCGGCGCCCAGTACCGGAAGTGGGAAGACGGGACTCCCGTGAGTACGGGTATCTTCTTGTCGGATCCGTCCGTGCCCATGATCTTGGCTTACGGAATCACGCTGGCCCTCTTGCAACGAGAGCAGACCGGAAAGGGCCAGCTGGTCGAGACATCGTTGCTTCAGGCCGCTATCGCCATGCAAATGACGCAATTGGTGAAATTCGAAAACTCCCCAGAGCCTCTGCGGGATCTCGACATGCCGACCTACGGGATATACCGGTGCTCGGACGACACCTATGTGAACGTCACTGCGCTCCGGCCCCAACAATTCCGGCGGATGTGTGAAGTCTTGGATCTGCCGCACATCAGGGACGATCCCCGAGCGAACAACCCAACTGGTAATAGAGACTTCAGAGAAGAAGTCTTACCAATCATCCACGCGATCTTCGAGACGAAACCGGCTGCTGAGTGGCTGGAACTGCTTGACGCGGCCGACGTGCCCGTAGCGCCTGTTCTCGAACGCGACGATGTCTTTTACGAGCCCCAGATGGTTGAGAACAACATGTTCATTCGGGTGGACCACGCGGTCAAAGGCCCGGTGTTGTCGTTCGCTCCTCCTTTCACCCTGTCTGACGCGGACGCCGTGACGCACAGGCCTCCGCCCTTGCTCGGTGAGCATACGGTAGAAGTGCTCACGGAATTGGACCTCACTCAAGAAGAGATAGCGGAGCTTCAGACCAAGGGGATCGTATAGTGACGGCCTCCCACAGCGAACTGGGTCAACGCGATCTTTGGACACAGGTGTAGCCGATGGAACAAGTTCATTACGAAGTTCGTGACCACGTGGTTATTATGACCTTGGAGGGCGAGAACGACCTCAACCTCGGCATGGTCAGCGGGAGCTTGCACGAGCGAATCGCCGAGTACGTCCAAGACGACAACCTCCGCTGTGGCGTGATCACGGGGGCCGGAACCCGAGCGTTCTCAGCAGGCGGCAACCTTAAGAGCGCCGCAGAGTCGGGTAGGGTCGGTGGCGCGGGCTCGGTGTGGGATCCGTCCACGCTTACGTTAATCAATGGGTTGGATATCCGCAAGCCACTGATAGCAGCCGTGAATGGCTTTGCTGTGGGAGCCGGGTGCATGTTGGCACTCGCGTGTGATATCCGTGTGGCGTCGGACAATGCGGAATTCGGAATCCCGGAGATCAAGCTGGGAATCCCATCGGGGATGGGCGCTCCGCAGCGACTCCCTCGGCTGATTCCCTTCGGCGCGGCGATGGAAATGCTACTGACCGGCGATCGGATCAAGGCTGACCAAGCTTTGCAATGGGGGTTGGTGAACCGTGTCGTCCCCCAATCCGAACTCCTGGACACCGCTCTGGAGATCGCCAACCGAATAGCAGCGAACGCGCCCATGGCGGTGCGCACCATGAAGGAACTCGCGTACCGGTCTCGCGAGATGTCATTTGCCGAGGGTATCCGCATGTCGGAACTGATGGGTTACATCGGCCGTGGCACAGAGGACGCGAAGGAGGGCCTACGCGCCTTCGCTGAGAAGCGCAAACCCGAATTCGAGGGACGATAGGCACGGTCGGAGCGATCCGAATTGACGGTGCAATGTGTCCCCCAACTGAGCGAGGTGGATCTGAATTGATTGCGACGATGGGAAAACGCTTCGAATGCCCTGATGTGGGGGGCCAATACATGGTCACCAAAGGGGGCGATGCAGAGTTGTCATGTGACGGAACGTCGGGAGCGGAGCCGAATCGTCTCGGTAAGCGGTACTTAGACGAAGCGACGGCCGTGACCGTGCTCTGCATCAAGGTGGGAACCGGGCGGATCTGCTGCAACGGCGTCCCCATGACAGAGATGGCCCAGAAGAAGCTTCCTTCTTCTGATTGACCGAGGGAACTGGTCAATGCACGGGGGAAGAGCATCTCGACATTCAGATTGACTAGTGCGGCCTACGTAGAGAACGAGCAACACACGCCTCGGGGCTGCCGAGGATCTGGAGGGACTGGCGCATGGCGTACGTAGATGTAGACGGGGCTAGTCTCTGGTACGAGGACACTGGCGGCGATGACACGCCAGTGGTCTTCCTGCACCCCTTCACTGGTACCACAGAGGGATGGGTCTACCAAGTCCCGGCCTTCACGGCTGCTGGCTACCGGTGCATCACGTATGACCGGCGCGGGTGGGGCCAATCACGTGAGCCTGCACCGGGGTCGGTAGCGACCTGCGCGACCGATGACCTTCACGCGCTGGTCGAGCACTTGGGCATCGCCCGATATCACCTCGTCAGCAGCGGGGGCGGTGGCTACGTGGCACTCGACCACGTGGTTAGCCACCCTGAGGAGTTGCTGAGCCTGGTGGTCGCATGTAGTGGGGGCCCGCTCCAAGGCGACCCGGAATACATGGCCATCGGGAGCAAGTACGGGCGGATCCCTCAGTTTCAAACGCTGCCCGCATGGTTCCGCGAGCTCAGCCCGACCTACCGAAACGCAAACCCCGACGGCGTGGACCGCTGGATTGAGATCGACGAGGCGAGTCGGCAAAGAGAATCAAGCCAGGAGGGGATCAAGAACGAGTTCACTCTCGCGTTGCTTGAGACGATCACGGTGTCCACGCTGATGATTGCAGGCAGTGCTGACCTGTACGCTGCACCACCCCGGATGCGGGTGATGGCGAGTCGGATCCCCGATTGCCAGTTCGTTCTCATGCCCGAGGCCGGACACGCAGCCTACTGGGAGCAGCCCGATGACTGGAACAGACTGGTCTTGGACTTTATTCGCAAGCATTAAGCATGCTCAAGGGTGGAAGCAGCCAGATGGGCGACGGACATAAGGAAGTGAGAGAGCAACGATGAAGATCACAAATGTTGAGCCGATCTTGGTCGCCCTACCTTATGAAGACGGCGCGCCAAAACGAGAATCTGCCCCGGGCCACAGCGCCGAGACCGTTCTCTCGCTATTCGTTAAGGTAGAGACGGACGAAGGCATCACCGGCTGGGGTGAGGCCTTTAGCTTCGCAACGGTGCCGGTCACTATCCCGGCTATCGCCGAGGCTGTGGGACCGCTGGCCATTGGGCAGGATCCAACAGACATCGAGGCGGTCGCGGAAGACTTGCGTCGACGCTATCAGAACATGATGCGGGGCGGCCCCGCGCGTTTCGCACTTTCCGCGATCGAGATCGCTATGTGGGACATCAAGGGCAAGGTAGAGGGCAAACCTATCTGGCAACTCCTAGGCGGAGCACCAAAGGAAAGCGTCGAGGCCTATGCCAGCATGTTTCGCTATCACGAACCGACCGTGGTCAAGCAGATAGCCGCTACCGCCTATCAGCGTGGCTACCGCAAGATCAAACTCCACGAGCGAACAGTGGAGGCAGTTGCAGCTGCGCGTGAGGCGCTCGGGCCCGACGTGCCGCTGATGGTCGATGTCAATTGCGCTTGGTATCCCGACGAAGCGATAGCGATGGCTCAGAAGATGCAGCCTTACGACATCGCATGGCTAGAAGAGCCGATCTCTCCTCCCGACGATTACGACGGCCTAGCGCGCGTCCGCCGCGAGGGTGGTGTCCCCATCGCAAATGGCGAAAACATCGGCAATCCCTACGACGTTAAATGGATGGCGGCCCGGGGCGCCGTCGATATTGTGCAGCCCTCCGTTGTAAAGCACGGTGGTATCGGCGATGTCATGCGGATGGTTGAGATTGCGGAAGATGCCGGGATGCGAGCCGTTCCCCATTGTCCCTTTGTCGGGCCTGGCCTGCTAGCGACTATTCACATCATCGCAGCGATGAAGACCGAGGTCCCCTGCGAACATCGCTACTGCGATCTCGGCGCAAGCCCGCTCGGTGATGCTGTGGTGGCCAAGGACGGTCGTTTGAGCGTACCGCAAGGCCCTGGCCTTGGCGTTGACCCTGATCTCGACATGCTAGAGCACTACAGGGTTCGTTAGACGCTGCTCTTGACCGTAGAGTCGCCTCGCAGGCAGTCGCTTAGAGCAAGTTGCTTCAAGGCGCCTGAATGAATGCCCGCCCGCCCTCCATACGTGCAACTAGACGGTTAAGCGGGTCAAGCTCCAACTGGTTCATTGGAGTGCGATCCCTGCGGAGCGCAGTGGGGAAAATTAGCCATTAGGTCAATCGCTATATCAACCCAATGGCCGAGAACATTGGCCCTTTGTCGATTCGAGACACTGTAATTTTGCTTTACGTTACTGTAAGTTCTGGGGGATGTCCCCTGATCCGCGCGGTGAAAGGCGAGAGCTTCTACCCCGATGAGTGTTTCAAGTGCTATAGAGGTCGCCCTGATTGACGAGCAAGAGTTGATGCGGGCTGCCTACCAGCAGATCCTAGCTGATACGGACGAGTTCGAAGTGCGAAGCCATCCGTACAGTACTGAAGGATTCGATGCCATCGCGGAGTGCGTTAGCAGAGACCATGGAGTCTTGGTGGTCGGCTGCTCGATGGTGACCAAGGATATCTGTGGGCAGTTGTTGGGTTTGGTGAGTGTCAGGCCGGACTGCGGTCTGATCTTGGTATTCGCGTCGATCGATGGAGACGCCCGCGCACCGTTGCAATCGCTATCGGTTAAAGCTGCGAGTGGTTTTGCTGCCTTGAAGCGAACGTCCTTGAGCGAAGGCGAGGACTTGAGACGGCTCGTGCGCCAGGTTCATGCTGGCCAGGTCGTCCTTGACGTTGACATGCTGACCGCATTAGTGGGACGCGGGAGCTTGCCAGGCGACCGAGAAGAATTGGCCCGGCTGACTGGTCGAGAGCTGGAAGTGCTAGCTCTCATGGCGCAGGGCCGCAACAACGCTTCGGTAGCCGACGATCTCGCGATCAGGCGTGGAACCGTTGATCGGCACACCTACAACATTTACCAGAAGCTCACGGGATGTCCGCGGGGTACGTTGCCACGGGCATACGCGACCGCACTGTACCGCGAGTATGCCCCGGATCTCAATCAGGGGTCTGTCGGTTAGTTCCGGCGAATATCTCGCTTAGAAGCGGACCAGATTGAGACGAAGCCCTTCGGTGACCGCCTCCGCCCGAGTGCGAGCGCCCAGCTTGCTCAACAGATGATTCACGTGCGCTTTGACGGTGCTCATCGTGATGGTGAGTTCATCTGCAATTTCGAGGTTTGAAGCGCCAGTGGCAATCAGGCCAAGTACTTCGCGCTCACGCTCGGACACTTGATCGCGTGTAGCGGGCATCTGGGACATCGCCCTCAGCCGTTGGACGATATGCGTGGCTACCGATGGCTCCAACACTGTTCCTCCTGCGTGAACGATGCGGATCGCGTTGGTGATCTCCTCTGGCAGGGCGTCTTTTAGCAAATAACCTGCTGCTCCCGCTTCGATCCCGCGGAAGACGACGTCTCCGGCAGCATGGTTGGAGAGGATGATCACTTCGATAGCGGCTGACGCCTCTGTGATTCTCTGTATGGCTGTCACGCCATCCACGACAGGCATCTCCAGGTCAATCAGTACCACATCCGGTTCCAGGGACTGAGCCAGCGCAATGGCCTCCCGCCCATTCGATGCGGTGCCAACGATTGCAATATCATCTATGTCATTTAGTAGCGCTGCGAGTCCTTCGCGAACAATCGGATGGTCATCAACGATGATCACTTCAATCTTTTCCATGTGATTCAGATGCCTGCGCTCGTGAAATTGCCGAGGGTGGTGGTGGGGCGATGAGCCCATGGTACAGCGAGAGCACTCGTCGATACAGTCGCGGTTGAGCTACCTGTCATCGACTAGGTCTACGCGGAGGTCAACGATGGTTCCCGCTGGCGATCCATCGCGGATCTCCAGCACGGCGCCGATCAGCTTGGCGCGTTCATGCATGCTCCGTATGCCGAAACCGCCTGTGGTTTGAGCGCCAGCTAGTCCCCGTCCGTTGTCCGAGAATCGCATGGATACGCCGGCGGCGCCGTATTCAAGCGACACAAGCACTTCGGACGCACCCGCGTGTTTAGCGACGTTGGTCGCGGCTTCGTGCGCGATCCTGAGGAACGCAGTTTCGACTCTGCGGGAAAGTGGATGCTCCTCGCCAACGGTGTTCACTGTCACCATGATGGGCCGCCCCGACAGAACCTCTTTGATTTCGTTCTTGAGGGCAATGGGTAGCTCGCCCGGCGCCAATGTGGCTGTACTAAGATCCCACACGGAACGCCGGGTGTTTGCGAGCGCTTCCCTGGCGAACTGTTTTGCGGCTCCAAGTTGCCTTTCGAAACCGCGCCGCTTGCCGATGAAAAGCCGCTGGGCGAGTTCCAACTGGAGTACGATTCCCGTAAGGTCCTGAACGACAGTGTCATGGATGTCTCTCGCGAGACGCTCCCTCTCTTCGCTCTCTGCGTTCCCCGCGATCTGCCGAGCAAGATTGCGCTGCGCGAGCCGCTGCCGCGAGAGATCACGCCAGATGGACAATCGATGCCCAGGTGATTCCAGACCAACGTTGCGAGTCGACAGGCTAACCGGGATCGTCGTGCCGTCCTTCCTGGAAAGAGTCACATCGTTATCCGCGTCTGGATAGTCGTCAGGCAAAGGAATGACGGACTTCATGTAGTAGACCTGCTGCTCCTCCTCGGGAACCAACTCCCACGCGTGCATGGCGAGGAGTTCCTCCGCTGAGAATCCTGTCATGCGTGCAGCAGTTTCGTTGACAAGCGTAAATCGCATGTTCTCATCTTGCAGGAATACGGCCATGGGAAGTCGATCGACGATAGTCTGGAGCACGCGGGCGTCCTCATGGATCTGCTGCTGAGCGGCGCGCTGCTCGGTGACATCTTCGACAGTGCGAACCATGGATACTGCAGTGCCTCGCGAGTCGCGCACGGCGAATGTCCGTTGGTAGCCCTCGATAACACTCCCGTCGGGTCTCCGAAATGCGCGGTCATCTTCGATGTAAGCGAGGTCACTTTCAGCAAACCGTTTGCGGGCCGATCTGACGACTGTGTTGGGCGGCATCCACTCGCTGAACCGCGCGCCGACCAGATCGCTGCGCTCCCGCCCAAGAGTGTGGGCTAAGGAGGGATTGGCCTCTTGGACAACGCCGTCCATGCCCAGCAGAGCGACTCCGACGGGGACCGACTCGAAGAGCATCCTGAAGCGTGTTTCACTTTCCCGGAGCGCGGCTTCAGCTTGCTTACGTCCGGTGATGTCCTCAACGAGCCGAAGGGCATAGAGGAATCCGGACCGTTCATTACGGACAGCAAACGTTGTGATCTGGCCCCATCGCGTTGAGCCATCTGCGGTGATGAGCCGGCGCTCGCTTTGGAAAGAGTCCAGATCACCTGCTACGAGTCGTTCGAATTGTCGTGCCCTGACTTGCTGAGCGACGAAGGATCGAATGCCTTTGCCGAGGAGCTCTGAGTCGTCGCGTCCAAGCATCTCGCGGAGTGCTTGGTTCACTTCCTCCATCTCTCCGCGACCATTGACAACCGCGATCCCGATGGGCGATTTCTCGAAGAGCGCACGGAATCGCTGGAAGCTCGCGTCAAGGGCATTCTCGGCACTAATCCTAGCGGTGACATCTCGTATGATGCCGACTGTACCTTGCGGAGAGCCATCAACCGCCCGCACGGCAGCGACGGTGATCTCAGCCGCGATGCTCGATCCGTCCGGGCGCTTGATCTCAAGCGTAGGAGTCTCAATGGGCCGACCGCCGCGAATCACTGCTTGCGTGGTCGGCATCTGGTAAAGCTCGCCACCGATGGTGTGAAGATCTGCGAAATTGCTGGCATCGTGGCCTATAACCTCGGCAATGTCGAGTCCGGACATATCAAGAGCAGAGCGGTTGGAAAGAATAAGGCGCCCTTCAGTATCGGAAACGTAAATCCCTTCTCCCGCAGACTCTAGGATGGACTGCATCTGACTACTAAGTGCGGCATAGCGCTGCTCGCTGAGGCGCAGGGTTTCCTCCCGCTCAACGCGCTCCGATACATCTTGGAATGACTGTACGGAGTAGAGGAATTCCCCGGCCTGGTCTCTCACGGCGGCACTGAACCCTGTTGCCCAAACGATGGTTCCATCTGGTCGCAAGTACGGGGTTTCAAATGAGTACTGGTTGATTGCTCCCCGCACCATGCTGTCGTGGCGATGCTGTCGCGCCTCTGCGTATTCTGGAGGGAGGGACTCTGCGAAAACTTGGCTTTCGAGTTCGGCTGCGTCGCGCCCGAATATCTCGCGCATCGCAGGGTTTACCATGATGTTCCGGTTGTACCTGTCTCCGAGGGCGAGGCCAATAGGGGCGCTCTCAAACATCGAGCGGAAGCGGCGCTCGCTCTCAGTGAGAGAGCGCTGGGCCGCGATGCGCTCGCGGATGTCGAATGCGATCCAGAATATCCTCCATCCGCCCGCCACGGGGAAGCCGCTGACGTGGTACTCGCATGGCACTCGGTCGCCGTCTTTCGTGATGACGTCCACGAGCAAAACCTCAGGGCTGGCACCTGGAACCACCATTCGCGACAGGACGTGATTCATCCGCTCGTCATCGTGGAGTTCGTTGGGCGTCATGAAGAGCAACTCATCGTTGGTGTATCCGGTGAGGCTAGTCATCGCATCGTTGGCGCGTAGGAACCGCAGGTTGGGGTCCGAGACTGCCATCGCAACGGCCGGCTGATCAAACATAGCGTTTAGTAATTGGTTACTTTCGCTGATCGTGCGCTCAAATGCCTTGGTTGACGTGGCGTCCATGACGGTGCCGATGTGAACGATCATTCCGCTAATTCTGACCGAATGAGTGGTGATGACCACTGGAACCAATGCTCGGTCTTTGCGGCGCAATGTTCCTTGGTAGGTTTCCTTCGGGGCGGCTTCCGTGGACGAAACCCCACGGGTAAGTCGGGAGCCGAGTCGCTGATCGGCGATAAGCTCGGATAGTCGCAAGCCCATGAGTTGCTTGATAGAGTAGCCCGTGAGTTGGGCGGCAGCCTGGTTTCGATACTTGAGACCTGTTGATGAAGAGAGAAAGATAGCTCCGGGGGCGCCTTCGAAGATTGCCTGCAAGCTTTCGAGGGATGACACCGGGACGCCGATGGCGGTCACTTTCGATGGCCTGATGGTGACGATGGTCAGGGTTTGAAGATTGTCTGAGAACGTGCCTGTAGATATATCGACTAAGATTGTGCTGCCATCGGCGCGGCGCAGAATCGATCTCCCTTGCTGCGGCTGATCTACGAAGCTCGCTATTTTCGCTCCGCCGAGTTCAGCATTCGAACGCCCCATGATGTCGACAGCCCGACGATTGGCATAGAGGACGTCATCGCCGTCGAGAATCAACATAGCGTCAGGCGCAGCGTCGAACGCTGCCTTCCATGCCGTGAAGTGCATGGGGGTATCGCGTTGAGTAGTGGTGGTCATGGGGCATCCTAGGAGGAGGAAGTGGAGGAGGCTGCAGTTTACACGTAGCGAATGCTCGTTCTCGTAACGCAATGTCGTAACTCGATGAGGTGGCATCGACCTGGCATTCTTCATAGCCACGCGAAACCGCGAGATCCACGGGGCGAGCGGCCGTAGCTGGGGCGAGATCGGGGACATGGCCCGGCTTGTACCGAGCCATGCAATGGCACCTGCTGGAATCGGGTGCCGCAACCAAGATCAGCCAGGGCAACGTCAACGCAGATGTAGCTCCGTGCGGTGAATCCGATGCGCTGGGCAGCGCGCTGGTAAAGCGCTACCGAAGAGGGGCGAGCGAAGTTAGTGGGGCGCTGAGATCAAAGCCCAGGCCGGTGAGCCGACAACTCAGATCGAGGATTCGATCGGCAGCGTTCGCGCTCAGTCGGGGAACACTCGGCTGCGTCTGAAGAGGTGAGTGCCTCCAGCTACGTGATGGTCCACGTTATGGGCACTGTGAAGAGCACTTGAGGGGACATGCCTGCGGTCCCCGCGCACGTTCAGCGTGTGCGCGGAACCGCAGGCCAATCCTAGATGGATGAATACATCTGGGCGACTAGCTCGCCTGCGGGTCCGTAGCGTGAAGCTGAGCTAGCGAATGCATCTTTGCGGAATGCTCCCCGGTTGTATTTGTTCTGCTCTTGGGGGAGCGTGATGTACTCGTTCAGCGCCGGGTCACGAATGATGTTCATCGGGTCACCGCCGTCTTCCGCTATCTGCGCCTGCTCCTTGAGCAGCTTCCGCAGGAGGATGATTCCTCGGTCGGTGACGCCTAGGTGCTCATGAGGCCGGTCTGAGACCGGGCCTTGGCCGACCCACGCCATTATGTCTTGGTTGTTGGCGGTGTCTACGATGAAGTTGCCTTCCGCGTCCCATATCGGCTGCCAGAAGAACGGAACGGATTCCTGTTGCGGAGCCTCCACACCTGGGGGCGCAAAGAACGCTGTGTAGAACATCTGGAGAGTATGGTGATCGTCGAGTGGCGTGCGGATCTGGAACGTATTCGCGCCGCCTCCGCCAACGCGGAGCATGCAAGGGAACACCAGCGGATGTCCGACTGCCCAGTCCTCGTCCTCTCTGGTCTCGCCCATAACGAGCCGACGCTTGACGATTCCGTGTTCGAACACGTCGAATGCAATCTCCTGATGCTTCTTGGTGAACGCTTCAAACGTCGCCTGCAGCGCAGGGTCGGGATCCGACCTCTGGCTAAGGACGTATTTTCCATACCAGCCATGTAGCCACTCGACGTGAACCGGGTCCAGGGCGTTTTCCACGATCTGAAGCCAATTGCAGGGGATGATGGACAACCCCACCTGCCTCACGGCGTTTTTCTCGACGAAAAGATCCCACCGGGGTAGCAGAGGTGCGGGTAGGGGGCCCATGTAGGCAAAGACCAAGCCTCCTATCTCCTCGACCGGGTATGCCTTTATCTTGACCTTGTCTTTGAAGCGACCGTCCGGGTGGACGGTCTGCTCGAATGGCTGTTCGATGCATTGACCTGTCTCATCGAACATCCAGCCGTGGTACATGCAGCGCAGGCCTTCCTGCTCGGGAATACCGTAGGATAGGTCCACTCGCCGGTGCGGGCAGAGGCGGTCAATCAGTCCAAGCGTGCCCGATCGATCCCTGTACAGCACGAGTTCCTCACCGAGCAATTGGACTGGCAAGGTTGGGCGCTCGTCGAGCTGACCAGACGCTGCGATGGGGTGCCAGTAGCGCCTCAGTAGTTTGCCCATTGGCATGTCGGGGCCAACGCCTGAGAGCAATCGGTTCTCTTCAACTGTCAACATGGGCGAACCTCCACCATATGTAGTCTTGCAGTCTGGCCATGGATGGGTCTTCTTGAGTTCTGGTGCCTAGAACGGGACGGGGACCTGATGCTTCAGCGTGATCTCCATGTGCTCTTTTAACGATTGGCGGATCGCGAGGATGACCTCAAGGCTGGCCGTGCCCTAGCGTGCTTCAGGGAACGTGGCGCGATCTTCGCTCAGTGCGTCACGCAGCGCGGACAATCCGCCACGGCCCACACGAGTTGGCGTCCATGACTATCTCTTGGCTGCCCTCGTGCGTGTCCACATAGAGTACATCGGGCGGCCGTTGGATGTCGCGACGCTAGCGACTCGCGGGCATTAGGCGGACGAAAGGCTAGTTGCGGTGCCAGCGTGCCTGGCACCGCAGGGGACTACGCGGACGTGACTAGGGCCACTTTGCGCCATAGGTGGAGTACCTTAGCGACTAGTTACCCCCGGGGTCATCATTACCTGTTGGGAATACACCGTGCGTTTGGTAAGCTGCCGCTCGCTACAGGAGTGAGCGGCCCATGACTGAAACCGAGGAAGTATTCACCGCGATTGCGGTTGTGCTGAGCTTTGCGGCAGCGGCCAGTTACATTAACCATCGCTACCTGCATCTCCCGGCGACCATCGCGCTGATGGCCGTCTCGCTGATTCTCTCCTCGGTGATTGTCGTGCTCGGAACCGCGCATGTGATCGACCAAGAGTCGACGCGCGAGTTCGTCGAATCGTTGCACTTCGACGAGGTGCTGCTTCACGGGTTGCTGGCATATCTCCTGTTTGCAGGCGCGCTCCACATCAACCTGGATGCCCTGCGCGGTGTGCTCGTTCAAACTGCCACATTGGCGACGTTCAGCGTCGTCGCTAGCGGCGCCATCGCGGGGACTGCCTTCTGGGGTGTAGCCACGCTACTCGGGTTTGAGGTGGATCTCGTGCACGGGTTGCTGTTCGGGGCGCTGATCGCCCCCACCGATCCCGTCGCTGTGCTCGGGATACTGAAGCGCGCTGGCGCGCCCAAGTCGCTAGAGACAACCATGGCTGGCGAATCGCTCTTCAACGACGGGATAGGCGTCGTTGTTTTCCTGACGATTGCCAGCATTGCCTTCGCTGGTGGAGAGCCGGCGCTCTCAGAGGTGGGAGGGTTCCTGTTGTTAGAGGCGGGAGGGGGGGCCATCCTGGGCCTTGGGCTCGGGTGGATTGCATATCTCCTGATGCGCTCGATCGACGACTATTCGGTCGAGGTTCTATTGAGCTTGGCAATGGTGTCGGGCGGCTACGCCTTGGCCACAGCCTTGCACCTGTCAGGGCCCATCGTGGTGGTGGTGGCGGGAATCATCATCGGTAATCAGGCACGCTCCTCGGCGATGTCCGCGACGACGCGGCAGTACCTAGACAATTTCTGGGAACTCCTCGATGACATACTGAACGCGGTTCTTTTTGCGCTTGTCGGCTTGGAGATTGTCGCGGTGCAACTAGACTGGCAGTACGCCGTCGCGGGCCTGCTGGCGATCCCCATCGTGCTGGCGGCGAGGCTGATCAGCGTGGCGGTACCTGGCGCTACGTTCCACGTGGTTGGCCTCTTGCCGTTCCAACGCAACGTGCTGGCGGCTCTGACCTGGGGGGGCTTGCGCGGTGGGATATCGATCGCGCTGGCGTTGTCACTGCCCGCTTCGCCGGAGCGTGACTTATTGGTGACGGCTGCGTACTTCGTGGTGACGTTTGCGGTGCTGGTACAGGGCCTGACGTTTGGGAGACTCATCAAGCGATTGTTCCCTGGTGAAGTAGCCCAGACTCACGAGTAGGGGCAGGTCGCCGGAGCGAATCACATCTTGAGTGTTAGGAAGTCGTCGGGGTCTCGCTGGACGACTGTGGTCAGATCCACCTCTCCTCCGCAGTAGGGGCAGAGGGCCTGCGTGGAGTCCTCTGAAAGGGTGCGCGGCGGCAGAGGGGGCCGGAGCCCGAAGTCTCCTTCGGAGAGGCTCGTCCAGTGGGGATCAACTAGGTGTAGCGTCACCTCTCCCTCACCATCGGTGCCGAGGATCGTTCCGCAATGGGGACAGCAACTGACAGCCTCTAGCGGGAGGTCTGACTGGGCGAGCATCATGCGGCCGGGGAACTGGGCGGATGGGAGCAGGTAGTCAGGCATGTGGCGGAGGGTGCTCCGAGGGAGGATTGGGGGAGTCGCGCACCGAAAGGTGCTCCTACTACTATACCCGTCTGGGTGCTGTAATCCAGGTGAGTGGTATCACCGCGCAAGTGCAATCAGGGAATCGCAGTGCGTGATTTCCCTCCAGTTTCCCCTGCAAATGCATTATCCGAATGGTTCTTCCAAGGTAGGATTCCGACATTGGGCTATAACCGTACGCGAGGAAACAGGAGAGTGGTGGCCATGAAGCGCAGTCGTGTCGTCCTGGTGATCGTATCGGTGGCTGCATTGGCTTTGGCGTCCTGCGGTTCCTCGGGCGATAGCGTCAAGCGCGCGGCGAATTCATTCTCTGGGGGCGATGCCTCCACTCACCTGGTGGACGAACTTGCGAAACGTACGTTCACTGACGAGTTCGGTCGCGCGCACGAATGCAGCGAGTTCGTGACGACGCTGGTGATGTCATCGTGGGAGCCGGATACCGAGTCTTGGATGATCACGTTCACGGGCGGGTACGAGCCGGGAACACGGATATTCCGTTTCTACGAGGCGGACGCGGGATTCGAGCGGGTGGCAGGACCGCCGTTGGATGCTGCTTGCGGAGTGGAGTAACCGGCGTTCACTGGCCGGTGCTCCAGTCTCCTGCGTGGATGCTGTCGAGCAGTTCTTTCATGGTGTCGTAGATGTACTTGGATGCGTTCGGGCGTCCGTCTTCGCGGTCGATGGTGGCGGCGAAGTAGCCGACGCCGCTGACCGCGACCTGAATCTTGCCGTCGGCTTGCTTGGGGGCCTGGCCCCCGATGACAGGGATGCGAAGGCTCTGGCAGACCTCGGCGTAGACGTCGGGCGGCACGTTGGTGAGGTCGATCATGGCAACGCCAGCGTCCTGGAGCTTGTGCGCCCAGTGCATCACATGGTCACGTACCTCTGGGCCACTCTGGACGCCAGCGGTGGGGCCTTGGGTGGGAAACCCGATCTGTGGGTAAGCTTCGAGGCCTGCTTCCATGACTGCGTAGACGTTGTCGAAGAGTTCTTCTTCACGGGTGCGGATGTCTACCTTGGCCATGTCGACTCCGGCCTCTTGCTTGAAGCGGAGGGCAGCGGCGCCGACCTCTTTGGGGCCTCCGCGTGAGGGCGTGGTAGGCAGGTCGACGCTGACGACCGCACGCTCACGGCCCCGCACGACTGCTCGTGCGAACGGGATCATGTCGTCGACCGTGCACTCGTCAACGTGGTCGTGGCCGAGGACGTTACGTCCAAGGCTGTCGCCGACTGACAGCAGATCGACCCCTGCGCGCTCGCATATCTTGGTCATCTGGAATTCGTAGACCACTGCCGCGGCGATCTTCTTGCCGTCGGCTTTCATCTGTTGCAGGTCTGCGGCGGTCATGTGCGCCATGAGGTTCTCCTGTGGGCGGCGGTCGTTGGTTACGATTTAGGTGACCTTCTCTTGGGCGAGGCCGCCGAAGCGGTTGAAGCGACGCCTGTCACGCCTGTCGGGGTCGTCCTTGCCGTCGGTTTCGACGTCACGGCCGGCCTGACCCTGGGGTATCCAGGTGCGGGAGTCTTCGGTTCGCATGCCGAGGTAGGCGTTCTGCTCGGCGTCGCGGAAGGTGTTGATGGGGTCGCCACCGTCTTCAACGACTTTGATGTTGTCCTCAAGCATCTGGCGAAACATGATGATGCCTTTGTCGGAGCGCCCCAGGGTTTCGGTGGTGCGGTCCTGGATGACGCCCTGGCTGAACCAGGCGACGAGATCCTGAGGAGGGTTGGCATCGAACATCTGCCACTGGGGTCGACCACGCCTGTCGAGTGTTGGGATGGGGAGCTCCATGAACGGAACGTCCTCATCTTTCTGGGCGGCGTCTCCGGGCTCAAGCTGGAACGACCGGAGCCACCAGTGGGCTGTCGTGTTGTCGTCGATGGGCACGCGGATCTGGACGGCGGGGCCGTTGCCCTTGGACCAACGCTCGCGATCCCAGCCATCGCCGCCCTGGCGGAGGGTGTAGGGGAAGATGATGGGGTGGCCATCCGCCCACTCGGTCGCGTCTTCTGTTGAGCCTTCGTAGCCGTGGCGTTTGATGAGACCGTAGTCGAAGGCGTCGAAGCCGATCATGGCGTGCTTGCTGCGGGTGCGCTTGGGGCCACGGCCTAGCTGCTCCTCGATGAAATTGGAGAACGCGCCGTGGAGCCATTCCACGTGGACAGGGTCGAGGGAGTTCTCCTGGCACTGGAGCCAGTTGCAGGGGAGCTCTGAGTAGGCGACGTCGCGCTGTAGATCCTCCATGACCAGGTAGTCCCAACGTGGGAGTAGGGGGGCGGGCTGAGGGCCAAGGTAGGCCCAGACGAGGCCGCCCAGAACTTCAACCGGGTAGGAGTTGATGGAGACCTTGGCGCGGAATGCGCCGGAAGGATCTTCGGCTTCTTCGTAGGGCATCTCCAGGCACGCGCCGGTCTCGTTGAAGAGCCAACCGTGGTAGGGGCAGCGGAGGCCATTCTGCTCCGGGACGCCGTAGACCATGCCCATCTTGCGGTGGGGGCACTGGGAGCCGATGAGGCCGAGGGTGCCTGAGCGGTCACGGTAGAGGACGAGGTCCTCGCCGAGGATGCGAACGGGCAGGGTGTAGTTGATGCCGGTGAGTTCGGAGCGCGCGGCGATGGGATGCCAGTAGCGTCGCATGAGTTCGCCACAGGCGGTGCCGGGGCCTACTTCTGTGTAGCGTTCGTTGGCTTCTTGGGTGAGCATCGAGGACTCCTAGGGGACGGTTGGGGCGCATGTTAGTCGGGGCAGGGCTGGCGCGCTAGCGTGGTGGGGGAGTGGTGGGCCGCGATGACCGATTTTGGCGACGCTTTGGCGCCTGTTGGCTGGGAATCGACCCTTTCGACCCGAAATGGTCCTCGGTTTTTGCCTCTAGATCGTCGAGCGCTAACTAGTGTTCGCTCCTGGCGAGCCCCGATTTGGAGGAGCGGCGTTTGCAGGATGGGGCCAAATCGGCCCAAAGTGGCTCATTTACCTCTGAGAATCAGTCAGCTAAAGACCCCGAACGCCCCGAGGAGAGGGGTTTTCTCTTCGGGACGCTGGTACGTCGGTGATGTAGGTCGTCCTGGGCAGGGTAACGCGCGGGGGGGCGACGTCGCGAGGGGGGTTTGTCACATGCGGGGGACTTGGGGAACACGACAGGAGGCGTTGGGGAGCCGGTTCGAATCAAGATGGAGATTTGCCGCTAGAGGGCAGTGGCGCGCCGCCGTCGGATGGAGATGGTGGCGGCGGCAAGCATGAGGGCGAGCGCGCCCATGCCCCAGGTGGTTAGGCCGGGCACTCCTGGGGCTGAAATCACGGGAGTGACTGCGGTGGCGACGTCGTTGGACGAGTTTGGATCCGCCGAGTCGACGGCTGAGACGGTTGCCGTGTTGCCAATCGGTCCGAACCAGTTGGGCGCCGTGACGATGATGTCAAACGACGCCGAGGCGCCATTGGCGAGGGATGCGACGGTGCAGGTGACGGTGCCACTTGACTCCGTGCAGCCCGCGTCCGCTGAAACGAACGTGACGGTGGCAGGCAGCGTGTCGGAGATGGTGATGACGCTGGCGGTGTCAGGGCCATTGTTGGTGGCGGTGAGCGTGTAGGTCAGATCCTGAAGTTTTATCGCGGTCGTGGGGTTTGCCGTATTGGTGATCCCGAGGTCTGCCGTTGGGAGAAGGACCACGGTGGTGTTGAGCGTAGCGCTGTCATTGGATGACGCCGGGTCGGCTGGGCTAGCTGCCGACACAGACGCGGTGTTGGGTATCGTCCCAGGCGAGCTGGGGGCAGTGACGAGGATGTCGAACGCCGCCGATTCGCCGTTGGCGAGGGAGGGCACGGTGCAGGTGACGGTGCCGCTGGCGTTCACACACCCAGCCTCAGCCGAGACGAACACGACGCCTGCGGGTAGCGGGTCGGAGATGGCGACGGTAGTTGCAGTGTCAGGGCCATTGTTGGTGGCTGTGAGCGTGTAGGTGAAGTCCCGGTTTATGAAGGCGGTCGTGGGGGTGGCGGTTTTGGTTATCGAGAGGTCGGCGATCAGAAGGGTGAACGTGGCCGTGACCGCCTTGTCGCTGTCCATGGTCACGGCGCATAGGCCAGTGCCAGAACAGCCAGAACCAGACCAATCGGCGAAGATCGAGCTGCTGGCGGGAGTGGCGTCCAAGGTGACCGTTGCTCCCGGCGTGAAACCGAAGGAGCACGTCGTGCCACAGCTGATGCCACTCGGGGTGCTAGCGACCGTGCCCGCGCCAGTCCCTGCATTCGCCACCGTCAGCACTTGCGGAATCAACACGTTGAGCAGCACTGATACGTTGTCTGCAGTGAGATTCGCCACGGCCAAGTCGGGCCTCCCATCGCCGTCCAGGTCGCGGATCGCCACGGAGACCGGATCGGTACCTGTCGCGAAGTCGGTTTTGGCCCCGAAAGAACCCGTGCCGGTTCCCAGCAGCACCGATACGGTGTCGCTATTGACGTTCGCGATGGCCACGTCGAGCTTGCCATCGCCGTTCAGATCCCCAATCTCCACGGAGTACGGCCCGGTGCCTGCCGCAAAGTCGGTCTTGGTCCCGAAGGACCCCGTGCCGGTTCCCAGCAACACCGATACGGTGTCGCTAACGCCATTGGCCACAGCCAGGTCGGGCTTGCCGTCTCCGTTCAGGTCCCCGATGCCCACAGAGGTCGGTTTGGTACCTGTCGCGAAGTCGGTCTTGCTCCCGAAGGATCCCGAGCCGGTGCCCAACAGCACCGATACGGTGTCACCTCCGAAATTCGCGACGGCCAAGTCGGGCTTGCTGTCTCCGTTCAGGTCACCGATCGCCACGAACCATGGTTCGGTACCCGTCGCGAAGTCGGTCTTGGCCCCGAAGGATCCCGTACCGTCACCCAGCAGCACTGATACGGTGCCGCTACTGGAATTCGTGACGGCCAGATCAGGCTTGCCATCGCCGTTCAGGTCCGCGATCGCCACGAAGTACGGCTCGTTAGCGGCCCCGAAGTCGGTCTTGGCCCCAAAGGAGCCTGCGCCGTCACCCAGCAGCACCGATACGGTGTTGCTGCTGCGGTTCGCGACGGCCAGGTCGGGCTTGCCGTCGCCGTTCAGATCCCCGATCGCTACGGAGTACGGATCGTTACCCGTCGCGAAGTCGGTCTTGGCCCCGAAGGCCCCCGTGCCAGTCCCCAACAGCACCGATACAACGCTGGCAAAACGGTGCCCCACGACCATGTCGGGCTTGCCGTCGCCGTTCAGATCCCCCATCGCCACGAAGTACGGATCGCTACCCGCCGCAAAGTCGGTCTTGGCCCCGAAGGTCACGGGGGTGAACGTGGCCGTCACCGATTTGACGTTATCCATCGTCACAACACACGAGCCCGCGCCAGAGCATCCAGAACCAGACCATCCGGCGAAGGTTGAGCCGCTGGCGGGAGTCGCGTTCAACGTTACCGTTGCTCCCGTGATGAAGTCGAAGGAACACGTCGCGCCACAGCTGATACCACTCGGGGTGCTAGTGACCGTGCCCGTACCGGTACCCACGTTCGTCACCGTCACTGTCAGCGTTTTCGTCGCCGTCACCGTCGCGTTGAGCAGCACTGATACGGTGTTGCTGCCGATATTGGCCACGGCCAGGTCGGGCTTGCCGTCGCCGTTCAGATCCCCGATCGCCACGGAGCGCGGGGCGTTACCCGTCGCCAAGTCAGTCTTGGCCCCGAAAGACCCAGTGCCTGTGCCCAGCAGCACTGATACCGTGGCGCTATCGGAATTCGTGACGGCCAAGTCGGGATTGCCGTCGCCGTTCAGATCCCCGA
>ERZ890510.315-NODE-315-length-40492-cov-5.226871_pt1 | contig 40492 bp, 36 predicted proteins | sample MGYA00521265_ERZ890510 | MGnify/ENA primary metagenome ERZ890510 (study PRJEB32303, sample SAMEA104408624) | aquatic metagenome | biome: Brackish water; feature: Chemocline; material: water | place: Baltic Sea | collected 2014-10-26T21:54:00 | depth 110 m ... | reverse complement strand
AAGATCAATGGTTTATGAGGAGTGAATGGCGGAGGGGGTGGGATTCGAACCCACGGTACCGTGAAGGTACAACGGTTTTCGAGACCGCCCCGATCGACCACTCTGGCACCCCTCCGCAGGGTCGTTCGTTTCGGTCGCGGGCGGGAGATTAGGCCAAGCGTTTCGCTGCTGCAACGCGAACAGCCGCAAAACCCTGGCCTTTCGACGCACTTCCGTGTCGGGACTGGTTGCTGCGACGGGGCGGTCACGCGCTTGGGAAATCGGCGCGAAACCAGGGCGCCTGACCGCCGGCGAGCGGGCTGGACCATAATAATGGGACCAGCGCGGCGCTGACACTCGTGTAGAGGGTATGACGTTAAGTACTATCGCGCGTTTCAGTCCGTATAACCGCAGTCCGGGATTGACAGCGGGGTGCCGAAGGCTATATTTCGGCGCTTCGGAGCACCCGAAAACTCTTGGATTTCCGCCGCGAACGCACCTGGAAGAAGGCCGGTCGACCGATGTATGCAGTGATGAAGACGGGCGGCAAGCAGTACCGTGTCGAACCGAACGACAAGGTACGTGTGGATAAGTTGGTCGGTGAGCCGGGCACGATGATCGAGATCAGCGACATTCTGTTGGTCGGCGACGGCGATGACACGCAAGTCGGCGCGCCCCTGCTGAGCGGTGCTTCGGTCAAACTTGAGGTCGTCGAGCAAACGCGCAACGACAAGATTGTCGTCTTCAAGAAAAAGCGGCGGCAGAACTACCGGCGCAAGGCGGGTCATCTGCAAGAGATGACGGTCGTGCGCGTGGCTGAGATAGCCGACGCCAATGGCAAGAAGGCGACGGCCGAGAACGCCGCGCCGAAGCCGAAGGCCAAGCCCAAAGCAAAATCGAAAAAAGCCGACGCAGAGACGGATGCGGCAGCAGCGGACAAGGAATAGATAGATGGCCCATAAGAAAGCCGGCGGTAGTTCCAGAAACGGCCGCGACACAGCCGGGCGTCGCCTCGGCATCAAAAAATTCGGCGGCGAAGTTGTCATTCCCGGCAACATCATCGTGCGTCAACGCGGCACCAAGTGGCACCCCGGCTCCAACGTCGGCATCGGCAAGGACCACACGATTTACGCGATGATTCCAGGGACTGTCTCATTCGCCGAAAAGGCGAAGGGTCGTGTCTATGTGTCGGTGCAGCCGACCGCCTAAATTTTCGACTTGCCGGACCCCGGGGGAATGGCGAGCCATTCCCCTTTTTTATTGGCCGCGCGAGCACTGAGGCATGAAGTTCCTCGATCAAGCGAAAATCTACGTTAAGTCCGGCAACGGCGGGCCGGGATGCGTGAGCTTTCGCCGCGAAGCCAATGTACCCATGGGCGGTCCCGATGGCGGCAGCGGCGGGCGCGGCGGTGACGTGATCGTGGTTGCGGTCGACGGACTAAACACGCTGATCGATTTCCGCTACCAGCAGCATTTTAAGGCGAAGAGCGGCGGCAACGGGATGGGCGCCGACCGAACCGGCGCGTCGGGCGCGGACTTGATCATCAAAGTGCCCGCCGGTACCCAAGTTTTTGCCGAGGACCACGAGACGATTATTGCCGATATGGACAAAGTTGGCGCCCGAACGGTGTTGGCGACGGGCGGCATTGGCGGTAAAGGCAACGCGCACTTCAAGACGTCGACCAACCGCGCGCCGCGTATTTCCCAACCGGGCATCCCGGGCGAGGAATTCTGGTTCTGGCTGCGTCTGAAGCTAATCGCCGAGGCCGGCCTTGTCGGTCTTCCTAACGCCGGCAAGTCGACATTTCTGTCCCGCGTGTCGCGCGCCAAACCGAAGATCGCGGGGTACCCTTTCACGACGTTACATCCGCAGCTGGGCGTGGTTTACGTCGCTGAAGAGGAGTTTGTCGTCGCGGACCTCCCAGGGATCATTGAGGGCGCGCACGAAGGCGCCGGACTGGGCGACCGATTTCTTGGGCATATCGAACGCTGCGGTGTGATCCTTCATTTGATCGATGGCAGTGGCGACGATCCGGTCGGCGCCTACCGGACGATTCGCCACGAGTTGGCCGCCTATGGCTTCGGCCTTGAGGAGAAGAGTGAAATCGTCGCACTCAACAAGGCCGACTTGCTGGACGCAGCGACGATCGAGCGGCACAGGCGCGATCTTTCTGATGCTGCTGGGTCGCCGGTCACGGTCATTTCCGGCGCCACCGGGGCGGGTATCGATGGCTTGCTGCGACAGATGCTCGAAATCATCGCTAACTGGCGGGCGCGGGATGAGACCATGCCGGCGACGCCATGACACCGCTCGTTGCGGCAAAGCGAATCGTCATCAAAGTCGGATCGATCTTGTTGGTCGACCCGAGCAGCGGGCGTGTGCACCAACGGTGGCTCGACGGCCTCGCCGAGGACGTCGCGCGCCTGCGCAAGCGTGGCCAGGAAGTGATTCTTGTTTCGTCCGGCGCGATCGCCTTGGGCCGGCGTCACCTTGGTCTGCGCGCGGGCAGATTAAGGTTGGAGGAGAGCCAGGCGGCAGCCGCAACCGGCCAAATTCATCTCGCCAAAGCGTATCAAGATGCGATGTCGGCGCACGGCATTTCCGTCGCCCAGGTCCTTCTGACCGTTGACGATACCGAGCAACGCCGCAAATACCTCAATGCACGCAGCACCATCAATACGCTTTTGCGGCTCGGCGCGTTGCCGGTCATTAACGAGAACGACACAGTCGCCACTGCCGAGATTCGGTTTGGCGACAACGACCGATTGTCAGCGCGGGTGGCGGAGATGACGTCATCGGACTGCCTTGTTCTGTTATCCGATGTTGATGGCCTGTACTCGGCCGACCCCTCGATTGAGGCTGGCGCGACACTGGTCCCACGGGTTGAACAGATCACTCCGGAAGTCGAAGCGATGGCCGGCCAGCCCCAAACCGGCGACGGTTCGGGCGGTATGGTGACGAAGTTGATGGCAGCCCGCATTGCGACATCTGCCGGCGCCGCCATGGTCATCGCGCGCGGCACGGTTGAGCACCCCATCCTGGCCATTGAGGAAGGCGGCCCTTGCACATGGTTCGACCCCCAGGGCAATCCCCGCACTGCGCGTAAACAGTGGATCGCCGGCACGCTGCAACCTTCTGGATCTATTGTCGTTGACGACGGGGCGGTACGCGCGCTGAGCGACGGGAAAAGTTTGCTGCCCGCCGGCGTCACCGCGATTGACGGCGATTTCCAACGCGGCGATGCCGTGTACATCAAAGATGCGAGCGGTACTATCTTGGGGCGCGGCCTTGTCGCCTACGCCTCGGCGGACGCGCGGCCCTTGATCGGACACAAAAGCAGTGAAATAGAGACTCTGCTGGGCTACCGTGGCCGCGACGAAATGATCCACCGCGACGACCTTGTCTTGAACGATTGAGCCAGCGATGTCCGTAGCCGAAGCCCGCGACGACATTCATAGCCTGATGACCGAGATCGGCGCTGCGGCGCGTAGCGCGGCGCAGCTGCTCGCGCGGGCATCGACCGACAGCAAGAACCAAGCGCTGCGGGCCTCGGCGCAGCTCATTCGCGACCAGCGCAACCAAATACTGGCGGCGAATGCACGTGATGTTGCCGACGCCGACGCCGGCGGCATCAGCCAAGTATTGCGCGATCGCCTGGCGCTGAACGTCGCGCGGATCGATGCCATGGCCGAGGGGCTTGAATTGATCGCCAGCCTCCCCGACCCCGTCGGCGAGGTGTTCTGGGAGACTACCCGACCCAACGGCCTGCGGATTACCCGGGTTCGGGTGCCGCTAGGCGTAATCGGCATTATTTATGAATCGCGGCCCAACGTGACGGCGGACGCCGGCGCACTGTGCATGAAATCCGGCAATGCCGTCATCCTTCGCGGCGGTTCAGAGAGTTTCCATTCGAGCCAGGCAATCGTGGCGTGCCTGCATGACGGCCTGCGGGCGGCTGGATTGCCGGTGGCGGCTATTCAACTGGTGCCGACGCGGGACCGGGCGGCTGTCGGCGAGATGCTGATCATGAACGACACTATCGACATCATCGTGCCGCGCGGCGGGCGCTCTCTCATCGAACGGGTTCAGCGAGAAAGCCGAATCCCGGTACTCGCCCACCTCGACGGTAATTGCCATGTTTATATTCACGAGGACGCGGACCCGGAAAAAGCCCTCGCGATCGTGCACAACGCCAAGCTGCGCCGCTTGTCGATTTGCGGTGCCGCCGAATCGTTGGTGGTGGACCAGAAAGTGGCGCGCACAATACTGCCCGTGATCATCGATGACCTGAGTCGGTCGGGATGCGAAATTAGAGGCGACGCGGCGGCCCAGAAGATCGATCAACGAGTCATCCCAGCCTCGACCGCCGATTGGTCGACCGAATACCTGGACGCGATCATTTCGCTGCGGATCGTCGACGGCATCGAAGACGCCATCGCCCATATCGAGCAATACGGATCCCACCACACCGACAGCATTATCACCGAAAACGAGGGTGCGGCGACGCGATTTCTTGCCGAAGTCGATAGCGCAATTGTGCTGCACAATGCGTCGACGCAATTCGCCGACGGTGCAGAATTCGGGATGGGCGCAGAGATCGGCATCTCGACCGATCGGCTCCACGCGCGCGGCCCGGTCGGCCTTGAGCAACTCACCACGTACAAGTATCTCGTTTACGGCAACGGACAGGTCAGACCCTGACTGACGCCGACACGGTCATCCGGCGCGGCGGGACCAGAACAATCGGGTTGCTCGGTGGTTCGTTTAATCCTGCCCATCGTGGGCATTTGCGCCTGAGTGAATTCGCGCTGACCCGACTAGGGCTTGATGAAGTGTGGTGGTTGGTATCCCCCCAGAACCCCCTGAAGTCGACGATCGGTATGGCACCTTTTGATGAACGCATGAGATATGCGATCGCTGGCGCCACCCATCCGCGTATTCGCGCGACTGATTTGGAATCCCGACTTGGCACCCGCTACACCGTCGACACGATCGACAGATTGCTGGCACGGTATCCGAGCACGCGTTTTGTTTGGCTAATGGGTGCCGATAACCTCGCGCAAGTTGACCGCTGGCGGCGCTGGCGTACCTTGTTTTCGCGGGTTGTGATCGCGGTGATCGATCGCCCCGGGCATACCTATTCGGCCCTAGCATCGCCGGCCGGTCATGCCCTAGCGCAGCGCCGCTACAAAGGGCCTTTGAGGCAATTGGCGTACCAGCAGCCCCCAGCCTGGGCCTTCGTGTTCGGGTTCCGCGATTGGACCTCGGCCACCGCCTTGCGCCAAAACGGGTGGCACGGTTAAATGCCCGAAGTTTCAGCCTGAGTACCGGAGGTCTTCAGATAACGCGCAACCGCAGGGCACCTGAGCCCAAGGCAGACGACCAGCGAACGCTGAAGCTGATCCTTGAGTCGCTTGACGAGGATCAGGCGATTGACCCCACGACCATCGATCTCGTCGGAAAGTCCCTGATCGCCGACCACATGGTTGTCGCCAGCGGGCGATCGAACCGGCACGTCGCCGCGATTGCGGACCATCTTGCTGAGCGGCTAAAGGCCCTGGGAATCCAGGTTCGCGTCGAGGGACTGCCAAAGGGCGACTGGGTATTGCTGGATTGCGGCGACGCTATTGTCCACCTGTTCCGACCCGAGATCCGCGATTACTACAACCTCGAAAAGATGTGGTCCGCGGCGTTACCCGACGAGTCTGCCACCGTCCTCCCGGGACCATGAGGGTTGCGGTCGTTGCCGTTGGCAAGCTGAAGCGAAGCCCACTCCAAGCCGTCTTTGATGACTATGTCACTCGCTTGAACTGGCCGGTCCAGGTTCATGAGGTTGGCGCCTCGCAAGGCGCCTCACCCGGGGCGCGGCGCGATCAAGAAGCAACCAAGCTGGTGCGCCATCTAACCGGGCAGTCGGTTGTCGTCGCCCTCGACAAAGACGGTCGCGATTTGACCAGCGAAGCCTTGGCCGCACAGATCGGCGACTGGCAGGTTTCCTCGCAGGCCGACGTCGCTTTCGTTATCGGCGGCCCCGACGGGCTCGGCGGGGCGGTCAAGGCGCGCGCCAATCTGACGCTCGCCTTTGGCCGAGCGACCTGGCCACATCTCCTGGTTCGCGTCATGCTGGCAGAGCAACTCTATCGTGCCGCGTCGGTGTTGAGCGGCCATCCCTACCACCGCGGCGACTAGCGAAGGCTTGCACCGGCCGGTGTTCTCGCCCATCTTCCGGCAATCGGTCCGCCCTGTGAAACCCGTGCACCACCCATGAAAAGCCGACCTCGCCCCATTGTTTTGTGCATCCTGGACGGCTGGGGCTACCGTGAGGAACGCGAGGGCAACGCGATTGCCCTTGCTGCGACGCCGGTTTTCGACCGGCTTTTGACGGAGAACCCTTGGGCCCTCCTCAAAACCTCTGCCGCTGACGTCGGCCTGCCGGCCGACCAGATGGGGAACTCAGAGGTCGGCCATACCAATCTAGGGGCTGGGCGCGTCGTCCTTCAGGATCTGCCACGGGTTAATGCGGCGGTCGCCGACGGCACGCTGGCGAGTAACGCGACACTCAAGTCCTTGGCCGACCGATGCCGTGCCGGTACCGGGCGGTGCCATCTACTGGGTTTGGTGTCCCCCGGCGGCGTGCACGCACATCAAAAACACATCGCTGCGCTCGCACGAGCATTGGCCGATGCCGGCCTTGCGGTCGACATTCATGCCATCGTCGATGGGCGCGATACGGCGCCACAAAGCGCAGAACGATTTCTTGCGGATTTTGAACAAGACATTGCCGACTACAGCAAGGTTCGGATCGCGACCGTGAGCGGGCGTTACTTCGCCATGGATCGTGACACACGATGGGACCGCGTCGCCCGCGCATATAATGCCATTGTTGCCGCGAATGCGCCGCGGGCGCGCGACGCAGCATCGGTAATCCGGGACGCCTACCGGGATGGGATCTCGGATGAATTCGTGGTGCCAACGATCCTGGGCGATTATGCCGGGATGGTCGATGGCGATGCCCTTGTGGTCGCGAATTTTCGCGCCGATCGCGTCCGGCAAATCTTGGGCGCGTTATTGACCGACGATTTTGCCGGGTTCGAGCGGCCGCGACGTGTGCATTTTAGCGCGGCGGCCGGGTTAACCTCCTATTCGAGCGAACTCGACGGCGTTATGGACGCACTCTTCTCGCCTTTGGAAATCAGAGACACGCTCGGCGAACTTGTGTCGCGCGCCGGGCTCTCCCAACTTCGCATTGCCGAAACCGAAAAGTATGCCCACGTGACATTCTTTTTCAACGGCGGCGAAGAAAAGGTTTTCGCGGGCGAGGAACGGATCTTGGTGCCATCCCCGCATGTTGCGACCTACGACCTCAAACCCGAAATGTCCGCGGCCGAGGTGACCGACAAACTGGTCGCGGCCATTGAGTCGCGCCGCTTCGATCTTATCGTTTGCAATTACGCGAACGCCGACATGGTTGGCCATACCGGGATGTTGCAACCGGCGATCGCCGCGGTCGAAGCCGTCGACAGCAGTCTTGGCCGGATCGAAACCGCCATCAAGGCGGCGGGCGGCGTCCTCCTGGTGACGGCCGACCACGGCAACGCGGAAAAAATGAGCGATGCAGCCGGCGGCGTTCATACCGCGCATACCACTGATGATGTCCCCTTCATCGTCGTTAACGCGCCAGAGGTCACCAGCGTTGATGCCGGGCGATTGGCCGATGTTGCGCCAACCATTCTCAATATCATTGGGCTGTCTAAGCCAGACGCGATGTCCGGTAGATCGCTGATACGTCATGCGTACCGCGCCAAGACCAACGACACAGTGCGTGCGCAAGCGTAGCGTTTTCCGCGGCGCCGCTATCGCGATTGCGGTGATGTGTTTGTCGTTGGATGTCGCCATTGCACAGAACGAAGACGAGCAGCCGACATCCAAACTGCGCGAAGTCGAACGAGCGATTGACGCGGGTCGAACTCGCAGCCAAGAACTGGACCGCGAGGCAGCACGCATTGAGGGCGAGCTTAATGACCTCCAACGTACGCTGGTCGAAAGCGCGCGGCGCGCTCAGGGCCAAGAAGAAACCGTCACGGAATTGGAGACTCGCCTCGACTCCTATCGAGTCGAAGAGCGGTCTCTTTTGGAATCGTTGAACGCGCGACGCGATGCAATCGGCAAGACACTCGGCGCGCTCCAACGTATCGGGCGTATCCCGCCGACCGCGCTGATTGCCGGCCCCGACAATGTGGCGGACGCCATGCGCACCTCGGTACTGCTATCCGCAATCATCCCAGGCTTGAGCGCGCAGGCTGAGACATTCCGCTCAGAGCTTGTCGCACTTCGGCAAATCAGGTCGGAGATTGCCCAGCGACGTACGAGCCTCGACGGCGCGGGGCGGCGCCTCCAACGCGAACAAATCGCCCTCGACCGTCTGATCGCGCGCAAAGCACGATTACGCTCGCAAACGCTGTCCGAAAGCGAAGACGAGCGCCGACAGCTTGCGGCGCTTTCGGCGAGCGCGAATGACCTCAAGAACCTGATTGATCGCCTTGAGCGTCGCCCGCGTGAGCAGCCTCAGCAACTCGCGCGCCGCCCGCCGTCAGAAACGACGCCATTTTCCCAGTCGCGCGGGACCCTCGCCTTACCGGCGCGAGGGCGGATAGCCACACGTTTTGGTGAACGCAATGCGGTCGGGCTGCGTTCCCAGGGGATATTGGTGGAGACACGCCCGGACGCACAGGTGGTCGCCCCGTATGATGGCCAGATCGTGTTCGCGGGGACGTTCCGGCGCTATGGCGAACTCTTGATCATCGCACACGGCGAGGGATATCATACGCTGCTTGCTGGATTTTCCAGCATTGACGGGGTGGTTGGCCAATGGCTCCTTGCCGGAGAACCGGTGGGCAAAATGGGTCAGCAGGAAAGCCAAGGAAAGCCCGAGCTGTACATCGAGCTACGCCAGAATGGCGAACCGATTAACCCGATGCCCTGGTTGGCGGCCACAGATACAAAGGTTAGTGGATGATGCGTAATGTCCTTGCCGTACTCGGTATTTCGATCCTTCTAGCGTTTTCGGCGCCGACATTTGCCGAGGCCCAGTCGAGTTCGGAGACTTATCGCCAGCTCGACCTCTTCGGTGAGGTCTTTAATCGAGTTCGTGCCGACTACGTTGACGAAGTCGACGATGAGAAGCTGATCGAGGCAGCCGTCAACGGCATGCTCCAGGCGCTTGATCCACATTCTGGCTTCCTCAACGCCAAGAATTTCCGCGAGATGCAGGTCCAGACTCGCGGCGAATTCGGCGGATTGGGAATCGAAGTCACCATGGAGAACGGCTTTGTCAAAGTCATTTCTCCGATCGAAGGAACGCCAGCGGAACGCGCGGGCATTCTGACCGGCGACATCGTGACCCACATTGGGAGCGAACCGATCCAAGGGTTAACCCTTTCGCAGGCTGTCGAGAAGATGCGGGGCCCGGTTAACACAGACATTCTCTTGACCGTCGTGCGCGTGGGCGTAGATGCGCCGTTTGATGTCACGCTAACCCGGGAAGTCATCCGAATTGCATCGGTACGGTCGAGAGTCGAAGGAAATATTGGCTACGTGAGAATCGCGTCTTTTAGCGAACAGACGGTGGCGGGGCTCGAAAAGCAGATTCGGGACATCAAGAATGAGCTCGGCGAAAATTTAGCCGGCGTTGTTCTCGATTTGCGTGGCAATCCGGGCGGCCTCCTCGACCAGGCTGTCAAGGTTTCCGACGCGTTCCTCGAACAGGGTGAGATTGTTTCGACGCGCGGCCGGCAGGCCGGTGACGCTCAGCGATTCAATGCGAAGTCCGGTGACTTGGCAGACGGCCTACCAATGGTCGTCCTGATCAACGGTGGGTCGGCGTCAGCGTCTGAGATCGTCGCTGGGGCGCTTCAAGACCATGGCCGGGCCATCATTCTGGGGACGCAGTCGTTCGGCAAGGGGTCGGTGCAGACGATCATACCGATCGCCGGGCATGGCGCGGTTCGCCTGACGACGTCTCTCTATTACACGCCATCGGGCCGATCAATCCAGGCAACGGGTATTTCGCCTGATATCGTGGTCGAACAGGCGCGTCTGGAGGCCGTTCAGAGGCAAGCTAACGCGCGTCGGAGCGAGGCAAATCTGCGCAATCACATCGAAGTCGACGGTAACGAAGCAGAAGGCACTGAGGCGGCGGCGAGCCCCGCAGACGAACGTCCCTTCGATTTCCAGCTGGCCCGCGCCTACGATTTGCTCCGGGGAATCCAGCTGTTTGCCAAGAAGTCCGTCAACTAGCGGTGAACCACGCAGGGCGGCCTGCAGCGCCGGGCGCCCCATAGGCCATGGCTCGAAGCCCCAGGTCCCTTAGAGCCGGTCGTCGCCTCACGGCTGTCGACGAGACGGAGACACCGATCTGGCGCACTGCACCCGCGCTCGTTGCGTACGGCCTCGTCGCGCTATTGGTGGCAGGCGTCGTTCTCCTTCAAGTGACCTACGTTGCCCCGGGCCCGGTTGCCGATCAGGCGGAAGATGGCCCGACGGTCGTTTCACTCAGCCCGCCAACAACAGAGCCGGCCGCGCCGCCACCTGTTGAGAGCGACGACGCGGTCTCGGAAGCTGCGCCGACGGACGCCCCAACAAGTGACGACCAAGCCGATGTCGCCCTGCCCGCCGCGCCGCCAGCACGCCAACAAGTTGTGGCGCCAACACCCCAACAGGCTGCGGCGGTAGCGCCCCAACCAACCGCGCTGCCACGAACCGCCGTACCCAGCGCCGCCCTACCGGCCTTGCCACGCAAACTGGTTCTCGCACCTGCGCCCGAGCCAGCCTTGCTGGTCGCGGGTCGGTTCGGGCCTCTCCCCGTGATTGCCGATGACGGCCGCGAGGCATGGCGCGTCTACGCGCGGCCCTTCCCGCAAGAGCGCGACCGGCCGCGGATCGCAATCCTGATGCAGGATCTCGGCCTGAGCCAAGAGCAGACCAACGCCGCGATCCAACAGCTCCCGGGAAGTGTTTCACTCGGCTTCACGCCCTACGCGCGGCGACTCGATCAGTGGATCGCCCTAAGTCGCGCGGCCGGACACGAGGTGCTGCTCCAAGTGCCCATGGAACCGTTCGACTTTCCGACAAGCGATCCGGGGCCCCATACTCTTTTGACGTCGGCCGGCGCCGATGAAAATCTTGAACGGCTTGAATTCTTGCTGAGCCGCTTTTCGGGCTACGTCGGGGTCTACAATCGGATGGGCGATCGATTTACATCTTCGACCGAGAGTTTGAGGCCCGTGCTCCAATCGCTACGCGAACGCGGTCTTCTTTTCATCGATGCCCGCACCTCTGGTACCAGTGTGGCGGGCCGCATCGCCGACGACCTAGGCCTGCCGCATGCGCTCAATAACCGAGAGATCGACCAGGTCGCCTCCCGCGTCGCCATCGATGCAAAACTGATCGACCTCGAGAATATTGCGCGCCAAGAAGGTCAGGCGATTGGCATCGGGCGCCCCTATCCCGTGACATTGGAACGGCTTGCGCAATGGGCTGCGGGCCTAGAAGCAAAGGGTATCGATCTCGCACCGATATCCGCGATGATCGCGAGAGATGAACAGCGTTGAGAAAGCCAAGCGATTCGACCATCTATCGCCCGTGCGTCGGGATCATGTTGCTCAACCGTCACGGGGAAGTTTTCGTCGCCCAAAGGATCGATTCGCCCGGTGAGGCTTGGCAAATGCCGCAAGGCGGGATCGACCAGGGCGAGGAGCCCGCGGCGGCGGCGATTCGAGAATTAGGCGAAGAAATCGGTTCCGCCAATGCGACGATCATCGCCGAATTTCCCGATTGGATTCCCTACGACCTACCGGCCCACTTGCGCCGGCGCCTGTGGGGCGGCCGGTACCGCGGGCAAACGCAGAAATGGTTTGTCATGCGCTTCCTCGGCGTCGACGGGGACATCAATATCGCAACGCCGGAACCTGAGTTCGATGCGTGGAAGTGGGTCCAAATGGCGCAGCTTCTTGACTTCGTCGTGCCCTTCAAGCGCCACGTCTACAGCCAACTGGTCGATGCGTTTGGCCACCTGGCGGCGAGCGAAGAAGGCGACAATCCGTAGGCCCAAGATTCGGGTCGCTGATACGCCGGTAGCGCTTTAGGCTGCGGGCAGCTTTGTCAAATACCACCAAGAATCCCATCATCAATCAACGCATGGACGGTCGCAGCTGGGCCGGCATCGCACTGCTTGGTGCTGTCTGGGGCAGTTCATTCTTTTTCTTCGAAGTGGCGCTCGATACGCTGGGCCCGATTACCGTCGCGTTTGCGCGCGTGGCCATTGCCGCGTTGACGCTGTTGGCGCTGTTGCGCATCGCCGGCGACGTTCTTCCCACAGACTGGCGGTCGTGGCGCGCGCTCGCGATCATGGGCGTTTTGAACAATGCCATTCCCTTTACGCTGATTGCCTGGGCCCAAGTCACGATTGAAGGCGGCCTTGCGTCGATCTTGAACGCAACGACGCCGATCTTCTCCGTTGTCCTGGCGGTATTTGTTGCAGGTCAGGAGTCGCTCACCACCAATCGCCTTGTTGGCGTGTTATTGGGATTCGGCGGGGTGATCGTTCTTATTGGACCGGGCGCGCTATCGTCGCTGGGCGTGTCCGCCGGGAGCCAAGGCCTCGTCTTGTTGGGCGCCCTGTCCTATGCGACGGCGGCGATCTTCGCCCGCCGGCATCTTGTCGCACACACCCCATTGGTAACGTCGTTCGGACAAGTGGCGACCGCGGCGTTGGTACTCTTGCCACTGGCGCTTGTATTTGAGCGCCCCTGGGAAGCGACGCCCACGCTTGCGACGTGGGGGGCACTGCTGGCGATCGGCACGCTAGGCACGGCGTTCGCCTATCCATTGTATTTCTTGCTGTTACGCCGATCCGGCGCCACCAACCTTATGCTGGTTACGTTGATTAACCCGGTGACCGCGCTGCTGCTCGGAATATTGATCCTGGGGGAAAATCCCGACTGGACCGCGTTCGCCGGCATGGGCCTTATTTCTGCTGGGTTGGCCACGATCGATGGTCGCCTAACCGACAGGCTGTTCAAGCCGTCCTCAGTAGGGTGAGTATCCCGGGCAAATCCGACACGATGTGGTCGGGTTGAATGCCATCTGGCGCCGTGGCGTGGTCGGCGTTGAGCCAGACCGCGACCAGACCGGCGGACTGCGCGCCCTGGACATCCCAAGCGAGATTGTCGCCGATCATCCACGTATCCACCGCACTGACCCTCAGAGCCGCGAGGGCATGGCGAAAGATCGCCGGATCAGGTTTAGCGAAACCAACCTCTTCCGAAATGGCGATGTAATCGAATGGGCCGCCCAAACGGAACCGCGATATCTTTTCGCGTTGTTCAATGGTACCGCCGTTCGTCACCAATCCGATCTTCAGCCCGAGCGATCGGACGCCTTCGAGGACGGTCATCGCGTCAGGTAGGAGGCTATGCTCCTGGCGTCGTTTGTTGGAAAAGCTGTCCGCTATCTCGATCGAGAGCGCCGCATCGTCTATGCCCAGAGCCGCGAATGCTGTTGCGACGTTGGAGCGCCGAACCGCCTGTAGATCGTGGCGATTGACAGCTTGGTCTTCCGGCGCCGCCCAGAAACGCGCGGCGACGTCCTCGATTGCGGCCGCCACGTGATCTGATCTCCAAGGATTAAGAACAGGGTGTCGTCGAGGTCGAACAAAATTGCCGACGGCAAAGCCATGTTTGCCCCCAGCGGGCGGGTGCGGAACTAGACGGGGGTGTGCGGGACCCTGCGGGACCGCCATTGCATCAAGCGGAAGATCACCGCGGCGATGGCGTCCTGCCACCAGCCCTCGCGGCGCAGGCCGAGCGCCTTGAACACCATGACGACGCCTTTTTTGATGTGAACCGGACGGTAGAGCGAGAGGGCGCGTGCCGCGTAGGCGTCCGTGGCCGACTGACGATGATAGGGCCCCGGGAGACGATTGGCGGCATGGTAGGCGTAGGCCAGTTCGTCGTCCGTCGTTTCCAGGGTTCGCGCAATCATAATGCGTACCCTGGTCCAGAAACCGAGACGCTCTTGCACCATGTATCGTTCCATATGGCGTCGGAACAAACCGTAGTGGCCGAATTCATCGCGTGCTATGAGGTCGCATATCTGGCGAAGTACTGGCTCATCTGAAGCGTCGCTAATCGAGCTGTAGAAGGAACTCGTTCCAATTTCGACCATGCAGCGTGACAGGAGCTCGGCCGAGCGCGTGCCCCGAATCGATTTCTCGACGTCGAGATCGAGCCTGTAGTTGGCCCGAAAATCTGCGAACGAGGCCTCGAAATCGAACGAAGGATCAGCCAGTTGGGCCCACTTTCCGAGTGCCCGACCGTGCTGTGTTTCCTCGTCGCCCCAAATCTGGGCAGCGTCCTTGAAGGCCTCGTCGTCGGCAAATATTTTGCACAGATAGGCGACGTAGTCGGCGCTGCGGTACTCGACCATGCTCGCAGCGCGCACCACCGAGAGGAGCGCAGGGTCGACCTTTGAGGGGTCGAACCGATCCCATTGAACGTCTTCAAGTGTCCACGTCATGCCCATGCCTTTAGCCCCCTGCCGGCAGTGGTTCGCGACGATGTTAGCGATTTTCTGGGTCGGGGTCAGCAGCCATTAGGCCGCGACCTGGAGCATCTCCCGCAGCGTTCCCAGCCTGAGATCGACCAGGTGGCGTTCGAGGTCGGAACGCGCGTTTTGGATGTCTTCTTCGGCATCCCGAATACGCTGTTCCAAATCGGCCCGCTTCAAGTCTGCAACCGGTATGGCTTCTTCGGTCATGACCGCACATCGATCACCCGTTACTTCGGCGAAACCCCCGTTGACGAAAATACGGCGCGGCTCCGCCCCGGCATTTTGCACTTCGAGAATTCCCGGCCGAACCGTCGAGATCATGGGTTGATGCCCGACCAACACGCCAAAGTCGCCCTCGGTACCCGGAATGACGACCATATCGACATCCTCCGAGATCAGGAGTCGATCAGGTGACACAAGTTCGAATGCAATCTTGTCGGCCATTGGTCTTGCCTAGGCCGCTTCCGCGGCGAGACGTTTTCCTTTTTCCACCGCATCATCGATCGAGCCCACCAACATGAACGCCTGTTCGGGCAGGTCATCGTGCTTGCCCTCGCAGATTTCCTTGAAGCCACGGACCGTTTCTTCGAGCGGAACGAGAACACCCGGTGTTCCCGTGAACACTTCGGCAACATGGAACGGTTGGGACAGAAAACGTTGAATTTTCCGCGCCCGCGCCACGGTAAGTTTGTCCTCTTCGGAAAGCTCGTCCATGCCAAGGATGGCAATGATGTCCTGAAGTGATTTGTAGGTTTGCAGGATACGCTGCACTTCGCGCGCCACTGAGTAATGCTCCTGGCCAAGGATCCGGGCGTCCAACATACGTGACGTCGAGTCGAGCGGATCGACCGCAGGGTAAATACCGAGTTCCGCAATTTGACGCGACAACGTGGTCGTCGCGTCCAAGTGAGCGAATGAAGTTGCCGGCGCCGGATCGGTCAAATCGTCAGCCGGAACGTAAATCGCCTGGATCGATGTGATCGAGCCTTTGTTCGTCGAGGTGATCCGTTCTTGAAGCGCGCCCATGTCGGTGCCGAGGGTGGGCTGATAACCCACCGCCGACGGAATACGCCCCAACAGCGCCGACATCTCAGACCCGGCCTGGGTGAACCGGAAAATGTTATCGACGAAAAGGAGCACGTCCTGACCTTCTTCATCACGGAAGTATTCGGCCAGGGTTACGCCGGTTAGCCCAACGCGCGCGCGCGCGCCCGGCGGCTCGTTCATTTGCCCGTACACCAGGGCAACCTTCGAGTTGCCGCCTTCGAGGTCGATAATCCCCGAATCGATCATCTCATGATACAGATCGTTGCCTTCGCGGGTCCGCTCGCCAACGCCGGCGAACACCGAGTACCCACCATGGCCCTTTGCTACGTTATTGATCAGTTCTTGAATCAACACGGTCTTGCCAACGCCCGCACCGCCGAAGAGTCCGACCTTGCCGCCCTTGGCATAGGGTGCCAAAAGATCGATGACCTTAATGCCGGTCATCAAGATTTCGGCTTCGGTTGATTGGTCGACAAATGCCGGCGCCGGTGCGTGAATAGGTGCGCGACGCTTGGTATTAACCGGTCCGCGTTCGTCGATCGGATCGCCGGTCACGTTGAGCATACGACCCAGCGTTTCAGGCCCAACCGGAACCGAAATGGCCGCGCCTGTGTCGCGGACTTCTTGGCCACGCACCATGCCTTCGGTGGCGTCCATCGAAATAGTCCGCACGGTGTTTTCGCCGAGATGCTGCGCAACCTCGAGGACTAGCCGGTTGCCATGGTTGTCCGTTTCGAGCGCGTTCAGAATGGCCGGAAGGTGGCCATCGAACCGCACGTCTACGACGGCGCCCAGGACCTGGGTGACTTTGCCAACGATATTTGTGGCCATCGGTGTACTCCGTTCCTCGCCTATTGCAGCGCTTCAGCGCCCGAGATGATTTCGATAAGTTCGCTAGTGATCTGTGCCTGACGCGACCGATTGTAGAACATCGTCAGGCGATCGATCATGTCGCCCGCGTTTCGCGTTGCGTTGTCCATTGCAGACATCCGTGAGCCTTGCTCCGACGCCGCATTTTCGAGCAACGCCTGAAATACTTGGACACTGAGATTGCGCGGCAAAAGTTCCGCAAGAATCTCTTCTTCCTCGGGTTCGTAGTCATAGATGGCGTCGCCCAAGTCCGGACCCGTGCCTTCGCCTACCTCAGGCAGCGACGCCGGGATCAACTGACGGCGCGTGAGAATCTGCGAGATCACCGACTGAAATCGGTTGAAATAGAGGGTACATACATCGAACTCACCGGCAGCAAACATATCGAGAATTCGGAGGGCAATTGGTTGCGCGTCGGCAAACGAAATCCGACGGATGCCAACCAGCTCAATCGTCTCGATAATGAGGCTGCCGAATTCGCGACGGAGCACGTCACGACCCTTGCGCCCAACGCACAGGATTTTGACTTTCTTGCCGTCGGCAAGGAGCGCCCGAATATCGCCGCGCGCGGCCCGCGCGATCGATGAATTGAATGCGCCGCAAAGGCCGCGCTCGCCCGTTGCAACAACGACAAGATGGGTTTCTTGCTTGCCGGTACCAACAAGAAGCAACGGCGCGCCGTCTCGCTCAAGCATGCTGGAGCCGAGCGAACCAAGCATGCGTTCCATGCGCTGGGCATAGGGCCGGGCGGCCTCGACGGCATCTTGAGCCCGGCGCAACTTAGACGCCGCAACCATCTGCATGGCGCGCGTGATCTTTTGCGTCGACTTGACGCTGTTGATCCGGGTTCGAAGATCCTTAAGGCTCGCCATTGCTTGGTCGTCCTACGCGAAGGTCTTGGCGAAGCCGTCGAGCACGCCCTTGAGTTTCTCTTCGGTATCGCTCGACAGGTCGTTCGAGTCGCGAATGGCCGTCAAAATGTCGCCGTGCTTGGTGCGTATTTCAGTCAGCAACTGCTGTTCAAAATCGCCAATCTTGTTAACCGCGATCTTGTCGAGGTAGCCCCGCACGCCGGCAAAAATCGAGATCACCTGTTCTTCAACGGGCATCGGCGAGTACTGAGCCTGTTTGAGCAGTTCGGTGAGACGCTCACCCCGCGCCAGAAGACGTTGCGTCGATGCGTCGAGATCGGAGCCAAACTGCGCGAACGCAGCCATTTCGCGGTACTGCGCGAGGTCGAGCTTAATACCGCCCGCAACTTTCTTCATCGCCTTGATCTGGGCGGCGGAGCCAACGCGGCTCACCGAAATACCAACGTTAATAGCTGGACGAATGCCCTGATAGAACAGATCCGTCTCAAGGAATATCTGACCATCGGTAATCGAAATCACATTGGTCGGGATGTAGGCCGAAACGTCACTGGCTTGGGTTTCAATGATCGGCAGTGCTGTCAGAGATCCCGACCCTTCGGCGTCGTTCATCTTTGCGGCCCGCTCCAGCAAACGCGAATGCAAATAAAACACATCGCCCGGATAGGCCTCGCGACCCGGTGGGCGGCGCAGGAGGAGGGACATTTGGCGATACGCGGTCGCTTGCTTGGTCAAATCGTCATAGATGACCAGGGCGTGCATGCCGTTGTCGCGGAAGTATTCGCCCATTGTGCAGCCGGCATAGGGTGCCAAGAACTGAAGCGGCGCCGGATCCGATGCGGTCGCCGACACCACGATGGTGTATTCCATCGCACCGGCGTCCTCGAGCGTCTTCACAACTTGCGCAACGGTCGAGCGTTTTTGACCGATGACGACGTAGATGCAGTAGAGACGCTTGGTTTCGTCGCCGGTCTTCCAATTGTCGCGCTGGTTCAAGATCGTATCGAGCGCCACCGCGGTCTTGCCGGTCTGGCGATCGCCGATGATCAGCTCGCGCTGACCACGACCGACCGGCACCAGCGAGTCGAGCGCCTTTAGGCCGGTCTGCATCGGCTCGTGCACCGATTTGCGTGGGATGATCCCGGGCGCTTTGACCTCGACCGGCTTGCGGGCGGTCGCGTCGATATCGCCCTTACCATCGATCGGGTTGCCGAGCGGATCAACGACGCGGCCCAAAAGACCCTTGCCGACCGGCACGTCGACGATGGTGTTGGTCCGTTTGACCGTGTCACCTTCTTTGATGCTGCGGTCATCGCCGAAAATCACGACACCGACATTGTCGGTCTCAAGGTTCAGCGCCATCCCGCGGGTGCCGTCGGGGAACTCGACCATTTCGCCTGCTTGGACATTGTCCAGCCCGTAGACGCGGGCGATGCCGTCACCGACGGAAAGGACCTGCCCAACCTCCGACACTTCGGCTTCACTGCCGAAATTGGCGATTTGTTGCTTGAGTATCGAGGAGATTTCTGCGGCGCGGATATCCATCAGCCGGCACCTTTCATGGCAAACTTGAGGTTCTGGAGTTTCGTACGAAGGGAACTATCGATCATTCGAGAGCCAATTTTGACCACCAACCCGCCGAGCAGGGAGGCGTCTACCTTGGCGTCGAGTTGTACGTCACTGCCGACGGCAGCCTTGAGCTGCGCTGTGAGCGCCGCCAGCTGCGCCGCCGACAAGGGATGCGCAGAGATTACTTCGCCAGCAATTTCGCCGCGATGATGAGCCATGAACTGCGCGAAGCCGCGAATCATGTCAGGCAGCGCAAAAAGCCTGCGATTTTGAACCACGAGACCGATGAATTTGCGGGTCAGGCCGCTCATTTCGGCCTGCTCCATCAGCGCGTCGAGGGCGCTTGCCTGTGCCGCGCGCCGAATTACTGGGCTTTTGACCAAGCGCTTGAGGTCATCGCTGGCGGCAATCATCCGCCCCAAAGACGCAATATCGCCCGCCACGGCGTCCAACGCGGATTCATCGCGCGCCAGATCAAACAAGGCGTTGGCATAGCGTCCGGCGATCCCGGAAACAATCATGGTTTCAGCTACCAATTGGGACGCCCCTCCGGCGCGGCCGCGGTGGGTTAACGTATTGTTTTTATTCGCACAATTTGTGGCGGCGCGGAAGCGCCTTACCGCCTGATTCGGGCGCGATAACTAGCACACGGATTTGCCCCTTGCAACCGCCCAAGGCGGGCCCAAAGGCGCAGAAAACCTAGAAAAAATTGTGCGCCGGGTCAGAGAAAGGAGTACGGGTCGATGTCGACGGCGACCCGCACGGTACCTGGCACCCGAACGCGAGCCAGCCACTGCCGGATTACCGGTTGGATTGGGGCGCCTTTCTCGGCCTTGAGCAACAGACGAAAACGAAACCGGCCGCGTAGTAGCGACAGCGGTGCCGGCGCTGGGCCGAGCACCTGAAGCTGGTCATAGTGCGGGGCGGCCCGTCGAAAGGCTGCGGCGGTTTGCCGCGCGGCATCCTCCGACCGGCTGGACACGATTAACGCGACCAGTCGCCCGAAGGGTGGCATGCCGTGGACCCGTCGCTCATCGAGTTCGCGCCGAATGAAATCATCGCGCCGACCCGAGGCAAGCGCCGTCAGAACCGGATGCTCCGGCAAATGGGATTGCAAGAACACCCGTCCGACGCGGCGCTCGCGGCCCGCACGACCGGACACCTGGGACAGCAGTTGGTACGTTTTTTCTGCCGCCCTGAGATCGCCACCAGCAAGGCCTAGGTCGGCGTCAATCACGCCAACAAGGGTTAGGAGCGGAAAGTGGAACCCTTTGGCGATGACCTGAGTGCCGATCAGCAAATCGATTTCGTGATTCTCGATGGCGGCAATCAGTTCTGCCGCACGGGCGGGCCCGGTGAGCGTGTCGCTCGCAAGAACGGCGACGCGCGCTTCGGGGATGCGTTCGGCAACCTCTTCGGCAAGGCGCTCCACGCCCGGACCGCACGCGGCAAATTTGCCAACCGCCTCACACGACGGGCAGGCCTCTGGAACCGCCATCCCGAAGTCGCAATGGTGGCACCGCAGCCGCGCACGGTGGCGGTGTTCGACCAACCATGCCTGGCAATTCGGGCACTGAAAGCGGTGACCGCAGGCCCGGCACAACGTCAGCGGCGCATAACCGCGCCGATTCAAGAACAGAAGGACCTGTTCGCCTGATTCGATAGTTTGGTGAATGTGTTCCTCAAGAACCGCCGATATCCAGCGCCCCGCCGGAAGCTGCTCGGCTCTCATGTCCACAATAGACAGCGTTGGCAATTCGGCCCCGCCGTGTCGTTCCGGTAGAAGGAGGTGCTCGAACTTGTTGGTTTCGGCGTTTACCACGGTCTCAAGCGACGGCGTCGCCGATACCAGAACGACTGGGCATTTCTCCAGTTGCGCCCGAACGACGGCCATGTCCCGCGCGTTGTAGGCAACGCCTTCTTCTTGTTTGAACGATGTGTCGTGTTCTTCGTCCACGACGATCAAACCAAGATCGTGAAACGGCAAGAAGAGCGCGGAACGCGCGCCAACCACGACCGGCACCCGCCCTTCGGAGACGGCGCGCCAAACCCGACGGCGCTCGGGTTGCGACAAATCCGAGTGCCACTGCGCCGGCATCACGCCAAATCGCTCAGTGAAACGGTCGAGCCACTGTGCCGTGAGTGCGATCTCGGGCAGAAGTACCAATGTCGGACGATTGCCTCGAAGCGCCTCGGCGACGGCTTCAAAATAGACCGACGTTTTGCCCGAGCCCGTGACACCTTCCAGTAATACCGGCGCAAACGCTCGAGCCGCGACCTTTGCGGTGAGGTCCGCTGCAGCGGCGGCTTGATCGGGTGAGAGGACTTGCGGTCCGAAACCGGGCTGCGGGGATTCAAAGGACCGCTCGGCCGGAACCTCGTGGCCGATCAGTACCCCGGCATCGGCGAGGCCTTTGATAACCCCGGAACTCACCGAAGCTTGCTCGGCGAGATCGGCGCTGCGCCGCGGCACGCCGTCTTTGGCCACGTCCAAGACCCGTTGTCTGGCCGGTGTCAGGCGCTCAGGCATGGCGGGACCGGCGACGAACACCGTGTCAGTAGGGGCGGATGCAAGCGCGTCGGGCACCGAAATTGCCATGCGCAAAACGCTGCCTGCCGGCGACACCGTATAGGCAGCGACCCAATCGATGAGGCGCCGCAGCGTCGCGGTCAGCGGGATCGCCGGTAGAACGGCATAAACGGCCTTTAGCTTTGCCGCTTCGACCGGCGGCCCGGAATCGTCGCCTTCATCCCAAACAACGCCGATGACCTCTCGCGAGCCCAAGGGGACCTTAACGATCGATCCGACATCCGCCGCCATATCACGTGGCACCAGGTAGTCATACGGTGCCCCAAGCGGGAGCGGCACCAGGACTTTGACGCGTTGGCGACTGTCACCAGAACTGGTGCCCGAATCATGCATGCGATACACTTTGCCAGGAGCGCAAAGTGGCGCCAACCAGGCCGTGACAATCGCTCGGCAAAACGATCAAGGGTTCAATGCAGTTTTTTGTCGACACCGCCGATATCGATGACATTCGCGACCTGGCGGCGACCGGACTTCTAGACGGGGTCACGACGAATCCATCCCTTGTTGCAAAAAGCGGGCGCGACTTTTTCGACGTTCTCAAGGACATCTGTGCGGTTGTCGAGGGGCCGGTCAGTGCGGAGGTTACCGCGACGGACCATGAGACGATGATCGCGCAAGGCCGAAAATTGGCCGCAATCGCGGACAACATTACAGTCAAAGTACCGCTGACGTGGGAGGGCTTGAAAGCCTGCCGGGCGCTTCGCGGTGACGGCACAATGGTGAACGTGACCTTATGTTTCTCGGCGACCCAGGCCCTTTTAGCGGCCAAGGCCGGCGCCACCTTCGTCTCCCCGTTTGTCGGTCGGTTGGACGATATCGGGCAAGACGGCATGCAGTTGATCCAAGACATCCGAACCGTTTACGACAACTACGCGGCACTGGATACAAAAGTGCTGGTTGCATCAATTCGCCATCCGACACACGTCCTCCAGTCGGCCTTAATCGGCGCGGACGTGTGTACGGTGCCCCCCGACATTTTGCGAAAACTCGCGCAACATCCATTGACCGACAAAGGCTTGGCCGCGTTCCTCGCCGACTGGCAGTCGACGGGGCAGGATATTTAGGGTGGGCCAATGACCAACTCCGAACCTCGGTCGCCGGCAAAGCCGCGCCAACCCAGCGCAAAGAGCGTCGCCGAGTTTCTCGCCGCTAATCCATCCTTTCTCGTCGATCACCCGGAGCTAGTCGGCGTCTTGGCGCCGCCGTCACAAAGCGGGTTGGACGGCGTTTTGGATATGCAGCAGTTCATGATCGAACGGCTACAAGCCGAGCTGCGCGACCTTCGATCCAGCCAACGTGATCTATTGTCGGCAAGCCGCGTCAACCTCTCAAGCCAGGAACGCATTCATGCCGCTGTGCTAGCGGTCATTGAGGCGCGAACGCTTGAAGACATCGGGCGAATCGTTGCAGAGGACTACCGATCGATCCTCGACGTTTCGACGTCGGCGCTGTGTTTCGAAGAACCCGGGCAAAGCCGACTACACAACATTATCTCCCTGAACCCAGGAACGATCCGGCAGATGATGGGCGATCGCAGCATTCTTCTTCGACACGATATTGCTGGCGATGAGCGCCTCTATGGCGGCGGCGCCGGCAAGGTCCGCTCAGATGCCCTGGTGCATCTGAATGTCGGCAAAGACGGACCCAACGGACTTCTTGCGCTCGGCAGCCTTGAACCGGACCGCTTTCATCCGGGCCAAGGGACTGAATTACTCGGTTTCATGGCGCGCGCGATAACTGGTTCGTTGCGTGCCGGACTCAATGCCGCGTAGAAATTCTGCGGTCGACCATAGGGCCGCAATTTTTGCGCAACAGGACGCGGCGGAAGCAGTCGGCGATTTTCTCCACTCCCTTGGAAACGAGCGAAACTATTCGCCGCACACGATTGCTGCCTACCAGCGCGACCTAGCGGGATTCTTTGCCTTCGCGCAGGACCACCTGGGAGCGCCCGCAAGCCTGGCCGACCTATCGAATTTCACGGTCTCGGACTTTCGAAGCTTTCTCGCCAAACGCCGCGGTGATGGGGTAGCGGGAACGTCGCTCGGGCGATCCCTCTCTGCGCTGAGAAGTTTCTTTCACCACCTCGACCGGAATGGCGCGGTTTCGAATCAGGCGATCCGCCTCGTGAAACGACCGAAAACGCCGCACGCAATCCCCAAACCGTTGAGCAAGGAAGCGGCGCGCGCCAGCATTGAAACGATCGATACCCTCGATGTTCTGCCTTGGGTAGCGGCCCGCGATACCGCCATTCTCACCCTGCTCTATGGCTGCGGCTTGCGGATCTCCGAGGCCTTGAACCTTGAACGGCGCGACGCGCCGCTGCGGGACGCCATGCGAATTACCGGCAAAGGCAACAAGGAGCGCGTTGTCCCGGTCCTCGTCGTTGTTGCCGACGCCGTGGACCGCTACCTAGAACTCTGCCCGTTTGAATTGGCGGCGAGTGGCCCCTTGTTTGTGGGTGTCCGAGGCAAGCGGCTGAATGCCGGCGTGATCCAACGCCAGATGCGCCAAACGCGGATCGCACTTGGACTGCCGGACACCGCCACGCCGCACGCGCTGCGGCACAGCTTTGCGACACACTTGCTGTCGAGTGGCGGCGACCTGCGGAGCATTCAGGAACTTCTTGGCCACGCCTCGCTGTCGACCACCCAACGCTACACGGAAGTAGACACCGACCAGCTGAAGCGCGTCTACCAACACGCACACCCACGCGCGGAAGCCGATTAAGGCCTAGTCGGCAGGCCCGGCCCGGCCCGGCCTCGTTCACTGATGGCAATTCCGTCGGCAATATTGGGCAACATATCGTCAAGCCAAGCGCGCGCCTCAACGTCGCCATTGACGAACGAATCGAGAAAGGCGGTCGTAATAGCTTTGATGAGGTCCAGGTGGCGCGCGTCCAATGGCCTGGGTTCACGCCGCGGTCCGCCAAAAACCGCGTGATCGCCGCCGTCGAGAATCATCAGGTATTTTTGCGCCTCAGTAATGAGGTCGTAGGCATTGCGCCGCTCCTGCGCTGCCAATTCCGTGACCACCCCAACATCCTTGGTGCCGGTCATGTGGAGCGTTGGAATCCGAACGCTTGTGAAGGATCCTTGTTGCGAATTGCGAAACGCCGGTGGGCTGAGCGCTATCGACGCGACAATCCGTTCGTCGCCGAGGTTTAGGGGCGCCCTCGCCGGGAGAAGAAACGTGACCCCCGCAGACGCCAACGCCGTAAAAGCGCCAAAAGAATGCCCGGCGACGGCAATGCGGTTTGGGTCAATCGAATAGGACACCGCCTCAACGTCGAGCGGTGCGGACAGAATCCGATCCACCGCGAAGCGAACATCTAGCGGCCGATCCGCCGCCGCCTGGGGGCTTACCGCTGCCTTTTGAATCGCCTGCCTCGCATCGCGTTGAGAAAGGGCGCGCCAGATTTCGGTGTCGCTGCCAGCATGCTGTAAATGAACGGCTAGGTAACCATGACTTGCCCAGTGTCGGCCCAAGTAGCTGAGGCTGTCACGCGATCCGCCGAGCCCGTGCGAGACGATCACAACGGGCAAATTTGTTGCCACGTCGGCGGGCGCATAAATCTTGACCGGAATAATCCGGTCCCGCGCCAGGTCTCGCCATTCGGCGGTCGATTCTCGAATTGGATGATTGCCAAGATGGGCCTTGTAGAGGTCGCCGTCACCCGCGCCGGCGGGATCGACAAACGCGGCCGCCACGAGAAAACCGACAAGCGCCAATCGTTTCATAATCGTAACACGGGCGAACGCCGGAAAAGCCGTCGGACGACGGTTGGTGTCAGATATGGATCGCGTGGCCCGCGACGGCCAGGGCCGCTTCTTTCATGCCTTCGGAGAGGGTGGGGTGGGCATGGCAGGTCGCCGCGATATCCTCAGCAGACCCGCCAAATTCCATGCACAACACCGCCTCGTGAATCAAAGTGCCCGCGTCCGGTCCGATGATGTGAACGCCCAAAACTGCATCGGTCTTGGCATCTGCCAGGATTTTGATGAAACCATCCGTCGCACCGCTGACTTTGGCACGTGATACGGCCAAGAACGGAAATTTGCCGACGTTGTACGCGACGCCGTCCTTCTTCAAATCTTCTTCGTTGCGCCCGACCGTCGCGACCTCGGGCGTCGTGTACACGACGCCGGGCACTTTGCCGTAATCGACCATGGCGTGACGACCGTGCAGCATCTCAACGCAGGCGACGCCGTCCTCAGATGCTTTGTGCGCCAGCATTGGCCCACGGATGACGTCGCCGATAGCGTAGATGCCGTCGACTGATGTCTTGTAAGTTTGGTCGATATCGATGAATCCGTGGGCGTCGCGTTTGACGCCAAGGCCTTCTAGACCGAGGCCATCGGTAAAAGGTTTTCGGCCGATCGACACCAGAACAACGTCGGCACTGAGATCTTCCGCCTCACCGCCACCCGAGGGGGCGACCGTTAGGGTCACGCCGGACTTGGACGATTTTGCTTTCGTGACTTTGCTGCCCAAGCGAAAGGTGAGGCCTTGCTTGGTCAAAACACGCTGCAGGTGTTTGGCAACTTCGCCGTCCATACCCGGAACGATGCGGTCCAGATATTCAACGACTGTCACATCGGCGCCGAGCCGGCTCCAGACCGAGCCCATTTCGAGGCCGATGTAGCCGCCGCCAACCACGATCATCTTCTTGGGCACTGCAGACAGGGAGAGTGCGCCGGTCGAGGAGACAATCCGCTGTTCGTCGATGTCCACGCCGGGCAACGACGCGACCTCTGACCCGGTCGCGACAATAATCGCTTTCGCCGTCAACTCGGTTTTGCCGTTGGGGCCAGTCACCGTCACTTTGCCCGGGGCCGTGATCGAACCGACGCCTTCGAGGCGTTCTATTTTGTTCTTCTTGAGCAGAAACGCGATGCCTTTGGTCAGATCCTCAACAACCTTGTCTTTGCGTGCCAGCATCTTGCCAAGATCAAGCGCGACCCTAGTCGCATTGATGCCATGGGCGGCGAGCCCATGCTGCGCTTCGGCGAAAAGTTCGGAGCTTTGGAGAAGCGCTTTCGATGGTATGCACCCGACGTTAAGGCACGTACCACCGAGGCTGCCACGGCTTTCGATGCAGGCGACGGTGCTGCCCATTTGGGCGGCGCGAATCGCGGCGACGTACCCGCCAGGGCCGCCGCCGATTACTACAATGTCATAACGCGCGTCTGTCATGCCGTCCTTCCAAGTTAGGTCTGCTTCTCCCACACCAAAACACCGGCGCTTTCGCCGCCCCCGGCTATTTCAGGATCGGTCGATAGGATCATTCGATTGCCGGTCAGTTCAATCTTTCGGCGGAGTTCCTTACCCACCCAGTTGGGAAAGAAGCTTGCCTCGGGGTGGTGATAGAGGGTGCCGTCCCGCCATTCGTATCGTCCTGCATAGGAGACGAATTGGGCGGCACCGCGCATCCGTTCTTCTGGGGTTCCGTAAACGTCGCCCGACTCAAACGCCTGCCGGCCGCCCGGCATGAGAATCGCCTGCATGTAACCGTCAGCCGTATAGGTGAGCCGACCGACCGGTGCGTCGCCCATGGGCTGTGTGACACGACCATCGGAAAACCGGCGCTCAACGGAAACGAGCGCCCAAGTGCCGACAATGGCTTCAGCTATCATCGCACCACAGGGCCCGAGACCGGCCTACATGTCCAGTAGGATACGCTGCGGGTCTTCAATGCATTCTTTGACGCGCACCAGGAACATCACCGCTTCGCGGCCATCGATGACCCGGTGGTCGTAGGACAACGCCAGGTACATCATTGAGCGGATCACGACGGCATCATTGACGACAATTGGCCGCTTCTCGATTTTGTGCATGCCGAGAATTGCCGACTGTGGCGGATTAATGATTGGCGTCGACAACAGCGAGCCAAAGACACCGCCGTTTGAGATCGTAAAAGTGCCGCCGGTTAAGTCTTCCATGGCGAGTTTGCCGTCCCGCGCCCGGCGACCGTAGTCCGTGATGGATTGCTCAATGCCTGCAAAAGACAATTGGTCGACATCGCGAAGCACGGGTACGACAAGACCTTGGGGCGCCGACACGGCAACGCCGATGTCGTAATAGTTCTTGTAGACGATCTCATCGCCATCGATCTCGGCGTTAACCGACGGTAGTTCGCGTAGGGCGATCACGCTAGCTTTGGCAAAAAACGACATGAAACCGAGGCGCACGCCGTGCTTTTTCTCGAAGCTATCGCGGTAGTCCGCGCGCACCTTTAACAATGCACTCATGTCGACCTCGTTGAAGGTCGTCAGAATGGCGGCCGTGTTTTGTGCTTCTTTTAGGCGTTGCGCGATTCGCTGCCGAAGGCGGCTCATACGCACCCGTTCTTCCCGCGGACCCCGCGCGGCCGAATTCGATCCGGCGTTCTCCAAATGACTCAACACATCACCTTTTGTCAGGCGGCCGCCCTTGCCCGATCCGCTGACCTTCGAGGCGTCAAGATCGTTTTCGGCAACCAGTCGGCGCACTGAAGGCGCCTGTGTTTGAGCCGCTGCTGGCGCCTTGGCCGCGGGTTGTTTGGCTGGGGCGGCGCCGGCGTCGGCCTTTGGCGCAGCAGCGGTTTTAGGTTTGGCCACGGCTGGGCCGGCACCTTCAGTGATCGCACCCAGCAGCGCGCCCACTTCGACGTTCGTGCCTTCGGTCGCGACGATTTCGCTAAGCGTCCCGGCTGACGCGGCGGGCACCTCGACCGTCACCTTGTCGGTTTCGAGTTCGACCAGCGGCTCGTCGGCAGCAACCGCATCGCCGACAGCCTTGAACCACTTCGAAACGGTCGCTTCACTGACCGATTCACCAAGTGCCGGCACTCTGATTTCGACTGTCATCGGGACCCACTCAAACTGTTGTTGCTTCGCGAACAATCTTTGATTGTTCGACCAGGTGTTTTTGCAAAAGCCCGGTGGCCGTCGAAGCGCTTTCAGAACGGCCGTAATACCGGGCGCGTTGATTCTTGCGGCCCAACGTTTGGAACACCTCATCAAGGCGCGGCGCGACGAACGACCACGCGCCCTGGTTCTTGGGCTCTTCTTGGCACCATACGATCTCGGCGTTCGGATATCGCCGGAGTTCTTTGGTGAGCGAGCGATAAGGGAAGGGATAGAGTTGCTCGACGCGGAGCACGACGACGTCGCGCGTGCCATTCTTCTCTCGTTCGTCCCAGAGATCGTAGTAAATCTTGCCGGAACAAAGCACCACGCGTTTGATTTTTTCGTCCGCGTCCACGGGACAATCATCCCACAGGACCCGATGGAAACTGGCCTTGCCCGCCAGCTCGTCGAGCCGCGAGATCGCGCGCTTATGTCTTAGCAGTGATTTGGGCGTCATTAACACCAACGGCTTGCGGAAATCTCGGTGTACCTGACGTCGAAGAACATGAAAGAGGTTTGCCGGCGTCGTGCAGTTCGCGACCTGAATGTTATCTTCGGCGCAAAGCTGCAAGAAGCGCTCGAGCCGGGCCGAGCTGTGTTCAGGGCCCTGCCCTTCGTATCCGTGCGGCAGCATCATGACCAGCCCGCTCATCCGCAGCCACTTGCTTTCGCCCGAGCATATGAACTGGTCGATGATGACTTGGGCGCCATTCGCAAAGTCGCCGAACTGGGCCTCCCAAATCACGAGTGAACTTGGCGCCGTTTGGCTATAGCCGTACTCAAACCCGAGCACCGCGAATTCCGATAACATGCTGTCGACAACCTCGAACTTTGCCTGATCGGGCGAGATATGCTCGAGCGGTATGAAGCGGTCTTCTGAATCTTGGTCGATTAGAACGGCATGGCGGTGCGAAAACGTGCCGCGCTGCGAGTCTTGGCCGCTCAAGCGGACGCCGTAACCTTCGGAGAGCAAGGTTCCAAAGGCCAATGCTTCGGCCAATGACCAATCGACGCCTTCACCGGTGTCAAGGATTTGCGTCTTGGCACCGAGCTGCCGCCGAATCGTCCGGTGTAGATTGAACTCCTGTGGGACCGTCGTTAGCACCTTGCCGACGCGCCGCAACGACTTTTCGCTTACCGCGGTTTTGCCGCGACGCGCTTCGCCACTGGCGACGCGCAATCCCGCCCACGCACCCTCCAGCCAGTCTGCCTTGTTGGGCTTGAAAGCTTCGGCCGCCGTGAAATCTTCTTCGAGCTTGGCGTGAAAGGCCAAACGAATCTCTTCGGCCTCGCCCGACTTTAGAAGACCAATCCGCTCAAGTGACTGCGCGTAGATTTCTCGAGTCGGCGGGTGTTCCTTGATCCGCTTGTACATGATGGGCTGCGTGAAGGCGGGTTCGTCGCCTTCGTTGTGGCCGTGCCGGCGGTAGCAGAACATGTCGATCACAACATCGCGGTGAAAGGTCTGGCGGAAATCCGTTGCAAGCCGCGCAACGTGGACGACCGCTTCCGGATCATCGCCATTGACGTGAAACACCGGCGCTTGCACGCCTTTGGCCAAATCTGACGGATAGGGAGAGGAACGGCTAAAGCCAGGCGAAGTCGTAAATCCAATTTGGTTGTTGACGATGACATGAATGGTGCCACCGGTCCGGTACCCCTTGAGGTCGGACAGCGCGAAGCATTCGGCCACGACACCCTGGCCGGCGAACGCCGCATCGCCGTGCATCAGGACGCTTAAGACTTTCGAGCGGTCGGTATCTTCGTGCTGCAGTTGCTTGGCACGCACTTTACCCAGGACGACCGGGTTGACCGCCTCGAGATGCGACGGATTGGCCGACAACGATAGATGGACAGTTTCACCGTCAAAAACCCGATCAGCCGACGTACCAAGATGGTATTTGACATCACCTGAGCCCTGGACGTCGTCGGGATGGGCACTGGTTCCCTGAAACTCCGCGAAAATCTTCAAATAGGGCTTGGCCATCACGTTGGTCAAAACGTTGAGGCGGCCGCGATGCGGCATACCGATCACAAGCTCTTTGACGCCGGATAGCGCGGCGCGCTTGTTAATCGCTTCGAGCAACGGGATGAGCGATTCGGCACCGTCGCAACCGAACCGTTTGGTGCCGGTATATTTCAAATGCAGGAACCGCTCGAACCCCTCGGCTTGGGTGAGCTGTTCGAGAATCTTCCGACGTCCCTCTTCCGTAAAGTGCGGCCGGTAATTGTGACCTTCGATGCGCTCCTGAATCCATCCCTTTTGGTCGGGATACTGGATGTGCATGAACTCGTAGCCGATGTTGCCGCTGTAGGTCAGCCGCAGCACCTGGTCGATTTCCCGCATGGTCGCCGTCTCGAGACCGAGAACGTTGTCGATGAAGATCGGACGATCCATATCCGCTTCGGTGAATCCGTAATTGGCGGGATCCAGTTCGGGATGTGGATCGCGCCCCTCGAGGCCTAACGGATCGAGATTTGCGTTGAGGTGCCCTCGGACGCGGTACGAGCGGATCAACATCAACGCGCGAAGCGAGTCGAGCGTCGCGCCGCGAAGAACATTGGCATCCACTGACTTTGCTGGCGGTGCATCCGGTGCGGCGTCAGCGTCCTCAACGGATGAGACGAATGGCCCGCCTTCCGGCGCCCAACTTGCGCCGCGCATGGCGCCTAGCGCCGTGGCGACATCATCCCCAAGATCGGCGAAGAAACCCTGCCACTGCTGATCCAGCGATTCCGGGTTCTCGATGAAACGTGCGTACTGCTGTTCTAGAAACGCACTATTTACGCCGGTGAGAAAAGATGCTCGATCCGGTTCGTTACCCATATTATTTGGCGCGTCGCGCGCGCCCTCCGTCAGCGGCGTTAGCCGCGCTTAAGCAGATCAAGAAGCGTGGTGCCCATCGCCGCCGGCGATTCCGTCACCGTGATCCCGGCGGATTTCATGGCATCGATCTTGTCGTCAGCGCCACCTTTCCCACCTGAAATGATAGCACCTGCATGCCCCATCCGACGACCCGGCGGCGCGGTCCGACCGGCGATGAAGCCAACCACAGGCTTCCTGTTGTTCGAGTCCTTGATGAGCTGAGCGCCCTCTTCCTCGTCACTCCCGCCGATTTCGCCAATCATTACGATCGATTCGGTGGCCGGATCGGCGAGGAACAACTCCAGGCAATCGACAAAATTGGTGCCATTGACCGGATCGCCGCCAATACCGATGCAGGTCGATTGCCCGAGGCCAGCGGCAGTGGTCTGTGCCACAGCCTCGTACGTCAACGTTCCCGAGCGCGAGACAATTCCGACCGAACCAGCCTTGTGGATGTGACCGGGCATGATCCCGATCTTGCAGGCCCCCGGGGTGATAACGCCGGGACAGTTGGGGCCGATGAGGCGCGACCCGGAATTTTTAAGCGCGCGCTTAACGTCGACCATGTCGAGAACCGGAATACCTTCGGTAATGCAGATGATCAGCGGCACCCCGGCATCGACCGCCTCTAGAATCGCGTCAGCGGCGAACGGCGGCGGGACATAGATAACCGAGGCGTCGACCCCGACTTTGCCGACGGCTTCAGCGACCGTATCGAAAACGGGCAAGCCAAGGTGTTGTGATCCGCCCTTTCCAGGCGTTACGCCACCCACCATCTTGGTGCCATAAGCGATGGCCTGTTCGGAATGAAAGGTTCCTTGAACCCCGGTGAACCCCTGGCATATCACCTTGGTGTTTGAATCGACCAGAACAGCCATTTAGGCAGCCTCCTCGACGGCTTTGACGATCTTGCGGGCTGCATCGCCCAAATCGTCGCCGGTGATAATGGGGAGACCCGATTTGGCCAAAATTTCCTTGCCAAGTTCGACGTTGGTCCCCTCGAGACGCACGACAAGCGGCACATGAAGACTGACATCGCGCGCAGCGGCGACGACGCCCTCGGCGATCACATCGCAGCGCATGATCCCACCAAATATATTCACCAGTATGCCTTCAACGTTGGCGTCCGACAGAATGATCTTGAACGCCTCGGTGACACGCTCTTTGCTGGCACCGCCCCCGACATCGAGAAAATTCGCGGGGGCGCCGCCGAACAGCTTGATGATGTCCATCGTCGCCATCGCCAAGCCGGCGCCATTGACCATGCAGCCGATCGATCCATCGAGCTTGATATAGTTGAGGTCGTGTTTTTGCGCCTCGATCTCGGCAGGGTCTTCCTCGTTTTCGTCACGCAATTCAGCGATATCTTTGTGTCGAAAGAGCGCGTTGTCATCGAAGTTCATTTTGGCGTCCAGCGCCACGACGCCGCCTGAACCCGTAATGACCAGCGGATTGATTTCGAGGAGGCTCGCATCCGTCGCCATAAACGCTTTGTAGGCGCCAAGAACGAAACGCACCGTCGCTTTCACCTGATCGCCTTCGAGTCCGAGGGCGAAGGCAACTTTGCGCGCGTGAAACGGCTGGATGCCGGTCGCCGGATCAATCGTGATAACCGTGATCTTCTCGGGCGACTTGGCGGCGACTTCTTCGATGTCCATGCCGCCTTCGGTTGATGCCATGATCGACACGCGGCTCGTCCCGCGATCCACCAGCATGCCGAGGTAGAGCTCGCGCGCGATATCGGCGCCCTCTTCGACGTATATCCGTCTGACCAAACGCCCCTGTGGGCCGGTCTGTGGGGTCACCAACGTCATCCCAATCATCGACGAGGCGGCCGATTTTAGTTCGTCGAGGGATTTGACAACTTTGACGCCGCCACCTTTGCCGCGACCACCAGCGTGAATTTGCGCCTTAACGACCCACACGGGCCCGCCCAAATCTTGCGCGATTTTAGTGGCTTCTTGGGGCGTGTAAGCGACGCCGCCACGCGGTACGGTGACGCCGTACTGGGCGAGAACGCCTTTGGCTTGATACTCATGAATATTCATGGCGTGCCTAACGTGTGTTCCGTTGATTTAGGAGCGTTCTCGCGGTGCGGGCGCGGCACATCTGAGACGCACCGCTTCTCGTCGGCGAGGCGGCCTTAGACTACTTCTTTTTACTGCCTTTCAGGCTCGGATCGATGCGTTGCACGACCTTAATCAAATCCTTGACCGCATCCACGGAACTGCGGAACATTTTCTTTTCTGCCGCGGTGAGGTCGATTTCAACGATCCGTTCCACGCCCTTGGCCCCAATAACCACCGGCACCCCAACGTAGACGTCCCGAACGCCGTACTGGCCCGAAAGATAGGCCGCGCATGGGAGAACCCGCTTCTTGTCCTTGAGATAAGACTCGGCCATCAAGATCGCCGCCGAGGCCGGCGCATAGAATGCCGATCCGGTTTTCAGCAGACTGACAATCTCGGCGCCACCGTCACGGGTGCGCTGCACGATCTGGTCGATCTTCTTTTGGGTCGTCCATTTCTTTTTCACCAAGTCCGGGATCGGAATACCGGCCACGGTCGAGTAGCGAACCAGCGGCACCATGGTATCGCCATGACCACCGAGAACGAATGCAGTGACGTCTTCGACCGAGACAGCGAATTCCTCGGCCAGGAAATACCGGAACCGAGCCGAATCGAGAACGCCCGCCATACCGACAACCATATGGGGAGGCAATCCCGACGCTTGGCGCAGCGCCCAAACCATCGCGTCCAAGGGATTCGTGATGCAAATCACGAACGCTTTCGGCGCGTATTTCTTAATTCCCTCGCCGACCGATTTCATCACCTTGGTGTTGATCCCAAGCAGATCGTCCCGGCTCATGCCCGGCTTGCGGGCCACACCGGCCGTGACGATGACTACGTCGGCACCTTTGATGTCGGCGTAGCTCTTGGACCCTGAGAGGCGCGCATTGAAACCCTCAATTGGCGATGACTGCGCCAAATCGAGCGCCTTGCCCTGCGGCAGTCCGTCTACGACATCGAAAACGACGATGTCGCCGAGTTCCTTGATCCCGGCCAAATGAGCCAGGGTCCCACCAATGTTTCCGCCACCGATCAAAGCGATCTTTTTACGCGCCAATTCTTCCTCCTTGATTGCCGTAAGAGCCGCTCAAAACCGGCCTATTCGGCCACGGTTCCTACTCCGAATCCCTGAGCCGAGCAAGCGGGCGGGTCGGACCGCTTGAAGCGCCCGAACTGAACCACTAATTGTGCGGCGAGCGCGCGCCGAGGCTGCGCACGCCACGAATCCGCATGGAGGCTCTGAGAATGACCGAGGTAGACGCCCCAACCGTCGAGAAAAGGAGCTTCCAGGCGGAAGTCAGCCGCCTGCTCCAGATTGTCGCAAATTCGCTCTACAGCGACCGGGACGTCTTCTTACGGGAACTGATTTCGAACGCGTCCGACGCTTGCGACAAGCTGAGATATGAGGCGATCACCGCACCGGCACTGATCGCGGACGATGCCGCATTTCAGATTGTCCTGGAAATCGACAAATCGGCAGGCATCTTGCGGATCAGCGACAACGGGATCGGCATGAATCGGGAGGAACTGGCCGACAACCTGGGGACAATCGCCAAATCCGGGACGGCGGCCTTCATGGAACAGCTCAAGGAGGCCCAATCGGACGATAAAGCGAGTGCCGCGTCGATGATCGGCCAGTTTGGGGTCGGGTTTTACTCCGCGTTCATGGTCGCCGACCAAGTCGAGGTTGTTTCTCGGCCGGCTGGCGGAGAAACAAGCTGGTGCTGGCAGTCCGATGGTCTGGGTGAATTTACCCTCGCGCCCGGCGATCGCCCGGCCCGGGGGACGACCGTCACCCTGCATATTAAGAAAGACGCCAAGGACTACCTGAGCCCCGACACGCTGCGTCGCATCGTCAAGAAACATTCCGACCATATCGGCATCCCGGTCGCCTTGAAGGGTGCCGACGACGCTTTGGAAACACTGAACGACTCCTCGGCGTTGTGGACCAAACCCAAGAACGAAATTGAACCGGCGCAATACGCTGAGTTCTATCACCACATTTCCAATAACTTCGACGAACCGACGCTGACACTGCACGCCCGGGTCGAAGGAAAAATCGACTACACGTTGTTGTTGTATGTGCCGTCGATGCGCCCATTCGATCTTTTCGATCCGGCGCGCCGGCATCATGTTCGGCTGTACGTGAAACGGGTTTTCGTTACGGCGGAGATGGAAGGCCTCGTTCCGCCCTATTTGCGGTTCTTGTGCGGCATTGTCGACACCGAAGATCTGAACCTCAATGTCAGCCGGGAAATGCTGCAAGCGAGTCCGCTGGTTGCCAAAATTCGCAAGGACATCGTCAAGAAACTGTTTCGCGAGCTTAAGAAGCTATCGGACAAGGACTCGGAACGATTCGAGGCCTTCTGGAAAGAGTTCGGCGCGGTCGTCAAGGAAGGTCTCTACGAGGACCCCGATACCAAAGGCGACATTCTGTCGATCGCCCGTTTTCAGAGTACCCGGTCAACCGACGTCACCAAGCTGGCCGACTACGTCAGTCGAATGAAGGACGGCCAGAAAACCATCTACTACATCGTTGGGGATGGCGACGCTGTCGGGCGCAGTCCCCAATTGGAGGGGTTTAGGGCACGCGATGTCGAAGTACTGCTGCTATCGGACCCGGTTGACGATTTCTGGGTAAACGCCCTTGGCACGTTTGAAGATTTGCCGTTTACCTCGGTAACCCGTGGCGCCGCGGATTTGCAGGACCTGCCATCCACGGCCAAGCCGGAAGACGCCGACGACAAAGACGGCGACGCGGTCGAAATCAAACGACTGGTTGCGCTTCTCAAGCTCGCGCTCAAGGACAACGCAAAAGACGTCCGGACAACCGACCGCCTCACCGACAGTCCAGCTTGCGTCGTCGCGGCCGAAGACGGGCTGGATATGCACACCGAACGTCTGCTGCGGCAACACGGACGAATCAACGAGAGTTCGCTTCGGGTCTTGGAAATCAACCCCAAACACCGGGTTATCGTCGCGCTCGCCAAGCTTGCTGCAAGCGAAAATGCCGCCGCTCGACTTGAGGACGCCGCACGGGTGCTGTTCGATCAGGCGATTATCTTAGAAGGTGAACTTCCAGCCGATATCGGCGCATTTTCGCGCCGTCTCGTTTCGCTACTTGAGAAGGCGGTTAGGCTGGAGAACTAGGGCCGAGACAAGCCCGCGAGCTGCGCCGCTTGGGCCCCTAGGATGTGCCCAGAGTCGTGTTCTTGCACGATCACCGCGACCGCCTCGCCCGCGGTTCGAAGATCACCAATGTCGAGTGCCACGCTGAATTCCTTGCCGTACCACTCGCCAATTTCGCGCATGTCTCGAACAACGTTGTGGGACCCAAGGGTGCGCCCGGCGTTCTCACCGCGCTCGACTTCGACCTCATGATAGGGATCGAAAATCACCAGCCAGACGACGACCCGGCGATGGAAGATTTGCCCCTTGGCGATTGTGATCTGCAGCGTTCCGCGCGGCGCTTCTGAAAGTTGAACTGATAGATTTTCGTCTTGTTCGAGCGCAACCTTCCGGATCGTGCGATCTACCGCCTTATGCCGCGAACCGACTTCGTGATACTTGCCGCCCACCACGATCTGCGGGGTGTAGATCGTTCGCTCGCCAAGCGAACGGGCGTAGTCGCGCTGGCGCTGGGTTGTCGTGTCACTTGCCAGCGTGTCGCGCCAGCCCAAATAATCCCAATAATTTACGTGGTAGCTCAACGCGATGACGTCACCGCGGCCCACAAGCGAGGCGAGATAGGCGTCGGCCGGCGGACAGGAATTGCAGCCCTGGGATGTAAACAATTCTACCACGACGGGCGGTTTAGGCTCTGCCGCAGTGGCCCCTGGCGTCGCCGCCAAGACCAACACGGCGATGCCGTATCCCAAGAAGAACCGCAGACTACCCATGCTTCGACGCTAGACCCGAGAACCAGGAGCAGCGAATCAAGAAAGGGTGACCGCCCAACAATCGCATCAGGCGGCGGCGATCAGGTTCCGCAAAACGTAGTGAAGGATGCCACCATTGAGGTAGTAGTCGACCTCGTTCGCAGTGTCGATACGGCACAGCAAGTCGATCGATTTGGTTTTCCCGTCGGCATAGGTAATCCGGCAACCAACGTCCATCAACGGCTTGATCCCTTTTTCAACGCCGACGATGTCGATGACTTCGCTGCCGTCGAGTTTCAGGGTCTTGCGCGTCATGCCGTTTTTGAACTCGAGCGGCAGCACGCCCATTCCCACCAGGTTGGAGCGGTGAATGCGCTCGAAACTCTCGGCAATCACCGCACCCACGCCGAGCAGGCGCGTGCCTTTCGCCGCCCAGTCACGCGACGAGCCGGTGCCGTATTCTTTCCCTGCCACGATGACGAGTTTTATGCCCTTGTCCTGATAGGCCATCGATGCGTCGTAGATCGGCATCTGTTTGCCGCCGGGCTGGTAGCGGGTGACGCCGCCCTCGGTCCCGAGCGCCATTTCGTTGCGCAATCGGATGTTGGCAAAAGTGCCGCGCATCATCACTTCGTGATTGCCGCGCCTTGAACCGTAGGAATTGAAGTCCCTGACTTTGACCCCGTGTTTTTTCAAGTAATCGCCCGCTGGTCCGGCTTCCTTAATCGAGCCCGCCGGGGAGATATGATCGGTGGTAATGGAATCGCCCAGCAACGCGAGAAGCCGCGCACCCTTGATATCGGAAACCTTAGGCAGATCGAGAGACAGTGATTCGAAGTACGGTGGATTTTTTACGTAGGTCGACTTCTTCCATTCATAGGTCAGCCCACGGCTTGTCTTGATCTTTTTCCAGCGAGCATCGCCGACGGTCGCCTGGGCATACTCGTCGCGAAACATTGACGGCTTGACCGAGCGCCGAATGGTGCGGTGAATTTCTTCGTTCGACGGCCAAATGTCGGCAAGATAGACGGGCTTGCCTTTGCGATCCTCACCGATCGGATCCTTGAACAGATCGACCTTCATGTTGCCAGCGATCGCATAGGCGACAACCAGCATGGGCGAGGCCAAATAGTTGGCGCGCGTGTGCGGACTGACCCGACCTTCAAAGTTGCGATTGCCAGAGAGCACTGCCGCCGTGACGAGATCACCTGAACCGATTGCGTCGGCGATCGGTTGAGCGAGAGGGCCCGAATTGCCGATGCAGGTCGTGCAGCCATAACCAACGAGGTTGAAGCCCAGCTTGTTGAGGTCGTCTTGAAGGCCCGCATGTTTGAGATATTCGCTGACGACTTTGGAGCCCGGCGCAAGCGAGGTCTTGACCCACGGCTTGACCTTTAGGCCGCGGGCGACCGCGTTGCGCGCAACCAGCCCGGCGCCGAGCATGACGGCCGGGTTCGAGGTGTTGGTGCAGCTTGTTATGGCGGCGATCACCACATCGCCGTGGCTCAGTTCGTAATTGGTGCCCTTGACCTTGACGCGCTTGTCTTGGTCTTTGTCTTTGATACCAAATTCGCGTTCAAGACCGCCCGTAAAGCCGGATGCCGCCGCCGACAATGGAAAACGGTCCTGCGGGCGTTTCGGTCCAGCCAAGCTTGGCTCGACGGTTGAAATATCGAGTTCCATCGTCGCGGAATAGGTCGGCTCCGGCGCGCGGGCGGACCGCCATAGCCCTTGAGCCTTGGCATATTTTTCGACGAGGTCGATATCGGCTTTCTTGCGGCCGGTTGCGCGAAGATAGGCAAGGGTCTCGTCGTCGACCGGGAAGTAGCCGCAGGTCGCACCATATTCCGGCGCCATATTCGAGATCGTCGCGCGATCAGCGAGCGACAACTGGGACAGACCGGGACCGTAGAACTCGACGAATTTACCGACGACGCCCATCTTGCGCAGCATTTGGGTCACGGTAAGCACAAGGTCGGTCGCGGTGGTTCCCTCTTTGGGTTTCCCGCTCAAGCGAAAACCGACGACTTCCGGGATCAACATGGAAATCGGCTGACCGAGCATCGCCGCTTCTGCCTCGATCCCACCCACGCCCCATCCAAGAACCGAGAGTCCGTTCACCATCGTCGTGTGACTGTCCGTCCCAACCAACGTATCGGGATAGGCGAACGTCTTACCGTCGATCTTGTCGGTCCAAACGACCCGGGCGAGGTATTCCAGATTGACTTGATGGCAAATGCCGACCCCGGGGGGTACGACACGGAAGTTGTTAAAAGCTCCTTGGCCCCAGCGCAGGAATTCGTAACGCTCCATGTTGCGATCGTATTCGAGATCCACGTTGTTCTTGAACGCGGATGCGGTGCCAAAGGAATCAACCATCACCGAGTGATCGATCACTAGATCGACTGGCGATAGCGGATTGATTTTCGCCGGATCGCCGCCGGTCGCCGCAACCGCGTCACGCATCGCCGCGAGGTCGACTACGGCGGGCACGCCGGTAAAATCTTGCATGAGGACGCGAGCCGGCCGGTAGGCGATTTCCCGCGCGACCTTGCGCCGCTTCAGCCACGACGCCATTGCCTTGATATCGGCGACCGTAACCGTGCGCCCGTCTTCATAGCGCAGCAGGTTTTCGAACAGCACTTTCAGCGAAAGCGGCAGCGCCGTCAGATCGACGCCAAGCGCTTTCTCAGCAGCCTTAATGCTGAAGTAGTCATAGCTGCGGTTGCCAACCTTCAAAGTACGGCGAGTCTTCAGGGTGTCCCGGCCGATTGACGCCACAGTGTGCCTCCAGGCAAATGCATACGGAGAGAGCGGTCTCGCGACACGCCAATTCGCGGTTTACCACGGCCAGTGGGCCAATTCTACTCGGCAGGCGCGATCTGGCGGGTGCGTCGCACTGCGGGGCCCGAAACGAACCCTGAAACAACCGCGCCGAAGACAAAACCCGTCGTTACTAGAGCCAATCCGAAGACATTGACACCAAAGTCGTCGGCGTACACGCCGGTACCGAGATCAACCCAGGCAGGAAAGATGGCAATGCCCAGGGCACTCTCGAGCGTCAGCAGGACGCCGAAGAGGAGGCCTGGCCAGAATGCGAAATGGAAGCTCAGCCGGCGGGCCGTCGGAATCCACGACAGCAAGAAGATCGGCGCTAGGCCCATGACCATGGTGCCGCTGATGGTGGTCGCGGCGATCACCGCTGGCCCCGCCTGATCGACCAAGTAGATGCTCAGCAACGGCATGTTCCCAAGGACGGC
>ERZ890510.313-NODE-313-length-40539-cov-7.735846_pt1 | contig 40539 bp, 32 predicted proteins | sample MGYA00521265_ERZ890510 | MGnify/ENA primary metagenome ERZ890510 (study PRJEB32303, sample SAMEA104408624) | aquatic metagenome | biome: Brackish water; feature: Chemocline; material: water | place: Baltic Sea | collected 2014-10-26T21:54:00 | depth 110 m ... | reverse complement strand
TCTATCACACAACTCATTACGGCCCTTTCAGACCCAGTTATTTTGACACTCCCTATTTCTGTGTTTCTCTCTGTGGTAGTATTTTTTTACGCAGCCTTAAAACCCACCCCTAACCCCTCCCAAGAGGGGAATAAAATAATGCTTTTCTTTGTGAATCTTAGTGCTTCTTCGTGTGCCTTGGTGTTAGACTTTTCCGCAAGCAAGATGCCTACGTTACTCTTTTTCTCGGATAACTCTGTGTTTTCTCTCTGTGTACTCGGTGGTTATTATTTTTAGAAATCCGAACTCGATTTAAAAAGTTTATTCACACGCGATATAGATGTTTCAATAATTTTGGAATTGCCGGATAAACGGATCCACACAACTGTATCGCGTTGCGGTTTCGTGTAAAACTCCATTTTTGACGTTTCGCCCGTAATTAAACCAACCGTCACTTCTCCAACTTTATGTGCGTCAGCGATTTCCGCTTCATTCGAAAAATTCGTCGCTGTCAGATTTCTGAAAACGCTGAGTAAAGGTCGCATTATTGCATCATCAATCTTATTATTATCCATCACCCACGCTGTGTCTAAATGCGCACATTCGTATGCACCCGCATCACCCACGAACGTAAGGGACTTGATGGACGTCGCTTCAAAGTTGACGATATGCTTATCCCAAAAATGCGGTTTAAGATTCTGAAGATATTGCCTTAGGTTTTTGCGAATCGTTACAATTTCTTTGCTGCCACGCTGTCTTACAATGGTTTCTTTCGCTGATGCACCTAAGGTCCCAACGATTAAATCCAACGATATTTGTCCTTCATTATCGAAAAGTTTAAGAGCAGAAGACGAATCCGTCACACTAAATTTTTCTTGTTTGGATTCATTATTCGACACAACACGATCGCCAAGCAAATATTGAAAATCATTCACTAAATTATTAATAATAGCTGTATCTACTGGATATTCATCCAATAGCCATGTATCATTAACAAGTTCAAACGTCAAAGTCTCGCCATTATGGAAAAGTTCTACTCTCGTTATGTCAGCATTGTTCGTGTTAAAATCCGATTCAATATTTTTATCCGTCGATGGATTTGCATCATAAAAGAAAATCATGGAGAGAATAAGTACTGTCAAAACGCTCAATACGGCTAAAAATGTTTTGTTCATGACAATTCCTCCATTGCTTTTTTCATTTTTCGACGTTGAAACCATCTAAAAACACCTATTCCAATCAAAATGGCTGGTGCTAATAATATATTTAACCATTTCAATGTCGAGCGTTGAGAGATAGTCGTTTCATCAAGTTTTGAGGGTTGAATCGATTTTGAACGGATTGAAATCAAGCCATTTTCATCTTCTAGCCAGTCCACGGCATTGGTAAAAAATAATACGGCCGATGGTACAGAAAATTGACCTGTTAAAAAGTTACCAGATCCAGCAATGATCATGCGCGAATCAAGTAAACTGGATGCATTATGCTCGTCTGGAAATGTAACACCATCGGGTCTGCCATCCGCAAAATAGGATGTAAAATTCCCCGCCAAAGCCACTGCGACAGATTTAGAACCTTCATTGAACATAAATTCAGGCAATTCAGTCCCCACACTAATGTTCACCATGCCAGATCGAGGATCTTGTTGTGCAAAACCTGATTTTTCTGATGTACGCATAAGATGGCTTAAACGGATGTTTGTTGAGTCAAAATCACTGGTGATAACAACTTCATTGGGGAAGAATAATCCACATTCATCAAACCGAGATACGATGAGATGTTCTTTATCAAATTCGGTTAATCTCGGTGCGTAAGGATAGTCCACTTTAACAGGGATTTGCATAAATCCCATGTTTTGATACGCTGTTACTTGATAGGACTGTTTATCCATTAAAATCTTCGAGCCAATTTCTACTCCATAATGACGTAGAAAATCATTGAGGTTCGTTTGTATAGGCATCACAGGCATATATTGATTTTGTAAATCGACGGATTGTTGTCCTGCAAAAATGCCTAATTCCCCACCTCTCATCATAAATTGATCCAATTTATACAGTTCCAAAAGGCTCAATGAATCCGTAGGTTGTACCATAATAGCGGATTTATATTGCGTGTCAATTTTCTCAACTTCGCTCAAATTCACATCAACAATATCATAGGCTTTATAAAGTGATTCCAAGTTTTTATACAATGTTTCATCACCGGAAAGACTTGGCTCTCCATGACCCGACAACCATGCTATTTTTGGTTTCTCATCCTGAACAAGCGTTTTGATGGCTGAAGTCATATCATATTCCAGTTGCTCGATGGCTGAAACAAAGGGTAGAACTTCTTTTTTATCCTCATATAAAAAGACAAGACCTAAATATATTTTCTGGACTTTTATTTCGTCATTTTCCGTAATATTCGCCTGGACCGGCATGACACCATAGCTATGTGCATCATCCATTTTTTCAGATGTTTCAGAATTGAGCATAATAAACTCATACTCAAGTCCATTGCCTGCAAATGCGCGATATTCGTCAAGCATATCCAAAACATATTGTTTGACGGTTATCAGCTGTTTGGGGAAATTTTCGGAATAATAAATTTTAATGGTTACAGGGTCGTCAATCGAGGCAAGGATTGTTTTCGTGACCTCGGAAACAGAATATTTACCATCTTCCGTATAATCAATCCTAAAAAAGATTCGTTGACCCAAAATATTAAGAATAACTATGGAAATAATAATGACAATTAAGGAGTTCCATTGGACCCATTGTTTTTTATTTAACATAATTCAATCGTCCTATGCGTGTTTTCGGTTCGTTAAGGCTGCAATGCTAATTAGAAGTGAAATCGCAGAAAGTGAGAGGAAATATAAAACATCCCTCGAGTCAATGACGCCTCTAAAAAAGTTTTGATAATGAAATCGAATGCTCAAGTTCTCAATAATAGTGCTCATCATTCCAGATGTCGTGCTAATGCCATTGATGAGAAAAAACACAGCGATTAAAATTAATCCCATGAGATACGCTACAATTTGATTTTTCGTAAAGCTGGATGCGGCCAAACCAAGGGAAAGATAGCTTACACCGAGTAAAAAGAATCCGACGAAACTGGTAAATACAATGCCCATATCGAGATCACCAATATTGGCAATAGTGATAGGCGCAACAAGCATCCCACATAAAATGATGGCAAATAATGCAACGATTGAAAGAAATTTTCCCATAATAATTTGAACATCCGTCAAGGGTAATGTCACGAGTAATTCAAGGGTTTCATGATGTTTTTCTTCGGCGATGAGACGCATCGAAAGCGCCGGCGCAAAAAATAGCAATACAATTGATGCGAAATTAAATAAGCCTCGAATATCCGCTAAATTGATGGCGAAAAATGGATAATCACCGTAATCAAAGAATAACCAATTGCTTATGACCAAGAATGAAACGATTACGATAAATGCAATGGGTGAATTAAAAGTAGTCTTTATTTCTTTGCGGAAAATGGCCATGATTTCGTTCATGACATACCTCCTGTCGACGTTAATTGTCTAAAAATATCTTCGAGAGACGCTTGATGTTGACGCATTTCTAAAAGCGTCCAATTATTTTTAATCACACTATTAAAAATGCTACTTCTCATATCGTCTTGTTTATCATTTGAGAGCTGAAGCTTAATTGATTTTCCTTCAGACATTTCAACAATATTCAATTGAGGAAATTCAGCAAAAACAGATTTGACAGATTCTTGCGTAGCGCCGAGCAATTCTAAAAATATGATTTGTTTGCTATTCTCTTGGGCTTTCAATTCGTCTAGTGTGCCTTGAGCAGCGATGACGCCATCATTAATAATGAGGACTCTATCGCTTATGGCTTGAACTTCTTGCATAATATGCGTCGAGAATATCACTGTTTTCTCGCGACCTAAATTCCGAATCAATTTACGAATTTCGACAATTTGATTGGGGTCGAGACCCGATGTCGGCTCATCTAAAACGAGGAAATCAGGGTCATGAATTATGGCTTGCGCCAATCCGACTCTCTGTCGAAAACCTTTCGATAATTCATGGATGTCTTTATGACGAACATCGCCTAAGCCACAAACATCAATGGCGCGATTCAATGCTCCTTTGCGTTCATCCTTACTGATTTTGCGAACATCGGCAATAAATTGCAAATATTCAACGACTCCCATGTCGTCATAGAGAGGTGTGTTTTCAGGCAGATAGCCAATTCTTCTACGAACTGCCATTGAATTTTCGACGACATCAACGCCATCAATTTTAATATGGCCTGATGTTGGTGGCATATAGCACGTAATCATTTTCATGGTAGTGGTTTTACCAGCGCCGTTGGGTCCTAAAAACCCTAATATTTCGCCTGATTTGACAGTGAAAGAAATATCATTTACAGCTTTGGTTGTGCCATAATGTTTCGATACATTATGAATTTCAATCATGTGTGTCTTCCTTTTTTTCTAATTTTGTTTCATTTACAAATTGTATGCACAGATTGTGTAACACTTCACATTCATTTTTTTGGATGGATTTTTTCGCGAATTTCACGAGATCTCCTGAGCTAAGAATTTCTTCCCATATTTTATTTTTATTCAATTCATGAACATTTTCATGCACATCTCTTTTTAATTCACTCGTGGTCATTTCAAGAGCATTAATAAAATATCGATTTTGAATGTACTCTCTCGCAATATCCGTGAGATGGCTGATATATGATTTCATCTCACCCTTTTCCAGAATGTCACTTAAAGCGAGTTTCTCAAGTTTTCTAAGGGCAACAATATGCGCTTTTTCAGGAGGAACGATTTCCATAACATGGTTTCGATTCTTTTTGAAATTCGCTTTTTTCCAGTATCTGTAAAATAGGTAGATTACGATTAGACCTAATAATACGTACAGAGCGAGTTTCAAATCCAATTGAAATTGTGTTTCATGTAATCCTTTTATGGGGCGTAGTGTCGTATCGGTTTCAGTCAAAACAGAACTTAATAATATTGAAAAGGGATTCAGTGTTAGACTGTCTAAAACAACGCTATCTGCACTCTGAATTTTTAAAATGGCTTGAGGACTCGTCAAAATACCGGCGCTATCATAAGCGGAGAATTGTATAAACACATCAATGCTATCATTTCGAATTGCATAATTTTGATTGAGAATTTCAAATGGACCAAATTTCTCTGGCAACATATTTTGCGAAAGTTCAAGCTTACCGTATGGAAAAGGAACACTCCATCGCGCCTCAAATACATCGCCAATGGACCCAGAATCAGGCTGGACAATCACTTGAGCTGGCCACAGAACATTTATAATCAGCAAAAACGCAATAATAACTCGCATACGCATTATCGTTTCATCCGTTTTGCTCTGTTTCGAAAAAAAGTTGAGAGTTTATTGACATAGGATTCTGATGTTAAAAGTCGCAAGTAATCCATTCTATTTCGTTTAAAAAAAGTCTCTGTCGTCAAAAGGCGGTTTCTTTGTTTTAATGCATAGTCATCGCGTAAACTTTTTTTAGCCGTGTCAATGGCCATAAATTCGTTGGTTTCCGCATCATGAATATTTAAAAGTCCCAGATTTGGTAATTCGAGTTCCCATTGATCCTGCAAATGCAGGTTTATCAAATCATGCTTTTGGTTCAGAATTTTGAGTCCGTTTTGATATGATTCGCCGATAAAATCACTAATCATAACGACAATGGCTTTTTTCCTTAAACTATTGACTAAATATTGTGACGCGATTTCGTAGTTTGTACCTTTATTTTTTGGCTCATGTTGCAAAATGGCGTGGATAACGCTTAACACATGATTTTTACCTTTTCGCGGTGGGATAAACGTTTCGACTTCTTCCGTAAAAAGTAACACACCCGCTTTATCATTATTTTTGATGGCTGAAAACGCCAACACTGCGGCTAATTCTGCAGCCAACCCTCGTTTCATTGAGCCAGACGTACCGAAAGCGCCACTTGCAGATGCATCAATCATGAGGATGAGGGTTAATTCTCGCTCTTCGTCAAAGAGTTTAATAAATGGCTTCCCAGTCCGAGCTGTAACATTCCAGTCGATAGTACGAATTTCATCGCCTGGTGTATATTCCCGAACTTCGGCAAATTCCATCCCTCTGCCTTTAAAAACAGAGTGATAATCACCGCCAAAGATTTCATTCACTAAATGGCGAGAATGAAATTCGATACGGCGAATTTTTTCGAGAAGTTCGGTAGGAATCATTTAATAATATTGATTAAGGTACAGTTACCGTTTCAAATATACGCGTTATAATATCTTCACTCGTCATTGATTCGGCTTCAGCCTCGAACGTCAATAAAATCCGATGTCGCAAGACATCCATTGCGACGGCTTTAATGTCATCAGGAATTACATAGGCACGTTGATCGATAAAAGCATTCGCTTTTGCAGCGAGCAATAAATTAATAGAGGCTCTCGGCGAGGCTCCAAATTCAATAAGCGATGCAATATCATCCAAACCATATTTTAGTGGATAACGCGTCGCAAATACAAGACTTATAATGTATTGATGGATTTTTTCATCGACATAAACACTATTGACGACTTCTCTTGCTTTAATAATGTCCGCCTCGGAAACAACAGGCGTTGGCTCCAATATTAAGCTCGTATTTGACATGAGCTTAATAATCTCAAGTTCCTCTGTTTCAGACGGATAGTCGATTTTAATTTTTAGCATAAATCGGTCAACTTGAGCTTCAGGAAGCGGATATGTTCCTTCTTGTTCAATGGGATTTTGCGTCGCTAAAACAAGGAATGGTTTCTTTAATTTGAAGGTTTCATCACCAATCGTAATTTGTCTTTCTTGCATCGATTCTAATAAGGCGGCTTGCACTTTTGCAGGCGAACGGTTGATTTCATCTGCCAAAATAATATTTGAAAACAAGGGACCTTTTTTGATGGAAAATTCACCCGTTTTGGGGCTATAAATTTGTGTCCCAAGTAAATCAGCTGGCAATAAGTCGGGTGTAAACTGTATCCGTTTAAAACTTGTATTAATAAGTTTTGCAAGGGTCTTAACGGTGAGCGTTTTGGCTAAACCCGGAACACCTTCAAGCAAGACATGTCCGTTTGCAAGCATTCCAATAAGTAGCTTGCGAACCATATTATTTTGGCCAATGACAGTTTTGGATAATTCAGATTGGAGTAGTGGAATAAAAGCACTTTCTTTCTTGATACTTTCATTCAAGGCGGATAAATCAAATGACATTTATGTTACTTCCTACGATTGTTTAGACATAAGGTGTTGTAATTCGGGAATTTCCTCGAGTGTTTTTCCTAGATATTTCATTTCAAATTCTACGGATGGAACCATCTCATTGTCAGGGTAATTCTTCAAGAACTTTGTATATTCTTCTGCAGCTTTTACCATATCATTGAGTTCATTTGCATACATATATCCTAATGAAAATGCAGCTTTGGGTCCAAATGGACTATTTGCATATTCATTATAAACTTTTTTATAAGCTTCTGCTGCTTTGTTTAAATCACGAATATGTTTGTGATACAGTTCAGCGCGTTCATACGCCATTGAGGCGCCAAGATCGGTTTTTCCATGCTTGGACAGCCATAAATCATAAGCGCGTCCAGCTGCATCATAATTCTCAATGCTTGTATTTTTCTTCGCCATTTCTCTCAGTGTTGATGCATCCAAATATTCGGCATAATTAATAACAGAAGCATAATGAAATTTTGCTTTTGATGGGTTATTCAAATTTTCTTGATAGATGCTTCCTAAAGCCATTTCTATTTCTAGACCTTGCTCATCGGTTTCAATATTTTTTAATGCTTTTTCATACTTTTCGACTGATTTTTCATAATTGCCTTTTGCTGCGTTTTCTTTAGCAATAGCAATTTGTTCGTCAACGGTTTTTGAACATGATATAAGCAATATCATTGATAAAATAAGGGATGTAATGGTTCTATTGTTCATTCTGGAGATTCTCCTCTTTCTATTTATTTTCTTCATTCAATATTGTCATTTTTATTCCTAATTCAACAATCAAATTACATATTCTGCTTTGTCCAGATGCTGATTTTACACGACAAAAGCGTGATTGTTCCCTTAAAATGCATGGGTAATTGCAAGATGTAATTTTCCTTTGCCAAATTGATTTGAATTTTTTTGCCAAGGGAATCCTATATCAATTCTCGCGGGTCCTATGGGTGTTTCCAATGTCAATCCAAAACCGCCTGAAAACAGTAAATCATTCATAGAAACAAATGAGATATCCTTCCAAAGATACCCACCATCTAAAAATAATTCATAACCAAGAATACCATAAATATTTTGTCGCCATTCCAGGTTTCCATAAAATCGAATATTTCCGCCCGTTGGTACTATCTCGTCGTCAGTGACGACATTTGGTCCTATAGAGTTCGCTAAATATCCTCGAATACTATTGGAACCTCCTAAGAAAAAACGTTTATCCAATGGAATCAAGCCGTCTATATCATTCACGGTATCAACAAGGGCGTATCCTCCAGAAACATTATAAGCTAAGACGCCAAGTGTCGACACTTTTATATATTGGCTAAAATTCGAATTGAGTTGAAAAAAGTGGTTTTCTCCGCCCAAAACATAACCCGTCATAGAGGGACTAACGGAGATAAGTAATCCCTTGGATGGATTTAAATAATCGTTACGCGTGTCCCATCTAAAATCAATAGAAAAGAGTCGGCGTTCTTCGAAATCTTCCTTTAAATCATAGACGCCTTCTACACCGACAATTTTAGATTTGCTCCACTCCAAATTTGAACGCAATTTTATTTTGCGAAACCAATTGTAATTACTGATGAGGCGAAGACCGTACTTCTGTGCTTCATAATTGTGCAATGTATTACTAGAATATTGGTAAAATGGATTCACCGTTGTCGGTACACGAAAAGGTCCAAACCAAGGTTCCGTATAGTATGCATTAAGCATAAATTTTTGAGGGATAATGAGTGTAGGATAAATAGATTTTATTGTTGTGGCTATTTTGAATCGTCGTCCGGATTTTTTAATATTATGATACGACCAAGACGCCAACATATCAAGTGTGAGCACTGGCTCTGAATGTTCAACTTCCACATCTTGACCAATACCAGTCTCGTAGTTTACAACTGTAAATTTTGATGGCGTAAGTCGAATGTCTAAATCGACAGTTCTTGAATCGGGATTCAAATTCGTGGGCGAAATACTAACGCTATTAAACAGATTTGTTTCGAAAAGTCTTTTTTGGCTTTCTTCAATATGTTCAATGTTATAAACGTCTCCTGAGTTAATAATTATTTCTCGCCTGATGACTTTAGACAATATTTCCTCAAGTTCTGGGATAGTAATATTGTCAATTGTATAAATATGCCCTTCTTTAACAGTTATATAGAGCTTTACCGAGTCCCCCACACTAAGGGAGTCACTAATTGAAATAGTTGGGTATCCACTTTTGGAGTAATCACGAATCAGTGAATAAATGCCCCTTTTTAGATTAAGAATGTTCAGAGGTTCAGGGACTGCAATATTCATCCTATTTAAAATATCGTTATCCGAATATTTTACATTTCCCAAAATATCGATACTTTTAAGAAAATATTGTTTCCCTTCATTCACTTGGAAATAAACCTGCACATAATTTTGATTTATATAAACAATTGAATCCTGAATATCAGCTCTTAAATAACCGATTTGATGATAATAATTAATAAGTTTATTTTTTTCATCGCTCACAAATTTTTGGTTAAAATTGCTCCCATTTTTAAAGAGAAATCGACCTTTTATTTTGAGTAAATCGGTGAGATCTTTTGTCAATACATGTTCATTGCCGGTAAAAATAATTTCATCAATCTTATATTGTTCGATTACGGTTTGAGCTGCTAATACTGAAATTAAAACTATGAATACAATCGATATTTTATTAATAATTTTCATTAATAATTATATTTCAATCGCCATCGCAATTTAAAAAGCCCTGCTTGATCAACGCCAGCACTAACAGAATTATTATTATTAATTTGGTATTCCATATTGACAACATGTTCCGAATTGTTGTCTGTGGTTTTAATATCGCCTTCGTAGGTTACTTTTAGTTTATTTGAGAGTCGATGTCCTAAAACAATCGAAACGGCGCTGGTATCATCGGCAATATTCTCAAAAAGATTTCGTGATTGATCCATTTTTAAATCAAAGATGTCTAAACCCGTCACCTGACGACCAAAGGATTCGGTTTGTTTCTCAATAAGGGTGCCCAAATACCATTCTAATGGTGCTGATACCAATTTATCCTGGTTGATGCCTTCTGTATCAATCTTTTGTTTGAGATTGAGCCAACTTAAAATATCAGTTTGATTAAAAGTTGCGTTATCCGGGAAAATTATTTCGGGTTCCTTCAGGTCTCCTGTAAATCCTAACTCAATGATTTCACTATCAATAATAATTTCGACTAAAATATCTATCTGTGGATTGAATTCAACAGGATCAAAGCTTATGCTTCCCGACTTTATTGTTAACTCATTTTCATTCAATAAATAGTAAAATTTACCGCCGGGAACCGCTTCAAGTGTGCCTGAAAAACGTAATATTTCATCGCCGTAGTCGAGTAACCAAAGTTCACCCGAAAATTCTGCATCAATCATTGTATTTTTAATGCGAATGTTTCCAGGAAAGGTCGTAGCCAAATTATATCTAAGCTGGAAATCATCGGAAATAGAAGGCAATATAATTTCATCATTTGACGAAAATTCGCTTAGGAGAATACTATTTAAGACAGCGATTTCGCCCTTAATTATGATTGTATCTTGCCCTGAAATATGCATCGCGGCGTCGGCAATTGCCTCGAGTTCACCGTCTGTGGAACGATAATAGACATCATCGCCTTTGATATTAATATTGAAATGAGGATGAAAAAATGAGGTAAAATCAGCTGAGCCTTTAACCTCCACAATGGAATTATACTGAGTTGTATTATTGATGCCCAAGAATTTTCCCACAAAACCCGTCGCTCTATTAATGAGTCCCTTCGTTTCAAGCTCGCCACCTGGAATAAAATCTAAGTTTCCCTTAAGGAGTTTTATGGAAAGTGTATTGTCTAGCATTTCTAAGTCACTTACAATGTTCGTAACTGGATTTCCTAATAATGGCGAAAGAATAACTCCATTTTGTCCTCTCATTCGAAATGCACGAATAGGCGATTCCATCGGGCCAAATATTCTTCCTTTTCCCTCAAAATCACCGTCAATTTTATCAATAATTCCGATGTAACTACTTAAGAATTTAAGACTGCTAAATTTACCTTGGAAAGAAAAATCTAAGGTGTCTTTAGCCAAATAGGGTCTAATTCCAGGCATCACATCAAGCCTTGCAGGAATATAACCACTACCGCCACCTTGCATCCAGTCTGCAATTATTGACGTTGTATCAATATTAAGTATATCATTTTCGTAGGCCAGTTGCAGATTCGCTTTTTTGTAATGCAATGTGTCAATTGTACCATTTGTAATGCTTACTATTCCAGTCATTTTCGAATGAATAGGTGACCCCTTATACAACAGCCCCCCATCCAATTTCCCTGTTATACCAATCGGGCCAATTTCTCTAAATGAAATATTTTTCAACATCATATTATTCATTGTCAAACGTAAATCTTGAGGACGGTTCGGGTCGATTACATGAGGGATTCGATACCCAAACGGGAATTGTCCTTGAATTAATAACTGTCCATCGTCAGCATAATACAAAATATTTTTAATATCTGTCACATGCGAATGAGTTGTTCCCAAATAGATGAGAGAGTCTGCTTTAAATTGCATAAATTTAAATTCATCCCAGAATAGGTCGCCCACAAATTTAGGATTTGTAATACTATCAATAATGTTGAATGAACCATTAATATTACCACTCATTGGAAATGGGAATTTTAATAATTGTTGGATATTTTCCGCATCAATATTGTAAAGAAGAGCTTCAAGTTGATATCCTTTATTAAAATCAATTGCGCCTGTGATGTTATATTGTCCCTGATCCATATTTAAGGATAAAGTGTCTGAAATGATTAATTTATTATCTATAATAGGTATTATTTTTAATGTACTTAGGAAGACATGTTCATCGTGTAACCAAAAATCAAATTTATTTAATTCTAACTGAGTGGAAGATAATTTCCCCTGTAATTCAAACCCATTTTTTGGACTTTTAAACAAACATTTTTCAACGGTGTAATTCGTTTTATCTTTTCGGATTAAGAAATGGACCAGATTTAATGAATCATCCCAGAAAAAGCCACGTTTTGCTTCGAATTCAAAGAATCCATCCCAATCGTTTAGTGATTCTTTTAGGTAATAATTACCTATGCCAGACGCTGACAATTTCGTATTCATTCTTAAATCATCAGCTTTGATATCCCCTACTATTTCAATTTTCCCTGAACCGTTTGAAATATTAAAATCTGTTTTCAGGTTTCCCGAAATATTATTTAAAGAATCATGGACGAAATATTTAGAGATATTTTGTATGCGAGCTGAGCCATTTATATCGACATCATTGATGGCATAAATTCCAAGGATGGAAAGCGTATCTTTAGCATTAACCCAATCTATATTTTGAATGACAAGTTCTCTCCCGTCAATAAAAAGGAGTCTCGATGAAAACTTATTTTCGCTTAGTTGTTGGAAAGCAAATTTTGAAAAATAGGATTCAATAAATAAAGAATCGACTTTCCCTATTATCGAGAGTTCACCCGTTAAATTAGAAAGTTTAAAATCATGAGAATTGATAAAGGGCGTTAAATCGAATTCACTAATATTCGAATGAATTCTAAGATATTTTTCATCGATGGCATAATCGATATTAATGTCAATTGTTTCGTTATTATTTATGATTGATCCGATGGAACTGATATGACCATTCAATAGAGTAAAATCATCAATATTTAATTTATAATTCCCTGTCTTACCGGGATTTGACCCTGCTCCCGTCAATGCAAATTTACCCTTATCATCAATTTCAAAGAAAAATCGACCGTTTGGATTGATATAATCCCAGTCGATTAATGGGGATATTTTACCAAGATAACTTTCAATATTTAGGTCCGAAAACAGAAAGTCTCCTTCCCAAATACTTAGTTTTTCTTTATGTGCATTTATTTTGACGCGACCATCATTTGTAGTGAATACAAAATCAGATATTTCAATACGATCATTATTCCCAAATATTTCACCTGACATTGATGTATTCAGCGTCTCGACTAAGGGGATAAAAATTGAAGCGTCAGATATTTCTAAGACCCAATTTCCAGCATTATTTTTATAATTTGCAGGGATTTTAGCCACATAGATATCCCTTTTTTCTCCCTTATTTGCAATTATAAAATCATTGAGTTCGATGCTATGAATTGAAAGGGATGTCTTATTTTCTTCGATATTATTAGACATTAATTGACGTAATAATTTACTTTGATTAAGATTAAAATGTCCACCAGAGATTGATATTGAATCTATTTTATCACGAAAGAAGTAATCAATAAATGAAAAATCTATAGAAACAATATCAAGTTCAACAAATGATGTATTTGCAGAATCTTTTTCGAACAATTTAATATTCGAAACAGTAAATATTTCATCGCTTACAGACGAATTGATTTGCCAATCAATATTTAAGCTACCTCGATTTTCAAGCCAATTATTAGCAATTTTCAATAATAAGGGTGATAATTGTTGAGTTTGTGTTATGACACCATAAAGTAATAAGGAAGCACTCAGAATAATAAACAGAGCTAATAGCTTAATATTACTATAATTATTATATCTTTTCCCTTGATTATTATTCATGGCGCAAATCTAAAATTATTCATAGGTCATACTACTATTAACTCAGTAATATGTTCAAAAAAGGGCAGGATAACCTGCCCTTTCAATCTATTTAAAAAGCGATTATTTCTTTTCGTCCACAACCTCAAAATCAGCTTCTTCAACATCGCCTTCATTTGAAGAACTGTTCTCAGCATTAGGTTCTGGATTTTTTTGAGCTTTTCCGTTTGCTTCTTGGCCAGCACTATACATAGCTGCAGAAGCTTTTGACCAAACTTCATTTAAAGCAGCCATTTCTTTTTCAATCTTGGCTTTATCATCACTTGTCAAAACGTTCTTGAGCCCATCAATTTTATCTTTTAGTTCTGCTTTTGTTGCATCATCTAACTTATCACTATTTTCATTGATGGTTTTTTCAGTTTGATAGACCAATGAGTCAGCTTGATTTCTAAGATCAATCAACTCGCGTTTTTTCTTGTCGGATTCGGCATTTTTTTCAGCTTCTTGTACCATTTTTTCTTTTTCGGCATCTGTTAATCCGCTTGATGCCTCAATTCGAATGGATTGTTGTTTGTTCGTTGCTTTATCAATTGCCGTAACATTTAAAATACCGTTTGCATCGATATCAAACGCAACCTCAATTTGAGGTGTTCCTCTTGGTGCGGGTGGTATTCCATCAAGGGAAAATCGACCAATCGACTTGTTATCAGCCGCCATTTCTCTTTCACCTTGAAGTACATGTATTTCAACTTGAGGTTGATTATCAGCCGCCGTTGAGAAAACTTCGCTTTTCTTCGTTGGAATTGTGGTATTACGTTCAATAAGCTTAGTCGTTACCCCACCAAGTGTTTCAATACCGAGTGATAAAGGCGTAACGTCAAGGAGCAAGACATCTGAAACCGAGCCAGAGAGTACACCGGCTTGAATAGCGGCACCCATCGCAACAACTTCGTCAGGGTTTACACTTCTGTTAGCTTCTTTACCAAATATTTCTTTAACAATTTCTTGTACTTTTGGGATACGACTTGATCCACCAACAATGATAACTTCATTGATTTCGCTAGGAGAAAGTCCCGAATCAGAAATAGCGCTTAAACAAGGTTTTTTCAATCTTTCGAAAAGATTAGATGCTAATGATTCAAATTTTGCACGCGTAAGTGTTACATTTAAATGTTTCGGACCTGTCGCATCCGCAGTGACATATGGCAAATTAATTTCTGTACTTGATGTTGTAGAAAGCTCCATTTTCGCTTTTTCAGCGCCTTCCTTGAGACGTTGCATCGCCATGGCGTCTTTTGATAAATCAATACCTTCTTGTTGTTTAAATTCATTAATGAGCCACTCAATGATGGCTTGATCAAAGTCGTCACCACCTAAATGAGTATCTCCATTCGTCGATTTTACTTCGAATACACCATCACCAATTTCGAGTACTGAAACATCAAAAGTTCCACCACCAAGGTCAAATACTGCTACAACTTGCTCTTGTTTTTTATCCAAACCATAAGCTAGAGAGGCTGCCGTGGGTTCGTTGATAATACGTAAAATATTGAGACCCGCAATTTTTCCAGCGTCCTTGGTAGCTTGACGTTGTGAGTCGTTGAAGTAAGCAGGTACCGTTACAACAGCGTCCGTAACCTTTTCACCTAAGTATTCCTCAGCATTTTGTCTCATTTTTTGGAGAATCATTGCTGATATTTCAGGAGGTGAATATGAATCATCATCAATTTTAACTTGGCTTCGACCCCTTGGTCCAGAAATGATTTTGTATGGAACCTCTTCCATTTCTCTTTTTACTTCCTCAAATTGACGCCCCATAAACCGCTTAATCGAAAAGATTGTTTTCGTTGGATTTGTGACGGCTTGTCTTTTTGCAGGTTGTCCAACAAGACGACTTCCGTCTTTTGTAAATGCGACAACTGAAGGAGTTGTACGTCCTCCTTCTGCACTCGTAATGACTTTTGCTTCCTTGCCTTCCATGACGGCAACACAGGAGTTTGTCGTTCCTAAGTCTATTCCTATTACTTTTCCCATTTTTCTAATTCCTTATACTTGTTTATTAATTTTTTTATCATGACCTATTATTACCAATTGATATGCCAATCGGATATAACGTCGTTTATGGCAGACATCTCTGCCTTATATGAAGTAAGAGTTAATTTCTAATATTTAATAAATTTAGAATTTGTGTTCGTTATGACTGTAATGGTTCACAATTGGCATTCGTCGTCCCATTCCAAACGCTTTTTGAGTAACACGGATTCCAGGTGGCATTTGCTGGCGTTTATATTCTGAATTTCTAATTTTATTCACCATATCATGAACAATATCTTGAGGATATCCTTTTGCGATGAGTTGTTCAACACCCAGTTGGCGTTCTATAATATCGTTGACGATGGGTGAAATAATATCGTAGTCGAAGGGATCAACTTGATCGAATCGTAATTCCGCACTGGGTGCTTTTGTAATTGTGTTTTCAGGGATAACATCATATCCCTTCAACATGTTGAAATGAGAAGCTATTGCGTAAACTTCTTTCTTACCCAAATCAGAAATAACCGCTAAACCACCTGACATGTCACCATAAAGCGTGCAATACCCCAACGCTATTTCTGTTTTATTACCCGTTGTTAAGAGTAGTGACCCATCTTTATTCGAGAAAGACATAAGAATATTACCTCGAATGCGTGCTTGTAAATTTTCTTCCGCGATTCCTGATAATTTTTCGTCGATTGAATTGTTAAAATTATTTTGAAATGCTTCAATCAAGTCGTTGATAGGAACTTTTTCGTATCGAATACCAAGATTTTTGGCCAATAATTCTGCATCATTTACACTATGGTCTGATGAATATTGTGATGGCATTGCAACGCCGGTTACATGCTCATTTCCAAGAGCTTCAACGGCAATTGCTGCCGTGACGGCTGAATCAATCCCACCTGATAAACCAAGGACGGCATCACGATGTCCTGTTTTATAAAAATAGTCGCGAACACCTAAAACGAGTGCTTCAAAAAGTTCTCTTTCCATTGGAAAACCAGGGAATTTTTTTTCCTCTGATGTCTCAGCTTTATCGCCAAATGCAATGTTAACAATGGCCAGTTCCTCTTTGAATTTTGATCCAATATGCAACCAACGACCTCTTCCATCAGCAATAAGTGACTCGCCATCAAAAACGAGTTCATCTTGCCCACCGACAAGATTTACATAAACATAAGGTTTTTTATATTTATTTACCTTTGCCAAAAGCAATTCACCGCGTTCATATTGTTTTCTGTAATGAAAAGGACTTGCTGAAAGATTAATAAATAAATCAACGCCTTTATCACCGAGAATATCGCATACTTTGTAATCCATGCCCTTATCCCATAAATCTTCGCAAATATGGATGCCTAATTTCAAAGTTTTCCCTGAACGAAGGGATACTTCAACGGGTTCATTATCGCGACCGGGTTTAAAATACCGCCATTCGTCAAAGACATCATAAGTGGGCAGTAACGATTTATGGATCCATTTTATGATAGCGCCATTTTGGATAACGGCAGCCGCATTATAAGTATCATCCTTGTCACGATGAATCGCTCCAATAATGACAATCGTTTGAGACACTTCACGTGCTAATTTTTCTACATATTTCGTATTATCTTTGATAAAATGTTGATCTAAAATCAAATCTTGAGGTGGATATCCCGTCAAAAAGAGTTCGGGAAATACAATGATATCAACATTTTCTTTATGCCCCTTTTGAATAATAGAAATGGCTTTTTCGTAATTCAATTTCAAGGCACCAACTGTAGCATTTGCTTGTGCAACTAGAACTCTAAGGTTTTGATTCAAAGTAATTTAGCCCTCTAATAGTTTATATAGTGTTTCGATAGCTTCATCAGCATTCTTCACGGGAATAACGCCAGGAATGTCCCAAGATTTGAATGCAACGACAGGCACTTCATAGCCGCGTGCAAACGCAATTTCGCTCAGTGTTCCATAGCCACCAGCGACAGCGATAGCCCCATCAACGCTTCTTAGGATAATTGAGTTGCGCATGTCGCCCATTCCCGTTGCAATGGGGATTTCGACATATGCATTCATTTTTGAAATATTGTCTTCTTTTAAAATCCCAACGACGGTCCCACCAGCTTCCGAAGCACCTTTCGATGCTGCTTCCATCACACCAAATGCGCCACCCGTAAAAAGTATCGCATTCTTTTCAGCGATTTTTCGGCCAATATCGTAGGCAAATTGGAGCGCTTCTTCGCTGGCCTCTCGTCCACCTATTACGGCAATTCTTCTTCGCGCAGCCATTAAGGATTTAAACGAGACATCAGTCTTGGGAAAGGAATTGTTTCACGAATATGCTTAATTCCACACATCCATGCAACGGTACGCTCTAGTCCCATTCCAAAACCTGAGTGAGGAAAAGATCCATAACGTCGTAAATCTAAATACCATTTATAGCTTTCAGGCGTCATCCCTTCTTCATCAATACGCTGGAGCAACAATGCCATATCATCTTCTCGCTGAGAGCCACCAATTATTTCGCCATAGCCTTCAGGTGCCAACATATCAACGGCCAACGCATGTTCAGGCGCTTCTGGATCTCGTTTCATATAAAAAGCTTTTATTTTAGAAGGATAGCGATGCACCATAACAGGGCTATTGTATTGACTCGAAATAATTGTTTCATCAGCGCCTCCAAAGTCATCACCCCATTTAAAATCAACACCATTTTCCTGTAATATTTTAACGGCATCATTATAATGAACACGAGGAAATGGTTTTTGAATCGCTTCTAATTTACTGATGTCACGTTCGAGTATCTCTAATTCTGGAATACGATGTTTAAGTACTTGTTCTACGATATACATTGTAAAATCTTCGGCTAAATCCATATCCATATCTAAATCGTAAAACGCCATTTCAGGTTCCACCATCCAAAATTCAGTGAGATGACGTCTCGTTTTCGATTTTTCCGCACGGAATGTTGGTCCGAAGCAATAAATCTTGCCAAAAGCGGCGGCGCCCGTCTCGCCATAAAGTTGTCCACTTTGGGATAAGTAGGCATCTTCACCAAAATAATCGGTTTTAAAAAGAGTCGATGTTCCTTCCGTAGCCGCTTGTTGAAAAATAGGTGTATCGAATAATGTAAAATCTTTGTCGTCAAAGAAATCACGTATGGCTTTAATAATAGTGTGGCGGACTCTCAAAATAGCAAATTGACGACGACTTCGTATCCAAAGATGACGATTGTCCATTAAAAAGTCGGTTCCATGTTCTTTTTTAGAGATTGGATATTCTTCTGCTAAGGCGATAAGTTTTAAACCCGTAACATGCATTTCGTACCCACCAGGAGAACGAGATTCTTCCCGTACGACGCCTGTCACCTCGATAGATGATTCAATTGTAATCGTTGATTTGAGATTGAATTGTTCTTCAGGTACATCATTCATGCTAATGACAGTTTGCATGATTCCCGTTCCATCCCGAAGAATGAGAAACCATAATTTCCCGCCTTTTCTAAAATTATAAACCCAACCTTTTAATGTTATTTCTTGATCCATAAAATCTTTTGCGTTTTGTATAAAATATTCTTTCATGTTACCAGTCCTCTGTCATCGCTGCAATTAAATTATCAGTAAGAAGTTCTAGTGCCTCTTCCATTGCTGTTTCTCTCGTTTTTTGATCCGTACTCGCTAAATTCGAGTTTTCAGTTTCACTATAATAAGCGATACTTGATTTGATCGTTTTCTTAAAAAGCTCTTTGTCCAATTTGGCATCATACCAAGTGATTGAACACGTTATTTCGAGCTTGTATTCTAAAATGTTTTCATTTTCATCAAAGGTAAAAGGATTGTCTTTTATGCTCTGAATTTCACCTTCGATATAGGAATCTGCTTCTTTCTTTACAGTCACGAGATTCAATAAACCTTCTCGCGTCAATCGCTCATAAAATTGGTCATAAATCCTTGTCTCAATCTGGAATTCAACACTTCGATTTTGAAATACGTCAAGATAGAGCGTCTTTAAATGTGAGGGTATATTTCCCTGAAACGAATAAAATCCGCAACTTATCATTATAAATATCGCAACGATAGAAAGACTTCTCGTAATGTTAATTTTCATTTGGTTTGATTCCATATTCTTTGATTTTTCGATATAAGGTTCGCTCTGCCATATCCAATGATTTTGCTGTTTTTCGCTTGTTAAAACCGTATCGACGCAGCGTTTTTACCAATAATTCTTTTTCAACTTGGGACGCCGTTATTTCGCCAACTGTATAAGGATTAATAATTTGGACGTCTTCCATATTACCTAATTCATGTATTGAAGGAGACGAAATATCCAAATTTTTCATCCGCATGCCGCTCTGTTCAACTCGGTATAAATTTTCTTCTATGATGCCTCGTAACTCAGATAATTCGCGACGAACATGATAGAGTTGTTGTAACATCAACTCTCGCTCAGCTTGCCCCACATCTTTACCCGTCGGAACAGGAAGATTGTAATTCATTGAAGAACTTATTCTATGATCAGAACCGAAAAGATGCCGTCGAACCATCTCTGATTTGACCACAGCTCCTTTTTCCAAAACGACAACACTCTCTACAAAATTTTTCAATTCACGGATATTTCCGGGCCAATTATAATCTTTCATTTCTTGGTAGGCAGACTCGGAAAACCCCTTGAAAAAGATATCATTCCGCAAAGCACATTGACGCGCGAAAAGGTTCGCTAATTCTGAAATATCTTCTTTTCGTTCGTGGAGCGATGGCACATTTATCGTGATGGCTTTCAAGCGATAGTAAAGATCCATTCGAAATGTTTCTTTAGCGACTTCATCGGCCATTTTTCGATTGGAAGCAGCAATGATTCTGACGTCCACTTTAATAGGTTTCGAACCACCAACAGGCATAAATTCACCTTGTTCAAGAACGCGCAGCAATTTTACTTGCGTTTCAAGCGGTGTTTCACCGATTTCGTCTAAAAATATGGTGCCCCCATCCGCCGTCTGAAAATAGCCTTTACGATCCTCATTCGCCCCTGTGAACGAACCTTTTTTATGACCAAAGAGTTCGCTTTCAATAATTCCCGCTGGAATGGCTCCGCAGTTCACAATGACAAATGGTTTCCGAGCTCGTTTTGAATGATTATGCAATGCCGACGCGACGAGCTCTTTTCCCGTGCCGCTATCGCCGGAAATCAATACCGAAATATCAGTCGGTGCCACTTGGTCAATGGTTTCTAACATCGATCGTACGGATTCAGTTTGTCCGATAATGCCAAATTTTTTCTGTAGATGACTTAATCGTTCTTGCTCTTGGTCCATAACATTGCCTCTTCTAATAATTTCGAATCATTGACTATATTTTTGACGGCTTTTCCCATTGAATTTTCAATTATTCTTTTTCATTTCCTTTTCAATAGATCGGATTTCGTCTCGCAATTGTGTCGCGCGCTCAAATTGTAAGTTTTCCGCTGCTTTCAACATATCTTGCCGCATCAAATCAAGTATTTGCTCATTTATCTTATCGCGCTTCCCATATTTCGTTAGGTCCTCAGCGACGGCTTTATCATGTTTTTCTCCCAATGAATCGGCAACGGACGTTATATCCATAATGTCGTCGGTGCTTTTATATATTGTTTTGGGCGTTATCCCATGCTCTTGATTAAACTTTCGCTGTTTCTCTCGACGGTAATCCGTTATGTCTATAACTTTTTGCATAGCATCGGAAATTCTATCCCCATAAAAAATAACTTTACCTTCAACATTTCGAGCCGCACGCCCCGATATTTGTAAAAGTGATTTCTCGCTCCGCAAAAAACCTTGTTTATCCGCGTCTAAAACAGCGACAAGAGACACCTCAGGCAAATCGAGTCCTTCTCTCAACAAATTGATGCCGATTAAGACATCAAACTCGCCCAAACGTAAGTCTCGCAATATTGCAATGCGTTGCACCGTTTCAATTTCAGAATGCATATATCGAACACGAAGCCCAAAATTCACTAAATAATCGGTTAAATCTTCCGCCATTCGTTTTGTCAATGTAGTCACGAGGATACGATGTTTCTTCGCAATACGCTCGTGTATCTCATTGATTAAATGGTCAATCTGGCCTTCGGATGGATGCACCTCAATGATAGGATCCATGAGACCCGTTGGTCGGATAACTTGCTCAACCACAACACCTTGAGACTTTTCAAGTTCATAATCGGCGGGGGTTGCCGAAACGAAAACGACCTGTTTTAAATAGTCTTCAAATTCAATGAATTTAAGGGGACGATTGTCCTTTGCACTCGGCAAGCGAAAACCGTATTCAACAAGATTCTCCTTCCGAGATAAATCACCCAAATACATGGCTCGGAATTGTGGCAACGTAACGTGTGATTCGTCAATTATAATCATGAAATCATCGGGGAAAAAATCAAGCAATGTAAAAGGTTGTTGGCCAGGATTTCTGTTGGTAATATGGCGCGAATAATTTTCAACTCCCGAACAGAAGCCAACTTCTTGAAGCATTTCCAGATCAAAACGTGTGCGCTGTTCAATGCGTTGCGCCTCTAACAATTGACCCGATTCGCGATATTCAGCCAATCGCTCTTGTAATTCTATTTCGATGCGGCCAATGGCCGCTTTCATCTTTTCATCCGTCGTAACAAAATGCCGAGCGGGGAAAAATACAGCCGACGGCATACTTTCAATTCGGTCACCTGTGACAGCATGAATCTTATGAATTTCGCTTAACTGATTCCCCCAAAATTCAAGACGAATGGCTTCATTCCAATAGGCAGGGAATATTTCAATGACATCGCCTCGTGCTCTAAATGTACCGCGTTGAAGCGAGATGTCGTTTCGTTTATAATAGATGTCGACCAAATCTCTGAATAGTGTCCTCTGATTATACGATTTTCCTTTTTCAACGAGGACAACGGAGTTCTTATAATCTTCCGGATCACCTAAGCCATATATGCAGGAAACGGACGCCACAACAATCACATCTTTGCGTGTAAGCAAGGAGGAAGTTGCTTTTAAACGAAGCTTGTCAATTTCTTCATTCATTGACATATCTTTTTCGATAAAAGTATCCGTTACAGGAAGGTAGGCTTCGGGTTGATAATAATCGTAATAGGAGATGAAATATTCGACTGCATTTTCGGGGAAAAAGCCTTTGAATTCACCATATAATTGAGCTGCAAGAGTTTTGTTATGAGAAATAATGAGCGTCGGTTTTTGACATTGTTGAATAACATTCGCCATGGTAAAAGTTTTACCAGAGCCTGTAATGCCCAATAATGTTTGAAACGGAACTTTTTCTTTTACGCCGTCAACGAGCTGCTTAATAGCTTCGGGTTGATCCCCACTGGGTTGATAATTTGTATGTAATTTAAATTCTGCCATATTGGCGCAAAGATAGTTTTATGCCGTAAAATTACAACTAAGAAAAGTATTTTTTGAATTTGCTAAAATTAATAAGTAATTCGCATTAATACCTAATGCGCTTCAAGCCAATTCTGCCCGACTCCCATATCAACTTTTAAGGGTATCGACAGTTGAATCACATTTTCCATTTTATCTTTAACGATTGTTCGAACCGTTTCAAGTTCGTCGGGGAGCACTTCAAATACCAATTCATCATGTACTTGTAGTATCATTTTTGAGGCAAGGTTTTGTGCGTCTAATGCTTTGTCAATATCAATCATGGCGATTTTAATAATATCAGCGGCCGTCCCCTGAATAGGCATATTCGTCGCGACACGTTCAGCCCCTTCTCGCGTCATTTTATTTGATGCATCAATTTCAGGCACATAGCGACGACGTCCAATAAGTGTCTCAACGTATTTATTTTGACGGGCAAATTCCAATGTAGAATCGATATAATTTTTTATACCTGGATAGCTCTTAAAATACTGATGGATGAGTTCTAAGGCATCATTTCGATTAATATTAAGTTCGTTGCCCAAACGAAATGGACCCGCCCCATACATAATCCCGAAATTGACGACTTTTGCTTTGCGGCGCATATCAGACGTCACCTCTTCAAGAGGAACCGAAAACACCTTCGATGCCGTTGCAGAGTGGACATCTTCGTTGGCGTTAAAGGCTTTAATTAAAGGCTCATCTTGAGAGAAATGTGCCATGAGACGTAATTCGACTTGAGAATAGTCAGCCGACAAAATGAGACTATCTTTCGCCTGCGGGACAAATGCCTTGCGAATTTCACGACCTAAATCAGTGCGAATAGGAATATTTTGGAAATTTGGATCTGTCGAACTCAAACGCCCTGTCGATGCAATCGTTTGATTGAAATTCGAATGAATACGTCCCGTTTTACGATGGACCATGAGCGGCAAAGCATCCGTATAAGTGGATTTTAATTTTGCAAATTTTCGATAGTCCAAAATTAATTTTGGAAGTGCATATTTTTGACTCAAACGTTCTAAAACATAGACATCCGTCGAGAAACCAGTTTTCGTTTTTTTAACAGGAGGAATTTCCATTTTTTCAAACAGAATTGTGGCTAATTGCTGCGTTGAATTAATATTGAATATTTCGCCAGCTTCCTTATAAATTTTAACTTCAAGTTCGTCCATTTGGACCAAAAATTCGTCCGACATTTCATTCAACATTTTTGTATCGATGTAAGTGCCGTTTCCTTCCATTTTGCGCAAAACATGCATTAATGGCAGTTCAATGTCTTCAAGCACATTAGTGATGTCTTTTTCGTCCAATTCTGCTTTTAAAATATGGGTCAATTGTAAGGCAATATCTGCGTCTTCTGCAGCGTAATATGATATTTTTTCAAGAGGCACCATTTCCATAGAAAGCTGGAGTTTGCCTTTGCCAATAAGATCCGTAATGGGTTGCATTTCATAATGCAAATAATGGAGACTTAATTCTTCTAGTTTAAGCTGTCGAGAACCTGGATTCACGAGGTAGGCCGCAAGCAATGTGTCGAAATGGACATTATTAACTTTGATATTATAATTATCTAACACGCCCAAATCATACTTTAGGTTTTGACCCGTTTTGGCGCAATTTTCATTCAAGAAAAAAGGATCCAGCATCTTTAAAATATCGATTTCTCGATTTTGCCAGTCTACTTGTGGAATTTCGGGGGCGCGAAATGGGAGATAAACACCTTGATCTTTTTCCCAGCTCAACGCGACACCGACAATCTTTGCATTTCGAATATCAAGAGACGTCGTTTCAAAATCAAACGAAACGAGCTCCTTTTCATTAATTACTTTAAGTACATCTTCTATATCGCTATATTTCAAGACCGTAGAATAATTTTTATCGACTTTCAACATTGGAATATTTTCAGTATCACCATAAAGTTCGGACACTTTATCAACAAGTTTTCCAAGTTGATGAAAATCAAGATTTTGAAAATATTCTTTCACAGCAACGGTATTCGGAGCTTTGGCTACGGCCTCATGCCACTCAATTTCAGTTTTAAAATCTGTTTTTATGGTCACAAGTTCTCTGGATAAAAAAGCGAGCTCTTTGTTTTCGATGAGTTTTTCTTTGAGTCGAGCATTTTTAACTAAGTCGATGTTTTCGTAAAGATTTGCAATCGTTGTGTATTCGAGCAATAATTTTAGAGCTGTCTTTGGGCCAACACCTGGGACGCCAGGGACATTGTCGGCTGAATCTCCAATAAGCCCTAGATATTCAATGATAAATTCAGGCTTTATCCCCCACTTTTCTTCGACATATTCAGGTGTCCAAATGGCGTCATCTTTGGGGTTTACGACATGAATTTTATCAGTTATTAATTGGGCAAAATCTTTGTCACCCGTAATGATATCGACGTTTACTCCTTCAGCTGCTGCTTTAATAGACATCGCACCGATAATATCATCAGCTTCGAGTCCTGGCTTGGCTAAAACGGGTATATTGAGGCTTTTCAAAATGTCATAAATCATGGGGAATTGAAGTGCTAATTCATCGGGCATTTTTTCACGATTCGCCTTGTAGGCTTCGAATTGATGATGCCGAAATGTCTTTTCTTTACTGTCCATAATGACAGCTAAGTACTGTGGTTTTTCACGCAAAATGAGGCGCAACATGGCATTCATAAATCCATAAACCGCCGAAACATTTTGCCCTTTGCTATTTAAGAGAGGATTTCGAAAAAATGCAAAATGTGAACGATAAGCCAATGCGGAGCCATCAATTAGAAATAATTTTTTATTTACATTCGTCATTTATTCTCTTTTCTCAATTTTCCGCTTCTCATTGTCACTTTAATTAAGAAAACGAATTCTGTATTCGTTATTTAAATTGGTTCCGCATAAAGTTCGTATGGGCCGGCATCAGTAATGTGAACCCTCACAAAATCAGAGCGATTTACATCACCTATAATAATGACTTCGTTATCGACGTCAGGTGCATCCCAGATGGTTCTGCCAATAAAATAACCTTCATTTTCGGGGTCTGGTTTGTCGACGATCACGTGCAATTCTTTCCCGATTAAATCTTGATTATTAGCCCAAGAAATGCCATGCTGCAAATCCATGATAGCATCCATCCGATCCATTTTTACATCTTCAGGCACGTCGTCAAGGTCAGATGCCGCGCTGGTTCCCTCTTCTTCTGAATATGTAAAAACGCCCAGTCGTTCGAACTTGAATTCCTCGAGGAAATCCATCAATGTATTAAAATCATCTTCTGTTTCGCCAGGATAACCGACGATTACAGATGTCCTTAATGCAACCTGAGGAATTTGTGCTCGGATGTCTGTAAACAGCCGTCTCAAGCCATCATTATCTAAACCTCGTTTCATATTTTTAAGCATTTTCGTACTGGCATGTTGAATGGGAATGTCTAAATACGGGACGATGCGTTTTGCATTGGCAAAAAGTGGGATTAGCTTTCGATTAAAGTGACTTGGATGTGCATAATGGAGTCGAATCCATTTGAGTCCCTCAACCTTATCTAACTCATAAAGTAAGCCATGTAAGGTTTGTTTGGGCTTTAAATCCCATCCATATGTTGTGGTGTCTTGCCCAATAATCATAAGCTCTTTTACACCATTTTTTGCCAATAAATTTGCTTCGCTTACGAGGGACTCAATGGTTCTAGAACGCTGTAGTCCGCGCATAATTGGTATGGCGCAAAAGCTACAAACATTATCGCATCCTTCTGAGATTTTCAAGTAGGAATAATGAGGTGGTGTCATCAAACTGCGCAAATGATTTGGGTCGTCAGCGAGGTGACTTTTGTGCGTGACGTGCTTAAATATATTATCAAAGTCTTCCGTTAAAAAGAATGCGTCAACTTCTGGAATTTCTTTTTTTAAATCGTCGGTATAACGCGCCGATAAACAGCCAGCGACTAAAACCTGCGAAACACTGCCTTCTTTTTTTAATTCGACAACTTCCAAAATTGTCTCGATTGATTCTTTCTTAGCGTCGCCTATGAAACCACAGGTATTGATAATGACGGTATCGGCACCCGCTGCTTCATCCAGGATTCTGATATTTGCCTTTTTGAGTCCGCCCATAATTATTTCGCTATCAACGGTGTTTTTAACGCAACCTAAGGAAATAATATGAGCTGTTTTTTGTATTTTATTCATGGATATATCTTTTCTAATTTTAGCATATTTAATTAATTATTAATGACTTATCGTATTTTAAATGTTTCATATTAATCAAGATCTAATAATGCTTTTATATAAAGTGTTGGATTAAAATAGTCCATATCGCTCGCTTTTTCACCGAGTCCAACATAGCGAACCGGGATGTCTAATTTGTTATGGATGGCTAAAGCGATGCCGCCTTTGGCAGTGCCGTCAAGTTTTGTCAGGAACAAATGGTCAATGGGTGTCGATTTTGAAAATTCTTCGGCTTGGTGTAATCCGTTCTGACCCGTTGTTGCATCAATGACGAGAATAGTTTCATGAGGTGCATCGGTGAAAACTTTTTTGACAACTCGATGAACTTTTTCGAGCTCGTCCATGAGATGTGTCTGCGTATGCAATCGTCCAGCCGTATCAATGATAACGACATCAATATTTCGCGTTTTCGCCGAGACTAATGCATCATAAACAACGGATGCTGGATGTGTAGCAGCTTGATTTTTAATAATTTCTACACCGGCGCGTTCCGACCAAATTGTGAGCTGTTCGAGAGCCGCCGCTCGGAAGGTGTCACCTGCAACAAGAAGAACTGATTTCCCTTCATTTGCATAGAGTGTCGCTAATTTACCGATGGAGGTTGTCTTACCTGAGCCGTTTACACCTACGACTAAAACAACTTTTGTGCCATGAACATTAACTTCTTTGATGTTTGTTTTCTCTAGTTTTTGGATAAGTTTTTTCTGCAAATATTCTAAAACATTTTTGGAGGTCACGGGTGTTGATATTGGAAAATGTTTGCTGACATCTTCGATTAATTCCATGGCTAAATCCATACCCAAATCAGCTTCTATAAGAAGCGCTTCTAGCGTGTCGAGAATTTCTTCTGACATAGGAATTTGGCCTGTAAAGAGTTTGCCCAAACCCGATTTCATCTGTGTTCGAGTTTTGCTTAACCCTTTTTTAAATTTGGAAAACACGGAATCAAGAATCATGTTTTTTAATATCTACTTTATAATAATTAAAATATAAACGCATGTAAAATATCCAAGAGACGAGGGCAAATCCTACGGACAATCCCAGAATAATTTTGTCATAAGGGTGCACTTTCAAAAGTGCCAAAATAACAGCAATAGTCATAATAAATATTGACCATTTTCCTGTCTTATTGGCGTTTAAATCGCGTTTTGTCTTACGTGTTACAATGAGTCCAATCCCTGCGATTAATACATCACGAATAATAATGAAATATATAAACCAGGCTGGGATTCGGTCTGCAAATGGTTTAGAAAATAATAGAACTGCAATAATGACGACTTTATCTGCAATGGGATCAAGCATTTTTCCAACGCGACTGACTTCGTGGTAGGTTCGTGCGATTCTGCCATCTAAATAATCGGAAAATATAGCAAGTGTGATCCAAAATACGGCATAAGGCGGAAAATGGGAAATTTTGCCATCCCAATTATTAAGCAAAATAATGATGGGAATCGCCATCAATGCACGACTTAGGGACACTAGATTCGCAAATGTTAGAAAACCTTTGGCTTGCTCAATTTTTTCTTTTGTTTTTGTTTTTTTATCCAATGAATTGATCCAATAATGACGTTTTTTTTACGTCCTCCGTCGATTGCGAATACAGCAATGTACCATTTTCAAAAGCACAAACATGTTGGGAAGCATCCATAATGGTTTTGTCATGTGAAATAATGATGAGTTCGTTTCCCATGGCGGAAAATGTATTGATTTTGTTTAGAAGCACTAATGATTCTTTAAGCCCGAGTCCAATAGTTGGTTCATCGAGGATAATATGTTTTTTGTGGCTATAAAATGCAAAAGCCAGCATAATGCGACGCAATTCTCCACCACTCATGAGTGCCATAGGAAAATCCATAAACTCATCATTTGGTGGCAGCGCCAAATCACTAAGTTCTGATGCAAATTTTTCCCGAATAAAGTCATGCTCAAATAGATATTTTATTTGTTCATTTATAGTTTGAGCAAAAAGGAATTGTTCGGCAAATTGCGGGATATATTGCCACTTTATACCATGATTTTTCTTATGAAATAATCCTGCTAAATGTTTTGCCCACGTGGATTTTCCGGATCCGTTATTCCCTACTATATTTAAAATTTGGATGCCATCCAATAGAAGTTCAGGAATGTCTAAAGCAAATTTAGCGTCTTGTTTGTATTGAAATTTTAGTGAAGGAAGATGCAATTTTAGTCCCTAGCGATTCAGCAATTCCAGGTGTCGAAATGGCCAAGGATTTGACGCATTATTCCCAGTCGTAATAAGAATTGTTTTTCCATTTTCAAGCTCGTATTGCATGCGATTTTTTAACAAATCTAAATTTATTTTATCCAGATATGCTGCGGGTTCGTCGCAAAGCAAAAGATCTGAATTTGAGGCAAAAAAACTGGCACATGCAACGCGTTGTATCTCGCCACCGGATAGTTCATTGAAATGCTTATTAAGCAATGATTTAATGTTAAAATCGTTTAGAATTGATTGAATATTTGCATCCTCTAAAAGACCTGATAATAAAAATTCTTTTTCGACGGATTGCTCTAAAAAATAGTCTGATACTCGCTGCGGTAAATAAGACAAATTTACTTTTTCCGCAATATTAATAGCTAATTTGCGAACGTTATTCCCATCAATATAAAGTTCACCTTTATCAAATTGTTGCAGTCCGCACAGCATTTTTAAAAGGGTCGTTTTCCCTGATCCACTTTCCCCTATTAAAACAAGCGCTTTGCCTTTGGGCAAAGAAAATGAAAAGTCATTAAATAAATGCTTTTCATAATTTCCCCAAGTAAATCGATGGGAAAGATGTTCAACCTGAATCATGAATAATTACTTTTGTCTCTGAATATTAAATGCGACGAATTGAGTCAAAGAATCCTTCACAGATGAATCCTCAAACATATTGAGAGATTCAACGGCTTTTTGGCTAAAATTCTCCAACATTTGTTTTGTATAATCAAGTCCACCTGACGATTTTATTGTATCTAATACTTCTTTTTGAGCTTTCTTGTCGTCCATTTTTCGCCATGAACGTTTCAATTTTTGAGCTTCTTTTTTATTCATTTGATTAAATGTGTAAATAAGCGGAAGCGTCACCATATTATGTTTTACATCGAGACCTACTGGTTTTCCCACCGTGGCAGCACGTCCTTCGAAATCAAACAAGTCGTCCTTGATTTGAAAAGCGATTCCAAAATTTTTGCCAAATGCGTTCAAGGCAGCCCAGGCTTTGGGGTCGTCTGAAGTTGACATAATACCAAGTTGACATGCGCTTGCAACAAGACTCGCTGTTTTGTCATCAATCATATTATAATAGGCTTCTTCCGTCATAGTATCGGATTTGGCACGATCAATTTGATCAATTTCGCCGGTAACCAGACGATTGGCTGTATGTGACAATAGTTTCAAAGCTTCGGGATTTTCCAAATTCACCATATTAATAAGCGCTTTACTAAATAGGTAATCACCTATTAAAATAGATATTTTATTGCGCCAAATTGAATTAATGCTCGGTAATCCGCGTCGTGTTTCCGCCTCGTCAACGACATCATCATGAATGAGCGTTGCAGTATGTAATACCTCTATTAAGCTTGCGGAAGTATAGGTCTGATCGGTGCATTCGCCTCCTAGTTTTGCCGCGAGCACGAGCAGCATAGGGCGCATTTTTTTGCCTTTGTGGGCCACCATATATTTCATGACTTGATTGATAAGAAATACGTGGGATTTTAGTGATTCTTCAAATACACGTTCAAAGGTTATCATCTCCGCATGAATAGGTTTAAGCAAGTCATTAATCGAAATATTCATGATGTTATTTTTTCCAACTCATTCGATGTGTCTTTACTCGATTTTACAAATTTAGCAACCCAAATCCCAACTTCATAAAGAATGATCATGGGGATTGCCACACCCAGCATCGTAAATGGATCCGCTGGCGTAAAAATAGCTGATAGCAATAAAATTATTAGCGTCGAGAAACGACGCCCATTCTGCAACATCTCAGCGGAAACAAGTCCCAACTTTGCTAAAATATAGATGAGGATTGGCAACTCAAAAGCGACTCCCGTAAATAGGATAAGCATCGTTATATAGGACAAGTAATCAGCAAGTGTTACATAATTTACGAGGCCTGGAAGACCATGATTAAGAACTGCAAAAAAAGTTAGTGACATCGGTATCATAATAAAATATGAAAATGCTGCGCCCAGCGTAAAATTAATCATCGTAGTACCGACAAATACAGGGACATAGCGTTTTTCTTCTTTGAGCAAACCTGGAGCGATAAAGCTCCAAATCTGATACGCAATTACGGGGATGCTAAATGCAATGCCCGCCATTATGGAGACTTTCATTTTCGCCATAAATACACCTAATATCGTTGTATTTAATAACTCGAGTGGTGGTTCCGTATTTTTTATTGGCAATGAAAGGAAATCTATAAGTTTATTTGAAAAAATAAATCCAATTATGGCAAAAGCCAGAATACTCGCAAAAGATTTTATTAAGTGCCATCTGAGCGCTTCCAGATGATCTAAAATTGGCATGTCTTGTGATTTTTCCTTGGGCATATAATCCTAAAATAGTCCTGCAAATATAGGGTGCAACTTGATTTTATTGTGGTTTGTCGATTTCTTTCAGTACTTTAATTATCTCATTGCTGGTTAAGGTATTATCAAAGTTAGAAAGATATTGATCCAAATATTGTTTTCTCAGTGCTGTCCAAAATTCATCCAAAATTAATGTATTTAATAATGATTGAATTTTAGAAGATATTCGATTCAAACGATTTTTTTCCAGCGTCTTAGATGACTTTAAATATTGATAATGCATATTAATATTACGATACAAATCTTCAATGCCTTCGTTCGTTAAGGTACTTGTTTTCGATATAGTTGGGATCCAGTTTTCGGATCCATGAAACCGCATTTCAATCATATTTTGAACTTGAACAAACGCTTGATTTGATCCATCTCTATCAGCTTTATTGATGGTAAATATGTCGGCAATTTCCGTAAGTCCCGCTTTCATCGCTTGAATATCGTCTCCGTTTTCAGGCACGAGTACAACAATAGTTGTGTCGGCAGCTTTGGCCACATCAAGTTCAACTTGTCCAACACCGACGGTCTCAAAAACGATGATATCAAAACCTGCGATATCCATAATATCGGCGCTCTCTTGGGCTTTATCGGCCAAACCGCCGAGGTTACCACGTGTCGCCATACTTCGTATAAAAACACCTTTGTCCTTATGATGCCTTAACATACGTATGCGATCACCGAGAATTGCGCCTCCTGTAAATGGACTCGTCGGATCGATGCTTATAATACCGACTGTTTTCTCCTCTTGACGCCAAATACTGATAAGGGCATCCAAAAGTGAGCTTTTGCCAGCCCCTGGTGAGCCTGTTATACCGACTCTATGAGCATGACCAATATGTCCATAAATAGCTTTATTTAAAGCTTCAGGAATAACAGCGCTATTCTCAACAATGGAAAGCGCCCGGCTAATGGCCAGGCGCTTTCCATTGAGAAGGTCTTCTAAATTAAAATTCATCGAAAACTATTTATTGGCTCCGGTTTGAAATTTTTCTCTAAATTTTTCATAATCGAGTATAACGACTTTTTGCATATCGCGCTCAATCCAATTTTTTACTTCGAGTTTTTTCATCATTCGGGAAACCGTTTCTCGCGTTGTTCCCATAATATTGGCTAAATCTTGCTGGCTCGGTAAAAAACTAATCGTGACTCTTCCTTGAATTCGAACGCCATGCTGCTCTGCAAGCTCAAGTAGTATCGAAGCAAGTTTCCCTTCGGCGTCGCTTAAAGTTAGAAATTCAATATGCTGATCTGATCGCCTCAATCTTTGCGCTAACTCGCGTAAGAGTGCAATCGAAATTGAAGGATGTTTTTCGAGCATATCCAGGAAATCATTTCGGTTAATGGAGTTCACGATTGTTTTTTCCATTGCAATGACATTAGCAGACCGCGCTTCTCCATCGAGTAACGATAGTTCACCAAAAAAATCACCTTCATATAGAAAGGCCAATATCGCTTCTCTACCATCTTCTGATAGCCGCGTTACTTTAACGCTTCCTTCATCAATAATAAAAAAACTATCACCTTTCTCCTCTTCAATAAGAATAACTTGATCTTTTTGAAAACTTTTGAGCTGACATAAAAGTGTTAATTTTTCCAGCACTTCATCTCTGAGTTCGGAAAATAAAGGAACCATTTTTAATGCTTCTAAGGCATGGTTTTCTTCATTTGACATGAGTTACATTCTCCTTGAATTTGGTAAGCAATTTAAAATTTGCACTCTTTTTCATAATTAGTGATATAGTAATCTGATTTTAAAGAGTGTCCATAGTTAAGAGTGTGGAAAAAGAGCAAAATGTAGTCCCCTTTTTCAAAAGAATTAGTTGGATAAATTGATTCTTTTAACACAATAATCACGACTATTTTTGATTTAGAATAATTTCATATTCTATTTGACACCCGATAGGCGTACGTTTATATTCGCGCGCATTTTTGATAGATTAAAGGAGTCATATGCCCGTAAAAAAAACTATAGCCAAAAGAATTCGTCAAGCCGAGAAAGCCAGAGTTCGAAATAAGCATTACAATTCAACGATGAAAACAGCCATAAAATTTGTGCTCTCATCAACTGAAAAAGAAACAGCCGAAAAACTTGGTATTGCTGCACATTCTGTAATAGACAGTATTGCAAACAAAGGTATTATTCATAAAAATAAAGCCGCAAACCAAAAATCAAAAGTCTCAAGATTTATTAATAAATTAAGCTAAGCTTTTTCTGTTAAAATTCTATAAAAAGTCCGTTAGTCGGACTTTTTGTGTTTTAAATATTTCCAAACATAAATTTAAATATCGTCTTTAAAAATGATTAATTATAAATCTCATTCGTGAGGCAATGCACCGAACCACCTGCGAAGCGAAAATATCTTAGGGGTGCAATAAGTCTGCTGACACCTAATTTTTCAAGGCGTTCCTCAACGCCAGGGGTTGCAAACTTACTACTGCTTACCATAATACCAGGTGATATAAGTGCGTTTACCGCATACGTGCCTAACTCTTTTCCTGTACCTGAAGAATCAATAGCTTCGATATCAATCACTTCAATATTGAGTCTCTTTAACTCGGCGTAGCTTTTCGGGTTGACAGAATCTTTCGCTATAATAAGTGCCACCAATTTATTGTCTTTATTCACAACGGGTGTAAATAAAGTATCCAAGTGATACCCTTCCGAATCGATTAATAGTGTCTTGTCAGGTTTCATAATTTCGTTTATAAATTCATGCCCTTTTCTATTGGATCGTGAAAGTCCACCAAAATAATAACTACCATCGATGGTTTCCAGATAGTTAATATCTCCGCCTTCAATAAAACCACCTTCGGGAACCATCACGACGGTTTTGTCAAATTTTTCTTGCATCAATCGTGCGGAAAATTCACCTTCAAAAGCCCGATCAGGGACAGAGAAACGTGATTTTATCCAAATACCTTTGTACATAATACCAGAATCTCGTATAAACACTGCGTCATGATATAAGCTATCCGGCTTATTCAATTCAGCAGGAAAAGGAACAATATGAAGATGGAAATTTGCTAAAAGCAGTGTGTTAATAAAATTTAACCAATCATTTTTTAATACCTCTTGATCAGGTCTAATATTATTTTTACTCGCATAAACAGTCGCATAATTGACACTGTTTTCGCATTCTCCTTTATGGACAGGATAGCCATCATACCACATTCCTTTAACGTCGTTCGTCCTTGGCGGTAATCCCATTACTATTACTTCGCGAGCATTTTTCATTCAATTTCCTTATTTAAATTCATTGTATTCAATTGTTCCCAACCTACAGCAAAGAGCTTACCATTTTAGTTATGATGGTTTTCATAACAAACGTTTTGATTAAAAGAATAATTTCTCTTATTTCAACTTAGGTTTTATGTGCAAATATTTATTATTTTGGGGATGCCTGAAGCCTTTAAGTGTTTATATTAGTCTCATGAATATGGACTTAACACAATTTTTAAATGACTGGACCTTCGGCAATGATCAAATAAGTGCTCGCATGTTTGTGGGTGACGATGGTTTAAAAAAAGTTCAACTTCGCGTTGATATAGGTGTTTTGCATATGGAATATTCAGCTCGCCCTGATGGCAAAACATTTGGTGAATATTCAAATTATCTTGATTTCATTAAAGCTGAAATTAGTGCATCCGATAATTTTACGCTCACGGAAGAGCACATCATGGAGCTCACAAAAGAAGCGCTTCAGATTTATCATCGATATATTTGTTTATACCAGCTAAAGGATTATGCAAAGGTCGTTCGTGATACGCGCCACAATCTTGATATTATCTCATTACTTCAAGCATTTACATCCGAAGAACTCTATAATGCAATATTTAATCACAAACCACACGTTTTAATGATGCATTACAGCGCTCGAGCTCATGTCAAACTTGCCGAAGAAGATAAAGAGAAAGCAATTGAAATTCTGCAAAAAGGTATCAATGTACTTCGGGATGTTTTAGGCGAAGAAATGGACATTGAAAATCCTGAATTTACTTCTGAAATATTCGCGTTGAAGGAACTTCAACATAAAATTACGGATGATAGCGTTCCAGAAAATATTAATGAAATCGATCAATTGGAAATGGATTTACAACTCGCATTACTTTCGGAAAATTATGAAAATGCAGCTGCCCTTCGGGATAAACTGGCTCACATAAAATAAACATTTCTCGTGAATTTTCACCACACTCTCTCTACTCAAAATATCGTCATTATTGAACCTCAGAATCTTTCTACTTTTCAACCTTTAACTCAATTAAAACCACTCTCTTTACTTCAATGGGCTGGAGGCAGTCTTTTTGACGCACTTTCAGCGCAATTTCCAGAAATGTCCATACATATCTGGGGAAACGATGATTTCAAATCCATCGCGATGGAACGACATAAGGTACAATTTTACAATCATAAAATTTCCGGCTCAACACTTTTTATATCCAGCCAGTTTTTCCCTTCGTTTGTCACTGAATTATTCGATCTATTTGAAATAGAAAAGGAATCTATATTTCAAAGCAATCATCAATTTGCATTCGCATTTTTTGAAAATCCCCCCGTTCAACATGAGCATTTTTTATCTTTCATCCAAAGCTCAGAAACTCGTGAATTGCCCTCAATATTTGCGCAACATTTTATGCGAGATTTCGCCTCCCCCATTATTAATTTGCACGACCATTTAATCAAACGAATCAGTTGGTTAAAAGAAAATAATGCGTACTCATTACAAGAAAATGGCGTCTTCAATAATGCTAAGGATTCTTTCCAATTGGTAAGTTTTGATACCTCTAACGGTCCAATATGGATTGGGAAAAATGTCGAAATTGAACCATTCTCTCATTTATTAGGACCCCTTATTCTAGATGATAATTGCACCGTAAAATCTCATAGTCGTATTGCATCATCAGGAATCGGGCGATTCTGTAAAGTCTCTGGAGAAATTAGCGTTTCTCAATTGATGGCTTATTCAAATAAAGCCCATAGTGGGTTTTTAGGTCATTCCATTCTTAGCTCCTGGGTTAATTTTGGTGCTGACACAAATACGTCTAATTTAAAAAATAACTACTCACCCTTATGCTTCCAGTGGAATGGATTTAAAACGGAATTTAGCCAATTTTTGGGGAGTGTAATTGGCGAACACTGTAAAACAGCCATCAATACACAACTCAATACAGGCACGACAATGGGAGCTTTTTCAAATTTATTCAGCGCTGATTTCCCTCAAAAAGAGATTCCCACTTTTTCGTGGGGCGATGAGCAATACAATCTTGAAAAAGCCATCGAAACGGCTCGTATAGTCATGGAACGTCGGGAAATTTCTTTATTGCCATGCGAAGAAGCTCAAATTCGTAAACTCTTTCGTTCCTAGATTGCACAATTTCGACATCAATTATTGCATAGAATTATTTTACATAATTAAATCTAATACGGAAATAGAATTGTTGACATAATGCCAAACAAAGTGTTTTATAAAATTTCTTTAATGTGTTTAATCAGCCTTAGTTTAAGCTCGTGTAGTTTTAAACACGATACGTCACCCTCCAATAATTGGCCAGCTGAAACCTTAAAAAACTTAACACTACGGCAAAAAATCGGACAAATGATGGTGTATTATATGAATACAAACATCTTGAATGAAGATTCTCATGTCTATAACGAGTTAGTAGAATTAATTCAAAGTGATGGCGTTGGAGCGATACATATTTGGAAAGGCGAAGCAGGCGCTACCTTACCTTTAACCAACGGCTTACAATCTCTATCAAAGATTCCAATACTTTTTCAAGCTGATCTTGAATACGGACTTTTTGACCGTTTTCAAACGGGGACAGAAGTACCTCCTGCCATGGCGATAGCAGCGACACAAGATCCGAAAGTCGCATATGCTGCGGGGAAAATAACGGCTCAAGAAGGACGGGCAATTGGTATTCATCTCGCGTTGGCTCCTGTCGTTGACGTTAATAACAATCCTGATAATCCTATCATCAACACGCGCTCATTCGGTGAAACACCGGAACAAGTCATCAAATATGCTATACCTTTTATGCAAGGATTGCAGCATGGAGGGATGGCTGCAACCGCGAAACATTTTCCGGGCCATGGTGATACGGGGAAAGACAGTCATTCTTCCCTTGCCATGATTCCGGATGACTCGTTACGACTTTGGACGATTGAATTGGAGCCGTTTCGAAAGTTGGTGGAAGGTGGTGTCAATGCGGTAATGATTGGCCATATCAATGCTGGATCGGTTCAGCGAGAACGACATGCTCCTGCAACACTTTCTCGATTTTGGATACAGGATATTTTAGAAAAAGAGCTTGGATTTAAAGGTGTCGTCGTGACGGATGCAATGGCCATGGGCGGCATCGTCAATCGATATTCGAGCGATTATGCCTTAGTCGAAACGATTATAGCAGGGTCTGATTTAATTTTGCAGAATTATGATGTAAAGCATAGTATTGATGTTGTTGAAAATGCTGTATTATCAGGAAAAATACCTTTATCACGCATCAATGAAGCAGTTTTAAAGCTCTTAGAACTCAAATATCACTTAGGATTAGCTGACAAATCACACGTTACTTATTCGGAATTTGCTGAAAATTTTAATCGACATAAATTTCGGCAATCAATGAACCAAGCAGCCGCCCGTGCCGTTACGCTTGTGAAGGATAAAAACAACTTAATTCCTATAGTCGAAACTGATTCTATTATCACGATTATCAATCTTTTTGACACGGAATATCCTAAACATAAAGCGATCGTTCAAGAAGAGATGAAGCGAATCTATTCTATTCATAATATTACACTTATGCCGAGTTCGTCAAGTAATTTATATGCGAATACTTTGAATGCTATAAACGAAAATGGCGTTGTTATTGTAAATGCTTTTGTGCAACCTAAAGCCCGAAAAGACCGAATATTTCTACCGGAGAATCAAACACAATTTTTGCACGATTTGATGAAAAAGACTGATAATATTGTCCTTATTTCATTTGGAACACCTTATCTCATTCGGGATTTTCAAGATATTTCAACGTACTTGTGTGTTTATACAAGTAGTCAGCAAATGCAAATTGCTTTGGCAAATGCGATCTCAGGGCAAACAGAAATTGGCGGCCGACTACCTGTAACGATTCCAGGTGTTGCCGAAATAAATACCGGTTTTCATATCATGAGAACACGAGAAATGATTCAAGTCGCTCAAAATAAATGGATTCGCCCGACACCTGTTATGGAGCAACCCATTGTTCTTACACCAGAGCATCGCGGCAATTACAAAGTCATTATGGATAATATTAATGATGCCTTAGATGATAAAGCTTGGCCGGGTGGCGTTCTTTTAGCGACACATCATGGTGAAATATTTGTTTATGAAAATTTTGGCTATCACACCTATGATCATACTGTTTATACATCTAAGAGCGATTTTTTTGATCTCGCATCTGTTACAAAAGTTTTAGCTACAACCTCCGCTGTCATGTCATTATATGACGAAGGCAAAATTCATATCGATGATAAAATTATTGATTATATTCCGCAATTCACTTCCTCTGACAGCGTCGAAAATGCGTATAAGGCATCCATTACTTTAAAACAATTGTTAACTCATTCGGCAGGACTCCCTCCATTTAAGCGATTTTATAATATGGCAGCTCCAACTCAAGAAGCGCGATGGGATAGCTTATTTCAAGTCGCCTTGGATACGGTGCCAGGTGGAAAATATCAGTATTCTGACATTGGACTTATGCTCCTTGGGAAAATGATTGAGAATATTTCTGGACAGGGTTTAGACGCCTATGTCATTGAACATATTTTTGATCCTTTGGGGATGAGCGATACGCACTATTTACCAAAGGATAAGCTTATAGATGTTATGCCGACTGAAATAAATGAATATCATCATGGATTAACACATGGTGTAGTTCATGACGAAAATTCTGCTTCCTTTGGCGGTGTAACTGGCCACGCAGGCCTTTTTTCGACAGCTTATGATTTAGGTATATTCAGTATTATGATGCTGAATAATGGGCGATATCACGATATTCAGATATTTGATTCATCTACGGTGGCCTTATTCACCTCTCGACAATTTTTTCCTGATTCAACGTCATCTCGATGCTTGGGCTGGGATAGTCCTTCGGATATCGCAAGCGGCGGGCCTTATCTCAGTTCCGCAAGTTTCGGTCACACAGGCTTTACAGGAACATCGATTTGGATTGATCCAGTCATTGATATTTCTGTCATTTTATTGACGAATGCTGTGCATCCGAATCGAAATAATAAAATTCCTGGATATTACGATTGGCGCCAAAAAATACATGCATCTGTTTATGAAAGCTTAGGATTTGAACATTTAAATCCTGCACTAGAATGGCGCGATCGTTGGAATCCTGAAATTAGAAAATCATGGTGGAAACGATTGTTTTCAAAAAAGTAGAAAAGGCGGACTAAACAGTTCTTTTTACTTCGGCGACTAAATTTTCGAATTTATTTATCATAAGTCATACCTATTGCCTCATAAATAAAGGTAACCGAAGCTAGTTAGAATTCTTCATA
>ERZ890510.312-NODE-312-length-40541-cov-7.257175_pt1 | contig 40541 bp, 35 predicted proteins | sample MGYA00521265_ERZ890510 | MGnify/ENA primary metagenome ERZ890510 (study PRJEB32303, sample SAMEA104408624) | aquatic metagenome | biome: Brackish water; feature: Chemocline; material: water | place: Baltic Sea | collected 2014-10-26T21:54:00 | depth 110 m ... | reverse complement strand
GCTGCAGGCGCTGGGTATGTCCATCAGCCCGGTTCTCGGTGGTTTGGGCACCAGCGGTTTGGCCGGGGCCCTGGCTCTTCAACCCACGCTTGCGAACTTCTTCGCGGGCACGTATGTGCTGTCCGACGGTGGTTTTGCTGTGGGCGATTACATCGAGTTGCAAGGTGGGCCGGCGGGGTACGTGATAGAGGTTGGCTGGCGTAGCACGAAGATGCGGACCTGGCTCAACAATCTTGTGGTCATCCCTAACTCGGTGATGGCCGATTCCATCGTCACGAACTACAGCGGGCCGGTGAAAGCCATGAACATCATGATCACGTCCGGCGTTAGCTACGACTCTGATCTCCAGAGGGTTGAGGATGTGTCGTTGGAGGTAGGCCGCAAATTGATAGAGGATTCGTCTGATGCGATCAAGACGACGGATGCTTTCTTTGGCTTTGACAGCTTCGGCGACTCGAATATCGGATTCTGGGTGTTCCTGCAGGCCCGGGATCGGTGGGGCAGCTTCGTGCTGACCAACGAACTGATCAAGCGGTTGCAGTCGCGGTTCAGGGATGAGGGCATCGAGATCAACTACCCCGTGCGCAAGCTGGTGTACGACGCTTCCGGGCCGCCGGTGCCTGTGGCTGCGGTTTCGGGGGCTTAGCCCCAGATGGTTTCCATCCCGCCCGATCTGCTGGACAACCGAGAGGCGATCTCCCGTGTGCTGCAGGAGCAGCCAGCCGGGCTGTTCTTGGACATCGACGGGACGTTGGCGCCACTGCATCCTGACCCGACGGCCGTCACTATCACTGCTGCGGTTCGGCAGGCCATTGCTTCGCTTTCTGAGCGGATGGAGGTCGTGGTGCTGTCGGGTCGTGCCACCGCAGACTCGCGCCGTATCGTGGGATCCGATGCCGTTACGTATGTGGGCAATCACGGCAGCGAGTGGCTGCGTGATGGGCAGGAGTCGGTGCTTGCTGTCGCTCGAGAATTCGTGCCCCGTATGCATCAGATAGCGAGTGACGCGTTGGTGCGCTTCGTGGACTGGCCGGGGATCTACGTGGAGGACAAAGGGCCGTCGATTTCCATCCACTACCGCACTGTCGCGGACCGACCTGCTGCCGCTGCTGCGATCGGTCGGTTCATCGATGAGCATCCGGCTGCGGTGGGTCTGCGTCACAGCGACGGGAAGCTGGTCAAGGAGGTGCGGCCTCCGATAGATATCAACAAGGGAACTGCAGTGGCTACGGTCGTTGAGGAACGGGGGCTGCGGGCTGCCGCGATGCTGGGCGACGACACAACTGACGTGGATGCTTTCCGGGCCGTTGCTCGGATGCGCGATGCGGGCCGGATCCAGGGATTGTCGATCGGCGTGCTGAGCGCTGGGACGCCGGACGAGGTGCTGGAGGCGGCGGATTATTCGCTGGCCGATACGAACGCTGTGGAGCGTTTGTTGGTTTGGCTCGCTGATTTGGGTGGGCAAGGGTAGAGGCTGCTCCGGGTTGCCCCGGGCTCGATTCTAGGCAGGTCGTGGAGCCTGTCGGGGCTCGCCCTCGGATCTCTTGGCTTCGCCGCTCGGACTAAAGGTCGCTCGGCGCTCCGGGGCGCCGGGTTCGTTGGTGGGTTGGTCGTGCAGCCGGTCGGGGCTCGCCCTCGGACAAGGGTGACACCTTGACCCACTTGCCTTCGTGGCCGCGATTGCTGGCAGGCCTGGAATCGGTTCGGGCCTTGGCGTTCTGGGCGACGGGAGGAGTCGCGCTGGGCGTCGCACGTCTTGATGTGTCTCATTCCCGGCTCGATCCTCGGCAGGTCGTGTAGCAAGTCGGGGGACCGGGAATGTGCGTGATTCTTCCCGCCCTCCCGACCCCCTATCACTGCTTGCGCCGTGCGGGAGTCCGGGATGGATCGGGGGCCGTGGTGTGCGAGCCAGAGGTGTCGGGCCTGCGTTGTTGCGGGTGCTGCGTTAGTCATTGTTGATGAGGGGGACGAGGACGACTTTGGCGAGGCAGCGGCAGGTTTTGCCTGGTTTTTTGACGCGGGTTTCGCCGAAGCCGTGGACGATGGCGAGGACGACGCGTCTGGGGTCAGGCGTGCTGTGGTCGCGGCGGCATTGGGCGAGGTAGGCCATGATGGGGCCGGTGGCCAGCACGAGGGCTCCGGCTTCGGCGACGGCGCGGAGGAGGTCGATGTCGGCCAGTGTGGTTTGGGCGACTCGAACGGTTAGTTCGGGGAGCGGCTGGTAGGGGTCGGCTTGGACTCTGGGGTCGAATGTTTCGCCTGCGGCTGTGATCTCCCAGGCTTCGCAGAATGCTTCGGCGATGGGTTCGATGATGACTTGTTGGCGCTGGCAGGCGAGTTCGCGTTCCATGCTGCGGAGGCTCATCGTTGCGCCTTGAGGTTGGAGAGGCCGTCTTCGATGATGTCGAGGCGCTTTTTGAGTATGCGTGAGTCGTTGGCGCGGATGCCGCTGCTGAGGGCGATGCGGACGGCGTTCAGGCGGGTGCCATCGTGGGTTTCGTCAAGGCAATCGTCGAGGATCCCGATGCTTTTCAGCATGAGCCTTTGGAGTTCGACAAAGGCAAGGTCAGACGCTTCTTGGCGCATGCGGGTGACCTCAATTCGGAATCGGTCGTCGTTCATCCAGCGGTGAAGAGTGACTCGACTGATGTCTGCGGCTTCGGCCCCTGCTGTGAATGTGTTATGGGCAGCGATGTGCGGAATAGCTACCTGCTGGCGATGGCTCAGTGGTGTTCCGTCTTGATGTGTTGCATTTTGTTGCATTTTGTAACATTTACTCCTGAGCACGGCGTGGGTTCACGAGGCCTGGCTGCGCTGTGCGCTGGGGCTTGGTGGCGTGCTTGGAGTTAGGGTAGAGGCAGGAGTGGCGATTGCGCTACGGGTGTTTGTGAGTGTTATGGAATAATGGACGAAGTGTGGGGCGTACCAAAAGAGGAGTGGCGAGTGTCACGCCCGAGCGGGGCGTGTTGTCGAAGTCAAGCGAATCTGTCAGGGTCGTTGGTTAAGCGATTCTGTCAGTGCCTCCTGCTGTTGGTGAGCGTCGATGAGCCGTTTGAGCGTCGCATAACCGATGCCCAACGACTTTGCGGCCTGGCGCCGCGATAAGCTGCCCGATTCCATCGCCTTGGTCGCAGCCAAGAATCGTTCAGAGAAGCCGGGTCGGTCGATGACCGGTGGCCGACCGATGCGCTTTCCCTCCTTCCATGCGTGCTGCATCCCGGCAAGCACACGCTCTCGATGGGCGGCCTTGGCCTGCTCGTCCTTCCACCAACCTGACAGCGGTGTATCCCGCCGCTTGCGCAGAGTTGCGGCGCGTGGAGGGGCATCTTGTGAAGGCACCGCCTCCCCTCGGGAGTGAATTACCAGGGTGCCGTCCAACCGCTCCTGCACCTCCACGAAGCTACCGGCGAAGCTGGTACGACCGGGCACAGGCAGCAGTTGCAGGGAACGGCCTCGATAGCTGACCGTGTTGTCTCTGGCCACGATGCGGTGCTGCTTGAAGCTGAACACGCTTTCGATGTCCACGCCGAGCTCCACCGAGCGATAGCCGCACTGGGGCACTGCCGCAGGGACACCGAAGCGTGCGTTGAAGCGAGGAAGGAACTCCCACAAGACTTCGTTCGCTTGTTCCAGCGTGCGCGCACCGGCCAGCCGCAGCTCCGAGACCAACCGGTCCTGGAAGGTGCCGTTGGCCCGTTCCACCCGCCCCTTGGCCTCAGGGCTCATGGCAAGGATCTGCCGCACGCCCAATTCTTTGAGGGCGACAGAAACTCGTGCGGCCTCTGTCTTGCTGTCGCGATGGATGAAGGCGGCATGCCGGTCGGTGTAGACCGCAGCTGGGATGCCGTGGCACTCGACGATCGTCTTGAGCAGATTGAGATAACCGATCGTGTCCTCCCGTTCCCTGAACAGGGCATACGGTGCGGTTCCGGTTGCATCGTCGATGGCCAGCAGCAGAACCAATGGGGGCCCTCGGTGTTGCAGCCATCGATGATGACTGCCGTCCAACTGCAGCAGCATGCCTTCCTGGGGCATTCGTTCCCGTCTCGACCGATGTCGTGGTGGCCGTCTGCGGCGCGGACTCGCTATTCCTGCCGCGCGCAAGATGTTTCGGACGGTGGAGCGAGCGAGGACCAGACCCTCACGTTCCGCCAGCATCTCCGTGAAGTGCGTTTGGTTGAGACCTTCGTAGCGGGTGATGGCGAGCCGGAGCACCTGATCGCGAAGGGAGTCGGGGATCGCGTTCGCTGCTGGCTTACCTCGATTGCCGTGGGCGACGGCTACTGCTCCTTCCTTCCGGTACTCGGCGAGCAAGCGCCACGTGTGGCGTTCGCTCAGACCGAGCACGTCTGCAGCGTCTCCCACCGCCAACTCACGAGCCATCACCTGATTCAGTATCTGTAGCCGTTTCTGTTCGTTTGCAGTCAATGTCAGTTCCTTCATGACTGACATAATCGCTTGACCATTAACTACTGACAGAATCGTATAACTACGACAAGATGATTCAAAATAGAATCGACTCACGGGTTCGGCGGATGTTATTAATCGCAGGCGGGGTCGCCGTTCTTCTAGGGACAGGCAACTGGTTTGCCCCGACGCTGTCGGCCCAAAACGTGGTGCCTGAAGCGGTTGACGCGAGCCCCACCGCGACTGATGTCCAAACCAGCGCATGGATTGAAATCGGGAAGACCGGACGCCGGGGAATCAGGACCGGTGATGCCCTCCCGAACGCCCGGTTAGCAGATGGGAGTTGCGAACCGCCCAGCTACGAGGTTGGCATGAGAGGGGATGTGGAGAGCATCTCGACGCGCTTCAACGAAGCGACCTGTTCGTTGGCAGTAGTCGACATTGTTCTGAACCCAAAGGCCGTTGAGATGAATGCCCGCCGCATGGGCCCAAGGCGGGCCTCACCATTGATGAGTCCTTCGGCTTTCGAGGTTCGTTCGAGCGCCGTCGTTCGAGGGATTGTTTACTTCGAAGTGCTTACGCGGGCAAGAACTTCGGTGAAATTTTGGAACGACAATGTAGGAGGGCCCGTGTACGGCGGATGGAATCCGTGGCACGACTGCTATGCGTGGTCTCCAACTACCTGGGTAGTCTTCGATTGCATTCATCTAGGGTATAGCCTGTCAGGGCCTAGCCGGATTGATTCCAACTCGTACGGTGAGTTCGAGAACACTGCCCTCAACTACTGGCTTGACTCGTATTCGTGGGCGGCAGGCTGGGGCTACGAGACGGGAACGGATCGCTTCAGTGCGAATTGCCTCTTTAGCGGTAACCCCCCGGCAACGTATAAGCGTTGCGAACTCTGGTGGAACGAAATATAAGCGTATTCTGGGTAACATGGAGCCGCAAGATAACGTGCATCGCAGGCTCTCATTCGGACTTCTGGCTGGCGACATTATTGTTCTAGCGGTATTCGTCACGAACACCGCCGTCACGGTTTCGTCCGCTTGGAGCGTCGTCTTGATTGCGGGAATGATCGGGGTGTTCGTCCTTGGGGCAATCTGCGACGCTGCGCGGAGTAAGGTGGTCGCATACCGGCTGGCCGTTTTGCGAAGCGGATTGTTGCTCGGCGCTGTCGTGCTGCTAGGCACATACACCTTCAGCGCCCCCTTGCTGCTCATCCCGACGATGTTGGGCTGGCCCCTCCTCGCGCACGCGCGATCAGCGTGAGGAAGGGCCAGAAGGCGCACCGTGCGCGCTGAGAATCGGCTCATCACGCCATCGCGTTCATCACGCATGAGGCGTTCGAAAAGAGTCCCCTGGCACTTACCAGGGGACTCTTTCGTGTTCTTTGTGGAGATGGGGGAGGGTCGAGCTCCCAGTCCGAGTAAACAGTGTTCACAGGGTGGTTCAACCAGAGTCGTACTAGAGATCGACGGCGTTGGCTAGGTGATGCCGGTGACGTTGTTGCGGCGGTCGAGGTCGCGGGGGTGGCGGTGGCGGTGGCGGTGGAGGCCGGGCATGGTGACATACGGCCTGCCCCGCCACTCACATTAAGATACACGGAACCAGAGGGGGCTTGGCTTTGCTTTGCCGGTGGGACTTTTTACGTGAGCTTGCTGATGTCTTCGAGTTGGCGGTGGAGCCAGGCGGTGATGTCCTCGGCCTCGATGCTGGTGCGCATGGCTGTGGCGCGTTGGGCACGCTCGGTGGGGTCCATGGTGAGGGCTTGGTAGAGGGCGCGTGAGGTGCCTTCTACGTCGGCTGGCGCGACGGGGAGCGCGCCGATCTTGAGTTGCTCGTGGGCTCCTGCGGCTTCGGAGAGGATGAGTACGCCGTTCTTCTGGTTGACGACGGGGCCTTCTTTGGCGACGAGGTTCATGCCGTCGATGACGGAGTTGACGAGCAGGACATCGTAGAGGCGCATAGCGGCGATGGCTTGGATGTAGTTGTTCTCGTAGTAGATCTGGATGGGTTTCCAGTCGGCGGTTCCGAACTTCTCGTTGACCCGCTTGACGGTGATGTCGATCTCTTCGATGTACCGCTGGTACTGCCGGATGTGGGTTCGGGATGGGACGAGGAAGGCGAGGAATCGGACCTTGCCACGGAGCTCGGGGTGGCGATCCAACATGATTTCGTAGGACGAGAATCCGCGGACGATGTTTTTGCTTGGCTCGGCGCGGTCGACCCGGATGATGGTCTGCTCGCCGAGGGCGTCTGCTAGTTTGGCTTCGTGTTCGACGGCGCGAGGCGACGTTGCGATCTGTTGAACCTCGTCAACATCGATGGAGATCGGGTACGAACGCACAAGGGTCTGGCGTCCGTTGTAGCGAATGATCTGGGCTGCGTAATCGATCTCGGCACCATCGAGGAACGAATCGCAAGATTCTAGGAAGGCCCGGACGTCGCGCTGGGCTTGGAAGCCGACGATGTCGGCGCAGCAGAGCGAGTCACAGATGGTCGTGCGGATCATGGAGGGGAGGAGTTCCCAGTAGCTGGAAGCTGGCCACGGGATGTGGACGAATTGGTGGATGCGGGCGTTGGGTAGCTTAGCGCGCACCATCTGGGGTACGAGGTATAGCTGGTAGTCGTGCACCATGACCAAGGGCGGGAGGGTGGAGCGACCGGCTTCTTCGACGATGGCGTCTGCGAATTCCTGGTTCACGTGGACGTAGCCGTTCTCCCAGGCGTCGTAGACGACGGCGTCGACGCGTGGGGTGTAGGGCGAACTCCACATGTAGTGTTGGAGGAACCACAGGAGTGGGTTGCAGATGATGTTGTAGTACTTGTGGTAAGCGCGACGCGGGGTGGTGACGAAGCGGACCGAGACCTGTTGACCAGGCAGGGGCGAGGGCATGGCCAGTCCGTTGTGGTCTGCGGCAGCTCGGCGGTCACCTTCGCTCATGGCGCTGGCGATCCAGGTGAAGTCGACGTAGTTGGTGAGGCCGCTGAGCGCGGTGACGACGCCACCGCTGCCGCGACGAGGTTGGAGTTCGCCGTCGGGTTGGACGTGGAATTCCATGGGGCCACGGTTGGAGGCGAGGATGAGCCTCTGGCTACCCAGTAGCTCGTCGACGAGCGCCCAGAGAGCGGCCCGGTGATCCTTGCCGGTGGCGTCTGATCCGGAGGTATCTGGCATGCTGAACCTGCTTTCCCGCGTGTGACGGCGGTACGGTGGCCGTCAATGCATGGCTGACGTTGACTGAGGAGGTCAGCTATTTCGGTCACTCGCGCCATGTGAGTGACCGGTACGCGGTCGGAACGGCGCCAACGTACCACACGGCCAGGAGAGCGTCAAACCTTGTTTAGCAGGCCACGGCCTGCTGGAAAGCCAGAAAGTGGTGGTCGATGGTGGGCCTGGTTCACGTTGACACACGCGCGCGAGGGTTCGTAGACTTTTCTAGGCCATGATGCGGCCCATGTGGCTCCTGTGGGGCCGCCATCAGTTCGGTATTCACTCCTGAAAGTTCCATAGAGGCAGCCTTTGACGACGAATCGGCCTACGAGCGGTGACGATATCCGTGCAGCGTACCTGCGTTTCTTTGAAGAGCGTGGGCACCTCATCATGCCTAGCGCTTCACTCATCCCTGCGGGCGACCGGACGTTGTTGCTGACATCCGCAGGAATGGTTCCGTTCAAGCCTTATTACGCTGGTGATGAAACCCCACCGAACCCCAGGCTGACGTCGGTTCAAAAGTGCTTCCGTACGACGGATATCGATGTGGTTGGAGACCGGACTCACCACACGATGTTCGAGATGATGGGCAACTTCAGCATCGGCAATTACTTCAAACGTGAGGCCATCGGCTGGGCGTGGGAGTTTTGCACGACGGTGCTCAAGCTTCCCGAGGATCGGCTGTGGGTGACGGTGTACGACACGGACGATGAGGCAGAGGCGATATGGCGCGACGAAGTTGGAGTCGCGCCTCAACGCATAGTGCGCTGCGGTGACGCGGACAATTTCTGGGGCCCGGCTGGGGACGAGGGTGCATGCGGTCCGGCCAGCGAAATCCACTACGACACTGACCCTGCACAGGGGTTCGATGCGAGTCCTTGTAGCGACGATGTCGGCAGGTTCGTTGAGATCTGGAACCTGGTGTTCCCGCAGTTCAACCAGGATAAGGATGGCAACCGTACGTTGCTGCCCGCGCCGTCGATCGACACGGGCATGGGGCTCGAACGGATCACTGCCATCATGCAGGGTGTGCCGTCGGCCTACGAGACAGACCTGCTAGCGCCCATCGTTGCGAAGGTAGTGGAGTTGAGTGGGGTCAAATACGGCGCTGCTGAGGACACGGATTTCGCTATCAGGGTCGTTGTCGAGCACGCGCGCAGCGCGAGTTTCCTGATCGCGGATGGTGTGGTGCCTGCCAACGAGGGCAGGGGATACGTGTTGCGTCGGGTGATACGACGGGGTATCAGGTTCGCCCGCAAGCTGGGGTTGCAGTCGCCATACCTGGCTCAGGTGGCGGACACGGTGTTGGAGCGCATGGGTAAGGACTACCCCGAACTTCTGGTGAATCAGCGCTTCGTGATACGGACGTTGGAGTCAGAAGAGGAACGTTTCGACGAGGCGATCGCGCTGGGTATGCCGCTGCTGGAGGCGATGCTGGCCAAGGGCGCTGGCATCGATGGCGCAAGCGCGTTCTTGCTGTACGACACCTACGGTTTCCCGCTGGAGCTGACTCAAGAGGTCGCGCGGGAGAAGGGTATGGAGGTCGACGCCGAGGGCTTCGGGCGCGAGATGGAGGCGCAACGCCAGCGCGGCCGTGAAGCGGCGCGATTCGGTGGCGATCGCGATGAGATCCGGCTGTACGAAGGGCTTGGCGTTGAGGCAACGGCGTTCTTGGGATACGAGGAGATGGCCGCCGACACGGTGGTGCTCGCCATAATCAAGGACGGTGAGTCGGTGGAGGAGGCGTTCCGAGGCGATGACGTGGAGATCATCCTGCGGGAATCGCCGTTCTACCCGGCCGGTGGTGGGCAGGTTGGTGATACCGGGACGATGGCGGCGTTCGATGGGCAGGCGACGGTGCACGATACGCGCAAGCCCGTGGGCGACATCATCGTTCACTACGCGAAGGTCAGCGCGGGTCAGATATCGATTCGCGACGCGGTGCGCGTGGCTGTTCATGTGGATCGTCGGCTCGACATCATGCGCAATCACACGGCTACACACCTGCTGCATGCTGCGTTGCGCCATGTCTTGGGCTCCCACGTTCGGCAGGCAGGATCGTTGGTGGCGCCCGATCGTCTGCGATTCGACTTCACGCACGTTGAGGCAGTGAGCCAAGAGGAGCTTGATCAGATCGAGACGATCGTGAACGATTCGGTGCGCGGCGACCTGGCGCTGGTGAAGCTGCAGGAGTCGTACCGTGAGGCGACGGGGCGAGGGGCGCTGGCGTTCTTCGACGAACGCTACGGCGAGTCGGTTCGGACGGTGCAGATCGGTGAGGCCCTCCCGGTGAGCTTTGAGCTCTGCGGCGGGACGCACTTGGATCGCACTGGCCAGATCGGTACGTTCCGTTTGATCAGCGAGAACAGCGTGGGGACGGGCGTGCGCCGGATCGAGGCGGTGACCGGTCGAGGCGGTGAAGCGTGGGTGAGCGAGCGCTTGCACCTGCTGGATCAGGTCTCGGCCAAGCTACACGCCGCACCGGGCGAGGCGCCACAGCGGATCGACGCATTGCTATCTCAGGTGGAGGAGGCTCGGCGGGCGGTGACTGCCGCTCAGCGTGAATCGTCGAAATCTGAGGCCGAGGATCTGCTGGCGAAGGCGCAGGAGGTCAACGGCGTGACCGTGCTCGCGACTGAGGCGAGCGCACCGGATATGGATGCGCTTCGCGAGTTGGGTGATCACTTGCGGGACAAGTTGGGCTCGGGGATCGTGGTGCTTGGCGGGGTGTTCAACGATCGGCCAACGGTGTTTGCGATGGTCACGCAGGATCTGGTTGATAAGGGTTTTTCGGCTGGCGATATCGTCAAGGTCGCTGCGGGCGCGATGGGCGGTGGCGGTGGCGGACGTCCGCAGTCGGCGCAGGCAGGTGGGCGCGAGGCGTCGCAGCTTCCGGCCGCTATCCTCGCGGCCGTCGAGGCCGTTCGGGCGAAGGCGCAATAGGGTTGCGCGCCCTGGGGTTGGACGTAGGCGAGGTTCGCATCGGTGTGTCGACGGGCGACACCGAGTCGCATATCGCGGTGACGGTCGGGACGATCGATCGGACGGAGCTTGAGGCCGATCTGACGCGCATCGCTGAGTTGGCCGCTGAGCGCGAGGCTGAGGTGATCGTGGTGGGTATGCCGTTGTCCATGAACGGTCGTGTGGGGCCGCAGGCTGAGGTGACGCTGGCGTTCATCGATGTGCTGGCGGAACGCACGCAGTTGACGATCGACACGATCGATGAGCGGCTGACATCGGTGGAGGCGGAGCGGCGGATACGCCAGAGCGCCGCGCCGGGTCGCGGCAAGCGTGGTCGGCCCGCGAAGGGCTCGATCGACGCGGGAGCGGCTGTGTTGATCCTCCAAGCGTGGCTGGATCGGCGCTAGCGCGATGCTCTGGGTGTGCGCGTGTCTGCGTCTTGGAGTGGTTTCCTCGCAGAGGGTAACGGGTTAATATTCAACTATGGACATCTCGACCAGGTGGTATGGCGCTGCTGGCGCAACTGTTATCGCGGCGGGTATCACGGCGCGGTACGTCTCTAAGTGGCGCCGACGTCGGTACTTGCGTGGGGCTGGCCCGCGAGACCGTGGGCCGACGGGTAGCCGTTATTACGTAGGTTTGGATCTCACCGACCCGTTCGCGGGGCGGACGCGGCCCTGCGATGTTGCTGTGCTCGGGCCCGACCTGGATTGCACGTTCGAAAAGTGGGACTACAAGCTGGATGGTTCTGGCATCGTTCCCGGTCGTGCGCTGGGACGCTCGTTCATCATGGCGGTGGATGGCCCGCAGGGGCTTGCTGGCGCGCCAGGGGCGACGGTGCGGGAGTCGGAGCGTTTGGTGAATGCACCGGGTCGCACGCCCTATGACTTGCCCGAGCCGGGCAAGCCGTACTCAGGATTCATCAAGGGCAGCGTTCTGCTGTTCTACCGCCTCGTGACGAGCGGGAGTCGCTTCCGGCTGCTGGGTCTGGACGACGTGCCGCCGAGCGACGCGAATCTCATTGAGGTGTATCCGGGCGGGGCGTGGAAGATAGTTTCAGATCAGCCGTTGCCTCCCAAGCGCACGGTTGATGGCAGGTCTGCACGCGTCGAGGTGCTGTCGTCGTTGGGGATCACGTTCCCGTCGAGCGACTTGCCGACGGACGATCAGTTGGACGCTGCCCTGGCGGCGTGGACGGCGTTCAGGTTCGCTCAAGGTATGGCCAAGATCGAGGGCTTCAGCCCAGAGATCGATCATGCGGCAGGTGCGGTGCGCGAGGGCTTCGTGGTGCATCCGTTGCCACCTGACGCGGAGCTTGAAGAGCCGTACGTGGCGCCGGTCTAACCGCGAGTTCGATATACTTGCGTGCTATGAGACTCATCATGCTACGCAGATCCGCAATCGTCGTTCTTTTCACTCTGGTCACGCTGGCCGTCGCCGCATGTGGCGCTGGGGCTACCGCGACGCCCGCTCCACCAGAACTACCATCGCTGACGTTGGAGGAGCTGTTCGCTCATACGCAAGCTGCGATGGAGGGGATGAGCGACTATCGTGCTTCGGGGTCGGTTGAGGTCTTGAGCGACGAAGGCCCGCAGAGTGGCACGACGACGCGTGAGGTCGCGGCGTCGGGCAGCTTTCGCCACATCATGGCAGCCACCGGTGACGGCCCTGGGTACAACGAGTTGATATGCATTGACGGCAAGGCGGCGAGCCGAGAGGGTATCGACGAGCCATGGAGGGACCAGCGACGTACAGGCGGAGGTGTGGGCTGCCCGGCGAGAGACGGAGGTCTACGGCCGCCGTACAGTGGCGATGCCGATAAGGCTACGTTGGTTGGCGTGACCTCGCTGAACGGGTTGCCGGTTTACCACGTCCAATTTGCTTCGGTTAACGCACCACAGAAAACCCCTGGCCCTGGTAAGACGGCAACTGGCGAAATGACCTTTACGCTGGATTGGTACGTCGATGGAGACTCGTTTTTGGTAATTCACAGCGGTGAACACCAGACGATTCCAATCGTGGAGAACCAAGGTGTAGATGGGGCGCCGAACCTGGTGACGACGCTGGAGCAGTACGTCACGACGACGTTCGACTACGAGTACGACGTGGGTGTGGTCATCGAATGGCCTGAGGTGCTCGGCGAGTAGCGCTGCCCCTGATAGAATGGCGGCTCTGGCGCAGGGGCGCCTTGCTAAACGATTCGAGGGACAGAGATGCTGCGTTTTCTTACTGCCGGTGAGTCTCACGGGCCAGGGTTGGTTGCTCTGCTGGAGGGCCTACCTGCGGGCGTGCCTATCACTGAAGCGGTCATCCGCGAGGACTTGGCTCGACGCCAAGCGGGGTACGGTCGTGGTGGTCGCATGAAGATCGAGACGGATTACGCCGTTCTGCAGACCGGTGTGCGTCACGGTCACACGATGGCAGGCGCGCCGATAGCGATGCTCATCGAGAACCGCGATCACACCACGGGAAACGGGCCCGACGGCAAGCCGTGGACCCATACGATGAACAACGAGCCGGTGGAGGACGAGGTGACGCCGATCCATCGGCTGCGCCCAGGCCACGCCGATACGGCTGGTATCAACAAGTACAACACCGAAGACGCGCGTGACATCCTGGAGCGTTCGTCGGCCCGCGAGAGCACTTCTCGCGTGGCGGCTGGGGCGATCTGTCGAGCGTTCCTTCGAGAGTTCGGGGTTGAGGTTCACAGCCACGTTCTGAACATCGGTGGCGTGCAGGCTGCGCGACCGGAGGTCATCGACTGGGCTGCGACGGAGCTAAGCGAGGTGCGGTGCTCTGATCCAGTCGCGACTGAGGCGATGAAGCAGGCTATCGACGATGCGCGCGAGGCTGGTGACAGCTTGGGCGGGGTCGTTGAGATCGTCGCAACGGGGTTGCCGATCGGTCTGGGAACGCACGTGCAGTGGGACCTGAAGCTGAGCACCAAGTTGATGGCGTCGGTGGGTAGCGTGAACGCGGTCAAGGGCGTCGAGTTCGGCGAGGGATTCGAACTCGCTGATCTGCGTGGATCGCTGGTGCACGATGTGATCAAGCCGTTGGACGAGTGGGAGAAGAATCCTGACGGTTCGTGGGTGCAGCCTTGGCCGCGCCGCTCCAACAAGGCAGGTGGCCTGGAAGGCGGCATGACGAATGGTGAGCCGCTAATCATCAGGGCGGTGGTAAAGCCCATCGCAACAATCATCAATCCGTTGCCGTCGGTGGATCTGACCACGGGCGATCTTGAACAGGCGCACTACGAGCGAAGCGATATCACGTTCGTGCCCACGTGCGGCGTGATAGGTGAGGCGATGGTGATGATCACGTTGGCCGATGCGTTCTTGGAAAAGTTCGGGGGCGATCACATCGACGAGACGAAGCGCAACTACAAGGCGTACATGGCTACGCTGGGCCCGAAGCACACATCAGTTAAGGCGTAATCGAATGGCAACTTCAGACCAGGAACAAACGCAGGAGCTTGGCGCGGATGACGTGCTAGCAGCGGTTGCTGCCAGCCAGCAGGCGCTGGGCACCGCGCTCGATCGTGATTGGGAAGTGTTGGCAGGGACGCTGGAGTGGACGTGCCGCCGGACGCTGGACCATCTGATCGATGGCACGGTCTTTTACTCGTGTCAGGTCGCGAACGAGGCGACCAAGAGGCTCCCGCCGATCCGTATGGGTAACCCCGACGCGTCGGTTGAAGACTTGCTAACCACGATAGGCAGCGTCGCTCACATCCTGGCTTCGACGTTGCGATCAGCGTCGCCTGAAGGGCGTGCTTTTCACCCGGCTGGCATGGCTGATCGCACGGGTTTCGCCGCGATGTCGTGCGTTGAATTGCTCGTGCACACGTTCGACATCGCCTCTGGCCTGGGTATCGAATTTGTTGCGCCGCAGGAGCTTTGCGAGCGCGTGATACGTCGGCTGTCCCCGTGGATCACGGATGTCGGGCCTGACGCTTTCGCAACCCTGCTGTGGTCGACGGGCCGGGTGGCGATAGAAGGCCAGGATGACGTGGCGTCTGATTGGTACTGGCAGTGCGCGCCGCTGTCCGAGTGGGACGGCACCGTCAGGAAGCGGCCAGCTGCTCCCGGCGCTCCGGCGGCTGCTCCGGCACGATAGATAGATGACCACTGGCTCTCGTATATTCCTGGTTGGTTTCTCAGGCACCGGCAAGAGTGCGGTGGGGCGACGTGTTGCGCGTCTGCTTGGCTGGGATTTCGTGGACCAGGATGAGTACATCGTTGAGCGCTCCGGCATGGCCGTTGAGCAGATCTTCGCTGGTGAAGGTGAGGACGGTTTCAGGCGTCGGGAGCGTGAGGCCATCAATGAGCTTGCGGCCCGTGACAAGGTTGTTGTTTCTGGTGGCGGCGGTGTGATGCTCCAGGAGGCTTGCCGCTCCACGATGCTCGATGCAGGGCTCGTCGTGGCCTTGGAGGCGCGACCGGAGACTATCTTCGCGCGACTTACAGCTGCGGTTGGTGAGCCGGGTGCCGAGGGCATGGTTCGCCCGATGTTGGACGCGAACGGCGACCCGATGGAGCGAATCGAATCGCTGAAGCGCGAGCGTCAGTGGGCGTATGCGCTGGCGGAGTGGACGGTCTCCACCGATGGGCTGTCCGTGGAGCAAGCGGCGCATGAGGTTGTGCGGGCTTGGCGACGCGTTGGGAGGGCCTCGACGTTGCAGGGCGATCCGCTGCTTGCGGCAACGGTGACGGTGGAGACGGGCATCTACCCCGTGCTGGTTGGCTGGGACATCCTCGAATCGCAATTGGGGCCGCGCCTCCGCGACGCGGGCGTTACCGGACGGGCGTTCATCATCTGCGATAGCAACGTGGTGCATCCCTACGGACGCGCTGCGCAGCGGTCGATACACAAGGCCGGACTTGAGGTGGGGCTGTTCATCATTCCTGCTGGCGAGGCGAGCAAGACGCTGGAGACGGCGGGTGTCATCTACCAATGGCTGGCGGAGCAACGCGTTGAGCGTCGCGACGCGATAGTTGCGGTAGGCGGCGGTGTCGTGGGTGATCTGGCGGGGTTCATTGCGGCGACATACTTGCGGGGCATCAAGCTCGTCCAGGTGCCCACGTCGCTCACCGCGATGGTTGATTCGAGCATCGGTGGCAAGACCGCTGTTGATCTGCCTGCGGCGAAGAATCTAGTGGGTGCTTTCTACCATCCAGAGTTCGTGCTCACCGACGCTTCCGCGCTGGCGACGCTGCCCGCGCGTGCGTTGCAAGAGGGATGGGCGGAGGCGCTCAAGCACGGGTTGGCATTGGATGCCGATCTGGTAGATATCTACGAATCAAAGGCCGATCAGTTGCTGGCGTTGGAGCCTGAGCTGACGGCTGAGGTGGTCGCGCGCAATGCCGCTGTGAAGGCACGAATCGTCACTGAGGACGAGCGCGAGACGAGTGGCCTGCGCATGTTGCTGAACTATGGCCACACGATGGGGCACGGGGTTGAAGCTGCGGCGGGCTATGACACCTATCTGCACGGCGAGGCTGTTGCTGTGGGGATGACGGGCGCGGCGCGACTGGGCATGGCTTTCGGCGTGACGTCGGCTGAGTTGGTGGAGCGTCAGGCGCTGTTGCTAAGGCGCTTCGGCTTGCCAGAGAGCTACACGGGCGTTGAGCCTGAGGCGATCTTGGAGGCGATGAGTCGCGACAAGAAGGTTTCGGCTGGCCAGGTATCGTGGATATTCCTGGAATCCATCGGACGCGCTGGCGTGCATCGTGGCGTGCCACAGGATCTGATCGCACAGACCGTTCGCACGTTGCGCGACTCGGCGAGCTAGGTCCTCGCACGACCACGTGCGGCGTCGGACGGTCGCTGGCTGCGGACGCGATTTGGCCCTGCGCGCTGGTGTTGGTTGGTTGCTATACACGGGGCGAGTTGCGCGACTAGGCAGCCTTAGCCTGGGCTTGCGCTGCTTGCTGCGCCTTGCGGGCCCGTCGCTCCACCTCTTCAGGTGGATGCACATTCCTGAACGTGAAGTACATGCCCGCGAGGTAGATGGATTTCAGCAGTCCTGCCGCGATGAACGGCGCCATCATCGAGACGCTTTGGAATAACACGGTGGTGAGCCAGGGCGTGGCAGTGCCGACGGTGGCTTGAGCCACGTTGTTGATGCTGGCCATGGCGGTTCTCTCTTCCCGATTGACGATGGCCATGGTGTAGGAGTTCTTGGGTGGGCCGTCCATCTGGGAGAAGAATCCTCGTACGAGCCATAGGAGGATCGCGAGCCATGCCCAGGGTGCGAAGGGCACGGCGATGGTGCATATGACGGCCGGGATGTGCGTGAAGACGATGGTGTTCAGCAGCCCGATCCTGTTGGCGAGCTTGGCTGCCGCCCAGAGGGATACAGCGCTGAGCAGGGTTGAGGCGGCGAGTAGGTAACTGACCTCACTAAGGTCGAGGCCGAACTTGGTTTTGAACCACAGCGCAACGAGGGCGAAGAAGACGAAGCGTGTGGCGAAGCTGTCGACGGAGAAGATAGCGGCGAGGGTGAAGATGGTACGGCGGGAAGGCAGTGCAAGTGGGTTCTGCCAACCGCGTTTCGGTTCCGTTCCTGCGACGGTTGCGTGGTGTGTCACGGCAGGTGAGAGGAACGAGTACATGAGTGCCGACGCGAGCATGATCACGGCGTATGAGACGAACATCACTTTGAAGCTCTGAACGTCGGTGATATCGAAGACGACGACGAACAGGGCGGGTAGGGCGGCGGCGAGGCTGCCGAGGACCCTGGCGATGCGTTCGATGATGCCGGAGAGCGCGTAGAGTTCCGTACGGTGTTCCGCGTCGGTGGTATCGGGGAGGCTTGCCGTCTCTAGCGGCTGGATCGGCCCACGGGGGCCTCCACCGGTGATGGCTAGGCTGCCCATGAAGAACGAGACGAGCGCGAGTACGGCGTACTCATCGGTGAAGGCGAATCCGAGTCCGCCGAGGCCCATGAGGATGGAGAAACCCACGAGGAGTTTCCGACGACCGATGGTGTCCCCTACGAAGACGATGAGGAACGCGAAGACGGCGCTGCCGCCCGAACCGATGGTGGCGAGGAGGCCGGCTTCGGTTATTGAGTAGCCAAGCTCGACCATGTATATGGCGAAGAATACAGAGATCGACGCTTGGGCGAAGGTTCGCAAAGAGCGCGCACTGATGATGAGCCAGGCGTCACGGCTCACCCAGTGGAATGGTCTTGTGCGGGTGGATTGGGTCACGGCGGGGATTCTACCCCGGCGAGGCCAGATGGCCTAGCGCGTCCGGCTAGCTAGCGGTGCCGCCTGCGTCGCCGGTGCCATTGGCTTCGCGAATCGCGTCGACGATGGCTTCAACCGGTAGGGTTTGGTCTGTGCTGGTCGCGAGGCGAGTGGCGAGCAACTGGAGATCACCGTTCAGGATCAGGATCGCGTTGGTGAAGTCTGTCTCGAGTGCGTCACGGAGGCCGTAACTGGAGGCGACTACGCCAGTTGCGTCGACGAGCATGGGGAAGCGGACGCCCAATTGCTGCGCGAGTCGTTGCGTGTTGAGTTGGTCGTCGAGGCCGATGGCGAGGACTTCAGCGCCTTCGATGCGCAGGTCGTTGTAGCCGGATTGCAGTTCAGCAAGCTGGGCGCGGCAACCTGTGCAGTCGTAACCACGGTGGAAGATGAGGACGACGGTGGAGTAGGAAGCGGCGCGCTCAGAGAGGCGCATGTCTCCACCATCTGCGGTGGGCAGGATGAAGTCGGGGAGCGATTGAGGCTCGTTGGGATCAGCAGCGCTGGGGGAGCTGTTGCCGAAAAACGGAGCAAGGACGGGCAGCGAAAACGACATCACGACAAGAGCCGCTATGCCGATGGCAACCCAACGAAACCAGCGCTGATCGAGGAACCTTGCCGAGGAGTTCGACGCGTTGAGTTCTTCGAATTCGTCGAGCTCATCGTCGTCGTAATCCTCGAACTCGTCGGACTCGTCGTCTTCTGGCTCGTCTACTTCAGGCTGGTCGTCTTCCCGGTCGGAGTCTTGGGGCTGAGGCTCGATGTCTTGTGCTCCTGTGATGGAGATGCGTTCGAGTTAGCAGCCGCCAGCGACGGCGGGAACGATGCTGATCTCGTCGCCTGACTTGACGGCGGTCTTGAGACCATCGAGGAACCTGATGTCCTCGTTGTTCAGGTAGAGATTCACGAAGTAGCGCAATTCACCGTTGTCGTCGAGCAGGCGCTCTTGCATGCCCGGGTATTGGGCCTCAAGGGCACTGATAAGTTGACTGAGGTCTTCGCCTTCCATCTGTACCTTGTCCGCGCCCTCGGTGATCTTCCGAAGCGGGCCAGGGATGCGTACCGTTACGCTCATGTAGCTTGCCTTCTTTCCATCGCCCATCGGCGTGCGCCGATGGGCGTGCTGATTGGGTTAGCTTTCGCTAGCCTTCGACTACGTCGCCCACTGCTGGGTCGACCCGGACACCGACCGACCGCACCCATTCCAGGGCATCATCGATGGACTTCTGTTCCCCTTCAAGTTCGAGGATGACCCATCCGATACCTTCTTGGATGTCAGCACGGCGGATATTGGTTTCAACTTTGAAGTCGCGACCCACTCTGTAGATGACAGGCTCTTTGATGAGCCTGTCCAGGAACGTGAATCGTACTTTTTCAATGGGCATGTCGGTTAAGCCTGCTGCTGCTACTTGGCCGCTCGGGCAGCCATGGCCGCTTCGAACGCTTCTACGTTAGGTTCGATGAGCACGGGGTTGACCACGTCAGCGACCAGTTCGGTTGTTTTGAGTCCGTTGCCCGTGATGTAGACGACGACGGACTCGTCGCGCTTAATCTTACCTGTCTCGACCAAATGTTTCAGGCCAGTGATGGCTACCCCGCCAGCGCCTTCAGTGAAGATGCCTTCGGTTTCCGCGAGGAGCTTGACGCCATCGGCAATCTCGTTCTCTTCGGCGATGACGGCAGAGCCGCCGGACGCTTCGATGACCTTGAGTGCGTAGTAGCCGTCGGCTGGGTTGCCGATCGCCAGCGATGTGGCAAGGCTGCTGGGCTTCACCGGGCGGATCACGAACCGACCTTCTTCGTAGGCCGATGCGATAGGGCTGCATCCGCGGGCTTGGGCCGAGTGCATCTTGGTGTGGACATCGCTGATGAGGCCAGTGGCTTCGAATTCTTTGAGGCCCTGATAGATCTTGGTGAACATCGCACCTGAGGCGGATGGTGCTACGGCGTGGTCTGGCGCGCGCCAACCTAGCTGCTCCGCAACTTCGTAGCCCAACGTCTTGCTGCCGTCAGCGTAGAAGGGCCGGACATTGATGTTCACGAATGCCCACGGATAGGAATCCGCGATCTCGCTGCAGAGCCGGTTGACGTCGTCGTAGGAGCCGTCGATGGCAACCATGGTGGGGTTGTAGATCGCGGCGCCCAGGATCTTTCCGGCCTCAAGGTTAGACGGGATGAACACGTAGGACTTCATGCCGGAGCGCGCGGCGACGGCAGCTACGGCGCAGGCGAGATTGCCGGTGGACGCACATGCGATGGTGTCGAAGCCGAGCTCCAGCGCCTTGGCGGCGGCGACCGCGACAACTCGGTCCTTGAAGGAATACGACGGATTGACGCTGTCGTTCTTGATCCAGAGCTCGTCGAGACCTAGGCGCTCGGCGAGACCACGCGAGCGGATGAGCGGGGTGAAACCCGCGTTGATGTCGATGGCTGGGTTGTACTCGGCAGGGAGGAAGTCCGCGTAACGCCAAAGGCTATTCGGGCCACTCGCGATCTTTTCACGAGAGGTCGATTTGGCGATAGCTTGGAGGTCGTAGACAACCTCAAGCGGACCGAAGCAGAAGTCGCAGACATTGAGCGCCTCGACCGGGTATTCCCGGGAGCACTCCTTGCACCGTAGAGACAATACGTGGGACATGATGGCAACCCCCTTCATTGGTTGTTCCCTGCGCGGCGGTTAGCCTACTCCGCATAGGGGGCTACGTGGGCCGGACTCTCCGACTCAGTAGCTCTCAACGAACGCTCATGATAACAGGTGAGCGTTGAGGCCCGTCAACGTGGTTATGTGCTAGCCGAGGGCAGGCGGTTCGGAGTCGGCTCAGGGGTCGAGCACGCCTTTGGCGCAGGGAACTCCATCCGATTGAACCTTGACAGGTACTCACTCAAGGTTTGCTAAAATCAGTATGGTCATCTGCGGGGTGCATAGGGCACCGGCGACGGATTGAACAGCCGAGGAGGTTGAGCGTGTATCGCTCAACCTTGGAAGGGCATCAGACATAGCGTTGGCCAGGCAATGGGACGCGGTGTGAAGAGGATCATGGCAGGCGATTATTACGAGACGTTGGGAGTGGATCGGGGCGCGTCGGAGAAAGATATCCGCGGTGCGTATCGGCGTTTGGCGCGTCAGCACCACCCGGACGTGAACCGCGGCGATGATTCCGCGGAGGCCAAGTTCAAGCAGATCAACGAAGCGTACCAAGTGCTTTCGAATGCTGAGGATCGCAAGAAGTACGATCGCTTCGGCAGCAACTGGCGCAACGCGGATCAGTACCAGCGGAGCGGCGGCGGTGCTTCGCCGCGTTCTTGGTTCAACCGGGGGAGGCAGCGTCCGGAGCCCGGTGGGCTCGGGGATATGTTCGGCGACATCTTCGGCGGAGGCGGGTTGGGTGGGGTGCATGTTGAGGATATTTCGGCACCAAGGCGTACCGACGTTCCGGTGACGGTGACGCTAGAAGAGGCGTACGCGGGAACTGCGCGGACGGTGACGATGCCGGCGAGTCCGATGACGGGAGGCGCTGCTCGGAGGCTTGAGGTGTCCATACCGGCTGGAGTGCGCTCTGGATCCCGTGTGCATATAGGCGCGTCAGGGCAAAGGCGTGCAGGCCTGGATATCTATTTGGTTGTGACGGTCTCTCCCCATAAGACATTCCATCGCGATGGCGATGATCTGGCTACTACCGTGGCGGTGCCGCTCTTGGACATGGTGCTGGGCGGAGAGGTCGAGGTGCCGATGATCACGGGGAAAAAGGTGGCGCTGAAGCTTCCTCCTGAGACCGAGAACGGGAAGGTTTTCAGGCTCAAGGGGAAGGGCATGCCCCTCAAACGTGGAGCAGCCGCTGGCACTCATGGTGACGAGTTGGTCACCGTGCAGGCTGTCCTTCCCAAGGATATGGGGCCGGAACAGCGCAACTTATTCGAACAACTGAAGGAGTTGGACTCCGGTGGGATGTAGCAGGCGACCAAGAGGTGGTTGGGCATGGCCGAGAGAGTAATAGCCGAAACGCGAGTGACCGTTACGCAAGGGGCCGTAGATGACGAGCCATGCTACGTGATCAGCGTCGCCGCGCGGATGGTCGGCGTGCATGCCCAGACGCTTCGTTACTACGAACGTGTGGGGTTAGTTGAGCCTGCGCGGTCGCGAGGGAATATTCGGATGTACTCCCCGCTGGATGTGCAGCAGGCACGTTGGATCAGGTCGTTGATCGATGAACTCGGCATGAACCTCGCGGGTGTCGATGTCATGATGCGCATGAGCGCCAGGATGGCCGATCTTGAGCGCGAGGTTCGGCGGCTTCGCGACGAGTTAGGTGAGCGGTCGTAGGGATCTGAACCCCCTGTCCCGTTCGATGAAAGGACATCAGGAATATGGTTTTCAAGCAGGATGATTTCACTGAACAAGCGCAGGAAGCGGTCGGCGCCTCGTATGACGTGGTTCGCCGTTTCAAGCACCCGCAGTGGGACGTTGAACATGTCGTCCTGGCGTTGTTGGAGACGGCAAAGAGCGTGCCGGTTCAACTGCTCGAAGAGTTAGGCGTGAGCGTCGACCAGGTACGGCGTGATCTTGAGGTTGCGCTCAAAGAGACGCCTCAGGTCAGCGCGCAGTCGACGCAGATCCATCCGACTCCTCGCGCCCTTGAGCTGCTACAGGGAGCGAAGCAGGAGGTCGAGCGGCTCCACGATGAGTACATCGGTACGGAGCACTTGTTCATCGCGGCTATCTCTGACGAGCGCGGTGACACGGCGATCATCCTGAAGCGCTACGGCGTTGATAAGGAACGCGTGTATCAGGCGCTTCAAGAGGTGCGTGGTAGTCACCGTGTCATAGATCCGAGGGCCGAGAGTCACTACCAGGCGCTGGATCGATACACGATCGACCTGACTGCGCTGGCGCGGGAAGGGAAGCTCGATCCGGTGATAGGTCGGTCCTATGAGATCCGACGGGTGATGCAGACCCTGACGCGGCGTACCAAGAACAACCCGGTCATCATCGGTGGCGCGGGCATCGGCAAGACTGCCATCGCCGAGGGCCTCGCGCAGCGGATCATCGCGGAGGACGTTCCTGAGTCTTTGCGGGGCAAGCGGGTGTTGGCGCTGGATATGGCGGGCATCGTGGCGGGTTCGAAGTTCAGGGGTGAGTTCGAGGAGCGTCTGAAGTCGGTTATCGACGAGATGAAGGAGGCTCAGCGAGAGGTGATCCTGTTCATCGATGAGTTGCACACGGTCGTCGGTGCTGGGGCGGCTGAGGGTGGCATCGATGCCGCCAACATCATGAAGCCAGCGCTGGCTCGCGGGGAACTGCAGGTGATCGGTGCGACGACGCCGGACGAGTACCGCATGCACATCGAGAAGGATGCGGCGCTGGAACGGCGCTTCCAGCCGGTGTGGCTCGAAGAGCCTTCGGTGGAAGAGGCGATAGAGATCCTCCGGGGCCTAAAGCCGCGCTATGAAGCGCATCATAAAGTGGAGTTCGAGGATGCCGCCTTGGTGGCTGCTGCGCGCTTGAGTGCTCGGTACATATCAGGGCGTCACCTGCCGGATAAGGCCGTCGACCTCATCGACGAAGCGGCGGCCAAGCTGAGGTTGGATGTCGAGAGCTTGCCGCCTGACCTCACAGAGATGGAGCGCAAGATAAAGCGCTTGCAGGATGAAGAGTCGGCGTCAGCTCAGCGCGGGAACTATGAACACGCGGCCGGGCTGAAGACCGAGTGGCGGGCCTTGGAGGAACAGTTCTCGAAGGCACGATCTAGTTTCCTGGGTAGAGACAGGGACGATATGGTCGTTCGTGAGAGCGATATCGCCGAGTTGATCGCGAAGTGGACGGGAATCCCGTCGTCACGACTACTAGAAGAGGAGGCGGAGCGGCTGCTCCACCTAGAGGACAATCTTCACCAGCGTGTCATCGGCCAGCACGATGCTATCGTTGCGGTCTCTGATGCGATCCGGCGTGCCCGCGCGGGGCTGAAGGATGAGCAGCGACCGATCGGTAGCTTCATGTTCCTTGGCCCAACGGGTGTGGGCAAGACGGAGCTTGCGAGAGCGCTCTCCCAGTTCTTGTTCGACGATGAGGACAACATGGTCCGGATTGATATGTCAGAGTACGGGGAGCGGCACACCGTCTCCCGGCTCATCGGTGCACCTCCTGGATATGTTGGCTATGACGAGGCGGGGCAGCTGACCGAGGCTGTGAGGCGTCGGCCATACCGAGTGGTGCTTTTCGACGAGATCGAGAAGGCGCACCCGGATGTGTTCAACGTGATGTTGCAGGTGCTGGAGGATGGACGTCTGACCGATGGCCATGGCCGCACGGTGGACTTCCGCAACACGGTAATCATCATGACGTCGAACATCGGCACGTCCGAATTCGAGCGTACCGCGATCGGCTTCCAATCGGGTGGTGCGAAAGCCTCAGATGAGGAGCGTCACAGAACGGCTGTGATGGACGCGCTGAAGAAGTCCTTCAGGCCAGAGTTCCTGAACCGCGTGGATGACTTCATCGTGTTCCATCAGTTGACCCAAGCGGAGCTTGGGCAGATCGTGGAGTTGATGGTCGACAAGGTTCGAGAGCGGTTGCAGGAGCGGTCCATCGGGATCGAGCTCACGCAGGCCGCTAAGGATTGGCTTGTCGAAGAAGGTTTCGACCCGGCGTTTGGGGCGCGTCCTCTCCGGAGGGCGGTGGAGCGCCACATCGAGAACGAGATCGCCAAGCGTGTCCTCAGTGGCGAGTTAGCGGACGGAGATACTGTGGATATTGATGCTGCGAACGGAAAGCTGACGTTCGCGAAGCACGCGACAGCGAAGCAAGAGGGATCTGCTTAGCTGAGACGAGGAATCCAAGGGCCCGGCGTTACGCCGGGCCCTTTTTGTTATGACGCAAGAAACCGAAAACGATTACCTGGATATACCGGGCGCTCGCAAAGAAGTCGTGGATACGGCAGTCGGTAAGGTCGCCTACATCACTGCGGGTTCGGGGCCCCCGGTGCTGTTGCTCCATGGTCTGGGCACGACATCAGAGACGTGGGGCACGACGATCCGAACGCTGGCTAAAACCCGGAGGGTCGTGGCTCCCGATCTGTGGGGGCACGGGGATTCAGGGGGCTCGCGACGATTGCGGAAGATCGAGCCGCTCGTGGAAGCGATCGAGGCTCTCTGCGACACGCTGGGAGTGGATGCGACCGCCGTGGTCGGGCACTCGCTTGGGGGGCTCGTCGCGATACGATTCGCCTTGGCGCACAAGGATCGAGTCACGAAACTGGCGTTGGTCGACGCTGGCGGGATAGGTCGCGAGATGTCGTGGCTGTTGCGGCTGGCGTCGATACCCGTGGTTGGTTGGCTGGTGTTTTCGCCTGCGGTCTTGGTGGTGAAGTTGTATGGATGGCGAGTCTTCAATCCACCAGCGGATGTGAACATCTCGCTTCTGAGGTCGTTGCACCGGTCCCGGATGACGCATATCTCGGCGGACGCTGTGCGCAAGGCTGTGCGGTCCAGCGCTGAGCGGCTTGGGCCTGCCCCTGAGTCTTTCCTGCTCCCTCGCTTGCATGAGATTGAGGTGCCGGTCATCGTTTACTGGGGCGAGCAAGATCGGTTGTTCCCGGTGAGCCAACTGCACGGGATCACGGAGGCGTGTCCGCAGGTTCAGATCCACCTGTTCCCAGATGTGGGGCACTGGCCCTATGCGGAGATCCCTGAGCTGTTCAACACGCTTCTGGGCGACTTCCTGGATAATAGCCCTCGCTGAGTCTATCGGGGGCGCTGACCTTATCGGGCACGGGAGGATGGAATGGACACAAAGCAGCTAGGGAACACAGGTATCCAGATCCCAGAAGTGGGCTACGGGACGTGGAAGCACCAGGGCGATCCGGCGACCATCCGTCGTGCGTTGGAGATGGGGGCGTTCCTGATCGACAGTGCGGAGTCGTATGACACCGAGCGCTATGTCGGGCAGGCGATAGCGGGAAATCGCGAGGCCTACTTCTTGGCGACGAAGGTGTCGCCGCATCACTTCCGGTACGACGATGTGCTGAAGGCTGCCGAGGGGTCGTTGCGGGCACTCGGGACGGACGTGATCGATCTCTACCAACTGCACTGGCCGAGCAATGACGTGCCTATCGACGAGACGATGCGGGCGATGGACAAGCTGGTGACCGACGGGAAGGTGCGGCACACCGGGGTGAGCAATTTCTCGACTGATTTGCTGCGCGAGGCCGAACGGGCGCTGGGCGACGGGCGCATCGTTGAGAACCAGATCAAGTTCAGCTTGCTGGATCACGAGTTCGCGGATGAGGTGATCCCGTACTGCGCTGAGCGCGGTATGACGGTTTTCGCGTACAGCTCGCTGGAGCAGGGGGCGTTCGAGGATCGGGTGGTGGAACGTCCGCAGTTGGCAGAGACGCTCGACCGCATCGGGGCTGAGTTGGGCAAGACACGGGCGCAACTTCTGCTGAACTGGGTCATCTGCGAGCCGAATGTGATCACGATCCCGATGACGAGCCGCGTTGAGCGCGTTGACGAGAACTGCGGTGCTTCAGGCTGGCGTTTGTCGGCTGAACAATGGGATGCGCTGACTGAGGCTGCTGGCGATGGCGCCACGCGTCGATGGTGGCTTACTAGGGCGTTGATGGCTCCGCGACGGTGGGGAGCTTGGAGGCTTCCCAGGCTTCGATGCCGCCGGTGAGTTCGATGAAGTCGTAGATGCCGACGGTTTGCAGGATGCTAGCGGCGACTGATGATCGGTAGCCAGCGAGGCACTGCAGGGCGAACGGGCGATCTTGGGGAATCTCGTCGATGCGGCTCTGGAGCTCTTGGAGGGGGACGTTGATGCTGCCGGGGATGTGACCGGCCTGCCATTCGAACGGCCCGCGAACGTCGACGATGACCGGCGGGTTGGTTTCGGCCAGTATTTCGTCAAGGTTCTTGGCTGTCACGCGTTCGGTGCGTTCGATGAGGTCGGGCCGTTGCTCCAGCGATTGCATTCCGCCGCTGAGGAATCCTGTGACGTTGTCCATGCCCACGCGGGCCAGTCTGGTGACGATCTCTGCTTCGCCGCCGGGGTAGACGATGAGGACAATGGGTTTCTGGAAGTTGAGCACTGCGCCCGCCCACTGGGCGAATGATCCGTCTAGGCCTACGTTGATGCTGCCGCGCATGTGGGCGGCAGCGAAGTCGACGGGGTCTCGCGCGTCGAGAATCTGTGCACCTTGCTCGGTACGTTCCAGGAGGACATCGAGTGATAGGCGTTCAAGTTCGACAGTGCGGGGCTCGAAGGGTTGCTCTAGGCGATTGAGCCGAGCGTCCCAGCCGAAGTAGCTGGGGGCGGGGGGCTGATCTTTGGTGACCATCACGACGAATTCTTCTTGGGTCATGTCTTGGAGCGCGTAGTTGTAGGCGCGCTGGACGCCCATGGTGGAGAAGGTGTCGGTGCTCATGTTGCGACCGCACAGCGAGCCTGCGCCGTGGGCGGGGTAGACGAGGGTTTCGTCTGGGAGCGGGAGTAGCTTTTCGTGCAGCGATTCGTATAGCCAACCAGCGAGCGTGCTCGCTTCGAACCCTTCGGAAGCGATGAGGTCGGGTCTGCCGACGTCGCCAATGAAGAGGGTGTCGCCGGTGAAGACGGCGTGGGGTGCGTCTGAGGCTGATGCGTCGTAGACGACGGCAGAGATGCTTTCGGGCGTGTGTCCAGGCGTTTCTAGGAACTCCAGGCGCACGTCGCCGAGCTGGAGCACGTCGCCGGTGTGGGCCGGTGTGAATGCGTACTCGGCCTGGCCTTGGGCACCGATGTGGATGGCGGCGCCGAAGCGGTCGCGGAAGGTTAGGTGGCTGGATACGAAGTCGGCGTGGAAGTGGGTTAGGACGACATGCTTGATCTGGAGGCCTGCCTTGGCGGCGTCATCGACGTACTCGTCGATGTCACGCTTGGGGTCGATGACGGCGGCGACGCCTGCTTTCTCGTCGCCGACGAGGTATGAGGCGTGGGCTAGGCATCCTAGGTAGTACTGCTTGAGGATCATGGTTGTTCGTCCTGTGGGGTAAGAGCCGTAGATGGTGTGTACCTAGTATGAGCTAGGCGATGCGACATATCGGTTGCACTTGGGTGGCAAGTGCTCGTGAAAACGGTGGCTTATGTTGACTGATTCGCCTGTGGGGCTAGTTGGCCCTTTGGTTTCTGGTGGCGGTAGCGCAGAGAGAAACGCTCCGCCAATGGGCGGAGCGACTCTCTTTCTTATCTATGCGGTTAAGTTACGCATCACGGGACGTTGAGCACGACCTCGCAGGTTTGGGCCGTGTCGGCGAGGCCACCTGCGCCATCGCATGTGTCCGTACCGGCTTCGCCTTTCATGCGGTCGATGTCGGCACCGCCAGTGATGGTGTCATCGCCGGAGCCGCCGTAGTACACGTTGTAGCCGTCACCGCCGAGCATGGTGTCGTTGCCGTTCTCCCCGTACAGGCGGTCATCGTTGGGGCCACCGTACAGGAGGTCGTTGTCGTCTCCACCTTGGACGGTATCGTTGCCTTCATCGCCGTGGACCTCGTCAACGCCTGCCTCACCCTTGAGGCGGTCATCTCCGGCGTTGCCGTGGAGGGAGTCGTTGTCGTTGCCGCCGTAGATGACGTCGTCGCCGTCGCCGCCTTCGACGTAGTCGGCGCCATCCAGACCGTAGATGCGGTCATTGCCGTCGTTTCCGAACAGGCGGTCATCGCCATCCTGGCCAACGAGATTGTCGTTGCCTGGTCCACCGCAGATGGTGTCGTTGCCGCCGTTGCCGTGGATGTCGTCCACGCCAGCGAGGCCAACGATGACGTCGTCACCAGGCGTGCCGACGATGATGTCGTCGCCAGGCGTGCCGACGATGGTGGCGCGGAGGCCGTCGCAGGTTGCGAAGGGGATGGTCAAGGGGTACAAGTCAGTGTCGCTGGATGGGACATCGGGCAATGAGCCTGGGTTCACTCTCACACGCTCGTACGGTGCGTCACAGAAGCCGTCGTAATTGAAATCTTCACACCCCTCTTCGGGGCTATCGTAGTCGTCCCAATAGTTCCCGCCGATGGGTGGCAGCAAGTTGAGTTTAGTGTCTACAGGTATGTGATCCCCGTCGAACTGCGCCTGAATGGTGTTTCCGATGAGATTGTTGTTGAAGATGACAACGCCGGTCAGACCGTGTCTTATCATCATTCCGATGCCGTTTTGCCCGATCCTGTTTTGGCTGACGGTGAGGTTGATTTCATCGAGATCGATTCCTAGCACCGTATTAGCTCTAATCACGTTGCCTCTCACGACTGTTCCCCTGCTGCCCAGATAGAGGGAAATCCCATGCCTGTTGTGTTCGATTCGGTTATCTGCGATGACAACAAAGCGGCCAGAGTTTGTGATCCCCCATGTGTTCCCCGTTATCACGTTCCTTGTCACGGTGATCGGCTCGTCAGGGAAGCCGTTGGTAAAGTCGATGCCCACACTATTCGAAGCAAAATTCGTCTGGTGAATCAGGTGGCCCCTGCCGTTGTCAAACTGCAGTCCATTCGCGAAACCAGTGATCGTGAGATTTCTTATTTCCGTGTTTGCGATGACATCTGAATAGAGAGCGCGGCGAAACAGCATTCCATCGCTGGAGATGGTGTGGCCATCACCATCAAGTGTCACGTCATCTGCGAGGATCGTGAAGCAATTCCCTGGTAGCGACGCGACGATGTCTTGCGTCAGGTGGTAGGTCGTTCCTGGTGCGTCGAGGGGGCCACATTCGGTAACCCCAACGTCCGAGGCGGAGGCACGGGGGATCGATTGGCTGGTGGTCACCAGCATCAAAGCTAGGGTGGCGACAACTGTCATGCGTAGTAGTTTCATCACTATCACCTGCCTATGAACGCTGATACGGAATATCTACTTGGGAGCGTATCAACGCTGTCACGACTCAGTTGGTACGTTAGTTCTCATACGTATTGTTTGCAAGCGTATGTGGGCGGAGAAGCTCGCTTTACCGGTGTCACTCCCGTGATCGCTGTGACGAACGTGAGTACATGAGACCTCTGTAATTCTTGATAGGAGGCATATGGGATGACAGAGATTCAGAATCGTTTTGGAGTCTGATGCTTTGGCTGGCCATCGTCGGCGGTGAGCGATTCGTTCGAGGCCGTGGTGGGAGGCGATGCGGAAGGTTGTTTCGTGGTTGAGGTCGGCGGCAGTTGGTGCGGCAGGCGTTCGTCCTTCGAGCGCCTCGGGACGAACGAGGGAGCGGAGGGGATTGGGGTTGGGGCGGCTGGGCTGATATGCTCTCGCGCGGAGTGTGAGAGCGGTGGCTATGGACACGAAAGAACAACTTCCTGACCCGGAAAGAGTGGGCGCGATCATCGTGTCGGCTGGGGCAAGCACGCGGATGGCTGGGGTCGATAAGACGTTGGTGGAGTTGGCGGGGATCCCGGTGATAGCGCGGACGGTGGACGTTTTCGAGCGCTGCGAGGCGGTTGGTTTCGTGGTGCTAGTGGTGGCGCGGTTGGATCTGAGTGCGATCGCTGATCTGGCTCGGGAGTACGAGTGGAAGAAGGTGCTCCACGTGCGGCTCGGCGGTCAGCGTCGGCAGGACTCGGTCCGCTTGGGCTTGCGAGCGCTTCCCGATTGCGATTGGGTGGTGGTGCACGATGGTGCTCGGCCGTTGGTGACGCCGAAGGTGATCGAGAACGGTTTGCTGACGGCTATGGCCACTGGTGCGGCGACGGCTGCGGTGCCGGTGGTGGATACGATTAAGGTGGTCACTGATGATGGTCACGTGGTGCAGACGGTGGATCGTCGGACGATCGCGGCGATCCAGACCCCTCAGGTGTTTCGGCGCGATCTGCTGCAGGCCGCCCACGATGAGATAGCGGACGATGTGACGGACGATTCGTCGATGCTGGAATTCCAAGGTGTGCCGGTCGAGGTCTACATGGGCGACCGGACGAACATCAAGGTGACGACGCCCGAGGATCTGATCATCGCGGAGGCGCTCATCGCCGCTCGCGAGAGGGGCTCTTGAGTACGCGATTCGGGATCGGCTACGACGCTCATCCGCTGACGCCGGGCGCGCCGCTGGTGCTCGCTGGAGTGGCTGTGGATTACGACAGTGGACTGGCGGGGCATAGCGACGGAGATGTGGCGACGCACGCGATCATCGATGCGTTGCTGGGTGCGGCGGCGCTGGGGGATATAGGTACGCATTTCAAGGCGGACGATCCGTCGGTTCCCGAGGGCATATCAAGTCTGGAATTGTTACAACGGACGATGGACTTACTGACTGACGCTGGATGGTTGGTGGTGAACGTGGATGCTACAATCGTCGCTCAGCGTCCACGCCTCGCCGAGCAGATAACGGCCATGCGCAGAGCGATTGCTGGCGCCATGGGAACGGCCGTGGAGAACGTCAGTATCAAGGCGACGACTGAGGACGGAATGGGCTTCACCGGCAGCGGGACAGGCATATCCGCGATGGCCGTGGCGTCCATCACAGAACTCTCTTTAGAAGAAACGTATCCATGAAACTTTCTGACACCCTCACAGGCGAGAAGCGCGATTTCGAGCCTGCTGGTGATGTGGTCAAAATCTACGTTTGCGGTGTGACTCCATACTCGGCGTCCCACGTGGGGCATGCGATGAGCTACATCGTTTTTGACGTGCTGCATCGCTACTTGGAGTACCGGGGGTACAAGGTACGCCGGGTGCAGAACTTCACGGACATCGACGATAAGTTGATCGATCGCGCGGCTCAGCAGGGCAAGACCGTTGAAGAGTTGGCTGGGCAGTACATCCACGAGTACTTCGAGGATATGGACGCGCTGAACGTTCGCAAGGCGGACGAGTATCCGCGAGCGACGCAGGAAGTGCCGAAGATCATCGAGATGATCGCTGGGTTGATCGAGAAGGATTTCGCGTACCCGTCGCACGGCGACGTGTACTTCCGCGTTACGAAGGACGAGGGCTACGGAAAGCTCAGCCATCGGTCGGTCGATCAGATGCGGGCAGGGGCGCGCGTCGAGGCTGGCGTTGAGAAGGATCACCCGATGGACTTCGCCCTGTGGAAGGGTGCGAAGCCAGGTGAGCCAGCATGGGATAGCCCATGGGGGCCCGGTCGGCCAGGTTGGCATATCGAGTGCTCGGCGATGTCGCTGAGGTACTTGGGCGAGAGCATAGATATTCACGGGGGCGGCCAGGATTTGGTGTTCCCCCATCACGAGAACGAGATCGCGCAGAGCGAGGCGTTCACCGGCGTTGCGCCGTTCGCTCGCTTCTGGCTCCACAACGGGTTGCTGCTGAAGGGCGACGAGAAGATGAGCAAGTCGCTCGGGAATCTGGTGTCCATCAGGGAGGCGCTTGAGTCTTATTCTTCTGACGCTATCCGGTTGAGCGTTCTGAAGTCGCACTACCGGGGGCCTGGGTATTACTCCGATGAGGCGCTGGCTGAAAACGACCGGGCGTTGAACCGATTCCGGCAGGCGTTGCAGGCACCGTCGAATGCGGGCGCAGGTAGCAAGCTGGATGCGGCGGGGTATAAAGATCGGTTCATCGGGGCGATGGACGATGACTTGAATACGCCGCAGGCGCTGGCGACCTTGTTTGATATGGCACGGGATATCAATCGCGATGCGGAGACTGGCTCCGACGTGGGTGATGCGCAGGCGTTGCTGCGGGAGCTTGGTACGGCGATCTTCGGCTTGACGTTCAAGGAGCGTGAGGTGGAGGTCGGGGACGACAAGGCGGCGGAGATCCAGGCGCTCGTTGATCGTCGGGTGGCGTTGCGCGCGGCGAAACAGTTCGCGGATGCGGACGGAGTGCGCGACGAGCTGACGGCGCTGGGCGTCACGCTCACTGATAGCGCAGGCGGCACGACCTGGCACGTGGATTAGCCACGTTGTCTTTGAGGTCGCTTGTACGGCCTATGCGCCCGTTCTACCATTCCCCTGTATAGCCTTGGTCGTAGGTGTTGGCCCTGGCCCTAGGTACACAGGAGGATCGCTATGTTGAGCGCGACCGATAACGAGCTGATGACCCACGTTGGTGCGGGTACCCCGATGGGTAACCTGATGCGCGAGTACTGGATCCCTTTCCTGTTGTCCTGGGAGATTGAGGCGGATGGTTCGCCGGAGCGAGTGCGCCTGCTGGGCGAGGACTTGGTCGCTTTCCGGGATAGCTCTGGCAAGCCTGGGCTGATCGCGGAAAATTGCCCGCATCGTGGGGCGTCGCTTTACTTCGGTCGAAACGAGAACGGTGGGCTCGCGTGCATCTACCACGGGTGGAAGTTCGACGTGAGCGGCCGGTGCGTGGAGATGCCAAGCGAGCCGCCCACGAGTAACTTTCACGAGAAGGTTGCTGGCCTGTCGTACCCGCTGGTGGAGAAGGGCGGGGTGATTTGGGCGTACATGGGCAGGGAGTCCATCCCGCCACCGCTGCCTGGGCTTGAGTGGCTAGATGTGCCAGAGGATCAGATGATCGCGTCCAAGCGCGTGCAGTACAGCAATTGGGTGCAGGCGATGGAGGGTGACTTGGATCAGTCGCACCTGTCGTTCACGCACCGATGGCTGAAGCCCAACCCCAATTCGATCCGGACGGGAGTGGACGTGATCCGCGAGAAGGACACGCATCCGCACTTCGAGGTTCTTGATACGGACTACGGTGTTTTGGTGGGGTGCAGTCGTGAGGCGGGCGATGGGCAGAAGTACTGGCGGCTGAGCCAGCACATGATGCCGTTCCACACGATCACGCCACCGTACGGGGATAACCCGACGCGCAATTGGCGGGCGTGGGTGCCGATAGACGATCACAATGTTTTCGTGATCGGGCTTACGTTCCACCCGAACCGCGCGTTCACCGACAAGGAGCGAACGCGGTTGGAGTCCAGTGCGAACGTGTGGACGATCTCGCCAGAGAATCGTGCGCCAGTGACGAGCGCGCCGTTCGGCAGGTGGCGTCCGGCGTTGACGGTTGAGAACGATTTCCATCAGGATCGCGAGTTACAGAAGACGGGTATCTACTCAGGCATCGCTGAGTTCTGGGCGCAAGACGCTGCTCCGCAATTGACGATGGGGACGATCTACAACCGCACCAGGGAGCACCTGGGGACGTCTGATGGGGGGATCATCGCTGTGCGTCGACGGTTGCTGGGGGCTGCGAAGAAGTTCGCGAGCGATGGCGTTACACCGCCGGAGATCTCGCATCCTGAGGTTTACCAGATACGGGCGGATGCACTGTTCCTCCAGCCTGACGAGTCCTGGGTAGCGAGGACGGCTGATCGTCGGAAGGTGAACGTGGCGGTCAACCCCGATTCGCCGCAGTAGACCGCAGCGCGTAAACGGCGATCTATGGTGGCCCTACCAAGAGCGCTTGTAGGGGCGGGCTGTTATGCCCTTTGCGTACCTACCGCGTGGGCGCATCTCTATCCGTAGTGTCTAAATGGGCAGTACCCGATAGGGAATCTGTGTCGACAGTCTGCGCACGAGGTTGCGGAGGCTGTCGGATCATCTTTGGAGCCGCTCAGCTTGGTAATCGAAGCCCCTGGTGAGTTTTTAGGGATCGGATCCGCTTACGATTTGGCGAACCCTGAGTTTGCGGCATCGCGCGCTGCGCCGGTCGCTGCTACGACGGTGTACGCGATCGTTACCACTGATGATCGTGGTCGAATAATCTCTTGGAGTGAGGGCGCTCAGGAGCTCGTGGGTTATACCGCCGCCGAGGTGATCGGCGAGAACATATCGTTTCTCATGTCGGAACAGGACTCGCGAGGTCACGATGGGTATCTGGCGCGGTACGTGGAGACGGGCAAGGCAACGATGCTGGGTACGGGGCGGACGGTAGAGGGCCTGCGGAAAGATGGGTCTGCGTTTCCGATGGACCTTGTTCTGAGTGAAAGCGTCATTGCTGGCGTGAGGGTCTACACCGGGGTGTTTCGTGATATCTCACGCCGTAGGCAAGGGGAGCGCGAGGCGCGCGAGCGTGAGGGGCAGTTGCGTCAGCGGGCAGTCGATCTTTCGGCGGCGCTGGGGGCGCTGGACGCGCAGAAGAAGACGCTTGAGCAATCCAACAGCGAGTTGGAACAATTCGCCTATGTCGCATCGCACGATCTGCAGGAGCCGTTGCGCAAGATCCAGGCTTTCGGGACGCGTCTAGTTGCTTCTGAAAGTGAAAACCTGAGCGAGCGGGGCGCGGACTACCTGGGGCGCATGCACAATGCGGCTGAGCGGATGCAGGTACTCATCAACGATCTACTGACCTACTCAAGAGTGCGAGTCCGCGCGAAAGAATCTGCACCCGTGGATCTGCGGAGTGTTGTCGATGGCGTGTTGAGCGATCTTGAAATTGCGATTGAAGAGGCGGACGCGGAGATAACCTTCGCGGAACTCCCCGTGCTCTGGGGCGACCCCGTGCAGTTCCGGCAGTTGTTCCAGAATCTGCTGGGCAATGCGCTGAAGTTCCGTGTCCCGGACCGCAAGCCGGTGATCCAAATCGGCGTGGCTCTCGAAGTAGGTGACGCAGCAATGGAGATCGAGTCCACTTTCGCTCCCAACGAGCGGTGGCGTGTCACCGTTGAGGACAACGGCGTCGGATTCGACCAAGTCTACGCAGACCGCATCTTCGGCATTTTTCAGCGCCTGCACGGCCGGAGTGAGTACGAAGGGACCGGCGTGGGCCTGGCAGTGTGCAAGAAGATCGTGGAACAGCACGACGGCACGATCGAGGCTGAATCGGACGTAGGTGCGGGCGCGCGATTCGTTATGAGATTCCCCAAACGCTAGACGAAGGCTGAGGAGCTACCGACATGGCTACTACGACGAATTCGGTACCGATATTGATGGCAGACGATGACGAAGAGGACTGCATGTTGGCGCAGGACGCCCTCACCGAGGCGAAGCTCGCCAATGAGTTGCATGTGGTGTCGGACGGTGAAGAACTGCTGCAGTATCTACGCAACGAGGGTAGATTCGGAGACATAGCCCGTTACCGACGACCCGGGCTGATCTTGTTGGATCTGAACATGCCAAAGGTCGATGGTCGCCAGGCGCTCGCCGAGATCCGGGCTGACGACCGGCTGAAGGATATCCCGGTTATTGTGATGACGACCTCTCAGGCGGAAGAGGATGTGATTCGCAGCTATGCCACGGGCGCAAATTCGTACATCACGAAACCAGTCTCATTCGAGGGACTGGTTGAAGTCATGCAGTCGCTGGAGCGCTACTGGTTCCAGATCGTTCGCCTCCCCAACGCTGAGGCCGCATAGTTTGATGGATCATCGCCTTCGCATACTTGTCATTGACGATGACGAGGATGATTTCGTTGTGACCAGGGACATCCTGAGGGATGTTTGGGAAGACGATGTTGATGTCCATTGGGTGTCGACCTACCTGGATGGGTTGGAAGCAGTACGCGAGGGCAAGCACGACGCTTGCTTGCTGGACTACCACCTAGGGGCCAAGACGGGCGTCGACCTGATGACGGAGCTGGGCGACGGGGCTGCCCGTATGCCGATCATCCTGATGACGGGTAGCGACGAGGCATCGGTGGACCTGGCGGCTATGAAGGCAGGCGCTGCTGACTACTTGGTGAAGGGGCAGTCCAGCGCTGGTCTCGTGGAGCGCTCGGTTCGGTATGCGATCGCCCGGTTGCAGGCCGAGAAGCAGCGCCGCCTGGCGTCGGTCGTTGAGTTCGCTCACGATGCCATCATTGAGGTGGGGGCTGATGGAGCGATCCGCAGTTGGAACGCTGGTGCGTTCCGCGTGTTCGGTCTTACCTCAGACCAGGCGGTAGGGCAATCCATAACATGTATGGGCTTCAACGATGAAGCTCTTCTCGGTGGCTTGTTGGACCAGGTTCGGTGGGGCGTCAAAGTGGAGAAGGCTGAGGCGCTCGTAACCCGAGAGGGTGGTGACGAGATCTGGGTCTCGACCCAGGTATCGCCAGCGGCAGCGGGTGACGGAGAGGGGTTTTCAGTCATCGCGCGGGATATCACGGATAGTAAGCAGGCGGAACTGCGTCGTAACAATTTCGTGTCGATTGCCTCTCATGAGCTTCGAACGCCGATGACGGCAATCCTGGGTTTCAGTGAGCTACTGCTCATGCGAGACGTGCCAGACGAGCTTCGCCGTGAATGGCTGCAGGCTATCAATAGCGATGGACGGCGCATGGCGGCGATCATCGAGAGCCTGCTGAACGTGTCGACTATCCAATCTGGTCGGCTCGAGGTCGTGCTAGAGCCACTGGATCTGGAGGCGGTACTTGATGGGGTGATCACGTCTGTCGCGGCCGGGTCACCGGAGCGTCGCATCGTGGTCGACGTCGCCGCTGGCCTCCCTGCAGTGGTGGCAGATTCAGGGAAACTCGTGGAGGTTCTGTCGAATCTGGTGGGGAACGCATTGAAGTACAGCCCTGCGGGGGGCGCTGTCAGCATCGACGCGCGTACGGAGGGCGATGGGCGCGTTGTGGTTTCCGTTACGGACGAAGGCTTGGGGATAGCCGCACCCGATATCGAGCAGTTGTTCACCAGTTTTCATCGGGTCCGCCGCCCAGAGACGGTGGCGATCCGAGGTACGGGGTTGGGCCTGTACATCGTCAAGTCGCTGGTCGAGATGATGAATGGGACTATCGATGTTTCCAGCGAGTTGAATGTAGGCTCGACGTTCAGGGTGACTTTTCCCGCTGAAGCGGTCGGTAGATTTCGGCTGGCCAGCTAGGCGGCCGCGCTTTGCGCCGATGAGCGACAATGGGGGCGTATGCCCCCTCACGATCCAATCGACTTATCAGTACGCCTAGCCAGTATCGTTGGCGCAGCCCACGTGAGCACCGACGACGAGTCGCTTGAGCGGTTGTCGTTCGATGCGATCGACCCGGGCAGGTTGATGGCTCGCGCCAGCGCTGTGGCTTCCCGCGTGACCGCGGTGGTGCGCCCCGCTACGACCGATGAGGTCTCAGGCGTGGTGCGTTTGGCCAACGAGCTCGGTTTACCAGTGATTCCCTATGGTGGTGGTACGGGTGTGATGGGTGCGGTGATCCCGCTGAGCGGCGGTATCGCGGTCGACCTTAGGCGTATGGATCGTGTGCTGGAGGTTCGTGCTGCGGATCGCTTGGCGGTGGTGCAGCCTGGAGTGGTGCTGGCGGATCTGGATGCTGCGGCGAAAGCTTATGGCTTACAGATGGCGCACGATCCATGGAGCGTGCCGATCGCGACTGTTGGCGGGGCGATCTCGACCGACAGTGTGGGGTACAGGGCGAGCAAGTATGGCTCGATGGGGGAGCAGGTGGTCGCGTACGAGGCGGTGCTGGGAGACGGCGAGGTCGTGAGGACGAAGCCGCTCGCACGCCAGAGCTCAGGGCCGATGCTGGGGCGGTTGCTGTCTGGTGCCGAGGGTACGATGGCGATCATCACTGAGGCGACCGTTCGTTTGTTCGCGGAGCCTGAGGCGCGTGAATTCGCGACGGTGGGTTTCGAGAGCTTCGAGGCGGGCTATCCCGTGGTGGTGCGCTTGTTCGACCTGGGACTTATCCCTGCGCTGATCGATCTGACCGAGGAGGAGCCCGGAGATGACGCTCAGGGGTTCCGGTGCTTGTTGTATCTGGGATTCGAGGGATACCGCGAGGAAGTCGAGGCTCAGCGGGTGCGGTCGCTGGTAGAGGCGACTGCGGCAGGGGGCGTCGATATCGGGCCGCGAGCGACATTGCATTACTGGGATACACGTCACGCGGTCGCTGAGCGATGGCGTGATAGCACGCGGCCGTTGCGTCCGACCGAGCGCTGGGCGAATCGACGATGGCGAACGGCAGACTATCTGCACGTGTCGCTGCCGGTTTCACGAGTGATCGAGTACAAGCGTTTCGCCGATGATGTGGCGGCGGGTCATGGTTTGCAGATCAGGGAGACGGCAGTTTGGACTGACCCTCGGCTTTTCTCGGTCTACATCGTTGACCCGAGCGCGGATCTGGACGCAGATGGTGAGACTGGCAAGGCGCCCGCACTTTGGGGCGCGGTCAACGAGTTGCTGGCGGGAGCGCTGCGGATGGGGGGAGGGGTCGAATACTGCCACGGCCTGGGTACGAAGCTCGCGGGGTGGGCAGACCATGAGTGGGGCGATGCACTGCTCCTCGCACGGCGGTTGAAGGGCGCGGTTGACCCTAACGGAATCTTGAATCCAGGTAAGCTAGGACTATGAATAATCAACGCCGCAGGGCAAGCCAACGATCCGCAGCACAGCCCATATCAGAGGAAGCGCAGGCGACGGTCGGGAAGCGCGTATTGCTCGCGGGAGCGTCAGGTACGATCGGTACCGCTATCGCGGTTGAGCTCAAGAAACGTGGGTACTGGGTTCGCGGTATGACTCGCCACGCGAGCGGCGTGACGGCCGACGTGGATGAGATATTCGTTGGCGACTTGCTCCAGCCAAACACGTTGGATAGCGCGGTGACGGGAGTGGACTTGGTTATCTCTGCGGCGGGAGCGCCTCCAGGGTTCGTCGGTGCACGGGCGGGGCGTTACTCGTTCCCTGGCATCGACGACATCGGGAACAGGGCGCTGCTGAATACTGCGTACGAAGCGAAGGTGCGGCGGTTTGCGTACGTGAGCGTATTCGGCGGTCGTTTCATGATGAGTGAGTACATCCGCGCCCATGAGTCCTTCGTTGCGGCGCTGAAGACCTCAGGGATGCGCTACCAGGTGGTGCGGACGACGCCGGTGTTCGATTCATTCGATGGGATGCTAAAGAAAGCGCGCAAGGGGAAGCTTCGCGTGATCGCTGGGGGCTCAGCGGAACTCAATCCTATCCACCGAGATGATCTGGCTGTGGCGTTCGTTGATGCGGTCGAGGCTCGCGAGTCGGAGATCGACGTGGGCGGGCCTGAGGTGCTGACGCGGCGTGAGATCGCCGAGATGGCTATCGAGGCGTGGGGGAAAGAACCGAAGATCAGCAGCCTGCCGTTGGCGTTGGCGGCGTACTGGTCGCGGCTGTCCGTGCTCCGCGGTGGCCACAACAAGTTCGTGAGCGCGGTGAATACGGCGTCGGCGCACACTGACTTGGTGGCACCGGAGACAGGGACACGCTTGCTCAGGGATTACTTTGCGGAACGGGTCGCTGATTGGTCTGCGGACGATTAGCCTCGGCTGATGACGTGGACATCGGCGCCGACAGTGACGCCTAGGGTGCGTGCGGCGTTTCCGTTGCGGAATGCGATCTCAAGGGTGCCATTGCTGCCTATGAGGGCCACGAGGTCCCCACCGTCCTGGTAGGCATCGGAAAGACCGGAAATGGTCGTTCCGCCGACGCGTATCCGCAGTCGGCCATCTGGAAGATTGGCTGGGTGCAGGTTCGTGATCAGGTTACCGAAGTGATCCACGTGGAGCACTTGGCCGATGGATGTGTCGCCTGCGGAGCGCGGTCGGGGTACCGCGAATGCCGCGAGGTCCATCACGCGGGTGCCTAGCGATGCGATGGCCACGCCTGCTGCGAGGTGGCCCGCTATGGGTGCGAAGATGTCGCGACCATGGAAAGTTGAGCTCAGCGGTTGGCGCCAATAGTCCGCGTTTGAGAGGTGTACTGCGTGCCAGTCGTGGGGCACCGCGACGCGGCCCATGGCGAATGGATCGCGGTCGACAAAGGCGCGGGCTTCATCCAAGGGATAAGAGAGCAGTCCATTATCCGGGCAAATGAACGTAGCGTTGTCGGTGGTGACCGCGATGGGATGTCGGCGCGTGCCGACGCCTGGGTCAACA
>ERZ890510.310-NODE-310-length-40558-cov-7.544873_pt1 | contig 40558 bp, 42 predicted proteins | sample MGYA00521265_ERZ890510 | MGnify/ENA primary metagenome ERZ890510 (study PRJEB32303, sample SAMEA104408624) | aquatic metagenome | biome: Brackish water; feature: Chemocline; material: water | place: Baltic Sea | collected 2014-10-26T21:54:00 | depth 110 m ... | reverse complement strand
ACGCGCAGGTGGGCCGCCGAGGCCAGCGTCGCGATGCGGCGGGCCTCCGTGAGGCCGCCGACGGTCGGGATGGAAGGCTGCACGATGTCGAGACACCGCCCGTCGATCAGGGCGTGAAAATCCCGCACTGTGTAATGTGCTTCGCCCGCCGCAATCGGGATCGGCGAACGCCCCCGCAGTTCGGCATAGCCGCGCAGGTCGCCGGGAGGCAACGGCTCCTCGATCCAGTGGATGCCGAACGGCGCGATGGCATGGGCGCATTCCAGCGCCACGTCGGCGGTGTAGGCGCCGTTGATGTCAACGATCAGAAGCTTGTCCGGACCCAGCGCCTCGCGCGCCTCGCGCACGCGCGCCACGTCGTTGCGCACGCCACGGCCGATCTTGATCTTGGCCCCGGCGAAAGGATGACCCGCCGCTTCGGCCAGCATGTGACCGAGCTGCCGGTCGGGATCGTCGGAAAAGAAGCCCGTCGAGGCATAGGCGGGGATGCGGCTCGTGCCGCAGCCGCCGATCAGGTCGCAGACCCGCACACCGAAACCGCGCGCAATGGCGTCGTAGAGAGCGACATTTATGCCGGCCAGGCAGGCCGTGAGCTGATTGCCGACCCCCAAGTGATACATTGAATTGCGGATGCGGGCCTCGACATGGTCGAAGTCGAAGACGCTGCGGCCGACGAACATCGGCTCGACCATGCGGAAATACTCGCGGGTCACGAACGGGTTGCCGAAGGCCTCGCCAATGCCGCGCACACCGGCATCGGTCTCGATCTCGATCAGCCCGCCCTGGCGGCGATGGCCTCCGCCGCGTGACATGCCGTAGGCCTTTTCCGGCGCGAAGGCGTATTCGAGGCCGATGAAGGCCAGACGCTTGATCGTGGGCATGGATGCTCCCTCTCCTCTCGGTCTATGGTGCGCGCCAAACCGGTTCGGAGACAATGCCCATGGCCATCCCCAAGACCTATCGCCGCGTCGTTCTCGTCCGCCGCCCGCCGGGCGAACCTGCCGAGTCGGACTTTAGTGTCGAGGAAGTGCCGATGCCCGAACCGAAACACGGCGAAGTGCTGGTAAAAGTGCACTATCTCTCGCTCGATCCCTACCAGCGCGGCCGCATGCGCGATGCCGCTTCCTACGCCGCGCCCGTCGGCCTGGGTGAGGTCATGACCGGTGGCATTGTCGGCGATGTCGTGAAGTCGCAGCATCCCGGTTTCAAGGTGGGCGATATCGTCGAGGACCGGCTCGGCTGGCAGGAGTACGCCATCGGCGGCGGCCCGACACTGCGCAAGGTCGATCCGGCGATCGCACCGATCTCGACCGCCAACGGCGTGCTCGGCATGCCGGGCATGACCGCCTATTTCGGCCTGCTTCATGTCGGCCAGCCCAAGCCCGGCGAGACGGTCGTGGTATCCGCCGCCTCCGGCGCGGTCGGCCAGGTTGTCGGCCAGATCGCCCGGATCATGGGTTGCCGCACGGTCGGCATCGCCGGTGGCCCCAAGAAGTGCGCCTTCGTGAAGGACGAACTCGGCTTCGACGCCTGCCTAGACTACAAATCCGAGAAGGACCTCGATGCGGCGTTGCGCACCGCCTGCCCCAACGGCATCGATGTCTACTTCGACAATGTCGGCGGCACGATCACCGATTCGGTGCTGCGCAACCTCAATTTCTTCGCCCGCGTGGCGCTGTGCGGCTCGATTTCGCAGTATAACGCCACGGCCGCCGAGATGGGGCCGCGCCTGTTCGGCACCTTCGTCGGCAAGCGCGTAAACATGCGCGGCTTCATCGTCACCGACTTCGCGCAACACTACGGGCCGGCGATGCGCCAGATGGGCGACTGGATCAGGAGCGGCAAGCTGAAGTACCGCGAGGACATCGTAGACGGCATCGACAAGGCGCCGCGCGCCTTCATCGGCCTGTTGCGCGGCGAGAACTTCGGCAAGCTGCTGGTCAAGATGGCATGAGCCTGGAAGCATGAGTTACGAGGCACCCTTCGCCGGGCTAAAGGTGGTCGATCTCAGCCAGGGCATCGCCGGGCCCTACTGCGCGATGCTGCTGGCGCAGCATGGTGCCAATGTGATCAAGGTCGAGACTCCGGGCGAAGGCGACTGGGCCCGCGCGCTGGGCGCCCGCTACGGCAGCCATACCGCCTTCTCGATCATCGGCAACCTGGGCAAGCGCAGCATCGCTGTCGACCTCAAGACCGAGGCCGGCAAGCAGGTGCTGTGGCGCCTGCTCGAAGGCGCCGACGTCTTCCTCGAGGGTTTCAGGCCCGGCGTCATCGGGCGCCTGGGCTTTGACTATGTGCAGGTCTCCGCTCGCGTGCCGCGCATTCTGTATCTGTCGATCTCCGGCTTCGGCCAGACCGGACCGCTGGCCGAACGGCCGGCGATGGATCCGGTGCTTCAGGCCTATACCGGCCTGATGTCGGAGAACCGCGGTGAGGACGGCATCCCGCACCGTGTGCCGGTGATCGTGGTCGACATGTCGACGGCGCTCTACGCCTACCAAGCGCTCGCTTCGGCGCTCTACGCCCGGCGCGACGAAGCGCGTGGCCGCCACATCGACGTGAGCCTTATGCAATCCGCCGCGGCCCTGCAGTCGATCCGCCTCATGGCCTGCCATCTCGAGGGCGGCACGATGAAACCTGGCGGCGTGCCCGGCGGCGTCTTCCAGACCGCCGACGGCTGGATGTCGATCGTGGCCATCAACGACCGCGACTGGAAGAGTCTCTGTGCCGCGATGGACATGCCTGCTCTCGCGACCGACCCGCGCTTCGCCGATCCACGATCGAGGCTCGCCAATGACGTAGCGCTTTACGCCATCGTCCGGCCGGCGCTCGCGGCACGGCCGTGCGCGGAGTGGACCCTGCGCCTCACCGAAGCCCGCATCATGCACGAACGGCTGAACAGCTACGCCGAGTTCATCGACCAACCCCATGTCCGCGAAACCGGGCTGATGCAATGGCTCGAACAGGCTGGCGTGCCGCAACCGGTTCCGGTGCCGGCGTTGCCCGGCACGCCACCGCCGGCCGCCGGGACGCTGCGTGCCGAAGCACCGCTGCCCGGCCAGCACACGCAGGCGATCCTCGCCGAGCACGGCTTTTCTCCGCACGACATTGCGACCCTCATTGCGGACGGAACCGTCTCCACGACGGGATAGACGGCATGCGCAGGAAGCCCTAGGTGAACCATCGCATGGCCCGGGAATTGCTCCGGATGGGCCAGGAAGGCGGGCCGCATGCAGGGAGTTGACCGGTCGACATGGCGATGAGCGATCGACCCCGCCTGCTGCCGCCCGAACCATGGCCACAGCGCGTGTCGCGCATTCTTGCCTGGGTTGCCGGCGCCGTCGTCCTGGTCGGCTGCAGCGGTCTCATCACCATCGATGTTATCACGCGCTTCCTGTTCAAGCGCGGAATGGTCGAGAGCTTCGAAATTTCCGGCTATGCACTGGCGGCCTGCATCGGTCTCGGCCTTGCCTTCACCGTCACCTCCAAGTCCAACATCCGCGTCGATATCCTGCTCGATGCCTTCCCCCGCCGGGTACGCGTAGTCTGCGATCTCCTGGCCTCGGCTTCGCTCGCCCTGATCGCCGTCGCGCTGGCCTGGTTCTGCTGGGGAACCCTGGCGCAATCCTGGAGCATGAACGCCAAGTCGATTTCGATGCTGCAGGTGCCGATGGTCGTTCCCCAGGCGGTGTGGTGGATCGGGATCTTCTGGTTCGCCTGCATGGCCGTGCTGCTGCCGATCCAGGCGGTCATGCGCCTGTTCGCCGGCGACGGCTCGGGTTTCGATGCCCTGATCGGCAGCCTGCGCGTGACCGACGAGATATCGCAGGCCGGCGTGGAACGGCCGACGGACGAGCCGGCGCCATGATTCTGACCGCCTTGCTGCTGCTGTTCGTCTTCGTGGCGATCAGCCTGCCGGTCGCGGCAGCACTCGGCCTGATGGGCTACGTGCTGTCCGAGCGCTTCGCCTTCTTTCCGATGACCGGCGCACTGGGCGAACTCGCGTGGAATTCGTCGAACGACTTCATCCTGATCGCCGCGCCGATGTTCATCATGATGGGCGAGCTGATGCACCGCTCGGGCGTAAGCGAGCGGCTGTTCGCAGCACTGGCGCCGTGGTTTGCACGCGTGCCGGGGCGCCTGATTCACACCAACATCGCCGCCAGTGCGGTGTTCGCCGCGACCTCGGGTTCCTCAGTCGCGACCGCGGCCACGATCGGCACCGTCGCCATCCCCAACATGGACAAGGGCGGCTACAACAGGCCGCTGTTTCTCGGCTCGATCGCCGCCGGCGGCACGCTCGGAATCCTGATTCCGCCGTCGATCAACATGATCATCTATGCAGTCCTCACCGACACGTCGGTGGCCGACCTCTATGCCGCCGGCTTCATCCCGGGCTTTCTGCTGGCCGGCCTGTTCTCGCTGATGGTGCTGGCGCTCTGCCTCTATCGCCCGGCCTGGGCGGGACCCCGCGTCGAAACCGCGGGACTGTGGCGCGCACGCCTCGGCGGCCTGAAAAACCTGCTGCCGCCCCTCGGGCTTTTCCTCGTCGTCGTGGGTTCGATCTATGCTGGTATCGCCACGCCGACGGAGGCCGCCGCGCTCGGCCTGATGGCGACGGTCGGGCTGGTCGCGGCCAACGGACAGCTCTCGATCGTCGTGCTGGTACGCGCCTTCGAAGGCACGGTGCGGACGACCTGCATGGTCATGCTGATCGTCATTGCCGCCTTCTTCCTCAATTTCGTCATGGTCTCGATCGGCCTCGTGCAGGCGATCACCGGCTTCGTGCTGGCGCTGGGCTGGCCGCCTCTCGGCATGCTGCTGGCGATCGTGATTTTCTACCTCGTCCTGGGCTGCTTCATGGAAACGCTTTCCATGATGATCGCGACCACTCCGGTCATCGTGCCCGTGGTGGTGGCTCTGGGGTACAGCCCGGTCTGGTGGGGCATCGTCTTCGTGATCCTGATGGAGGCCGCACTGATCACACCGCCGGTCGGCCTCAACCTCTATGTCGTCCAGGCCGTCCGGCGAGGCGGTGCCTTTGCCGATCTCTGTGTCGGCGCACTGCCCTTCGTGGCGATGATGCTGGCCATGATCGCCGTCCTAATCGCCTTTCCGGAGCTTGCACTTTGGCTGCCGAGCGTTCTCAATCCCAAGTCAACCGGCTGAACTTTTCCCGACCGCCCCAAGGAGTCTGCTCGTGAAGAAACATCTGATTTCCCTCGCCATTGCCGGTGCGCTGGCCGCTGGCGCCGGGACGGCTCTGGGGCAGGCCCTGCCCTCGACGTCGTTCAATGCCGTCGGCAGCATCGGCGCCCTGTCGATGTACCAAAAGCAGGAACTGCCGTTTTGGACCGAAACCGTGCCCAAGGAATCCGGCGGTGCCGTGAAGGTACAGGTCAAGCCGTTCACCGAACTCGGCTTCAAGGGTCCGGAAATCTTCCGTCTGGTCTCGGCCGGCACGCTGCAGTTCGCGACCACGGTGCTGAACTACAATTCCGGCGAGGTGCCGATGAACGAGGCCGGCGATCTCGTCGGCCTCGTCGGCTCGGTCGAAGAGTTGCAGAAGGTCCTCGACGTGCTGCGCCCTGCCTACACCAAGTTCCTCGAGGAGAAGTACGGCATCAAGCTGCTGGGCTTCGGCAGCTACCAGGCCCAGGTCATCTACTGCCGCGATGCCTTCACCAAGATCGCCGACCTCAAGGGCCGGAAGGTCCGTGCCTCGGGCGCCTCCCAGCAGGCCTTCGTCTCGCACATCGGCGGCTCGCCGCTCACCATCGCCTTCGCCGAGGTCCAGCCGGCGCTGGCCAGCGGCGTAATCGACTGCGCCATCACGGGCGCGCTTTCGGGCTACAAGTCGAAGTGGCACGAGTCGGCGAAGTTCATCTCGCCGCTGCCCATCAATTTCGGCGTCGCTGCCCAGCTGGCCAACCTCAAGTGGTGGAACACGCTTGATCCCAAGGTGCAGGCCTTCCTCGAAAAAGAATTGCGCAAGCTCGAGCTGGCAATCTTCGAGCAGGCCAAGACCGAGACGCAGACCGGCATCAACTGCAACACCGGCACCGGCCCGTGCAGCGAAGGAGCGCCCGCCAGCATGAAGCTCGTTCCCGTGACCGAGGATGACGAGGCGCTGCGCAAGGATGCTCTGACCAAGGCGATCCTGCCGTCCTTCGCCACGCGCTGCGGCCCGGACTGCGTGCAGACCTGGAACGGCACCGTCGGCCAGTCGCTGGGCATCAAGATCGGCCAGTGACCCCAGTCCTCGTCACCCCGCTGGATCCCGACCAGTATCTCACCACGCCGTGGAAAAACGGCGGCGGCGTCACGGTCGACATCGCCGTCGCGAGCGATGCGGCCGGCGAGATCTGGCGGTTCGGCCGCACGCCGATCGTCGCTGCCGGCGCCTTCTCCGACTACGCCGGCTTCGACCGCATCCAGGTGCTGGTGGCCGGAAGCGGTCTGGTGCTGAAGACACCGGGCGGGGAGATCGACGTCCGCGAACCGTTCCGCCCGGTGCGTTTCGCCGGCGAAATCCCGATCGTGAGCCGGCTCGAGGCCGGGCCGGTCGAAGTGGTCAACCTGATCGGCGATCGCGCGCGGGTGCGCATCGACCTCAAGGTCCTCGACGCGGGCAGCACGCGCCGCGTCGAGCCCGGCACGCATATCGTCTACAATCCGCTGGGCAGAAGTTCGCTCGAGATCGACGGCGCGCGACATCTCCTGGCGGTCGATCATGCCTTGCGGATCGAGGCAGCCACATCCACGGTTCTCGTCGGCAAGAGCGGCTGCCTGCTGGTGGCCAGCATCGTCAGTATCTAGGAGCGCGCTTCATGCGGATCGCAATCGTCGGCGCGGGTGGCATCGGCGGCGGCTATGGTGCCGCGCTCGCCGCGGCGGGGGCCGACGTCACCTTCATCGCGCGTGGCGCCCATCTTGCCGCCATAAGGAGCAAGGGGCTCAAGGTCGAGGGCGGCCGCGGCGAGACTCACATAATGCCGGCGCAGGCGACCGACGATCCTGCGACAGTGGGTCCGGTCGATGTCGTGCTGTTCTGTGTGAAACTGTGGGATGTCGAAAGTGCCGGCGCGCAGGTCAAGCCGATGGTCGGCAAGGATACCGCCGTCATCACCCTGCAGAACGGCATCGACGCCCACGAACGCCTGATCCCGATCCTCGGCCGGCAGGCGGTGATGCCCGGCGTCGCCAACATCAGCGCCACCATCGCCGCGCCCGGCGTGATCCGCCAGACCGGCATCGTGATGCGCATGGTGTTCGGCGAACTCGACGGCACGACGAGCGCCCGCGGCCAGGCGCTGGCCGCGCAATGCGCCAAGGCCGGCATCGATGGTGTCTTCAGCGCGGCAATCCTGACCGAGCTCTGGATGAAATTCATCCTGCTCGCCTCCAACGCCGGCATGATGGCGCTTGCCCGCCTGCCGATCGGCCATCTGCGCGACGACCCCGACATCGCACCCTATTTCATCGCCGCCTACGAGGAAGTGGTGGCGGTCGGCCGCGCCTCCGGCATCGCCCTGCCGGTCGATGCGGTCGAGCGCACGCTCAACTTCAACCGCAATGCGCCGGCGCACCTGATGGCGTCGATGGGCGCCGACCTGCTGCGCGGCAACCGCATCGAACTGCCGTGGCTTTCGGGCAAGGTGATCGACCTCGGCCGCAGGCACGGCGTGCCAACGCCCACACATGCCTTCATGTATGCAATGCTAAAGCCGTTCGTCATGGGTACCCCGAGCCAAGGATAAGGCCATGCGCATCTTCCTCGTCGTCCTGTTCGTCCTCGCCGGCATCGGCAGTGCCACCGCCGCCGACCTGAAATTGCTGACCGCCGGCGCCTACAAGCCGGTGGCGCTGGCACTGATTCCCGAATTCGAGAAGCGTACCGGCCACAAGGTGACGGTCGAGAACGCCACGGCGGGCGCGCTGCAGAAGCGCATCGCGGCGGGCGAGTATTTCGACGTCGTCGTCATGCCGCCGATGGTGCTGGGGCAGTTTCTCGGCGGCCGCGTGGTCGAAAGCAGCGCCAGGCCGCTGGCCCAGGTCGGCATCGGCGTCGGCATCAAGCGGGGCGCCGCCGTTCCCGACATTTCCAGCGTCGACGCCTTCAAGAAGACCCTGCTGGCGGCCCGCGCCGTGGCCTACATCGACCCCGCGGCGGGCGGCTCCAGCGGCGTCTATCTCGCCACGCTGTTCGAAAAACTCGGCATCGCCCAGCAGATCAAAGCCAAGAGCGTGCTGGTGCCCGGCGGCCTCGTGGCCGAGCGCGTGGTCGACGGCCAGGCCGACATCGCCCTGCATCAGATCAGCGAGATCCTGGCGGTACCGGGTGCTGCGTTGGTCGGGCCGATCCCGCTCGACGTGCAGTACTTCACGCCGTATTCCGGCGGCGTCGCCGTCGGCTCGCGCAACCGCGCCGCCGCCGATGCGTTCCTTCTTGCCCTGTCCGATCCCGGCAATCTGCCCACCCTACAGAAGTTGGGCATGGTCGGGCCCTGAAGTCCCGGGGCTGGTCTAGGTCTTCGTGCCGGACCAGACCGTCCACCGGTCCCTTTCCACGACGGGCGCGTTCGCGGGCAGGCGTTGACCGATGAACTCGACCAGTTGGTTCAGTTCCGCATCGGTGAGCGCGTGCAGGATCGACCGCCCGACGCGACCGCGGAGATCTGCCCCAAGGCCGCGAAAATCGTCGTGGCGCTTCCGCGTTTCCCAAATAGTGACGGTCCGCAGCGCGCCGAAGCCGGAGCGGCCCAGAGCATGCTCAACCGCCTGGCTCGCCGGACGTCGTGCCCGCTCGGCCTCCAGCAGCCGGGGAAAGCATTCAAAGAAGTAGCCCCTGATGTGCTCGGGCGATCCGGGAAGCGCGACATCCTCCGGCGTGCGATCCTGCACGATCGCCTGGCCGCCCCGGACCAGAAGCCGCCCGGCTTCGCGGAAGCAGGCGTCATAGTCCGTCAGATGATGGATCAGCGCGCGCTCGAATACGATGTCCGCGCTTTCGGACGGCAGTCCGGTGGCCAGCGCATCGCCTTGCCTGAAGACAATATTGGCCCGCCCGTGGTTCTTCTCGGTCGCCGTGCGCACCATCTCGGCCGAAAAGTCGACGCCCGTGACTTGCGCCGCGCCGAGATCCGTCCATGCCGCACTATAGATGCCGCCACCACAGCCGATGTCGGCCACTCGCTTGGCCGCAGGGTCGACCAGCGACCGCATGAGGGCGGCCCAATCGGGCTGCACCTCCCTGCCGGCATAGCTGTAGCGGTTCGCGGCTGCGTGAAAGTCGATGCTCAGGGCCAACCTCCGCTCAAGGGGCCCCGCTTCTTCCGGGTCGGGTTCCTCGTCGGGCGCTCCCACACGACCCCGGGAAAGCCCTTGAGGGGAACCAGCGGTTGGCCGAGGTACGTCCAATCCTGCAGTTCGTCGATGGCGACGTGATAGCGAGGTTCCCGGCCCGTGCGGCCCGTGAACAGCGCGCGAGGGATATTGACCATGTGTGCCGAACGGGCCCGTTCGTAGAGGAGCGGCGTGCCGCAGCGGGCGCAGAAGCTTCTGGTCGTCCCGGTCGCCTCGTCCTTGAAGCGCGTGATCCCGGCGGAGCCCCTGGTCACCCGAAAGCGCTTGCGCCAGCTGCCGACGTAGGTCGCATAGGCGGCGCCATGAGCCCGTCGCGTCGCACCGCAGTGATCGTGCCACGCCCATCGCGCCGGGGTCTCGATCTCGATCTCCACGGCGCCGCAAAGACATTGACCCGACACGGACTCTGCAGATGCCGCCCGTGTCTTATCGGCCAGGGTGACCTTCTTCACTTCAGCTCCTCTATCGCCTCCTTCCACGCGCCGATCGTGTGGTCGATGTCGGCGCGGGTGTGGGCAACGCTGACGTAGTACTTGCTCTCGCCCTTCATGATGCCGCGGCCGCGCAGCGCCTGGTTGAAGCGCTTCAATATCGCCGTGTCGGCCTTCAGCGTGTCGCGATAATCCTTGATCGGATGGTCGGTGAAGACGATGTCGAACAGCGGCGGCTCGCCCACCACCTGCGCCTTGATGCCCGCCTTGTTCATCAGCTCCTGCAGCGTGCCCATCAACTCGCGACCCGTGGCGAACACCTGCTCGTAGGTGCCGGGGCGCTTCAGGATGTCGAGCGTGGCGAGGCCCGCGACGGCGGCGACCGGATTGCCCGAGAGCGTGCCGACCTGGAACAGGAAATCCTCGTCGGCCATGGCGAGGCGGTCGAAGTGCGCCATGATGTCGGCGCGGCCGGCGATGGCGGCCAGCGCAAAGCCGCCGCCCACGATCTTGCCCAGTGTGCAGAGATCGGGCGTCACGCCGTAGTATTCCTGGGCACCGCCGTAGGCGAAGCGGAAGCCGGTCACGACCTCGTCGAAGATCAGAGGAATTCCGTGTTCGGCGGTGACGCGGCGCAACGCCTGCAGGAAACCCGGCTGCGGCGGGATCAGGCGCTGAAACGGCTCGACGATGACGCCCGCCAGCTCGTCCTTCTGCTCGCGGATCAGGCTCTCGACCATCTCGATGTCGTTGAAGGCCGCCACCAGCATCTCGTCCTGCACCGACTTGGGGATGCCGGCCGAATCGGGCGCCGGCCGCGGAAAGTTGCCGGGCTTCTTGGGCGCCAGCGACATCAGCGCATAGTCGCTCATGCCGTGGTAGCCGCCCTCGAACTTCAGGATCTTGTCACGCTTGCGGAAGGCGCGTGCCGCCCGCATGGCGTAGAGATCGGCCTCGGTGCCGGAGCAGACGAAGCGTACCTGCTCGGCGCAGGGTACCGCCTCGACGATCGCCTCGGCCAGCGCGATGCCGTGGCGGTTGTTGCCGAAGAAGGTGGTGCCGAGCGGCACCTGCGCCTGCACTGCCGCCGTCACCTCGGGATGGGCGTGGCCCACGAACATCGGCCCCGAACCCAGCAGGAAGTCGACGTATTCCTTGCCGGCCTCGTCCCAGACCCGGCCGCCCTTGCCCTCCTTCAGGATTACCTCGGCCGGCATGTTGCCGAAGCTGCCGCCGGGCAGCACGCGCCTGGCGGTTTCGACGAGATCGTTGGTCGGGTCGACGGGTGTCTGGATGTTCATGGCGAGTCCCTATTCGATCGGCACAAAAATGGAGTGGCGCAGCTTGCCTTCGATGGCCTTCGAGCAATGGCCTTTGCCGTGCGTGTCCTCGACCAGGATGACCTCGCCGGCGGCGATGATGCGGGTCTCGCCGTCGCTTGCCTGGATCGAGACGCCGGCGTCGAGGTTGATGATGTATTGCCGCCGCGGGGCGGGATGCCACTCATAGTCATAGCTGCCCGGCGTCTCGCGGAAGATGATGCCGGTCGCCGGCAGAGTCGCCGACGTCTTGCCGCCGCGTCCCTCGTTCTTCCACTCGACTTCGATGTCACGGAAGTGAGTTTCGCCTTTTTCGTCGACATATAGGTTATGGATGCGCATGAAATTTTCTCCCGCTTGCGGTTTGCGGCGTGGAGCTTAGAACGAAAGCATGCTCAAGGAACCCGTCGAGGCCGCTCTTTTCGACATGGACGGTCTGCTGCTCGATACCGAGGCGCTCTATATCCAGGCCATGCAGGCGGCGGCAAGGCGGCTCGACCTCGAGATGCCGCTGACACTCTGCCACGCGATGGTTGGCGTGCCGGGGCGCGAATGCAATCTGATGATTCAGGCGTTCTATGGCGCGGACTTCAGCATCGAGACCTTTCGCGGCCATTTCTCCACCAACATCCGCGAACTGCTCGACGAGCGTATCCCGGTGAAGCCAGGCGCCGTCGAACTGCTGGATTTCCTGGAAGCGCGCGGTATCCCGCGTGCCGTCGCTACCTCGGCCGGTCGCACCACGGCCGAGCACCATCTCGGCCGCGCCGGGCTTCTCGACCGCTTCCAGGCGCTGGCGACGCGCGACGACGTGGTCCACGCCAAGCCCGAGCCCGATGTCTATCTCGAGGCCGCCCGCCGTCTTGGCGTGGCACCCGGGCGCTGCATCGCCTTCGAGGATTCCAATGTCGGCCTCACCGCCGCACACGCCGCCGGCACCATGGCCTTCTTCGTGCCCGACATCCTCCAGCCGCTGCCCGAGGTCCGCGGCAAGTGCGTGCGCGTGCTGGGCGACCTGCACGAGGCCCGGCGGCTCCTGGAAGCTGCGTTCTAGAATTCTCGACTAGAACTTCTCCACCCACGGCCTGACTTCGATCTCCCAGCTCCAGGCACTGCGGTGCTGCTGCAGCGTCGCCCAATAGGTCTCGGCGATGGCGTCGGGATCGAGCAAGCTATCGGGCGCGTCGGCCGGCACCGGGCGCGCCGCACTGCGGATGCCGCCGTCGATCACGAAATGGGCGACGTGGATGCCCTTGGGGCTGAGTTCGCGCGCCATCGACTGGGCAAGGCCGCGTAGCGCGAACTTGCCCATGGCGAAGGTGGCCGAGAGCGCGAAGCCCTTTACGCCCGCGGTGGCGCCGGAGAGCAGAATGGCGCCGTGGTTCTTCGCCAGCATGCGGCGTGCGGCCTGCTGCGAGACCAGGAAGGCGCCGAACGCGCTGATGTCGATGGCGCGCCTGACGTCGTCGGGCGACAGCTCGACCAGCGGGCCCCTCACCCGGTTGCTCGCATTGTAGACCACGACGTCGGGCGTGCGGCCCTGGGCGTCGAGCGTCTCGAAGAGCCCGGCGACGTCCTTCGGATCGGCAGCGTTGCAGGCATGTGCCGCCGCGCCGGTCTCCTTGACCAAGGCCGCGAGCTTGTCGGTCTGGCGCGCGGCCACCGCTACGGCGAGACCGTTCCTGGTGAACAGGCGCGCCAGTGAGGCGCTGAGCCCCGGTCCGGTGCCCACGATCAATGCGGAACGATATGTCGGCTTGTCCATCGGCTTGCCCTCGTTGCCCCGAAATGGGCTCAGGTATACGCTAATTCGACCCAACAAAAAGGATCACGCCATGGACAAGGCTCCGGTTGTCGGCCGTATCGACATCATATCCGACGCGATCTGCCCGTGGTGCTACGTCGGCAAGCGCCAGCTCGAGCGTGCGCTCGATATCCTTGAAAAGCAGCAACTGGGCTTCGCCGTCGCCTGGCACCCGTTCCAGCTCAACCCCGAGATGCCGCCTGAGGGCGTCGAACGTCAGCAGTACCGGATCGCCAAGTTCGGCAGCCTCGAACGTTCGCAGCAACTCGACCAGCGTCTCACCGAGACCGCCGCCACGGTCGGCCTCGACTTTCATTTCGAGCGCCTGACGCGTACGCCCAATACCGTGAACGCCCATCGCGTGATCCGCCTCGCCGGCCAGAAAGACGTGCAGGACGGCGTCGTCGAGGCCCTGTTCAAGGGCTATTTCTGCAATGGCGCCGATATCGGCGATGCACAGATCCTGGCCGGGCTCGGCGCCGAGGGCGGTCTCGACCGCGACGAAGTGCTGGCGATGCTGGCCGGTGACGAAGGGCGCAAGGAAGTGCTGGCGGGCGATCAGATGGCGCGCAATGCCGGCATCCAGGGTGTGCCGAGCTTCGCGCTGCAGGGCCATGTCCTGTTCTCCGGCGCGGTACCGGCCGAGGAGATGGCGCAGTCGTTCCATCGCGCCTGGGAAACCTTGAAGAACCGCGCCGCCTGAGCCGGCCCAGCCGGGCGCAAACTCAGCGTCCAGGACCGCGCTGGACGTTCATGGTGGGCGAGTCCACCGGGCCACGCACGGTCATGATGTATTCCGCCCCCTGCCGGGCACCGCTGTCGACGGCGATCGTCGTATCGGTGATTGCCTGGATGAGGTCGGTCCGACTGGTGATGGTGGCAATGGCGTTGTCGCTCTGGACCGTGTGATCGTGCAGGGTGAGGGTGCCGCCGTGGAGCACCAGCTCTCCCTTGACCGAGCTCGGGTTTCTGATGAAGCCCTGCAACACCGCCGAACCGAAGGCCATCTGCGTGCTGAAAATGCCGCCGACGTCGGCGGCGAACGACGCCAGACCGAGCGAACCCTTGACGACCGCGGGACGGAGCGTGCCTTCGACCTGCCCGCGGCCGACCAGGGAATCGCGGATTTCCTCGAGCGAATTGCCGCTGCCCTCGAGCCCGATCTCCATGACGCTCATCTTACCGTCGATCGCCACCATGAGGTCGCTGTTGCCAAACGCGTTCGTGCCGCCGGCGCCCTGTAGCATCTCGCCGAAATGAATGCCCTGCAGGCTGCCCGACAGATCGACCGCCAGCCTGGCCTTCGAGGCGTCGACCGTGCCGGTGAAATCGACCGCGCCGCCGAAGAACTGACCGGTGAGCTTGGAAACCTTGAGAACGCCGTTCCTGAGGGTCGCCGTGAGGTCGCCGTAGTTGACTCGCAGCGAGCTGACCACGATCGACTGGGTGAAAAGCGCGAGCGAAGCGTCGAAGGCGCGGAACCCCGAGAGGTCGATGGGCTTGGCGGTCGATGTGCGCGGCGCACCACCCGGCAAGGGCGGCGCCACCACCGGCAGCGCGGTCCCGGGCACGACGCGCGACACGGTCGCGGGGACCGGGCTGGCCGCGACGCCCAGCCACTGGTCGATGTCGATCGTGCCGGGGACCTGCAACGTCGCGGTAATGTTGGGCCGTGCACCCAGCGTGGTGTCGATCGTACCGGTCATCGCGCTGCCCAGTGCCGTCAACTCGCCGTTGAACGCGGCGCGTGATGAAGTGCCCTTGAAAGTACCGGTGGCCGATACCGCGCCGAGCCCCGACTGGGGGCTGCCGGTGGCCACTGAAACCAGCCGGCTGACGTCGTCCGTCTGCAGCGAGAAGCGCCCAAGGTCGAAGCGAAAATCCGAACCGAGGACGACGCTGCCTGCCGCACGCGCGGTGATCCCCAGCATGGTCACGGTCGCGTCGCGCACGGCGAGCGCCGCCATCGTGCCGGTCGCATGACCTGTGGCGGCAGCGTTGCCGATCTTGCCGTTCATGAATTTCGGCAGGCCGGCATAGTCGAACACGCGATCGGCATCGGGCATCGTCGTGCTGAACATCAGGTCGAAGCGCGGCACCGTGCCGAAATCGTTCACCGAGCCGCTCAGGCTGAACTTCGCGCCCAGGAGATCGGCGACCTTGACCACGTTCAGCTTGAGATGATTGCCCTGCACCACCAGGTCGGCTTCGACGCCCTTCAACGGCTGGCCACGGTAGAGGAGCTTGGCCACCTTGGCCTTCACGCTGAAGCTGGGCAGCGGCACGGCGGACGGCACCGCCTCCGCCGCAACAGGAGTTGCCGCCAGGTCGGGCAATGTCCACGGCTCGGGACTCGAGGGCACGTAGGGATCGAGATCGATCTGTTCGAACTGGATCTGCGCCGACGCCACGAGCGACTTGCCGAACGTCACGACGCCGCTGCCCGTCCCGCTTGTGCCGTCGACCGCGATTGCGGCATCGCTCACCTGCACCTTGCCTGCCGCGGACACGAACTTGCCGTGCAGCTCCAGCGCCTGCAGCCGGTCTTCGGGCACGCCCGATATGTCGATATCGAGCCATGCCAGCGTCTCGCGAAACCTGGCACCGACCAGGCTGAGCTCGCCATTGGCGAACGGCTTGGCCGGATCGCCGATGGCGGACGACGACGCCTGAAGGACCATGTCCCCCGGCAGGATGGCGCGCGCCCGGGGCACGGCAACGACGCCGTCGCGAATGTCGAGAACCAGCGAAAGATCGCGAACGGTGCCCTTGCGGTAGACAACTTCGGCGATATCGAGCGACACCTGTGCGTCGAACGGCACCGCGCTCGAGTTCGGCGCGGCGGCGACCGGCGCCTTGACGGGCGGCGCTTTGGCGGACGCGGCCTTGGCGGCTGGCGTGTTGGCAGGCGGTGTCTTGACCGCAGGTGTCTTGACCGCAGGTGTCTTGACCGCAGGTGTCTTGGCTTCAGGTGTCTTGGCCTCCGGCTGAAAGAGTCCAGGCTGTTCCAGCAGGACACGCCACTTCTCCAGATCGACCTTGGGCAACGAGACGTGGCCGTCGAACTTGGGCGTCGGCCCTGGCGTCAGGGCGAGCGTTCCCGAGGCGGTCTCACCCGCCATCGACATCCGGAAATCCGAGAGCGCAAGACGGCGTGGCGAATACTCGATGCCGCCATCGAAGGTGAACCGGCCGACCGCGGAACTGTCGTTCTCGATCGACTGCTCTCCGACGGCCCGAAGGATGACGGCGATGAACCTCGACAGTCGGCCGGCCGCGATCGACAGCTTGCCGGTCACCTCGGCGTCGGGGCCGATCTTGTCGACGCGGCCGGAAAAATCGAGGGTGCCGCTCTCGACCTTCAGCTTGACCGCCACCTCGTGACCTCGCGGCGAGGGCTCGCTCACTTTGATGTCGAGCGCAAGCGGCACGCCGTTGACGGTCGCCGTGCCGGTCATCGAAATCGGGCCCTCGAAGGAACCAACCGCGGCCGTCAGATCGACGGCCTCGGCCCGAATGGTCTTGGCATTGCGCGGATCGGTGTAGCTGATCGTTCCCCGCACGATGCGCAGTCGGCCGATCGCCATATGCAGGCCACTGGCGGGAGCGCCGGCCGGTTGGCTGGCGCCTGCGCCCGGCGCGAAGTCCCAGTTCGGTCGGCCATGGGCGTCGCTCTCGAGTACGATGACGGGCTCGGCGAGGGTAAGGCGGTCGATCTCGACGCTGCCGCGCAACAGCGCCCACCACGACGGCGAGGCACCGATCCAGCGCACGTCGACCATCTGGGCGCCGGTGCCGCCGACGGCATTGGCGAAATGGACGCGGCGGGCGCTGATCCGGGGCCGCGGAAACATCGAGAGTTTCATCGGCCCCTCGATCACCAGCTCGCGCCCGGTCGCTTCCTTGACGGCATTGACTATGGCCGGCTTGTAGGCATCGACGTCCACGACGTACGGCACCGCTGCCGCCGCGAGCAATGCCACGCCAACCACTGACGCGGCGATCAAACCGATCTTGGTATGCAATCGCATGACGATGGCCCGCTTGGGGCGCGTCCGGGCGCGCCAAGATGCTATCCAGCGAAACTTCCGGATATTCTCGGGCTATTCTAGGGCCAAACCTGCTCTAGGATCGCATAAAATCAGGGAGCACGGCCAATGGCTGATATCAGGTTCGGGTTCCAGGCGGCACCCGCCAGCGATACCCACAAGTCCGACCAGGCGCTTTACCGCGAAGTGATGGACGATTGCGCGCTGGGCCAACGCCTTGGCTACGACGCGGCGTGGCTGCTGGAGCACCATTTCAGCGACTACTACCCGACGCCGAGCCCACTCCTGTTCATGGCGCATATTGCTGCGGCCTTTCCCGACCTCTCGCTCGGCACCTCGGTGCTGGTGTTGCCGTGGTACCATCCGCTCAGGCTGGCCGAGGAGATCGCCATGCTGAACAGCATGACAAACGGCACGCTGCATCTCGGCATCGGCCGCGGCACCGCCAGGATGGAATACGACGCCTACAACGTCGACATGAACGAGGCCCGTGCCCGCTTCGCCGAATGCTACCGCATCGTCGAGAAAGGCCTGACCGGCGAGCCCTTCACCCACGACGGCACGTTCTGGCAAATCAAACAGCCGATCCGCATCCGTCCCGAACCGGTGGCCAAGAAGGTCCATTTCTATGGCGCGATCGGCAGTCCGGCCAGCGCCGAGGTGATGGGCGACCTCGGTGTCGCACCGATCTGCCTGTCGACGTTCCCCGACAAGCTTCTGACCGGCATCCTCGAACGTTGGCGGGCCCGCGCGAGCGCCGCCGCCGCACGCGAAGCGATCCTGCCGATCTCGGTCAAGATGTTCATCGCCGACAGCGACGAGGAAGCACGCGACCTTGGCCGTCGCTACTACCCGCCCTACTTCGCGCTTCAGTGCACTCACTACGAATCCGACGCCAACCCGTGGGCGGATATTCCGGAGTACCGCGACTTCAGCCGCATGTTCGCCAACCTGCGCAAGCTCACCGATCCCGGTGAACTCGGGCCGTTCATGGACTCCAACCTGGTCGGCAGCCCGGCCACGATCTGCCGCCGCATCGACGCTCTGGCAGCGCTCGGCTTCAACTATTTCATGGTATCGTGCGCCACGCCGGGCACGCCGATCGAATTGCGCCAGGCCATGATGACCCGCTTCGCGCGCGAAGTGTGTCCACGCTACTCGCGTGCCATGCGCAGGAACGAAGCCGCCTGACCTGCACATTGTATCGATTGTTTCTTCACAGCCGCTGCGCCATGACATGCGCTACAGCATCTGGAGAAAATCGGGTGTGCGTGAATGAAACTATCCACGGCCTCAGGACACTGTAAGCTGCACCGATCGCGCCGGGCACGAATGTTCAGTTTTCGGCGTTAGGGTCGCAAAGGCCGGGAGCATGCGTTCGAGGGTCCTGATTGGCTGCGTGGTCGCCGCGGTGCTGTGCTCGGCCGGGGCAGCGCTTGCGCAGAAGAGCGGCGGCGTGCTCCGCATGTACCATCGCAGCAATCCGCCGAGCGCCTCGATCCACGAGGAAGCCACCATCTCGACCGTCGTGCCCTTCATGCCGGTGTTCAACAACCTCGTCCTGTTCGACCCGGCGGTGGCGCAGAACAGCGAGGCATCGATCGTTCCCGACCTCGCCGAGTCGTGGAGCTGGAACGACGACGGGACCGAACTCACCTTCAAGCTGCGCCAAGGCGTGAAGTGGCACGACGGCCTGCCCTTCACCGCCACCGACGTGGAGTGCACCTTCAACCTGCTGACCGGCCGGGCCCGCGACAACCTGCGCCGCAATCCGCGCGCGACGTGGTACCGCAACATCAACTACGTCCACAGCGACAACGCCTATGAGGTAACGATCTACCTCAACCGGCCACAGCCCTCGATCCTGTCGCTGCTGGCCTCGGGCTATTCACCGATCTACCCCTGCCACATTCCGCCGGCCCAGATGCGCCTCAAGCCGATCGGTACCGGTCCGTTCAAGTTCCATTCGTTCAAGGAGTTCGAACGCATCAAGCTGGTGCGCAATCCCGATTACTGGAAGCCCGGACGGCCCTACCTCGACGGTATCGAGTACACCATCGTCACCAGTCCCACGACGGCACTCCTGAGCTTCAGCGCCGGCCGCTTCGACATGACATTCCCCTGGGAAGTGACAGTTCCGCAGCTCAAGGAGACACAACGGCCCAAATCCAAGACGGTGTGCGAGACCTCGGCGATGAACAACAACACCAACCTGCTGGTGAATCACCGCGCCGCGCCCTTCGACAATCCCGACATTCGCCGGGCTCTGGCGCTGGCGCTCGACCGCCGGGCCTTCGTCGCCGCCCTTGGTGTGGGCGCAGGCGAGATCGGCGGCCACCTCCAGCCACCGCCTGATGGCTTGTGGGGCCTACCATCCGACATGCTGGCCGCCGTTCCGGGCTTCGGTCCCGATGTCAAGCAGAACCGCGAGGAGGCCCGCGCCCTGATGGCCAAGGCTGGCTACAGCCGGGACCACCAGTTGCGCCTCAAGATCTCGACGCGCAGCGTCGCGCTCTACAACAACCCGGCGCAGCTTCTGATCGATCAACTCAAGGAAATCAACATCGCGGCCACGCTCGATGTCGTCGAGACCTCGCACTGGTTCACCCGGCTCGACCGCATGGATTATTCCATTGCCCTCAACACCACGGGCAATGGCGTCGACGATCCCGACCAGTCCTTCTACGAGAATTTCTCCTGCCGCTCGGAGCGCAACTACAACGGCTACTGCAATCCGGAGATCGAGCGGCTGTTCGACATCCAGTCAGGCGAACTCGATGCCGAGAAGCGCCGCCAACTCGTCTGGGAGATCGACGCCAAGCTTCTGGCCGACGGCGCGCGGCCGCCCATCATGTGGAACCGCGCGGCCACCTGCTGGCAGCCCTACGTCAAAGGCTTCGTCGCCCATGTCAACAGCATGTACAACGGCTTCCGCCTCGAAGACGTCTGGCTCGACCGGCCCTAGGGACCCCGCCGGCGCAGCTTCTGGACGGTCTCGTCGAGCGTCGAGAGGAAGCGCGAGCGGTCGCGCGGGCTCATCGGTTTGGGGCCGCCTGTCGCCTCGCCCATGGCCCGCAGGTTCGACATCAACTCGCGGCTGGCCATTGCCATGCCGATCGAGGAGGTGGTGAAGGCCACCCCGGTCGAGCCGATCGCCGCCGCGCCCCTCTTCAGGCTGCGGTCGGCGAGCGGAATGTCGGCAGTAACCACGATGTCACCCGGCCCTGCACGTTCGGCGATCCAGTCGTCGGCGGCGTCGAAGCCGTCGCTCACGACCACGCGCTCGATGCGCGGATCGCGCGGTACGTTGATGTAGGCGTTGCTGACGATGAAGACCTTGAGCCCGTAGCGCTCGGCGACGCGATAGATTTCCACCTTCACCGGGCAGGCATCGGCATCGACATAGATCGCGGTCACGCCCTCGGTCCTGCGGGGCCGCGCCGCACCGGCACCGCCGAGGGCCTCATTCGAGCACCGCTACCTTCTTGCGTTCGATCAGCTTGAAGTCGATGGCCGCACCCAGCCCCGGACCGTTGGGCACATGCACCATGCCGTCGCGTCCGACGGCGATATCCTGCTCGAGACCGTATTTCTGCGCCGCGTCCGGCAGCAGCACCTCGAAGAACGACGTGTTCCTGATCGAGGCGATGACATGGAGGTTGGCGATGTTGTTCAGGGAATTGCCGCCGTGGTGGACCTCGTAGCTCATGCGGAAGGCCTCGGCGAGATGCGCGGTCTTCACCAGGGTCGTGATGCCGCCTTTCACGGCCACGTCGCCGCGCAGAAAATCGGTTGCCTGCAGCATGATCCAGGGCTGGTAGGAATCGAGGCCGGTGATGGGATATTCGGTGGCGAGGATCGGGATCGAAAGCTGCTGCTTCAGCTTCACGTAGTTGTAGATGTCCTGGTCGGCGAGCGGATCCTCGTACCAGTGAAAATCCATCTCCTCGACCGCGCGGCCGACACGGACCGCTGCCGGATAGTCGTAGCTCCAGGTCGAGTCGAGCATGATCGTGTAGTCGCCGACCGCCCGGCGCACGGCTTCGCAGACCTTGATGTCTTCCTTCCATTGCGTCGGCGGATGGATCTTGTAGGCCGCCCAGCCGTATTCCTTGAATGCCAGTGCCTCCTCGGCATAGGCCTGCGGCGAGGACAGCACCGCCGAACTGGCATAGGCGGGAACGGATTCGCGATAGGTTCCCAGCAGACGATGGATCGGCTGGCCCATCGACTTGCCCAAGAGATCCCACAGGGCGACGTCGACGGCGCCGATGGCGCGCACGCCGCACGACCGCTGCTTCTTCCACAGATCCTGGACAACGGCCTCGCGATGCAGCGGATTGCGGCCCATCAGCATCGGCTTCAGGTGGGTGATGAGCCCCTGCCCGTCCGTCGCCGCCGAATTGGAGGCGGAGCCCAGGAAGGCGTGCCCCTCTAGGCCCTCGTCCGTTATGATCCGCAGCAGACCGAGCGCGCTGGAGCCCGAGAAGCGGCTGTGTGCCCCGTAGGTGGTCGGCGGAATGTCGTCCCAGGCAAAAAGCGTAAGCGTGACGTCGGTGATTTTCATGGCGTTGTCTCCCAAACCCGTCGCTCGGAGCCGTAGGGATCGTTCTCGATCCGGCATGTCGTGTCGAAGATCATCGTCGCGCGATCGGCCATCGAATAGACCGGCCAAGCCGGCAAATCGCCATGGCCCGGCGTGCCGCTGCGGGCGAAGGCGAACCAGGCGCGGCTCATCGTCCGGGCCAATGCCAACCGTCCCGGATCGTCACCGGTAAGGGCTGCCGTCGTGGTGTTGTCGAACACGAAGGGAATCTCCAGCGTGTGGCAGGACCGCAGCCGGCCGCCCAGCACCGGCGTTTCCCAGGCGAAGAGATAGACGAATACCGGCGCCCCCTTCTGGGCGAGCTTGCGTTCGGCGATCTGCAGCGACATCGCGCGGACTCCGGCGTCGGACAGGATGGCGATGGCGACCTGATCGGCGGGCATCGCCGGCTGTGCCCGCCGGTAGGCGGCAACCACTTCGGCGGCGCGGGCGCCCAGCTGGGGTTTCAGGGCCTCGGGCAGATTCTCGAAGCTGGCGCCGGTCACCCACGGCAGATGGCCGCTGAACAGCGTGTGCTCATCCTTGTTGGTGCCGATCATCAGCGGCACGTCGGCCGAAACCGCGGGCGCGCCGGGCGCGAACGGCCCGCCGGGAAAGACCTTGCCGTCGATCACCGGGTTGAAGCCCATGCGCCGTCGCTCGGCGAAGGGCGCGCGGCTGGCGTTGGCCTGCACGGCACCCTGCGCTTCGAGCAGGCGCGCGGCCGGGATCTGCCGCAGCTCGCCCGCCCGGGCGGCGTCGAGGCCGAGCTGCTCCAGCACCTGGCGCGCCGTGCTGGTACCGTCGTCACGGTTGGCCATCTGCACCGCCGGCCCGCTCTGGATGATGGCCTTGTGAAACAGGCCCTTGGCGCAGGGCAGCGCCATCAGGACGCTCACCTTGGCGCCGCCGCCCGACTCGCCGAAGATCGTGACGTTGCCGGGATCGCCGCCGAAGGCCGCGATGTTGTCGCGCACCCATTCGAGGGCGGCGACGATGTCCATCATGCCGGCGGTGCCGGCGCCGGCGAAATCATCGGCGATGTCCTCGAGATGGAGATAGCCCAGCACGCCGAGGCGGTGATTGAACGACACGACCACGACATCGTCGGCGCGGCACAGGTTGGCGCCGTCGGACCACGGCGAAGACCCCGAGCCGGTGATGAAGGCGCCGCCATGGCACCAGAACAGCACCGGACGCTTCGAACCCGACAGGCCGGACGACCAGACGTTGAGATAGAGGCAATCCTCGTCGCGCTTCTGGACGCCGCCGAGCGTGAATATCTTCAGCAGGTCGGGCGGCAGGCCGAAGACATTGTCGCCCTGCACCGCCATGTTGCCGTAGGCCACGGCGTCGCGCACGCCGGACCACGGCTGCACCTTCTGCGGCGGCCGGAAGCGCTGCTTGCCGAGCGGCGGGGCGGCGTAGGGAATGCCCTTGAACAGGTTGACGCCACGGTCGGTCTCGCCGCGCACGCGGCCAGCCGTGGTCTCGACGACGATATCGGCTGTCATACTCATTTGTCTCCCGTTCGCTTCAGTATAAGCTGGGGCAATGAACGACAAAGCAAAAGCCGAACTTGCGCCGACCGGCGTTCTGCGTGCCGGCATCAACCTGTCCAATTTCCTGCTGGTCACCGGCCGCAGCGCGACCGGCGATCCCGAGGGCGTGGCACCCGACATGGCCCGCGCGATCGCGGCCGAACTCGGCGTGCCGGTCAAGTACGTGCCGTTCAAGACGCCGGGCGAACTGGGCGACCAGGCGGGCAAGAACATCTGGGACATCGGCCTGATCGGCGCCGAGCCGCAGCGCGCCGAGAAGATCGCCTTCTCCGCCGCCTATGTCGAGATCGAGGCGACCTACATGGTGCCCGAGGGTTCGGCGATCAAATCGATTGCCGAGGTCGATCGCAAGGGCGTGCGCATCGCCGTCTCGGCACGCAGCGCCTACGACCTCTGGCTGGTGAACAACATCAAGCATGCCACCCTGGTGCAGGTGAGCGGGCTCGACGCCGCCTACGACAAGTTCATGTCCGACAAGCTCGAAGTGCTGGCCGGCCTCCGCCCCGGACTTCTGAAGGACGTCGCCAAGGCCCCCGGCCTCAAAATCCTCGACGGCAAGTTCACCGCGGTGCAACAGGCGGTGGGCACGGCCAAGGCCAACCTCGCGGGCGCCGCCTTCCTTGCCGGCTTCGTCGAGACCGCCAAGAAGTCGGGCCTGGTCGCCGAACTGATCGAGCGTCACAAGGTCAGGGGCCTGTCGGTCGCGCCAGCCGCCTGAACCGTCGCTAGCGCCCGGCGTCCATGTCGGCGAGCTTGGCGACGCGACGGCGGAACTCCTCGGCGGTCGAGAAGGTCGCCGCGAGATAGGCGGCTACCAGATCCCTGGCGAGCCACGGCCCGACGATCTGGGCGCCGATGCACATCACATTGACGTCGTCGTGCTCGACACACTGATGCGCCGAATGCACGTCGTGGCAGACGGCGGCGCGGATGCCCTTCATCTTGTTGGCGCCGATCGCCGCGCCGACCCCGGTGCCGCACACCATCAGGCCGCGCGCAGCACGGCCCGCCGTGATGGCGGCCGCAACCTTGCGCGCGATATCGGGAAAATCGACCGGCGCCGGATCGAACGAACCCACGTCCTCGATCTCGTGGCCGAGCCCGCGCACGAAGCCGAGCAGTTCGGCCTTCATCGCAAAGCCGGCATGGTCCGAGCCGACGACGAGCTTCACCGCAGCTTGCCGATCGTCACGCAGTCCGGATCGATCGCCGTCTTGGCGATCTCGACGAAGCGCTCCAGCGGGCAGGCGTTGTTGGTTTCCTGGCCGCTGCAGGCCGCCAGCGGGACCGCCACCATGTCGGGCAGATGGTCCAGATCGAGCCGCGTCGCCTGGCGCATCTGCTCCGACGTCTGGGCGTAGTAGGCCAGCCGCACGTAACGCTGTCCGGTGCGGACTTCCTTCAACAACTCGAAGGCCAGCGCGCTGCCGGGCGGTGCAGTGTTTTCCTGGAAGCCCGTAAGCTTCCAGCCGAGATTGAGCAGACCCGCGACATTGAGGATGTTGGTATCGTGGCCGATCAGCATGCCGAAACGCACCGGCTGGGCGATGTCGGGCGCGCCGGGGAAGTCGTGGCCGTCCTGCAGCGCGGCCACGATCTGGGCCAGCATGTTCGATCCCTTCTGCCGGGCGATCTGCCGCGTCTTCTCCATCAGGTCGCCATACAGCCGATGAACTTTCATCACGTCGAGGATCGCCGCGTTGTCTGCGAGGCGTCCCCACGCGACCTGGTCGGCGGGCAAACCCTCGGCGCTCTCGGTCAGGAAGAGTTCTGCCGCCATCGAACCGATGGCGATCGGCCCCTTCATCATCACGCCACCGCGCGGATCGGGCACGATGGCGGGCGCCTCGACGGCGAGACCGCAAGCCTTGCCGCCGGGCGACGCGCCGGGCGGGCAGAGTGTTGCCTGCAGTTTCGAAAGCTGCGGCGCATACTCGCGCAGCACCGAACTGAAGTCGCCGCCGATCCGCGCCAGGATCGCGTCCCGGTTGGCCGCCGCATCCATCGGACAGGCAGCCGACGGCGCGGGATGGAACAGCGGATCCGGCTTCGAGAGGTCGGTCTGGTGCTTGAGGATCGGGTTGATGCAGCGCAGGTAGGGGCCGCCCTGCGTCGACAGCGCCGCATACTCGGTGCGCTTGTCGAGGTCGACCCATATGACGACGATGCCCGGGGCGGGACAGTCGTCGGCCTGGATCAGGCCGCGGCCGCCATAGGTCAGCCGATAGAACTGGCCCATCTGGCGGCCGAGCTCGATACCACGCGGCGTCACGTCACCGGGCGCCACCGGCCAGGCGGGCCACGGCGAGGCCGCGAACCTGGCGAGTTCCTCGGGCGACTGGTCCGGCGCCCGCACATCGTGACGGGCGAGCAGAATGACCCGCTCCATCTGCCAGCCCGGCGGGATCGGCGGGACCTGGGCCACTGCCGGCGCCGCCGCACCCAGCGCGGCAACGAGAAAAATCGATAACCAACGAAGTTTCATTTTGATGTTCCAGGACAATTCGACGGCGATCCTACGCCATGGGCGGTGAGCGCGATAGCTTTCGGGCGTCGTGCGATTCGGCGGCCCACCTGGCAACAGCGGGATTCCCCACCATAACCCGCGGGAATGATATTCCGGGGCGAATGAATTGTCTGGTCGCGGATCCGCGCTGCATATTTCCCGCAATCAGGAAGGGGATCGTCACTTGTCCGCACAGGATTTCGCCGGCCGGCCCGTCGCCGCTATCGTGGAGGCCTTCACCACCGGCCGTGTCGCCGCGCGCGACATCGTCGAAGGTCTGCTGGCGCGCTGCGCCAGGGCCGAGCCCTACAATCCCATCGCCACGCTCGATGCCGACGGTGCCCGCGCCGCCGCCGATGCGCTCGATGGCCGCCGCAAGCGCGGCGACGGCTTCGGGACACTGGCCGCCGTGCCGGTCTCGGCCAAGGACCTGATCCTGACCCGCGGCCTGCGCACCGCCTTCGCGTCGCTGACGATGAAGGACAATGTGCCTACGGTCGATGCCGATGCCATCGCCCAGTGGCGGGCGGCCGACGCCGTGCTGTTCGCCAAGACGACGACGCCGGAGTTCGGCCACAAGGTCCTGACCGACAGCCGCCTGCACGGCATCACGCGCAATCCGTGGAATCGCGAGCACAGCAGCGGCGGCTCGAGCGGCGGTGCGGCAGTGTCGATCGCGCTCGGCCTCGGGCCGATCGCCATGACCACCGACGGTGCCGGGTCGGGTCGCATTCCGGCCGCCTGCTGCGGCGTCTATGGGCTGAAGGCCACGCTCGGCCGCGTGCCCCACGAGGCGGCGCCCGACCAGTTCGGCCAGCTCACCTACCTCGGCGTCATGGCGCGCCATCCCGCCGATCTCGGTGCCGGCCTCGCCGCCATGTCGCGCGGCCATCGCGACGACCCGTGGACCGCCGCGATCGGCCGCACGCCGTTTCCCTGGCCGCCGGCCGCCGGCGCGGATCCCATCGCCGGCAGGCGCATCACCGTCATCCGCCGCATGACCGGCGGCTATCTCGATCCCGATACCGAAGCGCGGCTCGACGCCGCCATCGCCTTCCTCGACAAGAAGGGCGCGCGCATCCGCGAGATCGACGGCCGCGAGATCGACTGGAAACTCGATGTCGCCCGCCTGATCCTGCGCGCCAACCAGGTCGAGCGCTTTGGCGAGTTGTTGAAGACGCGCCGCGGCGATCTCGACCCGTCGTTCGCCAAGACGCTCGAAGAAGGCCAGGCGATCGATATCGCGACCCTGCGCAAGGCCCTGGCAGACCGCACGCTGGCCTACCGCTCGGTGCAGAAGCTGTTCGCCGAGTGCGACCTGTTGCTGACGCCGACCGTCGCCACGCCGGCGCCGCCCGCCACCCAGGACCAGTTCGCGCCGCTGATGGTCGACGCCAGGCCGATCGGCGATCTGCGCTCGGCCTGGTACGCCTACGCCATTCCCTTCAACATGACCGGCCATCCGGCGATCAGCATTCCGTGGGGCCGCTCGAAGGCCGGCCTGCCGATCGGCATTCATTTCGTGGCGCCATGGTTCGCCGAAGCCCACCTGATCCAGCTCGCCGCGGCGTGCGACGCCGAGAGCGGTGCCTCGGGCGAGTTTCCGCCCGGCTTCGCGCCCGACGCCTGAACCGCTCAGGCCCAGCCCTTGGTGCGAAGATGAAGCTTCACCGCGTCGAGGAAGGCACCGGCCAGCCGCGACGGCTCGCGGTGGCGCGGCCGCATGGCACGGAACAGATATCGGATGCGCGGTTCGAACGGCACGATGGCAACGCCGTCGCGCAGGTAGTCGCGCGCCGTGAACGGCTCGACGATCGACACACCGAGTCCGCGCGCCACCAGGGCGCAGGCCTCGGCCGAGGAGTAGACGTCGATCTCCATCCGGCGTTCGATGCGCTCCTGCTCGAAGGCGGCATCGATCAGGTGGCGCATGCGGCCGTCGAGCGGGAACGACACGAAGCGCTCGCCGCGCAGGTCGCCCGGCCGGATCAGCTTGCGCCGCGCCAGCCGGTGCTCGCGCGGCACCACGCAGACCGCGAAGGTGCGGCTCAGCTCCTCGGCGATCATCGCGGGATGCTCGAACGGCATCATCGAGAAGCCGAGATCGATCTGCTGGTCGATCATCTTCTGGTTGACGTAGGTCGAGCTGCGCACATGGAAGGCGATGTGGGCCTTGGCGTGATGCCTGAGAAACCCCGCCATCACGTCAGGCAACACGGCGCGGCCCAGCGCCGGCGTCGAATAGATCTGGAGGTCGCCGACCAGCCGCTCGCGGATGTCGCGCGCCACCTGGGTGATCTGGTCGAGGCTGTGATAGAGCCGCGTCACCTCGGCCGCCAGCAGCCGCGCCTCGCTGGTTGGCGCCAGCCGCCGCTTGATCCGGGTGAACAGCGGATAGCCGATCTCGAACTCGAGGCCGGCCAGGATCTTGCTCACCGCCGGCTGCGACACGCCCAGCCGCTCGGCCGCCGCCGTCACCGTGCCGCGTTCCATGATGGCGCGAAAGGCTTCGAGCTGGCGCGACGTGATCATCATAACCTCGGGGAATTGTCGTTCGTCGACCATGGCGTCCGATGCCCGTTCCAGCAAGTCCGGAGGCCGTCATGACCGCATCGATCCTGGACAGCAGTTTCAAGGAAGAGCCCTACTGGTGGGAGGCCTTCCGGCCCCAGGCGATCGAGGCGCCGTCGCTGCCCGGCCGGACCGACGTGGTCGTCGTCGGCGGCGGCTACGCCGGCCTCGCCACCGCACGGGCGCTGGCCGACGGCGGCGTGAAAAGCGTGGTGCTGGAGGCCGAGGAATTCGGTTCGGGCGCCAGCACGCGCAGCGGCGGCGGGATCAGCGCCGGCCTCAGCATCGGCAAGAGCTTTGCCGGCAAGAGCCTCGACTATGCACCCGAGCTGGTGCGCGACGTCGTCGGCTGGGCGGTCGAGGCCTACCGCGGGCTGTTCGATCTCGTCGAGAAGGAGAACATCGACTGCCATCTCGAGCAGCACGGCCGCTTCCTCGGCGCCTGCGCGGTCTCGCACTATGACGGGCTGCGCGCGCGTTTCGACAAGCTGCGCGCCGGCGGCGCCACCGACTGCTACCTGGTCAGCCGGGAAGAACAGCGCCAGGAGATCGGCAGCGATTTCTATCACGGCGGCATGGTGCTGGAGACCGCAGGCAAGCTGCATCCTGCGCTGTTCTACGGTGGCCTGCTGGCAGCGGCGCGCCGGCGCAATTCGATCACCCTGGCCGGCCACTGCCGCGCCACCGGGCTGGCGCGCAGCGGCGACGGCTGGCGGGTCACCACGGGCGCGGGCGACATCGAGGCCCGCCATGTCGTGATCGCCACCAACGGCTACACCTCGGGCCTGACGCCGCAATTGCAGCGCCGCCTGGTGCCGATCGCCAGCCACATCATCGCGACCGAGGAACTGCCCGCCGACCTTGTCCAAAAACTCTGTCCCAAGGGCCGCACCTTCTCCGAGACGCGCCGCGTGCTGCACTATTATCGCATCTCGCCCGACGGCCGGCGCGTGATCTTCGGCGGCCGTGCCCGCTTCACCGAAATCCCCGGCGAACTGCGCGCGCGCCTGCTGCACCGGGCGATGGTCGAACGCTTTCCCGAACTCGCGGACACCAAGGTCACGCACACCTGGCAGGGCAACGTCGCCTTCACCTACGATGCGCTGCCCCACGCCGGCGAGATCGACGGGCTGCACTTCATCCTGGGCTGCAACGGCTCGGGCGTGTCGATGATGCCCTTCCTGGGCGACGCCATGGGCAAGTCGATCGCCGGCAAGCTGCACGGCCGGATGCCGTTCGCCGATACCGCCCTGCCGGCGATCCCGCTCTACTCCGGCAATCCCTGGTTCCTGCCGGCGATCGGCGGCGCCTTCCGCGCGCTGGATTACATCGACGAAAAGATCCGCTGAGCGCGGCAAGCCATGTCGTTTCTTCAGCCCAGTAGAATTTTGTCACCCGCCGCCACTTGAACGCGCGCACACCATGGTTGCACTTTCCTCTCCCTTGCGTCTTTTGTTTGTAGATCACGCGAGAGGAAACATTTAGTGTCCGTGCAACTACTAGCGGGATAGAGCCGGTACAGGCTCGTCCTGAAGGGCCAGAGATGGCCGGTTGCTTTGGGGGGATTGAAATTGAAAGCGGAAGTCACACAGCGCACTGCCGTGCGCGCGAAGATGCTTGTTCGCGGCCTGTCGCGTTCCTTGCGCAACTCACTGGCCGTCATCGTCTGCGCGTCACAAGTCGTCGGCTGTGCTTCCAGCCCCGAATCGGTCGACGCACGTTATGTAAGTCCGAACGCGTATCAGAACTGGAGCTGCGGACAGCTCGTCGATGAAAGAATGCGCCTTACGAAGGAAGTAGAGCGAATTTCGGGCCTGCAACGCCAAAATGCCAATGCCGATGCAGCGATGATGACGGTCGGTGTGATCGTCTTCTGGCCGGTGCTGATTGGGCTGGCGGCAACGAAGGATCGAAAGGACGAACTCGGCCGCCTCAAAGGCGAATACGATGCCGTCGACCTGTCGACGCGGACAAGGCAGTGCACCATGCCCGCACCCGGTGCCCCGAGCGTCCCCGCGGTTCCCACCCCCGAATCGGCTGCGATGATTGCGGACGCCGCGGGAGTGTATAAAGGCAAAGGCACGACGGATTCCTGGTGCGTGGCCCCGACGATGACTGTCACCCTGAAAGGCGACATCGCCGAAGGGCAGCTCTCAGAGCTTTCCAGCGGTGCGACGACCAGCACCATTTCCGGGACCATCGACAATTCGGGCGTCGTCACCCTCGAATTCAAGGGAACCAACGCCAACTACTTCAGCGGAAGGGTCGACGGCGCGCTTAAGGGCAATCTCCTGAGCTTGCAATTTCGCTCGAAGACGGCCACCGCGTGCAATTACGCCTTCGACTTGCAGAAGGGATGACGGCGCGCACCTCATGCCCCCGCCTCAAGCGGGCTCAGGTTGGTGGCGCCAGCGCAAGTTTGTAGACACGCGCCGCGGTGCCGCTGAACAGCGCCGTCTTCTCGGCCGCCGAGCAATCCGTCGCCAGGCGCTTAAAAGCGTTCCACAGCACGGCGTAGCTGCACATGCCCTTGTCGACCGGGAAGTTGCTCTCGAACATCGCCCGGTCCGGCCCGAAGGCCTCGATCGAGGTTTCGATATAGGGCTTCCACGCCGCCGCCAGCTCGGCCGAGGTCGGCGGCTTCGGCCGTTCGGGAAAGTCGAAGCCGCCCAGATGCATGCCGAGACCGCCCAGCTTCACCGTGACGTTGGGACAGCGCGCCAGCTCGAACAGTTTCGGCTTCCACTCGGCGAAGCCATCGGCGCGACGGCCGGCGTAGGGACCGATGCCGATCGGGCCGCCGACATGGTCGAGCACGATGCCGGTCGCGGGAAAGGCGCGCGCCAGGTCGATCAGGTCGTCGAGCTGGGTGTGCAGCAGCCAGGCATCGAAACTGAGGCCCAGTTCGCCCAGAGCGGCGAAGCCGCGGCGGAACTGGGCGTCGCGCAGCAGCCCTTCCGGCGGCGCAGCCGTGCTGGCGCGCAGCCCGCTCGAATGCCACGGCGCCACGTTGCGGATGCCCTTGAAGCGGCCGCCGGCCAGCGCGACGTGCGCCTCGAGGGCGGCCTTGGCGCGGTCGCCGAACCGCAGATCGACGTTGCCGACGATGCCGAGACAGGCGCGCGTCCTGCCGTAGCCGCCGCTCGCACTCACGGCGGCGATGCCGTTCACGAACCCGGTCTCGCCCAGCGAGCGCCGGGTTTCGTCGCCGTCGGCGCGATACATCGCCCGGCATTCGACGAACACCGTGGCCACGATGTTGTGGCCGCTGCCGGTGTCGGCCAGCAGATCGGGCAGCAGATAGCTGTTGCCGGGCCGGTCCCAGAGATGGTGGTGCGGGTCGACGATCGGCAGATCGGGTTCGAGCGCCGCCTCGTGATGTTGGCCCAGCCAGTCCGGCCGGACCGCGAGAAAGCCTGTAGCGATCGCTTGCGCCGCCATTCGTCACTCCCCCAAAAGCTCGCTCTTCACCCCAGCGTCGGCGTGCCCGCGCGGTGCGGTTTCAGCACGGCATAGAGCGCGGCGTGATGCGGCGTCGGCACGCCCAGCCGGCGGCCTTCGCGCACCAGATAACCCGACAGGCCGTCGACCTCCATCGGACCGCCCTTGGCGATGTCGTGATACATTGAGGCATACATGCCGGCCGGAAAGCCCTTCAGGCGCGCCACGCTGACAGGCTCGATGTCGGCCGGCACGGCGACGCCGGCGGCGCGAGCGACGGCGGTCGCCTCGGCAATCAGCGCGGCCGCGACCTCGACCACATCGGGATCGCTGTAGAGCGGCCCGGCCGGCAGCCGCGACGCCGACGTAAGGGCTGCGTTGGTGACCAGGCCGATGAACTTGCTCCACAGCGCGCCGCGCACGTCGCCGGGCATCTCGGCGCCGAAGCCGGCGCGGCGGCAACGTTCGACAAAGTCTGTCGCGCGAGCGTGGGCGCCTCCATCGTCCGCGGGCGCGCCGAACACGATCGACGACATCTCACCGACGTAGCGCACGTGCCCGGGGCCGGCGATCACCGCCGAGACATAGGCGCAGCCGGGCAGCACCGTGACGCCCGGCAGGGCGCGCGCGATCGTGTCCGGCCCGTCGATGCCGTTCAGCAGCGACACCGCCAACGTCTGCGGGCCGAACAGCGGCGCTGCCGCGCGGGCCGCCGCCTCGGCCTGGAAGAGCTTTACCGCAAAGACCACGACATCGGCGGTGCCCAGCGTCGCCGCGTCGTCGCTGGCGTCGATGCGCACGGTGTCGTCGCCGCGCGGCCCCTCGATCCGCAGCCCGTCCTTGCGGATGGCGGCGAGATGGGCGCCGCGGGCCAGCGCCGCGACATCCTCGCCTGCCTTGGCCAGCAGCCCGCCGAAATAGCCGCCGACGCCGCCCGGCGCCACGATCGCAATACGCATGATGTCTGCTCCAACCCGCCGTCGGTGAATTTCCGGCGGCACACCATCATGGGCAAATGCCCAAGTCCACGGCCGTCTGCCGACGCCGCAAGCCGCCCTGTTGCCCCGCCCATCGCCGGCGTAGGATCGCCGGACCGATGCACCTGCACCCCGCCACGCTCGACACCGTCAGCATTTTCGCGACCCTGGTCGCCGCTTTCGTGTCGTTGCTCGCCTGGTATCGCCACCGCGACAACGGTGCGCTGCCGAGTTGGGCGGCCGCCCTGGTGCTGGGCAGCGCCGGCACGCTGCTGTTCAGCCTGCGCGGCCCGGGGACGTCAGCCGTCCTCTTCGTGGCCGCCGACAGCCTGTGCGTCGCCAGCTTCGCCACCATGTGGGTGAGCATGCGGCGCTTCAATTCCGAGGGGGTCTCCGCGCTGCGCATGGCGACCATCGTTGCCGCGATCACCGCGGCCTTCGCCCTCGCCGTCACCTTCAGCTGGCAGATGGGCGCTGCGCTGCGTGCGCAATCGCTGGTGTTTTCGCTGTTCGTCGGCGCCCTGGCGCTGGCTACCGCCATGGAGACTCGGCGCGGCGGCCGCCACGACGGGCTGCAGAGCCGCTACATCGCCGCCGTGGCCCTGACCGGCATCGCCGTGGCGCGGCTGGTCCGGGTGGGCATGCTCGGGCTGGATTGGTGGGACATCGTCGAACCGCAGACCGCCGACATCGCCTGGCACTACGGCATCTACTTCAGCACCGTGTGCGTGCTGGTGGTCACCTTCGGCCTGGTGCTGATGGCCAACGAACGGGCCGAACATCAGCTCGCCCGGCAGATCGACGCCCGGCACGGCTAGCCTGGAAGCTGCAGGAGAAACCCATGACAACCACCGCCAAATCCCCCGCCAAGAATTCTGCCCGGCACTCCCCCAAGGCCCCGGCCGGCAGTCGTGCCCGCAAGAGCGCCCGCCAGGCCATCGTCACCGCGGTGACCGGCCCGGTTGCCTTCATGCATCCCGACGATGTCGGCCGCCTCGTCGTGCCGGCTTCGCGGCGCAAGGGAACCAAGGTGCAGCCCAACTATTCGGTCATGGAAGACGGCGTCGACACCGTGAAGGTGCTGATGGCCACCGACACGCTGATCGCCTTCGAGGCGTTCCGGCCCAAGGGCGCGGTCGACACCGCCCACCAGCACCCCGACCACCATTCGATGGTCTACCAGAAGCGGGGCCGCACCCGGATGCGGATCGGCGACGAGACGTTCGTCATCAAGGCGGGAGATTCCTATTTCCACCCGATGGGCGTGGTCCACCAGCACGAGGCGCTGGAGGATTCGATCCGCATCGAAACCAAGATCTACCCTAGGGGCGGCGCCATAAAGTCGTGGAACCGGCTGGTCGGGGGCTGACACCGGCGGTGCGGCGCCACCCTATTGACTTGTAAATCCTATTCCTATACTCCTATCGATGGATGCGAAAGGAGTTGCCGATGTCTCCCGTCTCGTCGTTCCGACTTGCCGGCGACGCCAAGCGCGTCGCCTTCCTGACCGAGCTTCTGCGCGGCGCCAACGCCAGCCTGGCGGCCGCCCGGGCCAATCTCAACCGCGGCACGGTCTATCGCTGGAAACTCGAGGATCCGGAGTTCGCTGCGGTGTGGGCCGAGATCGCAGCGTCGCGGCCGCGCCGCCGGAACCTGCGCCGCCGCATCCTTGGCCGCCGCGTCCTGGGCCATGTCCTTGGCCGTACCGGGCGGCTTGAAACGAGTCAGTTGGCGACTCCGCCGGCGGCGGCCGGCTTCGCCGGATCGGCAAGCGACTTCAATGACTTGGGCCCTCCCTTCCGGTCCTGGCGATGACGTCGCGAGACTGTCTCCCTGACTCGCCGCGGCATCGCCCCGGTGTTAGGGTCCGCGCCCACTAAACAGGGGAATGCGATGCGGCGGATATGGGCAGGACTCGGCTCGATGTTGATGGCAATCGGGCTGACGGGCGGGCTGGCGGGCGGACTAGTCTTCGGGCTGGTTCCCGGGTCGACGGCCGGCGCCTGGGCACAGAACGGGCTGCAGCGCTTCGAGAAGGAACTGAAGCCGCAATTCGAGTTCAAGAGCTTCACTTACAAGAACCCCGCCCCGCTCGGCACCTCGGGCTTCGTGCTGAACGACGTGGTGGCGGTGGTGCCGGCCAACGCCGCGACCGGCGACAAGGAAAGCACGGTCAGGATCGACAAGGTGACGGTCGAGGCGTTCGATTTCGACCGCATGAAGGCCGACGCTAAGGACGACGAGGCGCCGCGCTTCGCCAAGCTGAAGCTCGAGGGCATGACCGGCGACGACGAGATGTTCACCATGCTGACGCCGTTCGGCGTGCCCAAGGTGCCGTTCGACATCACGCTCGACTACACGATCGACGAGAAGGCCAAGGTGCTGACGGTCAAGACCTTGGAAATCGGCCTGCGCGGGCAGGCGAAGCTTTCGCTCTCGCTGGTGATGGACGGCATCAGCGACAAGTCGACCGCCAAGGACGACGGCCGGCTGCGCGTGGCCTCGCTTACCATCGACGACACCGGGCTGACCGCCAAGGTGCTGCCGACCATCGCCAAGGAGGAAGGCGTCAAGCCCGACGATTTCGTCAACACCGCGCTGATGACCCTGGCCGGCTTCGCCGCCCTCCAGGGGCCGGCGACCGACAAGCAACTCGACGCCGTGGCCTCCTTCGTCACCGACTGGAAGGCACCCAAGGGACCGCTGGTGCTGGGGCTGAAGCCCGCCAAGACGGCGGGGATCGACGACCTCGCCAAGATCATGGTGCCCAACGCCCTGGTCGACCTGTTCGGCTTCACCGCGACCTACGCCGCGACCAAGGTCGGCGCGGCCAAGGCGGGGGCGGCCAAGAAGTAGCCGGCTCCGGGCGGCGCCTTGCCGTGACAGGGCGCCGCCGCCACACTGACGCCTGATCGTTTCCGGGGGAACCATGCGATGAACTTCGACGCAATCGCTGCAACATGGGCGCCACGGCTGCTCAGTGTGCTGCGCATCATGGCGGGCCTGCTGTTCCTGCAGCACGGCACCGCCAAGCACCTGAAGTTTCCGTCGGTGCCGATGTTCTCCAAGCTCGAGCCGGTGTCGCTGCTGGGCGCCGCCGGGGTGATCGAGATCGTGGGCGGCGTGCTGCTGATCCTCGGCCTGTTCACGCGCACGACGGCGTTCGTGCTGTCGGGCCTGATGGCCGTCGCCTACTTCCTCGCCCACGCGCCGCGCGGCTTCTTTCCGATCCTCAATGCCGGCGAATTGGCGGCGCTCTATTGCTTCGTCTTCCTCTATATCGCCGCCGCCGGACCCGGCCCGTGGAGCTACGACGCGATGCGCAAGAGGTAGTGGCAATGGCACTGAAACGTCTGGCCCTCGAGATCGGCATGGGCACCGACATCCGCGGCGGCGACTACACCAAGGCCGCGGTACGCGCCTTGAAGGACGCGCTGTGGCACAACTCGCTGACCGTCGCCACGGCGCTCGGCAAGTCGAGCGACGACATGCGGGTGGAAGTGCTGATCGGCGTGCCGCGGCCGGCCGAGGTCGACAAGGCCCAGGTGCTGGCGGTGCTGCCGCACGGCACCGGCACGGTGAGCGTGGTCGAGGGCGGGCTGGAAATCGCCAACGAAGCCGGCACGGACAAGACGGTGATCGCCCAGGCGGCCGCCATCGTCCGGCTCGATATTTGAGCGGAGCACACAGCATGACCGCCAGACGCGTCATCCTCGAACTCGGTACCGGCAACGACCTGCACGGCGGCGACTACACCAAGGCCGCCCTCCGCGCGGTCCAGGACGCCCTGCACCACAGCTCGCTCGCCATGATCCGCACGCTCGGGGTCAACTCCAAGACCGGCATGTTCGTCGATGTCACCATCGGCGTGCAGCAACCCGACAAGGTCGACCTCGAAAAGGTCAAGGCCTCGCTGCCGCACGGCATCGTCACGGTGACGGCGGTCAAGGGCGGACTCGACGTGCCCGACCAGGAAGGCAACGACGTCGCGGTGATCGCCAGCGCCGCCGTCGCGGTGCGGCTGGACCTGCCCTAAGCCTGCCGCCAGCGGCCGCGATCACGCAGCGGTCGCGCGCCTTCACATACGAGTGAAGCAACGGCTCGTGACGTGCGCGCGAGCGCTCGCCCGGGCCACTGTAAAGCCGTCACTTTCGCAAGCCCCGTCCATCGCAGGCGCTCCCCCTGTCGGCGATGGCCGTGCGCCGCCGGAAGCGGGTCGCTGTCGCGGCCCCTTTCGGCGGCGCCTCAATTCGCGACAAGGAGCGTTGAATGCGGCACTTCGGCAAGACGATCGCTGGCTTCACCGCCTTGAGTATGGCGCTTGCCGCACCGGCGCTGGCACAGGACGCCGCGGCGCGGGACTTCGCTGGCGAGTATGAAATGCAGGGCAAGGGCTTCGGTCCGCGCGATACGGCATACGGTGGAACCTGCTCGATCCGGCACGGAGAGCCGGGCTACCAGGTCTCCTGCTTCAACCGGGACACCCGGCATACCTACACCGGCAAGGGGCTGGCCGCCGGCGACACGCTGTCGATCTTCATCGGCGACCATCTGCGCGGCGATCACAACAGAAGCTTCGTCGGCGAATACCTGGTCGTCTATCGACGTCGCAGCGATGGCGTCCTGAAGGGCACCTGGGTTCACGCCGAGACCGCAGCAGCGGGCAGCGAGACGCTGACGCTGGCGCGTTGATCGCCGTGCGGGCGGTATCAGGGCCGGAGCAGAAACCGCCGGCCCTGGTCGATCGCCGCCGCAGCCATGGCGCGCAGGTCGTCATCGGTGGCGCTGCTGACCGGATGGCCGATGGTGGCGAACGGATGGTCCGGCATGCCGAGCACGCGGCCCATCATCTCGGCGGCACTCACGAACCGGGTGGTCATCACGCTGAAGGCGGGAACGCCGAGGCGTTCGGCTGTCACTGAGTCATGCAGACTGCATGATGAACAGCTTCCTCAATCTCCAATGCCGGAGACGACAGCATCCCAGCTCTTGATCTCGGCCACGATGCCGGCATCGGCCGGCGCACTGTAGTTCGACTTGGTCCGGCTCACGACCTTGGCGACGCCATGCTCCTCGCGCAGCATGCGGTCGAGATGGCGAAAGAACCCCTTGGTTCCCTCCTTGCCGTTGGAAATGAACCCGATGGTCTTGCCTTCGAGCGAGGCGAGCCGCGGTGCCGCCTTGCCGGCGGGCGGCGCCTTCTCGGCGGTCGGATCGAGAACACGGAAGGTCATGGCGGGGTCCTCACTTCTTGGGGGGTTCGCAATCGACACAGGCGCCGACCGCCAGGGTCACGGCACGGCTCTTGTGGCCGAGCCATGGCGGCACGATCGCGCCGAAGCCGCCGGCCGGCCCGCCGGCCGCGATCACCAGAAGCTGGTCGGGCCGCTCCATCGCCGGATAGACGCTGTCGCCGCGGTCGCGCACGACCGCACCCTTGCCGACCTCGGCCCATTCGCGGCGGTGAATGCGCGCCCGCTCGTGGATGAAAGCGGCGATGTCGGTCTTGGTCCATCCCGCGGCCTGCAGATGCTCACGCAACTGCTTGGGAATGATGATGGCGTAGTTGCCGGGATAGATCGAGTAGTGCCGCAGGTTGGCGCGCATCTCGGCGGCGAAAGTCTCGAGAATCTCTTCGGGCCTGGTCGTCCATTCATTCATGATCTGGCGCGGCGCGCCGGCCGCCATCACCGTAACAGCCGATGCCGCCCGCTCGATGCCGCGCTGCTCGTGCAGCGGCAACCAGGCCGAATCCTCCTCATCCTCGGCCAGGCAAAAGCTGAACTTGCCGGGATGGCCCAGCGTCGAGCGGTCGATGACGCCCGGACGTACATCCATGAGATTGATCAGGCAGAGCCGGATCGCACGTCCGATGACGGCCGTGGCGCGGTCGCTGTTGCCCAGCGCATTGAATGTGCCGCTGGCGCCCAGCTCCAGCCGGATCGGACCATTGAGCACCACCAGGACGGCGCAACCGCCGGTGCTGGCCGTGGCACCGTGCATCAGGAACTCGTCCTGCATCATCGCGGTCCAGGCCGTCAGCACGACCGGAAAATGCATCGGCAGGCAACCCGCCATCACGGCATTGATCGCCAGCTTTTCGGCGGTGATCGCCAGCCCGCGCACCGGCTCGATGCCGATCAACTGGTCCGGCGGCATCATCGCCCACTCGAGACAGGCTTCGACGGCCTCGGCCGTCGGCGGCACGATCGGCAGACCATCGGTCCAGCCGCTGCTGTGATACAGCTCCTGAACCGCCGAGATGTCGTTTGCGTCGTAGGTCCTGGATGCCAGTTGCACGATTTCCTCCACGGCCAGAATAGCCGTCTCCGCCACTATGCCAAGATCAACCTGATAGACGAGATTGTTGCACGATCCGCATCAATCCGATCTCGGCCAGTCGCGGCGCAACAACGCCATGAAACCTGACGCGACGGGCGTCGGTTCGCGTTCGCGGAGCGTGATCAGGCCGAGGCGGCGCACCAGCTTCGGCTCGGCCAACGGAATGAAACGCAGTCCGCGGACCAGCGGCCCGCGGGTGGCGCCTCCCGGCACGACCCCGACGCCGACGCCGGCGCCGACCAGGGCCAGAAGAGTGGCGATCTGGTTCACCACCACCCTCTGGCGAAGTTGCAGGCCCGCCGTCACGGCCGCCGCATCGACCGTGCGGCGCGTGCGCGACTCGGTCGGCAGGGCGACGATCGGATGCGCGGCAAGCTCGGCAAGGCTGACGCTGCGCCTGCCGGCAAGCTTGTGGCGGGCCGGCACGACGGCATGGAAGGTCTCGCGGCCCAGGGCGGTTCCGACCGCGAAGTCGGGCAGCTCATCGACATAGCTGATGCCGAAATCGGCGACGCCGCTGCGCACATCGTCGAGGATCGAGGCATACACGCCCTCGCGCACATGGATCTCGACGCCCGGCCGGTCGCCGCGATAGGTGGCGATCATCCGCGGCAACCGGCCGACCGCGACCGACATGACACACGAGATCACCACGAGACCGCGCCGTTCCTGCGCCACTTCACGCACGCTTTGCACCGTGATGCCGAGATCGTTCAGCATGCGCTCGGCAACGGCTGCGAACTCGCGTCCCGCCGCGGTGATCTGGACCCGCCGCGTGCTGCGCTCGAACAGCCGCACGCCGAGCTGTGACTCAAGCCGCTTCAGCATGCGGGTCAGCGCCGGCTGGGAAATCCTGAGGCGCGCCGCGGCGGCGACGAAGCTGCCGTATTCGGCCAGCGCCAGCACCGCCTCGAGCTGGCGGGCGCCGACATCGGGCAGCGCGACGCGGGCCATCAGGCCGCCAGCATGCGCCCGCGGTTGCGCTCGCGCAGGATCGGCATGACCCATTTGCCGAAACGCTCGGCTTCCTCATCATGCAGGTAACCCGACAGGCAGAAGGAATGGCAACCGAGATCGATGAATTTCTGCAGCGTGTCGGCGCACTGCTCGGGATCGCCGACCACAGCGATGCCGGCGCCCGGCCGGACCTGGGTGATGCCGGTCCACAGATGCGGCTCGATGGTCTCGCCGATTGCCGCCAGCTCGCGCACGCGGCGATTGGCTTCCGACGTGGCAAAGCGCTCCTTCACGAAGGCCTTCTGGGCTTCGCTGGCATGGGCCACCAGCCCGTGCGCGAAATCCCAGGCCTCCTTCTCGGTCGGCCGGCACACGACCTGCAGACGCATGCCGAAGCCGATGTCGTTCTCGCGGCCGTGGCGCGCCGCCATCCCCTTGATCTCGGCCATGTTGGCACGAATGCGTTCGTAGGTGTCGCCCCAGAACAAATGCACGTCGGAGTGCTTGGCCGAGATCTCCCAGGCCTGCATGGAGCCGCCACCGAGATAGAAGCGTGGATAGGGCTGCTGCAGCGGATAGGGCCTGATCTGCGCGCCTTTCAGTTGATAGAACTTGCCGTCGAATGTCACCGGGCCCCGGGTGGTCCAC
>ERZ890510.309-NODE-309-length-40576-cov-7.021026_pt1 | contig 40576 bp, 38 predicted proteins | sample MGYA00521265_ERZ890510 | MGnify/ENA primary metagenome ERZ890510 (study PRJEB32303, sample SAMEA104408624) | aquatic metagenome | biome: Brackish water; feature: Chemocline; material: water | place: Baltic Sea | collected 2014-10-26T21:54:00 | depth 110 m ... | reverse complement strand
GGCCTTGTCAAAGGAAGTGGGTTAAACTTTGACGATTAGGGTTAACGGCGCGTTAACGAAAGGTCATGTGGCGGACGTTTTTTTGCGATGAGTGGATCGGCGTGTCCGGCGTAAAAGCTCACGCATTGCTATCCGTTAAAGTTGGCTCTCACATGTGGCCAAGTAACAGCCCTATTGGGCGGCTGCGCGAGCACGCAAACGGTATTCGACCTTCCGGTCCGATGGAATTGGCGAGGGTGCGTTTGTTGGCACTATTCTTAGTAAAAAACAGCCACCAAGCGACGTTCCGTCACTCGTCCAGAAAGCTGCGCAATTTGCGCGACCGGCTGGGGTGCTTGAGTTTACGCAGGGCTTTGGCCTCGATCTGCCGGATACGTTCGCGGGTAACGCTGAATTGCTGGCCGACTTCTTCCAGCGTGTGATCGGTGTTCATTCCGATGCCAAAACGCATCCGCAAAACCCGTTCTTCGCGCGGTGTCAGCGACGCCAGAACCCGAGTGGTGGTGTCCTTGAGGTTGCTTTGGATCGCGCTTTCCAGCGGCAAAACCGCGTTTTTGTCTTCGATGAAATCGCCAAGCTGGCTGTCTTCTTCGTCACCAATCGGGGTTTCCAGCGAAATCGGTTCCTTGGCGATTTTCATCACTTTGCGGACCTTTTCCAGCGGCATTTGCAGCTTTTCGGCCAATTCTTCCGGCGTTGGTTCGCGGCCGATTTCGTGCAGCATCTGGCGTCCGGTGCGCACCAGTTTGTTGATAGTTTCAATCATATGCACGGGAATTCGGATCGTGCGGGCCTGATCGGCGATCGAACGGGTGATTGCCTGACGGATCCACCATGTCGCGTAGGTCGAGAATTTGTAACCACGGCGGTATTCAAATTTATCAACCGCTTTCATCAGGCCGATATTGCCTTCCTGAATGAGGTCGAGGAATTGCAGGCCACGATTGGTGTATTTTTTGGCGATCGAAATAACCAGGCGCAGGTTTGCCTCGACCATTTCCTTTTTGGCCATGCGGGCTTCTTTCTCGCCCTTTTGCACCTGGCTTACGATACGGCGGAATTCCGAGATATCGACGCCGACATATTGGCCAACTTCGGCCATCTCGCCGCGCAATTCTTCGATTTTGTCGCTGAAGCGTTCAAAGAATGAGGTCCAGCCGCGGCCGGGTTTTTCTGACACCCGTTCCATCCAGGTCGGGTCAAGTTCCGAACCACGGTAAGCCTCGATGAATTCCCGGCGGTTGATCCGGCTTTGGTCGGCCAGTTTCACCAACGAGCCGTCAATCACCATGATTTTGCGGTTGATGCCGTAAAGCTGGTCGATCAGTGCGTCGATCCGGTTGTTGTGCAGGTGCAGCGAATTGACCAGTTCTACGATTTCTGCGCGCAGGGACTGATAAGTGCTTTCTTCCTTTTTTGAAAACGAGCTGTCTTCGTTCAGGGTTGCCGAAATCCGGTTGTCCTGCATATCGGCCAGTTTGGCGTAATCAGATGCGATGCGATCAAGGGTTTCCAGAACCTGCGGTTTCAGGGCCGCTTCCATTGCGGCAAGCGACAGGCTGGCCTGATCGTCTTCGTCATCATCATCATCATCATCATCATCGTCGTCGTCATCATCGTTGGCGTCAATCGGGTTGCCATCGGCATCTGTTTCGGGTTCGGCTTCGGGGGCAGGTTTGGCGGTGGCAGCGGCAGTGGCGGCGCCAGTGGCGGACAGATCGGTCGCAACAACGCCATCTTCTTCGCCTTCAAGTGATCCGGAAAAGGTGGTTTCCAGGTCGATCACGTCACGCAGCAGGATTTCTTCGTCCAGCAATTCGTCGCGCCAGATGGTGATCGCCTGAAAGGTCAGCGGGCTTTCACACAGGCCCAGAATCATCGTGTTGCGACCGGCTTCGATCCGTTTGGCAATCGCGATTTCGCCTTCGCGCGACAACAGCTCGACCGAGCCCATTTCGCGCAGATACATCCGGACCGGATCGTCGGTACGATCCAGCACTTCGGCGGTCGATGTCGCAAGGACAATGTCCTTAACGGACGAGGTTTCGACCAGATCCGTGGTCTGGCCCGACTCCTCGTCGGCTTCGTCGTCTTCGATGATGTTGATGCCCATTTCAGACAGCATCGACATCACGTCTTCGATTTGTTCAGACGATACCTGATCTGGCGGCAAAACCTGATTAAGTTCGTCATAGGTGATGTACCCACGCGAACGCGCATTCGCGATCATCTTTTTGACCGCGGCCTGGCTCATATCGCCAAGCGCGCTTGTGGTCTCGGATTGATCGTCGGTTTTGGTGGCTTCGGTGTCCTTGGCGGCCATCGGTCACTCCGGTTCGGACGAGGTTTTGGGCCTCGACGGGGTTTTAGCGAATCACTAGGGCGAATCAACACAGCGAATCACTGATTCGCAATGCACTTAACGCTTTTTCTTTACCCAAACCTGACCATCGATCAGGTTTTGGAGGTGTTTAGACAGGATTTCGGCCTCTCCGGCCTCGGATCCGCCATCTTTGATGCTGGAACGGTTGGCTTTGTTGCGGGCTTCCGCAGCTTTTCCCAACCGCCATGTCAGGCCTTCATCCACCAAACCGGTCATATCAATCATCGCCTCGGATATTTCCGCAGCGCTGCCGCGACTGGCCTCGAGTTTGGCCAGTTCCTCGGCCACTGCCATGGTTGCTGTTTCGGTACTTGCCGCAACGCTTAACGCCGGGGCAATTTGCACATGGCGAAGGGCGAACAGTTTTTCAACCGTTTGGGTGCCGGTTTCCGTATCTATTTTTGTTTTCAGGTCTTCCGGCATCAGCGCCACGTCGTGACAATGGGCAAGACAAATATCCCGAATTCGGCCATAGCCCGGCGTGTGCAGAGCCAGTTTTTCAAGCGCTGTTTCAAACGCGGCGATGACGTTGGGATGGGTAAGGCAAATCGCAAGGATTACCGCCTCGCGCAGGCGATTTTCGGTGTCGGGTTGCGCGGTTATCTGACCTAAGGCAGAGGTCAGTGTGCCCGGCATCGGCATCGGGTTTTGCACGCGGCCAAATCCTTTGGTGAAGCCTTTGCCATAGCCTTTGGATGGCGACCCGGAGGCGTTGCGACGGGGTGGGGCGAACAGCTCGGAACGAAAGACTTTGATCGCGGCGGTGTAATGGTTGCGGATTGATGTATCACGGATTTTTGCCAGCGCTGTTCTCAGGCTGGCATCAAGTGTGGCGCGGCGTTCCGGGCTGTCATAAACCGTGCCTTCGGTTTCGCGCTGCCATAAAAGATCGACCATGGGTCGGGCGGTTTCCAGAAGTTTCTGCATCGCCCCGGGGCCTTGGCTGCGCAGCAGATCGTCAGGATCAAGGCCTTCGGGCAACATACAAAACCGCAAACTGCGCCCCGGTTCCAGCATCGGCAACGCGATGTCGATCAGGCGGATCGCGGCCTTAAGGCCAGCTTGATCACCATCCAGCGCGATCACCGGTTCGGGGTGCAGACGCCACATTAACAGCAATTGATCCTCGGTGATAGCCGTCCCCAATGGGGCGACCGCGTGGTCGAAACCGGCCTGCGCCAGCGCGATCACATCCATATAGCCTTCGGCGACGATCAGGGCGTCGGCCTTACCAGCGGCTTCGCGGGCTGGCAGGTGGTTGTAAAGACTGCGGCCCTTGTCAAACAGCGGCGTTTCCGGTGAATTCAGATATTTAGCACGCGCATTCGGGTCCATCGCGCGGCCGCCAAAGGCGATGGCGCGGCCGCGGATATCGCGGATCGGAAACATGATGCGGCCGCGAAAGCGATCAAACGGTGTGCCGCCTTCGTCGGGGGGAATCGCAAGGCCGGCCTCGGTGATCAGATCGGCCGCGATGCCTTTACCGGTGAGATGCTGAAACAACCCGGTGCGGCTGTCCGGCGCAAAGCCGATTTCAAAGCGGTCCTGGGTGGCTTGGCTTAGGCCCCGGCTGGTCAGGTAATCGCGCGCGGCTGAGGCCAGACCGGTTTTCAGTTGCAGCCGGTAATATTGCACCGCCTGTTCCATCACATCGACCAGTTTGGTCCGCTGATCGGCCTGTTCCTGCGCCTTTGGATCGCGGGCGGGCATCGGAACACCGGCTTCGCGGGCGAGGATTTCAACCGCTTCCATAAAACCGACATTCTCGGTTTCTTTGATGAAATTCAGCGCGTCACCTTTGGCATGACAGCCAAAGCAATAGTAAAACCCTTTGCGGTCATCCAAATGAAAGCTGGCGGTCTTTTCCTGATGGAACGGGCAGGGTGCCCAGTAATCGCCCTTGCCCTGATTGGATTTTTTCGCATCCCAAATAACCTTGCGCCCGACGACTTGCGACAGGGACACACGGGTGCGCAGTTCATCAAGGAATCCGTTTGGCAGGCTCATGATTGGAATATCGGCTTTCATCCCTCAACGCGCAAGAGCGGCCTTTAGGGCAGCAGTATCTCGCCGAGGGTATTTGGCAAAGAAAAATCAGCGGGGCTGGATTTTGATCGTTTGGCGCAGCTCGCCCCCGTCGCGGTTAAAGATCAGGATTTCGTTTTCGGTGGTGATGATCGCGTACCAGTCGCCGCCTTGGGTGAAGGTGGCGGCGCTGCTGCCGTCAGGCAGGGTGATTTCGGCAGGCAGCGGGATCGGATCGTCAACCGTGCGGATGACGTTCGGAACACGGATGACAATCAGGATGATGATGGTTACAAGGCCCGCAATCATCGAGGCCGTCAGGATCGTTACCAGTATCCTGAGAAAGCGCAAATTTGCCGGTTCGGTCGTGTTTTCAGGAAGGTCGCCCATGTCTGATCCCATCTTGCGTGTCGTTATCGGGGAAAATCCTCCGCCAAGGCTTGATAAGGCACTGGCCGAGGTTGTGCCAGAGGATGCGTCATTGTCACGATCAAGCCTTGGCAAACTGATCGAGGCCGGGGCGGTGGTGCGTGAAGGCGGCGGTGTGGTGACCGTGCTGAAAACCAAAACGCAGGTCGGCGAGGTGTTTTTGATCACCGTGCCGGAGGCGGTGGATATCGAAGCACAACCCGAAGCGATCCCGCTGGATGTGATTTTTGAAGATGACGATCTGATTGTGATCAACAAACCTGCCGGCATGGTGGTGCATCCGGCGCCCGGCTCGGAAACCGGCACATTGGTCAACGCGCTGCTGGCGCATTGTGCGGACAGTCTGTCGGGGATCGGCGGGGCCAAGCGGCCGGGGATTGTGCACCGGATCGACAAGGATACGTCGGGTTTGTTGGTGGTGGCGAAAAGCGACCGCGCGCATCACGGGTTGGCGGCGCAGTTCGCTGACCATTCGATCGAGCGGCATTATCTGGCGATTTGTTATGGAGTGCCGTCGCGTGCAGATCCAAGGCTGGCGGGGATTTCAGGCGTGGCGTTTGAAGGCAGCAACGTGATCCGCCTGTCAGGCAATATTGCCCGCCATAAAACCGATCGAAAACGCCAGGCGGTGGTGGTGAATGCCGGGCGGCACGCGATCACCCGTCTGCGGGTGGTTGAAAGTTACGGCACGGCGGCGGCTTTGGTGGAATGTTGGTTGGAAACCGGGCGGACGCATCAGATCAGGGTGCATCTGACCCATGCAGGTCACACGCTGATCGGCGATATGACCTATGGCGGTAAGCGCACATTGGGGCCGAAACTGCTGTCGCCTGCGGCGTTGGATGCGGTCAAAACATTTCCCAGACAGGCGCTGCACGCAGCCTCTTTGGGGTTCAAGCATCCGGTTACGCAGGAAACTCTGACATTTGCGGCAGAATTGCCCGAGGATATGCAACAATTGTTAACGGCTTTGTCATCAACATGAAGAAGGTGACATCTTGAAATTAACTTTCCGGATACCTAAATTCTCCATGTAACGATGATTAACATCGAGAGGGAATGAACATGAGCTATGCCAATCTTCCGGCCCCGTCGCCAGAGCAAGGATTAAACCGGTATATGCAGGAAATTCGTAAATTTCCAATGCTTGAAAAAGATGAAGAATTCATGCTGGCCAAAAGCTGGGTCGATCATCAGGACAGCAGCGCCGCGCACAAACTGGTGACGTCACATTTGCGACTGGCCGCAAAAATTGCCATGGGGTATCGCGGTTATGGCTTGCCGACATCCGAGGTGGTTTCCGAGGCAAATGTCGGGCTGATGCAGGCCGTTAAGCGGTTTGACCCTGACAAAGGCTTTCGCCTTTCTACCTATGCGATGTGGTGGATCAGGGCCAGTATTCAGGAATATATCCTGCGGTCGTGGTCGCTGGTGAAAATGGGCACGACGTCGGCACAGAAAAAACTGTTTTTCAACCTGCGCAAGATCAAAAACCGCATCGGTGCGCTGGAAGAAGGCGATTTGCGCCCTGAAAACCTGACCCGTATCGCCACCGATCTGAATGTGACCGAGGACGAGGTGACCTCGATGAACCGACGGATGTCGGGCGGGGATGCCAGTCTGAATGCGCAGATCGGATCGGACGGTGAAGGGTCCACCGAATGGCAGGACTGGCTGGAAGACGAAGATGCCGATCAGGCCAGTGATTACGCCGAGCGGGACGAATTGGAAAGCCGCCGGGCCTTGTTGACCGAAGCGATGGCAGATTTGAATGATCGGGAAAAAGATATCCTGATGAAGCGAAAATTGCAGGACAATCCGGTGACGCTGGAAGACCTTTCGACAGAATACAGTGTCAGCCGCGAACGCATTCGGCAAATCGAAGTCCGGGCGTTTGAAAAGCTGCAAACCAAGATGCGCGACCTAGCGGTAGAACGCGGGTTGCTGACGGCCGCCTGAGTGTAACCCGTTAAAGTAAAAGGAAATATCATGTCAGACAAAAGTGACGAGCATTATAAGGCCGAACCCAGTATCTGGATGCGCGGCCTGTTCATGTTGATCTTCGCGGTGTTTTTCGGGCTCGCCGAAACCGTGTTACTTGCGATTGCAGTGGTGCAGTTTCTGTGGATGATCTTTGCCAAGGAAAAGAACCAGGCATTGGCCGATTTCGGCGTAAGCGTGGGGAAGTGGTTATCACAGGTCGCCGCCTTTCAGACCGCCGCTACTGAGGAAAAACCGTTTCCTTGGGGCAAGTGGGAATAGGCCTTAATCGGGCAGGGCGCGGGCCAGAAAATCAATCGTATTGCCGCCCATGACTTAGGCTATGGCAGCGTCAGGCAGCCCCTGACGTTGCAACGCATCCGTAAGGGCGGCAAGTTCGGATGTATCATAGGTGGTTTCAACCGCCCCGTCATAGTCCGACCCCAGCGAGACATGATCGACCCCGACTAAAGCGATTGCGGCCATGATGGATTTGGCGACGCCATCAGGCGTTGCATCACAGGTCACATCGGCCCAATATCCCATCCCCAATAAACCGCCGGCTGAGGCGATTTTCTGCATTAGGTCATCAGGGAAATTCCGCTTGGCCTGGCAGTGGCCGAATATGCCGGTATGGCTGACGATCACCGGAACATTGACCAACGCCAGCACCTCGGCCGCCATTTTCGGCGAAGTATGTGCCAGATCAATGATCATGTGCTTTTTGACCATTTCAACGACAACCTGCCGCCCGAAATCGGTCAGCCCGGTATTTGACTGCCCATGCAACGAGCCGCCAAGTTCGTTGTCAAAGAAATGCGTCAGACCCATCAGGCGGAACCCGGCGTCATACAGACGATCAAGATTGGCGATATCACCGTCCAGAGCGTGCCCGCCTTCGGCCCCCAACATCGCGGCGATCAGCGGTTGACCGGCAGCGCGCGAGACCATGACCGATTTCAGATCGTTCTTGGTGCGGATGATGCGAAAAGTATCAGGCGACCGGGCTTGAAATTCATGCAGTTTTTGCGATTGATAAAGTGCTCGCTCGGTCAGGCTGGTCCATGTCCGGATCGGCCAAAGCTGACCAAGTGCGATTAGCGTGATGTCGTCGCGGGCTTGGGGCGAGTTCAGGTCATAATTCAACCCGGCCGGGCTTTTGGTGACTGTGGTAAAGACCTGAATGGCGACGTTGCCTTCGGCCAGACGCAGGAAATCAACGTGGCCATAGGTGCCGCGTTTCAACAAATCGCGGTTCCACAACAGGCTGTCTGCATGCCAATCGGCAATTGCCAGCGACTTGTGCAAGGCGGCGGCTTTGGCTGAAACCGGCCAAGGGTCATGCGAAACCACGCGGTTTTGCATCTTTTCCGCAATGCCGGGGCCAAAGATAAAGAAACCAACGGCCCCCAGTACAAGCAAAACCAGAACTGTGACTGAAATCCGCTTTAACCAGCGCATAATGTTTCCGATCTTGGGTTGTTTCGCCAAACATGCGGGGTTTGCAGGTGAAACGGAAGGGCTTTGTGCGGCCACAAAGACTCAGATTTTTGTTTTGTTTCTGATTTGGAAACATTACTCTGGTCCTATCACGCGACGCTGGGCAAACTGGCGCAAAAACAAAAACGAGGCAGGTATGACAGATCCATTGACAAAGCTGGCGATCAGCTATGGCACCGACAAGTTCGGCTATCACGATTACACGCCGAATTATTACAAGCTTTTCAAGCATCTGCGGCAAAAACCGGTGCGTTTGTTAGAAATCGGAGTGGGTGGATATCAGGACGCAGACCGGGGTGGTGAATCTCTTGAGGTCTGGCGTGACTTTTTCCCCAAGGGTAAAATCATCGGCATCGACATCCAGACCAAGGAAATGGATCTGGGCGAGCGGGTGCAAATTCTGAAAGGCAGTCAGGTTGATCCGGAGTTTCTGGAGCAATTGGTCGCCGAACACGGCCCGTTTGACATCATTATTGACGATGGCAGCCACCAGAACCTGCATGTGGTGACCTCGTTTGAACTGTTATACCCAACGCTTGCGCCTGGCGGAATTTATGTGGCCGAAGATGTGCAAACCTCGTTTTTCCCGCGATTTGGTGGTTCGATTGAGATGACGCAGCCCAATTCGGTTGGGTTTTTCAGCCGGAAATTCCAGAACTTTGATGGCGAAGACAGCATTCTTGCGATGGAACGGTTCCACAATATGGTGGCTGTGACCAAGCCGAAAGCCCGCCTGAAAGCCTCGGTTGACAATATGTTGGCGGATTTGCCGAAGGGGACTTTGACCGTGCTGGAAATCGGAAAAGCCGAGAAAAACAGCCCGTTGAGCGACGCGCTGACTACCCTGAAGAAAGCCAAGCGGACGGTATTGGCTGTGCGGCCAAATAAAACCGCAATCAAGGCCTTGCTAAAGGATCACGGCAGTTTTGACGTGGTGATTGATCACGGCGAGGGCAAAGCAAGTGCGGTCACCGACACGCTTGAGGCGCTATATCCACATGTGAAAACCGGTGGGACCTATCTGTTGGGCGGTTTGCCAAAAGTGGCGGCGGACTATGTCACTAATCTGTTCGTGCAGGTTGACCACCGCGAGATTGTGGTGAATTTCCCGGACACGCCGATCAACCCGCTGGTCAAAGAGATTTACGAGGTCGAGCGGATTAAGGGTGTCACCGCGCTGCAAAAGAAATCCAACGATTACCCGTCAAATTTCGGCTTTGATTTCAAGCATCCGCTGGCTTTGGCGGCGTTTGACGTGATGGAGAAAGTGCTGGATGAAACCGGTAAGGAACGTGGGTTGCTGCTGTTCTCCGACATTATGACACGCGGTAAATATGAGGACCGGGCTGCCAAAATGCTGAACCGGTTGGGTGATATGAAGGCCCATAGCCGGGTGTTTTATAATATGGCGGTGCGTCAGAAGAAGGTGGATAAAAACTGGGACGACGCGCTTGAGATGCTGCAAGAAGCGGTTGTGCGGTACCCCGAGGATTACCGTATCCGCAGCCAACTTGGCGCAAGCCTGATGAAGGCGCGCGACTGGGATGCGGCAGAGGCTGAGTTTAACAAAGCGGTCGAGTTGAACGCGCGCGACCCGTTGTTGCGCATCCAGCTGGCGAATGCCTTGTCACAGCAGGGGCGGTTGGAAGACGCGGTCGCGTCGGCGGCCAAGGGCTGTGAACTGGCACCCGCGCATGCTGGGCATCACGTGCAACTAGGGCGTTTGCAGATTATGGCAGGGATGGTCGATGAGGCGGTTGAAACGCTGAACAAGGCCATCGAACTAAACCCGGATGTCCCGAACGCGCATCGCCAGATCAGCAAGGCTTTTGCCGAACAGGGCCGCGACAGTGATGCGCTGAAGGCCGTCGGTCGGGCGCTGGAAGTGTACCCGGACAATCAGGAATACAAACGCTGGCAAGAGAAGCTGGCGGCGGCATAGGGCGCAAGCGGGGTTCTCCCGCCGAAGCGCGAACTGCGTTCGCTTTCGTTGGGCCGGGCAGTTTTGCGGTGCAAAACTGAAGGCAGGGGGCGCTGCCCCCTGGCGCAATCAAAGAAATTGCGCCTGACCCCCGGAGTATTTTTGAAACGCTGATGGGCGGGTCAGCTTTCCATCGCCTCCAACTCGTCAATCATGCTTTCAATCATCGACAGGCCTTTGTCCCAGAATTTCGGGTCCGAGGCGTCAAGGCCGAACGGGGCCAGCAGTTCTTTGTGGTGTTTTGCGCCGCCTGCCTTGAGCATGTCAAAATATTTGGCCTGAAAATCCGGCGTTCCATCCTGATAGACGGCGTAAAGCGCGTTCACCAGACCATCGCCAAAGGCATAGGCGTAAACGTAAAACGGTGAGTGGATGAAATGCGGGATATAGGCCCAGAAGACCTCGTAGCCATCCATGAATTCAAACACCGGCCCAAGGCTTTCGGCCTGTATGGACATCCACAGATCGTTGATCTGGTCAGGCGTCAACTCGCCTTCGGCCCGTGCGGCGTGGAGTTTGCATTCAAAATCATAAAACGCGATCTGGCGCACGACGGTGTTGATCATGTCCTCGACCTTGCCAGCCAGCAGGGTTTTGCGCGTACCTTTATCGAGGGCTTCGTCCAGCAGTTTGCGGAAGGTCAGCATCTCGCCGAACACGCTGGCGGTTTCGGCTAGGGTTAGCGGGGTTGAGGACAATAATTCGCCTTGTGCCGCCGCCAGAACCTGATGCACGCCATGGCCCAGTTCATGTGCCAGGGTCATCACGTCGCGCGGTTTTCCGAGGTAATTCAGCATCACGTAAGGATGCACGTCGGTAACGGTTGGATGCGCAAAAGCACCGGGGGCTTTGCCGGGTTTGGTGGCTGCATCAATCCAGCCTTTGTCAAAAAACGGCGTGGCGATGTGGGCCATTTCAGGATCGAACGCGCCGTAAGCTTCGAGCACAGTTTTGCGCGCGGTCGCCCAATCGACAACGCGATTGTCCGATTGCGGCAATGGGGCGTTCCGGTCCCAGACCTGCAGTTTTTCAAGCCCCAGCCATTTGGCTTTCAGGGCGTAATACCGATGCGACAGGCGCGGATAGGCAGCGACCACGGCGTTTCTGAGCGCCTCGACCACTTCGGGTTCCACATGGTTGGCCAGATGGCGGCCAGCTTGCGGGGTTGGCAGGTGACGCCAGCGATCTTCGATCTCTTTTTCTTTGGCAAGCGTGTTGGTGATGCGTGCAAACAGCGGCAGGTCATCAGCAAACCCTTTGGCCACTGCGCGCGCGCCTTTTTCGCGCACTGCGCGGTCGGGATCGGTCAGAAGGTTCAGGGTGCTTTCAAGGTTAAGGTCTTCGCCATCGACCGCGAATGTCATCGCGGCGGTGGTTTCGTCAAACAGCCGGTTCCACGCCGTTGCGCCGACAACCGATTGATCATGCAGGAATTTTTCCAGTTCATCGGACAATTGATGCGGCTTCATTGCGCGCATCCGGTCCAGAACCGGTCTATACCGGGCGAGAGCAGGATTGGCGCCAAGCAAACCGTCAAGCTGCGCGTCTTCCAGCCGGTTCATTTCCAGCGAAAAGAACACCAGCGGCGTGGACATATCGGTGATCGCGCCCTGCATATCTGCCATGAACTTGGCACGATCCGGGTCGATGGTGTTCTGGTAGTACCGAAGACCGGCAAATGACATGATCCGGCCCGCGATGCTTTGAATACGCTCGTAGCGCTGGATACAGGTCAGCATTCCGGCAGCATCAAGATCGGCCAGCTTGTTTTCGTAATCCGTAGCAAAAGCCGCACATTCGCCTTTCAGCCAGCCAAGATCGCGGGTGATCTCGGGGCCATCGGCAGTGGGATAAAGATCGTCGAGATTCCATTCCGGTAAGTCACCGAATTCGCCGCCTGCGCCGGAGTTTTTTGCGTCAAACCGAATTTCCGGAGCGAGGGACGGGAATGTGAACATGAAAGGCCTGCCTTTGTCAGAGAATGGAACCTCTGGCATAAGGGCATGCAAGGGGGGACTGCAAGATGCGCCAGGGTTTTTGATGTAGCGAGCAAAGACCCTGAGGACGAAAGCCCCGCAAACGCGATGGTTTCTGTTGCTATACACATGGGGATTACTGTCGCGATTTTAAGGCCCTATAGGTCAATATCTAATGTCACCGGGAAGTGATCTGACGCATCCAGCAAAGCCTCGCGCAATTCAGGATCATCGTAACATGTCGGTTCGTCAAACGGATGCCAGATTTTCCACTTCTTGGCGCGGGTCCGCAGATCCGGCGAAACCATGATGAAATCAAGCAAGGTGTTCAGATAGCGTTTTTGATCGGACAAGTAGAACCGCGAGGTTGTTGGCTGGGCTTGTGGTCGTGGCGACAGGGTTTTGACGGCACTGGGGTCGTAAAGTCGGTGATCGGCGCCGGAGTCGCTGCCCAGAACCACCTCGACCCCGGAACTGCCAAACAGCTTTTCATATTCATCAAGCCCCGGTCCATCGTTAAAGTCGCCCAGAACCACAACGGGTTCACCCGCATTCAGGTGGCCAATCACCCGGCGGCGGATCCAGATGCATTGGGCCAACTGTTTGCGGCGGTTCTCGATTGCCAGCCTGACGGCGTCGGCGCGCGATGTGGCCCCGTTTGCGGATTTTGATTTCACATGCACACCAATCAGGCGCAAGGGGCTGCCTTTGTGAGGTGTCAGGGCAACTTCCAGTGGTGGTTTGGAAAAGGTGATGGTTTCTGCCACCAAATCGACGGTGAGGTCCATTTTCAGGCTGGCATCAAATCTTGGCGCCGCATCGGGGGAGTTATCATCGACCGGCGCACCGATCGGGTCATGCCGCGCGTCGGTGACTTTCGGGTCATAAAGCAGGGTGATTTCCTGCTGGGTTTCGCTGGCAAAACCTTCAAGTGCTTTGTTTGTACGCAAATCAAACCGGTGTGCGAAATGTTCCAACGCGGCCTTGCTGGATTGATGGTTGCCGGTGTTTGGTGCCTCGACAACCAAGATAACATCGGCGTCAATTGTTGTCAGAACCATCGCAATCGCTTCGATCTGGCGGGCGCGGGTGATTTTGTAGCGCGAGGACCATTTGTTATCAATCAACAGCGTATTGTCGTCGTCAAACAGATTGGCAAACCATTCGATATTATAGGTTGCGATCCGCATCAGTTGGCTTTGCCTGCGATTTCTTGCCATGCCTGATTGATTGCAATCAGTTTGCGGTTGGCCAGCGCAATCGCTTCGGGCGGAACGCCGCGCGACATCATCTGGTCGGGATGCGTGTCGCGCACCGCCTGCCGCCAGGCAATTCGGATATCGGCAATCGGGGTGTCTGGATCGACCCCAAGAACCTCATAGGCATCGGCGACCGCTTCGGGGGCGAAACGGGTGCGCAGGGTGCGAAACCGTCGTTCGGACATTTTGAATATCTGCGCGACTTTGTGAATGAAATCGTCTTCTTTTGGGTGATATTCCCCATCAGCCAACGCGATGAAAAACAGGCCTTCCAGCAAGTCTTCCAAAACCACGGGATTGCCGCCAAACATATCGGCAATTGATCTCGCATAGGTTTCAAAGCCGGTAGTGTCTTGGCGTGCCAGATTGAAAACCTGTGCCGCGCGTGCTTCATCTTCTGGCGGGATCGAAAAAACCTCGCGAAAGGCGGCGACCTCGTCGCGGGTGACCAAACCGTCGGCTTTGGCCATTTTGGCCCCCAACGCGATCACTGCGATTGCAAATGCAACTGAACGTTCGGGTGGGGTGCGCAACTGTTCAAAAACACTTGCAAGGCTTTCACCTTGGGCAAGGGCTGAAATGGCGTCTGCGATGCGGGACCAAAGGGACATAGGTGGTGTTTTCTAAAAGCAAGGGCCGTGAGTGGGCAGGTTAAAGGATTTTTTGCATCAAAACGAGATCAAACCAACAGTCGAATTTTCGCCCGACCTGGGGCAGGTGGCCGGCCTTATTATATCCAAGTCCTGCGTGGAATGCGATAGCGGCGGAGTTTGTGTCGCTGATGGCCGCAATCATTGCGTGATGGCCCTGGTTGCGGGCGTGATCCTCGATCTGGGTCATCAGCTTTTGACCGATGCCGCGACGCTGGCTTTGCGGAGCCAGAATGACCGTGTGTTCCATCGTGTGACGATAGCCGTTTGAGGGGCGAAACTGGCCGTATGTGGCAAAGCCCAGAAAATCCGCGCCTTGAACCGCCACCAGAAACGCCGCGCCATCTGTGTGCTTGGCCTGAATGTCTGCCATTATTGCCGCCGGGGTTTTGGGCTGTGAATTGAAGGTGGCTTGGCTGTCGCGGATGATCGGGTTCCAGATCGCAGCGATAGCGTCGCAGTCTTCTTCGGTTGCAGGGCGGATGTGCATGGCGGGCCTTGGCTTGGTTTGGCGGTATATTTTCGAAAGCCCGGACAAAAGGCCAGCGGTAATCCGGCGGTAATTCTGATTGAGTGCCCGGTTCTAGTCGTACGGCTTTGGGCCAAATCCCTAAGGCGGATTTGTCAGCAGTTCTGCGGCGGGGGCGCGGTGACGAGGCTGAAATCACGTCCGTGCCGTTCCACGTGCCAATCCGCCACCGGTTCCATCCGTGCACGGCGGCGTTCCAACTGCCAGATCTGCCGCTGGCCGATATGCGCCGGTGCCATATGCCAGCGGCTTTCCACGCCGGCGGCTCCACCGGTTCCGGCGGTCAGCAACAGACCCAAAGGCGATACCTTGCGGTCTTGCGCGGCATTTTCCGCGGCCAGATGTAATCGCCGCACCGCCGTAAGATGCGGCAGGCCGGGCAATTCACAGACCACCAGCGGTGCGCAGCCCGAGCGCAGGATCTCCTCCATCACCCACAGTAAGTCGTCACCGCGCGGCGGGCTTATCAGGGTCAGGCGACCGGGGTTGATAAAGTCCAAAACGCCCTGTGCATTCAGGCGCTCGTGCGTCCAGCCGGGGCTGATCCAGAATACCGGCCCTTCGGTTGCCCTTGCGGCAATCAGCGCCAATGTGCGCCGGGCGGACCCGCAAAACTCGTGCACCCTTGCCTGCGCCAGCGACAGCCCTTCAAGAAAGGCCAGCCCCGGTTTCGGGCGATAAGAATGGCGAGTCAGCAAAGGGTTGGTCATGGGCTGAGTGTAATATGTTCCCGATACGTTCTCAAGGCAGCAGATGCGTATCGCGCAGGGTCGAGTGGAAAAAGGTTGCTAACGCGCCGCAAACATGCACGTATTCCTATACACGAATGACAACCAAGCTAAGAACCAAAGGGAGCAAGAAATGAGAATATTCACCCGCCTCGCCATCTTCGCTGCGGCGATGCTGTTGGCCGGTCAAATGGCCGTGGCCGCCGGAAAACAACACTACGTTGCCATCCATGTCGATCAGAACGATCCGCAAGTGATGAATATGGCACTGAACAACGCCAAGAACGTAAACAGCTATTATGAATCTCAGGGCGATACCGTTGTGATCGAATTGGTCGCCTATGGCCCCGGACTGAACATGCTGGTTGCTGGAAAAAGCCCCGTGGAAACCCGGATTTCAGCCATGTCACTGGAAATTCCCGGCCTGACATTTTCGGCCTGCGGCAACACCCTTAACGCAATGGTGAAAAAGGCTGGCATGGATGTGCCGCTGGTTGCAGAAGCCAAATTGACCCCCTCAGGTGTGGTCCGCCTGATTGAATTGCAGGAACAAGGCTACGCCTACGTGCGCCCCTAACCCAGAAACCTGATCGCCCCCTTGCGCCTTGCAATGGGGCGATTAAAGAAGCCGCAACCGGACCTCAGCGTGCCCCCACACCCGTCGCCAGTGCCAGACCGTCCACCACGGCAGTAAAGGCTTGCGACCGCACGATCCGCGCCTGCGGACATATGGCGCGGGCTTCGTCAGAGATCATGTTCATCAGGCTTGACCCGCCCACCAGAATGACCGATCCGATCTTATCCGGGCTGGCCTGTGCGGCGGACAATGTTGCATAAACCGCCTCGCGCAGGCGATCCCTGAACCCGGTCAGCGAGGCGTTCAATGATGCTGGCGTGATCGGGGCGGTCAAGCCGCGCTCGATAAACCCCATGTCGATCGCGGCAGCATGTGCACCCGCATTGGCCGCGATTTTCGCGGCTTCGACCGAGAAAGCCAGTTCATGGCCCAAACGATCTTCGATCACCTGTGCCAGACGTCGCAATTCAAGCGGGCTGACGGCGTGTTTGACCATATCCTCGACCTCGCGCCGGGTTTCGCGGGTATAGAGAAACGGAATTTTCGCCCATGTCGACAGCTCGACAAACAGGGCATTGGGCATCGGCAGAACCCCATGGGCAAAGACCCGGCGCAATGCGCCGCCGTGCCCGAGATACGGCATTGCATGGGCCATCGACACCGCATGGTCAAAATCGGTGCCGCCCAGACGGATGCCGTGGCTGGCAAAAATATCAACCTTGCCGCCGGTCGCCTGAAACACCGAAAAATCCGAGGTCCCGCCGCCGATATCGACGATCAGCCCGATGTCACCTGCGCCGCCAAGCCCGTGACTGGCCAAGGCCGCCGCCTCGGGTTCAAACATGAAATCAACCTGTTCAAACCCCGCCGCAACGTAACAGCCCCGCAAGTCACGTTCCGCGCGCGCATCCCGGTCCGGATCATTGGAGTGAAAATGCACTGGACGCCCCGACAACACGTGTGAAAAGCGCTGGCCGGTTTGGGCCTCGGCCCGCTGTTTCACCGTTTTCAGAAAGGCCGCGACGATATCGGCCAGAGTGCGGCGTTTGGCGCCGATCATCCGGGGCTCGTGAAACAGGGTCGTCCCCAGCACGCTTTTCAGGGCCCGCATATACCGCCCGTCCTCGCCCGCGATCAACGCCTGCGCCGCCGCGGTGCCGATCAGCATCTCAGCGTGATCGGTTGGGAAAAATACCGCCGTTGGCAGGGTTTCAGCCCCGGCCTCGATTGCCAGCCGCCGGACAACCGCGCCGTCAAGAATCGCGGCGGCGGAATTTGAGGTTCCGAAATCTATGGCAAGGATCGGCGGCGGCATTTCGGGACCATATCGGTTTGCAGAAAGCCGCCGACATATCCAATCATGCAGCCGGTCGCAAGGGTGGCCTGCTACTGGCGGTGCATGTGCCGCAGATCACGCAGCGACATGCCAAATTCCCGCCGGAACGCCCGTGCAAACACCGCCTGCGAGGAAAATCCGGCGCGTAAACTGATATCATGGGCCGACAGCGCGGTATCAAGCGCCAGACGACGGGCCTCGTGCAGGCGATGGTTCAAAAAGAACGCGCCAGGCGACTGACGCAGTTGCTTTTGAAACAACAGTTCCAGCCCACGTTGGGTCAGACCTGCCTGCCGCGCCAGAGTGGCAATCGAGGGCGGGTCTTCAATCGACTTTCCCATAACCGTAATCACCTGCGCCAGCTTTGGTGAATTGCGTTGCAGGCGCTGGGTTGAAACCGGCAGTTGCGGGGCTGACGGGGATTGTACCACATCGTAAATGAACGCGCCGGCCACGCTTTGGGCAAGCTTGGCACCCAACCTGCGCTGGATCAGATGCAGCATAAGATCAATCGTTGGAATGGCGCCTCCGGCGGTGAAATACTTGCCGGAAATGGTAAACCGGTCCTGCACGACGTTAATCGCGGGAAAAACATCTGTAAATTCCTCCAAATCCTCCCAATGGGTTGTCGCGGTTTGCCCATCCAGCAAGCCCGAGCGGGCCAGCAACCACGGGCCGCCGTCAACCCCGCCGATTGCCCGAAGGCGCGGGGCCACATCACGAAGGCGGCGCAACAGTGTCGGGGTTGTATGTTCAGTCAGCCTGAAACCCGCTACCACGATCAAAACGTCAAAGTCAGGCCGCGCCGTCAGCGCCTCGGTTGCAACGCTGATCGCCGATGTCAGTGGCACGTCTCCCCCGTCGGGTGAATATAACCGCCATTTAAAGACATTGCGGTCGGCCCGCCGGTTTGCGGCGCGCAAAGGATCAATGCAGGCTGCCAGAGACAGCATATTGCTGTCAGGTAAAAGCAGGATGCCGACGCTGAGCGGATTGGTTTCGGGGCTAAAGATGTTTTCTTCGTGTTTCATCAAGACTTGATCGTAATTTGCAAAAATGGATACTGCAAGCTGTCCCATGATTATGCGAGAGAATAAAACCTTGGAATCGGAGCCCCAATGCCCCTTGAAATGAACCGCGAAGTTTTCATCACCTGCGCCATTACTGGTTCAGGCGGAACCCAAGATCGCAGCCCGCACGTGCCACGCAGCCCAAAACAGATCGCCGACAGCGCGATTGCCGCTGCCAAGGCCGGGGCCGCCGTAGTGCATTGCCATGTGCGTGATCCCGAAACCGGCAAACCGTCTCGGCGGCTGGATTATTACCGGGAAGTCACCGACAGGATCAGGGACAGCGACACCGATGTGGTGCTGAACCTGACGGCAGGGATGGGCGGCGACATGATATTCGGCGACCCAGAACGCCCATTGCCGTTGTCACAGGCCGGCACCGACATGGCAGGCGCCAGCGAGCGGGTTCAGCATGTGCGCGAATGCCTGCCGGAAATCTGCACGCTGGATTGCGGCACGATGAACTTCGCCGAGGCTGATTATGTGATGACAAACACGCCGGGCATGTTAACCGCGATGGGCGGCATGATGACCGATATGGGCGTGATGCCAGAGATCGAGGCGTTTGATACCGGGCATCTGTGGTACGCCAAGGATCTGGTGGCGCGCGGGGTGCTGAAAGGCCCGGCGCTGGTGCAATTGTGCATGGGGGTGCCGTGGGGCGCGCCGGATGATCTGAACACCTTCATGGCGATGGTCAATAACGTGCCGAAAGACTGGACGTTTTCCGGGTTTTCCATCGGGCGCAACCAGATGGCTTATGTCGCCGCTTCTGTTCTGGCGGGGGGCAATGTCAGGGTCGGGCTTGAGGATAATATTTGGCTGGATAAAGGCGTTCTGGCGCGTAATGACCAGTTGGTGGATCGCGCCGTTGGTATCATCGAGAACATGGGGGCAAAGGTGATCGGCCCTGCCGAGGTGCGCGCCAAACTGGGGCTGGTGAAAAGGGCGGCAGTATGATCCGAACCACGAGTTCCGACGTAATAAGACAAGTGGAGCAGGTTACTGCCGAACCCATATTTTACGGAGTTACTCGATGAAGTCTTTTTTCTTTGCCCTTTTGTCCGCTTTGTCCTTTGGTACAATTACTGAGGCGGCCACTTATCGCGACCGGTCAGTTTCGATGCGGGTCGTGCCTGTCGATTTGGAGCGCTACTTCGGCAAATGGTACGAAATTGCCCGCTTTCCGAATTTTTTCGAGCGCGATTGCGTGGGGGTGACCGCCGAGTATTCCCGCCGTGACGACGGAAAGGTGCGCGTTGTTAATACGTGTCGGAAAAACACTTTGGATGGCTTGGTTGACCGCATCGAAGGGCAAGCCAGTGTCGTGGCGCCTGGCAAGCTGTCAGTCACCTTTGTGCCATGGCTGCCCTTTGCTAAGGGCGATTACTGGGTTCTTTATCTTGATGCAGGGTATACCGTCGCTGTGGTGGGTGAACCTAAGGGAAAAACCGGCTGGATTTTGGCTCGGGACGCCGCAATTGGTGCAGCACAACTGACTGAAGCAAAGGCAGCACTAGAAAAGAATGGCTATGATACATCCAAGCTTTTGATGGTCTTGCAGAAATAACACTGAATGCGGAGCAAGTCCGCGCGAGCCGATGATTTGGCGAGAAAAAACCGGAGTATGAAAGAATGACCAAAACAGCGGCTATTGTTGGCGGCGGTGTGATCGGTGGCGGTTGGGCCGCGCGGTTTCTGTTGAACGGCTGGGACGTGCGTATCAGCGATCCCGATCCCGAGGCCGGGCGCAAGATTGACGAGGTTTTGGCAAATGCGCGCCGCTCATTGCCTGGGTTGGCTGATGTTGCTTTGCCCCCCGAAGGACGGCTGAGTTTTGCCGCTTCAATTGCTGAAGCGGTGACAGGCGCTGACTGGATACAAGAAAGTGTGCCGGAACGTCTTGATATCAAGCACAAGGTTTTGGCGGAAATTCAGGCGCATTGTTCTGTCGACGCGGTGATCGGGTCATCCACATCCGGTTTCAAGCCGACCGAGTTGCAACAAGGGGCCATCCGCCCCGAGCAGATAGTGGTCTGCCACCCGTTCAACCCGGTTTATCTGCTGCCGTTGATCGAAGTCGTTGGCGGCGACAGCCCTGCGGCGGCCACAGCTGACAAAGCGGCTGCAATCCTGACGGAATTGGGGATGAAACCCCTGAAGGTGCGCAAAGAAATTGACGCGCATATCGCGGATCGCTTCCTTGAAGCGGTCTGGCGGGAAGGTCTTTGGCTGATCAAGGACGGGATCGCCACGACCGAAGAAATCGATGATGCGATCCGCTTTGGGTTTGGCATTCGCTGGGCGCAGATGGGGTTGTTTGAAACGTACCGCGTCGCAGGCGGCGAAGCCGGGATGGCGCATTTTATTGCGCAGTTCGGTCCTTGCCTCAGCTGGCCATGGACCAAGTTGATGGACGTGCCTGAGTTGACGGATGATCTGGTAAAAACCATTGCAGATCAATCGGATGCACAATCCGGCATGCATTCGATCCGCGAATTGGAACGGATCCGCGACAACAATTTGGTGGCGATGATGCGGTCGCTGAAAGGCCAGAACTGGGGGGCGGGTGCGCTGTTAAACCAGCACGATACGCGCCTGCGGGCGGCGGAACCGGCAGTTGATTTCAGCGCCCCGATCCGCACATTGGCCCGCGCCGTTCCGATAGATTGGACCGATTATAACGGCCATATGAACGAGGCGCGGTATCTGGAAAGTTTTTCCAAGGCCACCGACCGGTTCATGGAACTTTGTGGGTGTGACGCTGACTATATAGCCGGCGGTGACAGTTATTTCACCGCTGAAAGTCATATCCGGCACATCAACGAGGCAAATGCGGGCGATCAGGTTTATGTCGAGGCGTTGCTGTTGGATGGGCAGGGCAAGAAGATGCATATCTTCAACTCCTTGTACCATGCCGACGGCCGGTTGCTGGCGACGTGCGAACAAATATTGCTGCATGTAAGTCTGGAAACCCGGCGCACGACAGCGCCAAAGGCAGCAGTTGGCGAAATGCTGGCGATGATACAGGCGCATCACGACAAACTGCCCCGCCCTGAAGGCATCGGGCGTGCGGTGGGGCAACGGAAATGAGCCAACGGGTTCTTGTTACCGCCGGTGCGTCAGGCATTGGGCTGGCGATGGCCAAAGGGTTCGCGGCCACTGGCGCGCGGGTTTGGGTGACGGATGTGGATGCCGGGGCATTGGCAGCTTTACCCGTTGGTATTCACGGCGTTTTGGTTGACGTGGTTGATGAGCCGGCCATGGCAGCGTTGTTTGTCGATTTGCAGACCGAATTGGGCGGTTTGGACGTTCTCTGTGCGAATGCGGGCATCGCCGGTCCGACAGCTTTGGTCGAGGATATCAACCTTGCGGACTGGCGGACTTGTGTTTCGGTAAATCTTGAAGGCGCGTTTCTGGCGGCGAAATATACGGCGCCTTTGATGAAGGCGCAGAACAGCGGCGCGATAATCATAACGTCGTCAACCGCCGGGCAAAATGGCTATCCGAACCGCGCGCCTTATTCGGCGGCTAAGTGGGCGGTCATCGGGTTGATGAAGACGCTGGCGATGGAATTGGGGCCGTTTGGCATTCGCGCCAATGCGATTTGTCCGGGTTCCGTCGAAGGCCCGCGCATGGAGGGCGTTTTGCAGCGCGAGGCGGCAGCCAAAGGCATGACGCGGGATCAGGTTTACCACGGCTATGCCTCGGGCACGTCAATGGGTAGTTTTGTGACGGCTGAAGATATCGCGAATATGGCGGTGTTTCTGGGCAGTCCCGCCGCGCGGCTGGTATCAGGGCAAGTGATCGCGGTTGACGGGCATACGGTGAACCCCGACCCGAAAATCTAGCGCTAACTGATTTCTGAACGCAATCGCCTAAGGGTATCCGGTATGTCGCGCGCATCCACCACCGCTTCGCGCACCAACCGGTCGAAATGCTGGGTGAAGATGCGAACCCGGCTGGTTTCACGAAACGCGATGTAATTCTGCCCCAGATACACAACCGCCAAAAGCGGACCAAACACCGTGACCGGCGCGCAGAACACCTGGCGCGCGTCAAACAGAAAAAGGCGCATCGACGGAAAATGTGCCTCGTAAATTGTCAGTATGTGGTCGATCTGCGCCAGCCTGATATCGACCGGCAAGTTTTTGTAATAGCCTTCGGCGCGGGCGAAACTTTCCAATTCGTAAAGCGGAAAAGCGATTTCATAATCTGATTCGCGTTGTTCGAACCAATCAAGCTGATCGTCCGTGGCCCCGATCGCCTGATCCGACGTGCGGCCCATCTGCGGGCCGTATTCCCAACGCAGCATGTCGCGGGTTTTCAGAATGTCGGGCAGGGTGGCCGGCACGTGGCGGATTTTATAACCCGCCGCCTCGCGGTGCCATTCGGTGATCTGCTGATCCGCCGAGGACCGCGCCGCCTCGGTTACCGCAAGTGTGGCGTTCAGAACATCTCCGGGGCGTTCGGGGCGATCTGTCAGGCCCAGCAACCAGTCGGCACTGACCCCAAGCGCGCTGGCGCATTCGGCAACCACCTGCGCATTCGGCAACCTTGCGTCGCGGCCAGACAGAAGTTGCGAAATGGTCGAGCGATCAACGCCAACCGCGCGGGCAAGTTCGCTTTGATTGATTGATTTCAGTTCCGCAGCTTTGGCAAGGCGGTTGCGGAACAGGGTTGAGCGGTCTCTTTTGTCGGTTTTAGTTATCATTGGTGAATTTATAAATCAGATGTGAAGAAACGATTACAATACGCAGTATAGTCAACATCGCCTCCGGTGGATAGGGATGAAAGGGAATTAATCAGGAGTGAGCAATGGAAACCAAATCGCGCAGCTTGCTGAAAGCCTTGGTCTGGCAGGTAATCGGGTTCGTTTCGATGGTGTCGGTTGGGTTGGTTATCACCGGATCACTCAAAGCTGGCGGCACAATGGCGGCGGTGAACAGCGGTTTGGGCTTTGTGGTCTATCTGGTTTACGAGCGGGTTTGGTCGCGGGTGGCCTGGGGACAGATGTTGAGGTCGTAACGATATGTGAAATAATTCACCAAATGTGAAATATTGTTGCATATATACGTAATTCAACTGCTTGTTCCGGCGTGGTAATGACAAACTCGTGAACTCCGAAACCTGTGGAATGTGAATGAACGCGTCGGTTCCTGTCGTTGAATGGCGAACACTGTCCCTTATCGCCCTGTGTTATCTTGGGCTTGGCCTTTCCACGACGCTGATTGCTGATTTTTCTGTTGGCCTGGCCTTTGTTCTGACGACCTTGTTGATCACTTTGCATTCGTCCCTGCAGCACGAAGCGTTGCACGGCCATCCGACGCGCCACAGATGGTTAAACGAACTGCTGATTTTTCCGGCGGTCGGGCTGATCGTGCCCTATGGCCGGTTTCGCGACACACATCTGGCGCATCATCACGATGAAATTCTGACTGATCCCTATGATGATCCTGAAACAAACTATCTTGATCCCAAGGTTTGGGTGGCCCTTCCCTATTGGCTGCAACTGGTGCTGCGGGTTAACAACACGTTGCTGGGCCGTATTCTGCTGGGGCCGATGATTTCTACCATCAGTTTTATCCGCAGCGATATTCGGGCGGCAATCGGCGGGCAATATAAGATCGCGCTGTGTTGGTCGCTGCATCTGATCGGGATAGTGCCGGTTTTGTGGTGGGTCGCAACGATTGGGTCAATGCCGCTTTGGGTCTATGTTGCGGCGTCCTATCTTGGCTTTGGCATTCTGAAGATACGCACCTTTCTAGAGCACCGCGCGTTCGAGGCAGCCCAAGGGCGTTCCGTGGTGATCGAGGATCGGGGTTTACTGGCGTTCCTGTTTCTGAACAACAATTTCCACGCGGTTCACCACGCACATCCCGGCGCGCCGTGGTATCGGCTGCCGAGATTATATGAAAAAGACCGCGACGGATATCTTGACCGCAACAACGGCTATTTCTACCCAAGCTATCTTACGGTTCTGGGTAGATATTTCCTGCACGCCAAAGATCCGGTGCCGCATCCGTTGCGCCCGCTGGGTCAGGCGGCTTTGAAAGTCAACGCCAGACCGTTAAGGCAGTGACGCTTGCCGGTTGGTTTAGGACCATCTTCAAAAATATGCCCGAAATGCCCACCACAGCGGCTGCAATGAACCTCGGTTCGCGTGGTGAACAGGGTGTTGTCGCTTTTGGTGCCGATACCGCCGGGCAAGGCATCCCAAAAGCTTGGCCAGCCGGTGCCACTGTCAAACTTGGTTGACGACGGATAGGCCGCCAGATCGCAAGCGGCGCAATGATATGTGCCGTTGCGTGCTTCTTTTAACAGTGGCGAGCTTTCACCTTTCAGGCTGTTTGAAAACGGTCGTTCGGTGTCCTCGTCGCGCAGAACGGCATATTGCGCCGGGGTCAGGCGTGCTTTCCATTCAGCTGGGGTCAGTTGAATTTCAAACCCGGCCATTGTGCGGGTCGGGGTGATTGCGGCAAGGCCTGCAAAGACTGCGCTGTTGATCAGAAAGCTACGGCGGGTGGTCATTATTCGTCTCCTATTGGTTTCTTGCAGCATATATAAGCATTCTGACTGAAATGACTTTCACTTCTGCTCGACTATATGTGAACGCCGTGTCAGAGATCGGAAATGGAACTTTGGATACCCATTACGATCTTTGCGGCCTTCATGCAGAACATTAGGTTCATGCTGCAAAAGCACCTGAAAACAACGCGCCTTTCGACTGGTGGGGCGACGTTTTCGCGCTTTGTATTTGCCGCACCTTTGGCAATGCTGTTGGTGCTGGTACTGATCATCAGCGGCCTGCGCGAGATGCCGGGGGTCAATGCGCGGTTCTTTTTGTTCGCGATGACCGGCGGGGTGACGCAAATTCTGGCGACGGTCTGCATTGTGGTGCTGTTTGCTGAGCGGAACTTTACGGTTGGGATCACCCTGAAGAAAACTGAAACCATGCAAACGGCGATTATCGCGCTGATTGTCTTGGGCGAGGCGGTGTCGCTTTGGGGGATTATTGCCATCCTGATCGGGCTTGTCGGTGTGATCCTGTTATCTGACCCACCCAAAACCAGCGTGAAACTGGGCACGAAAGCGCGCCTGTTCAACCGCGCGTCGGGCTTTGGTCTTGCCGCGGGGGCGTTGTTTGGTGTTTCTGCCACGGGATATCGCGGGGCGTCATTGGCGCTGGATGGCGGCGATTTCCTGATCCGCGCGTCTGTGACACTGGCCTTTGTTACGCTGTTTCAAACAATCGCCATGGCGATTTGGCTGCAATGGCGGGAAGTCGGGCAAATGACCGCGGTTATGCGTTCGTGGCGGGTGACAATGTTTGTCGGACTGACGGGTGTGTTGGGGTCACTGGGCTGGTTCATGGCTTTCACCTTGCAGAACGCGGCTTATGTGAAAGCATTGGGGCAGATCGAGTTGGTGTTCACTTTTCTCGCCTCATATTTCTTTTTCAAAGAACGCAGTTCTAATCGGGAAATGCTGGGCATTGGGTTGGTGATTGCCAGCATTCTGGTGCTGGTGATGTTTCTTTAGTCTGGCGGAGGCCCGTTCCGGGCCATTACGATGAGCCGCTGCGCGGCGGGGCCTCCGGCGGGAGTATTTATGAAACTATGATGGCAGGTGTCAGCGTTTATCGTAATAAAGCCCGACCACATGTTCGGCTTCGGCAAAAAACAGCCAGCGCGATGTGAACAGGCCGATCAGGTGGCTGATCACTGCGATCAATGCCAAAAGGTGGCTGAACGTTAAGGCCAACAGCAGGGCCGCCGGGATCAGGCCAAGGGTGATCGTCGCAATCACCCGCAGTTTCTGGCTGTGCTTGCGCCCGACCACGTGGACCATTTCTTTCATCAGATAGTTCGGGCTGGAATGCGGGCCTTCGAGCAGCCGCACTTTGCCCAAATGACCCAGACCTGTGGCGGTTTCAATGGTGTGACCGGCGGTCTTGAACGCTTTGTCACCCATCTGCCAAGCGGCCAGTTGCAACGCTGTCAGTACCAGCAACAAAACGGCGGCGGCGGTGTCCTGGCCGGACAACAAGGCGCCGCCAGCAAGGGCATAGGTCAGGAACAAAACCGGGGTCAGGGGCATGTGCCAGCGGGGAACGGTTTTGAGTTGGTTATAGATTTTCGACGTGGTGAAGACGGTGAGCAGCGACAATAGAGCGGCGATCCAGCCGACGATTTGCAGGTTTTTGTCAAAGAAAATCAACCCGGTGGCGTAAACGGCCATGACCAGCAGGGTGAGGACGGCTGAAACACCTTCGCGGCTGAGCCAGCTTGTGCGCCATTGGCTGAAAGCCTTCATCGCCCGCTGGGGGTTGCCCAGATGCAGGGTTGAGGCCAGCAATCCGCCCACAGCCAAAGCGTAGGCGACAAAGAAAAATGCGAAGGCCACCCAGCCGGTGACGGCGGGCATACCGAACCCCAGAAAAAACATCAGACCGAAACCAAGACCTGACAGGGACGTGAAGATAATAACGGATGGAGCGGGATTCATCAGAGTTTCTCCAGCGCTTTGTCAAGCCAACCGAGGAAGCCGCCGGCCTCCTCGTTGATTGGTTCGAGGTAGGGGGCAAGGATGTCGATTTTGCCGATCCCGCCAATGTCCTGTTTCAGGCGGGGCGGCAGGTATTTGTTCACTGGTTTGGTACCTTGTTCGGGCATCAGGTCGATGCCGCCGCGTTCAGCGGTCAGTTTTGAGACGTTGCTGTCAGGATCAGCGAAATCGCCGAAATGTCGCGCACCGGCCGGGCAGGTGCGTACGCAGGCGGGGATGCGGTCCACCTCGGGGATGTTTTCGTTGTATATCCGGTCCACACACAGGGTACATTTCTTCATCACGCCTTCGGCTTTGTCGAGTTCGCGTGCGCCATATGGGCAGGCCCAGGCACACAGACCGCACCCGATGCAGCTGTCTTCGTTGACCAGCACGATGCCGTCCTCAACGCGTTTATAACTTGCACCCGTCGGGCAGACGGTGACGCAGGGTGCGTCTTCGCAATGCAGGCAGGATTTGGGGAAATGCACGGTTTGAGCGTTGCTGCCGGGCTTTTTGGCCTCGTAGGTGTGGATGCGATTGAGGAATGTGCCCATCGGTTCGGCCCCGTAAGCATCCATATCCGACAGGGGTGCGCCGTAGTTCGAGGTGTTCCATTCCTTGCAGTTGATCACGCAGGCATGGCAGCCGACGCAGGTATCAAGGTCGATCACAAGGCCCAGTTTGCGCTGGGTGGTCTGGGGTAGGGTGGTCATTGGGCGGCTCCGAAAGTTAGGGTCGCGAAATCGGTGAGGTCTTGGTTGAACCGTTCGGGTTGTTCCACAAACGGCGAATGGCCGGTATTCTCGTACAGCCTGAGATCACCTTTGGGGGCAAGTTCAGAAACTGTTATGCCACACAGTGCTGCAACGACGGTATCTTCTACGCCGTGGATGGCAAGAAGCGGTTTCGTGAGGGCTGCATAGACCGGGCGGAAATCCCAGTTGGCGGCAAATATGGCGCGGCGCACAAGGGCGGTGACACGCATGTTGGCGGCGATGATTTCTGCGGTCAGGGTGTCGTCTAACGGATCAAGCGTACAAGCGCGGACAAATTTGGCCGTGGCTGCGGCGCGCAAATCGTCGTCTTCGGTGTAAAGGTCGCGGTTTAAGCCGGGGCTGGACGGGCCGACCATCCAGTCTTCGCGGGCTTTGCCGGTGGTGATGACGCCGCCCGCCAAAACGACGCCGGCAATTGCGGTGTCACCAAAGCGGTCAAGGTATGATGCGATCACCCGGCTGCCAAAGGACCAGCCGACAAGGATCGGCTTGTTGAGGTCAAGTGCCGTGATGATGGCATTGATGTCTGCGGCCCACATCGCGGTATCGTTATACATTTCAGCCACTTGTGGTGCATCTGATTGACCGTGGCCGCGCAGATCAAGCGTGATCAGGCGGTGAGTTGCCGCCAGGGGAGCTTGTTTCTGCCAGCAGTCGCGGTCCTGAGCCCAGCCGTGGATTAGCAACAGCGCAGGCGCGTCAACCGACCCTTGGTCAGTGACGTGAAGGCCGACGCCACCGCCGCCTGTGATGCGGTGCGCGCGCATCAGAACTTATCCCCATAGGTGACGTTTTTCGGCCCTTTGCCGACCGGGGATTTCTGGGCGGGGATATGCGGTTGGCTGACGCCGTCACCTTTGGTGGTCTTTTCGATTTTGACCCGCAGATCAAACCATGCGGCTTGGCCGGTAATTGGGTCTGAATTTGACCAGCGCAGGCCGTCGCCACGGGCTGGCAGAAGTTCATCAATCAAATGGTTCAGCAAAAAGCCTTTGGTCGCCTCGGGGGCTTTTTCGTCCAAGGCCCAAGCGCCAGCGCGTTTGCCGATAGCGTTCCATGTCCAGACGGTGTTGGCGTTCAGGGCATCCATTTTGACAACCGGCACTTTGATCTTGCCGTGATGCGAGGTGACCAGCGCCCAATCGCCCTCGGTAAACCCGTGTTTGGCCCAAATCTCGCCTGAGACATAGAGCGGATTGGTACCGTGGATTTGCCGGAGCCATGCATTTTGCGTGCCCCATGAATGATACATCGCCATCGGGCGTTGGGTCAGCGCATGCACCGGATATTCGTCCAAGTCGACATGGGTTTCCTGAAATGGCTGATACCAGATCGGCAGCGGATCCATCGCTGCGGCAACTTGGGCGCGCAAGTGATCCGGCGGCTGGTGGTCGCCATGGCCTTGGGCGGCCAGACGGAATTTCTGCATCGGTTCGACATAGATTTGGAACAGATAAGGCTGCGGGGCGTCGAAAAACCCACGCTCGACGGCCCAGTCCTGATAGCCGGCGTTCCACGGTTTGAAATAGCGTGCTTCATCCGGGACGTGGTCGATCCAAAAGCCGCCATTGTCGATATAGGCCTGAATTTGGTTGGGGTTTGGCTCGCCCCGGCCTTTGCCTTTGCCATCCGCACCACGAAATCCAGCCAGGGGGCCGACGCCGGGGCGGCGTTCGTGGTTTTGGATATAATCGGCATAGTCCTGGTATTTGGCCGAGCCATCCTCGTTCACCATGCCGGGCAAGCCAAGCCGCGCGCCAAGTTGGATCAGGGCAGATTGGAAACCGCGCACATCCCGATCAGGTTCAACCACCGGCCAGCGGATGCTGTCGGCAACGGCCTCGGCTTCGCAGATCGGGCGATCCAGCAAGCTGATGCAATCGTGGCGTTCGAGATAAGTTGTGTCAGGCAGGATCAGGTCGGCAAAGGCGACGGTTTCACTGGAATAACTGTCGGAATAGATGATGTGCGGAATGACGTATTCGCCGGTTTCATCCTTGTCCGTCAGCATCTTGATGACGCCGCTGGTATTCATCGACGAGTTCCACGCCATATTGGCCATATACATGAACAGCGTGTCGATTTTGTAGGGGTCCCCGGCATGTGCATTGCTGATAACCATATGCATCATGCCGTGCGCTGACATCGGGTTTTCCCAGGTATAGGCCTTGTCTATCCGCGCGGCCGTGCCGTCAGGTTTAAGGCCAAGGTCTTCGGGGCCTTGCACGTATCCCAGATGCGGGCCGTTCAGCGGTTTGCCGGGGGTGACGCCGAAATGCGGTTTTGGGTGGGCGGTGACGGGTTTCGGATAGGGGGGCTTGAAACGAAAGCCACCGGGAACCTCGACTGAACCCAACAGGATTTGCAACACATGCAGCGCACGGCAGGTTTGAAAGCCGTTAGAATGTGCCGATATTCCGCGCATCGCATGGAACGCCACCGGGCGGCCGATCATTTTGTCGTGCTTTTCACCCTTCCAGTCGGTCCAGGGTTGTTCGATGGTGATTTCCTGCTGAAACGCCACATGCGCCAGTTCGGCAGCGATGCGTTTGATCTGTTCGGCTGGGATACCGCACTGCGCCGCCACAGCGTCGGGTGCGTTTTCGTCACCGATATATTTCTCGGCCAGCAGCTGGAAAACCGGGCGATGTGTGACACCGGCGTGCCGGTAATGCCCGGCCAGATCGGCCTTAATGCCCTTTTTGTCAAAGGCAACGGGTTTGCCGTTGGCGCGATCAAGAATTTGCGGTTTGCCGTCTTTGTCGCGCAAAAACAGGCCATGCTCGGACGAGGTTTCGTCGTCGTTCACCAGGAAAGGCGCGTTGGTATAGCGGATCAGGTAATCCAGATCGACCTGGCCAGCCCTCAGCAGCTCGTGGATCAGCGCGATAATGAACAAGCCATCAGTGCCGGGCGTGATCCCGACCCATTCATCCGCAATCGCATTATAGCCCGACCGTACCGGATTCACCCCGATGACCTTGGCACCGTTGGCTTTCAGCTTGCCCAGACCGATTTTGATCGGGTTGCTGTCGTGATCCTCGGCCACCCCGAAAATCATGAACATTTTGCAGAGGTCCCAGTCGGGCGTGCCGAATTCCCAGAACGCACCGCCCATTGTGTAGATGCCGGCGGCCGCCATGTTGACCGAACAGAACCCACCGTGGGCCGCATAATTCGGCGTGCCATAAGCCTGCGCCCACCAGCTTGTCAGCGATTGTGACTGATCGCGGCCGGTGAAAAACGCCAGCTTTTCGGGGTTTGTTTCGCGGATTGGCCGCAGCCAGCCTTCGGCAATGTCAAAGGCTTCATCCCATGTGATTTCTTCAAACTCGCCTGAACCACGCGGGCCGACGCGTTTCATTGGTGCGCGCAGGCGGGAGGGCGCGTAATGCTGCATGATCCCGGCGGAACCTTTGGCGCAAAGTACGCCTTTATTGACCGGGTGGTCGCGGTTGCCTTCGATATATTTCACGGCCCCGTCTTTCATATGCACATCAATGCCGCAGCGGCAGGCGCACATGTAACAGGTGGTTTTGCGGATCTCGTCTGAAACCTCGGGCGAGGTATCAAGCGCGGGTTGATCAAAAGCAGGCATATTAGGGTCCCCGAATCCGGTTTCAGTGTTCAGCATTAAAACATATTAGATCATTTGAATGTTTGTAGCCATGGCAGATGGGTAATGTCCAGAATACTGACTGCGACAATTCATTTTTGCGGCTTTCTGTCGCTTGGCTGGCTGCCCTGTCACGTGGGGTTGGCGGTGTTTTTGGCGCTGGCGACAGCCGCCAGAGCGATCGACGCCAAACGCGCGGCTGGTGGGTCCGAGCGGCTGGTCAGCAATAACGGCACTTTGGCCCCGGTGATCAGGCCGGCAGCGCAACCACCTGACAGGTACACCAAAGCTTTGAACAGGACATTTCCGGAAACGATATCCGGGACGACGATAGCGTCGGCACGCCCTGCCACCGGATCATCGGCCATGCCTTTGATTGCGGCCGAATGCGCGGACAGGATCAGGTCAAGCGCCAAAGGGCCGGAAAAATCCGCATCCGCAATATTTTCAATCGCCCAATCGCGCAATTCGCGGGCCTCGGTTGAGGACGGGATCGACGAAATCGGGCTTTCGGTCGCGCTGAGAAAGGCGATTTTTGGTCGGGAATTGCCAAGTTTATGCAGCAGCGTCACCACTTCTTGGGCTGCGGTTTTGCGGGTCGCCAGATCGGGGGAAACATTCACCGCGGCATCTGTGATAAGGATCGGTTGCCCACCCGCCGGATGGCTGAGGTGGAAAATATGGATCAAGCGGTTGCCGGTTCTAAGGCCAGCGGTTTTGGCAATCGCGGTTTTCAGGAACATATCCGAATGCAACTGCCCCTTCATCAGGATGTCAGCCTGGTCGTGCCCACAGGCATAGGCAGCAGCGGCACCAGCGTCTGCTTCACCGATTGTGTCGATCAACGGGTAACTTGAAATGTCCCAGTTCAATTGATCGGCGACCCGCTGGATATCGGAGCGTTCGCCAGTGAAAACCGGGGTCATGATGCCAAGATCGGTGGCTTCTTTGGCCGCGATCATCGGCAATTCGGCACCGGCACGGGCAATCGCCACGCGCGGCGGCGGCAGGGCTTGGGCACGGGCCAACAGATCAGCCGGGCAAACCGGTTCGATTTGACTGAGAAAGGGCGAGGCAGGGCTGGTCATTCAAGTGCGCCTTGAGGTTCGGACATCTGGCAGGCAAGAGGCCCGAAATAACCGGGCTGGTCAATGCGACCAGCCCGGTTAATTGGTCAGATGCTTTTTTGCGGGCGCATGTCGGCGGCATTGATCCCAGCCACAGCGACAGGTTTTTTCATCGCGTCCCGGCGGAACGGTTCGCCCAGTTCCTGATTGATCATCGCTTCGATAAAGGTGGTTTTGCCGTGCTTCATCTGGTCCTTGACGGCTGTCGCCAGCATATCTGTCAACTCGTCCATCGTGCGGGCCTGAACGCCTTGCAGGCCACAGGCTTTGGCGATGCCAGAATAGCTGACATTTTCGTCAAGTTCCGTGCCGACAAAATTGTCGTCATACCACAGAGTGGAGTTGCGTTTTTCAGCACCCCACTGATAGTTGCGAAACACAATCATCGTGATCGCCGGCCAGTCACCGCGACCGATGGCAACCATTTCGTTCATCGAAATGCCGAACGCTCCGTCACCGGCAAATCCGACAACTGGCACGTTTGGATTGCCGATTTTAGCCCCGACGATGGACGGGAAACCATAGCCACAAGGGCCGAACAGGCCGGGGGCAAGATATTTGCGGCCCTCGTCAAAACTTGGATACGCGTTGCCAATGGCGCAGTTGTTGCCAATGTCCGAACTGATGATCGCGTCCTTGGGCAGGGCCGACTGGATCGCACGCCAGGCTTTACGCGGGCTCAGCCATTCGGGTTTGCTGGCGCGGGCGCGCTGGTTCCATGTAGTGCCGACATCGTCATCCTCGTGATCCATCGAGGTCAGTTCCTGCGCCCATTTGGATTTCAGATCGCCGATCATCGCTTTGCGGGTTGCCCGACCGGCGTCGCCTGCTGACGGGGCCAGTTGTGCAAGGATACCATCGGCCACTTTGCCCGCGTCCCCAATGATGCCAACCGCCACAGGTTTGGTCAGCCCGATACGATCCGCATTGATGTCAACCTGAATGAGTTTGGCGTCTTTCGGCCAGTAATCAATGCCGTAACCTGGCAGGGTCGAAAACGGGTTCAGGCGTGTGCCAAGGGCCAGAACAACATCCGCCTTGCTGATCAATTCCATCGCCGCCTTGGAGCCATTATAACCAAGCGGGCCAACATGCAGCGGGTGATTGCCGGGGAAGGCGTCGTTATGCTGGTAGTTACAGCAAACCGGCGCGTCCAGACGTTCGGCCAGTGCGGCGGATTTGCCGATGGCACCCGCAAGGATCACACCGGCACCGTTCAGGATGACGGGGAATTTCGCTTCGGACAACAGACGTGCGGCTTCGGTTACGGCGGATTCGCCGCCAGCGGGACGTTCAAATTCGACGATTGCAGGCAGGTTGATGTCGACCACTTGTGTCCACATATCGCGCGGAATGTTGATCTGGGCCGGGCCTGAAAGGCGTTTGGCGTTCATGATCACGCGGTTCAGAACTTCGGCGACGCGGGTTGGGTCGCGGACTTCTTCCTGATAACAAACCATGTCTTCAAACAGTTTCATCTGCTCGACTTCCTGAAAGCCGCCCTGACCGATGGTCTTGTTGGCGGCTTGCGGGGTGACCAGCAGCATTGGTGTGTGGTTCCAGTATGCGGTTTTAACGCAAGTGACGAAATTGGTGATGCCGGGGCCGTTTTGAGCAATGATCATCGCCATTTTGCCGGTGGTGCGGGTGAAGCCGTCGGCCATATAGCCGCCGTTACATTCGTGCGCCACGTCCCAGAACTTGATGCCGGCGGCCGGGAAGTTATCGGAAATCGGCATGAAGGCGGACCCGATGATGCCAAATGCGTGTTCGATACCGTGCATTTGCAGGGTTTTTACAAAGGCTTCTTCGGTGGTCATTTTCATGTCTGGAATCCTTGAGAAAAAATTTGGCTAGGGAATCCGCCGTTTGGCGTTGCGCGGGTTATGAAACATGAAGGGGCAAAGCGTTAGGTCCAGATTTAGACACGGATAAGTCCAGCGCCTTTGACCTGCGGCCAAAACGAGGGCGCTGCCCTCGCGCTCCCGAAGTATTTTTGAAACTATGATGAAAGATCAGTTCAGGGCGGCGTCGATCCGGCGCACGCCTTCGGGGATTTTTTCTGCGGCAATCGAGGAATAGGCGAGGCGGAAATAGTTATTCGGGGCATTATCGTCGTCAAAAAACGGGCTGCCGGGTTCGATCAACACGCCGTTGGTGCGCAGTTTTGCGGCCAGTATTTGAGTGTCGATACCGTCGGGGGCTTTCACCCAAAGGCTTGATCCGCCAAACCCGGCGCTGCCTTCGACGCGCAAAGGTGTTGCAGCCAAGGCTTTGTCCATCACGGCGCGACGTTTGTGAAAGGCATCGCGCATGGTTTTCACCATGGCGTCGTAATGCCCAAGCGCCAGAAAATAGGCGGTTGTGCGTTGGATATGACCGGGCGGATGGCGCAACAGCGCGTGGCGTAGGGCGCGGGCTTGCGCGATGAACGGCTCCGAGCCGACCAGATAGCCAAGTCTGAGGCCGGGAAACAATGATTTTGAAAAGCTGCCGACGTAAATAACCCGGCCATCCTGATCCAGTGATTTGAGGGCCGGGGTCGGGGGTTTCAGAAAGCTCATTTCGAACTCGTAATCGTCTTCAATCACCAAAAAATCCCGTTCGCGGGCCAGTTTCAGCATTTCATGGCGACGGGATATCGGCATTGTTACGGTGGTGGGGCATTGATGGCTTGGGGTCGTAAAGACCACATCAACGTCCGGCGGCAAAAGAGAGGGCGGCAGGCCAAGCGCGTCAACGGCAATCGGGTGGTTTTGGCTACCGGCATGGCGCAGGATATCCCGCAGGCCGGGATAACCCGGGTCTTCATAGGCTGCGACGCGGCCTTTTTGCAGCAGAATTTGCGCGACCATCCACAGGGCATTTTGCGCGCCGACCGTGACCAGAATCTGTTCGGGTCTTGCCAGAATACCGCGCCGCGGCAGGGTGTGGCGAGCGATGAAATTGACCAGTTCAGGGTCATCGCGTTCGGCGTAATCCGAAGTTAAGCTGTCGAAATCTTTCTTACCAAGTGCCTGATGCGCGCAGAGCCGCCAGCTGGATTGGTTGAACAGTTCGGGATCGGCCTGCCCATAGATGAACGGATAAGGATACTTTCGCCAGTCGGCAGGTTTTTCCACAAGCCGCGCACCGGTGAATTTGCGTTGTAATGCACGGTTCCAATCGACGGTGTCGTTGCCTTGGCTAAAGCTGGTGTCAGGCAACGGCGAAACCGGCGCTGTGGCTGAAATATAATATCCAGAACGGCTGGTCGATGACAGGTAATCGTCGGCCACCAATTCGTTATAGGCCAGCGTAACCGTTATGCGTGATATTCCCAGATGGGTGGCAAGTCGGCGCGAGCTTGGCATTTTTTCGCCGGGGCGATACTGCCCGGACAGCACAGCCGAGGCCACGATTTGTTGAATCTGGCTTTGTAATGTGCCCTGAAATCCCGGATCCAGAAAGAATGTCTCTTCGCCTATTGCCATGATACCTCGCTATCTGGCCTTAGATAGCGGAAAATCTGGCCTTATAAAAGAGGCGGTCGTCAAAGGCGGGCGAAAAACGACCGGCCTTCTTCGTTATAAAAGAATGGCACGCGAGCGTTGCGGTCGGGTTCTTTCAGGTCAGCCTCGACCTCGGCCAGTACCACTTCGGTGATAAACGGCAAGTCAAAGCTGCGGGCCTTTTCCAGCGGGATCCATTGCAGCATGCTGAGTTCTTCGCTGGCTTGCGAGAAATCATCCAGATCGCTGACAATCCGGTCGGCATCGACCAGAAAGAACCGCGCATCAAACCGGCGCGGACGGCCGGGGGGGGTTATGGCGCGGAAAACGAACTTCATGCCCTCACCGGTTGGCATAACGCCGTGTTCAAAATAAGTGCGCCAATCTTCGGGCATATTCGCGGCAAGTTCTTTGGCGGCCACGTCAGGTCGGCCCAGTAACAATCCGGTTTCTTCCCACATTTCACGCAAAGCCGCCAGAATAAGCGGCACGGCCAAGGTCGGGTCGGCGTCGGTGCGCAGACGCGCCATACATTGATCTGACAAGGGGCTCGCAAGGGGGACATTACTGTCAGCGCTGTCTAAGGCGCCACCGGGAAAGACGAATTTTGACGGCATGAAGGCGGCGTTTTTGCCGCGCTGACCCATCAGAACCTTTGGCTCAGTGAATTTGTCGCGCAACACAATCACCGTTGCTGCGTTGCGGATTTGGGTCTTGTCCATTGGAGCCCGATCAGAGTTGTTCAGCGCTAGATTGTCGGATCAGGCAGCGCTTGTCCAGTTGATCCGGTGGCATTATGGCTGCCATCCAGTTGAAAGCCATGCATCCGCTTTGCCCATTGAATTGCGACGAACAGGCCCTTGAAGCGCGGCAATAAAAACAGCGCTAAAGTGACAAATACCGACACAAACCCGATTGCCATAAGCAACGGGTCAGGCCGGAATGTGGTAAAAACTATAAGTAGCATCGGCGCCAGCAAGTGGCCTGAAACCAGAATTGTCAAATAGGCCGGGCCGTCATCAGCGCGGTGATGAAACAATTCTTCGCCACACACAGCACAGGTGTCGCGGGTTTTCAGGTAGGATTTCATTAAAGGCCCCGCACCGCAATTGGGGCACTTCAACCGGACACCACGCAGAATTGCTGGCTTTAATGGGCGATCTGTACTGGCTGGGTTGGTCATCAATTTGTCCTGTCTGGTGTTGGACAGATACGCGCTGTCGGTAAGAAAACCCACCCATTCCGGAGCGCTTGCGTCGCGATGTCGCAAAGCCTGCAAAAATAATCCGACGGAAACTGCCACGAGCGGCGTTTGAGTGTGTGAAAGGCAGCAAACAGGCGGCCTTGTTGCAAACGGAGCGTAACAAATGAAAACGAGCAAATTCTTAACCCTTGGTGCAGTCTCAGTGGCTATCGCCGCAGTTTCCTTGGTGCCTGCCATGGCTGCCAAAGACGGCGAAGGCAAACAGCATCACGGCCCGCAGGCGTTTTTTGAACGCATGGACGTTGATGGTGACGGCAAAGTCACCACCGCCGAAATCGCCGCCGCGCAAAAGGCGCAGTTCGCAACCTTTGATACGGATGGCGATGGTTTTCTGTCGAAAGACGAGATGCTGGCGGCGGGCAATGAACGCGCCCAAAAGCGTATCGCCGACCGGGTCGAGCATATGATGAAACGCGGTGACACCGATGGCGATGGTAAGATCAGCCTCGCAGAAGCGGAACAAAACCCACGAATGGAACGCATGATGGCGCGTCTTGACACCGATGGCGACGGCGCAATTTCGACCGAAGAAATGCAAGCGATGCGCAAGCATGGCATGGAACACGGCTTCGGCATGAAAAAACACGACTAAGCTGGTTTGAAACGCCGGTCCGGCTGCGCGCAGTAGCCGGACCAATTGCCTTTCCAGGCAAAACGAACTACCCGATTTGGTCATGCAGATGCCTTTTGACGCCATGACAGACCTGAGTGATGACGCATTGCTGGCGCTTTATGGCAATGGCGACAGCATGGCTGCGGCGTCGCTTACGGCGCGGTTGACGCCGATGGTCTTTCGGCTGGCAAAACGATTGTTGTCAGACGCGGCCGAGGCCGAGGATGTGACGCAGGAAGGCATGTTGCGCCTGTGGAAGATTGCTCCTGAATGGCGGCAAGGCGAGGCAAAGGTTTCAACCTGGCTTTACCGGGTGACGACAAACTTGTGTACGGACCGGCTGCGCAAGCGCCGCGGCGTGGCACTGGATGCTATCGCCGAACCGATGGATGACACACCGGGAATTGAGGCGCGGATGATCAGCGATAATCGGGCCGAGGCGTTGAATGGCGCCTTGGCAAAATTGCCGGATCGACAGCGCGAGGCCGTGGTATTGCGGCATATCGAAGGCTTGGCGAACCCGGAAATCGCCGAAGTTTTGGACATCAGCGTTGAAGCGGTCGAAAGCTTGATCGCGCGCGGAAAACGCGGCCTTGCAGTAATGCTTTTGGGGCGCAAACAAGAATTGGGACTGGACGGATGACACGCAAGGATATTTTACAGGAAGCTGATATGGATCAGGATCTTGCAGCATTTTTTGCGGCCGGACAAGCCGAAGGGGATACGCCCTCGGACCGACTTATGCTGAACGTGCTGGCAGATGCCAAACGCGCGCAACCGCAACCTTGGGCGCTGCCGGAACGTGCCATTGTTCGCCCAATCAAAAGGTTTGATATGTCGCGTCTTTTTGGCGGTTGGCAGGCGGGATCAGCCTTGGCTAGTTTTCTGGCTCTCGGCGTTTTTCTAGGCTACACAGCGCCGGTTGGTGTAACTGCGTTCACCGATGCGTTGGCGGTAAGTGCCGGACTGGAAACTGGTGCTGCAAGTGAATTCAGCCTTGATGATCTAATGGCAGAGGGATGAGCGATGACTGAACCTGAGCACTCAAAAACACGAAAATGGCGTTGGTATCAATATCTGCTGGTGCTGTCCTTGGGGGCTAACCTGTTGGTCGTGGGTCTGGTTGGCGGCGTCGTTTTGCGCGGAGCACCTGAACATATCCGCGAGTTCCGCGCAGCCAATGCGTTGGGATTGCGGGCCTATATTCGGGCGCTGGACGACGAAAGCAAACAGGCATTGATCCAGGCGATTGCCAAGAACAATGACAGCGAGAGTATCGGAAAGCCGGCGATTTACGCGCATCTAAAGGAATTGTCGGCGGCGTTGACGGTTCAACCTTACGACAGCGCGGCCGTTGCCGCAGTTTTGGCGCGGCATGGTCAGGTTATTTCGGGCAATGTTGCGGTCGGACACGGCATACTGATGTACAGAATAGACGCGATGACGCCAGAGCAACGGGTGGAATTTGCAACCCGCCTTGCAGGTCACCGACGTTGACCCGTCGTTGATCCGGCGCTTTTAGGCGGCACGCGTGAACAAGGTTACCATGTTTCGCCCTTCGGATTTTGACGCGTAAAGCGCTTTGTCCGCTTCAGCGATCAAGGCATCCACGTCCGGCATATCGGGATCGCCCAATGTGACGCCGATGCTGACCGTGATATTCAAATGACGGCTGCCATTTAGGGCAGCAAACGGCGATTCCTCGATAACCCGTCGCAACCTTTCCGAGGCTGTGCGTGCCTGCGCTTCGCTGGTGTCTGGCATCGCAATCAGAAATTCTTCGCCGCCAAGGCGCGAAATCAGGTCTATGCCGCGCAGGTTTTCCTGCATTCTGATGGCAAATTCCTTAAGCACCTGATCCCCTGCGGCATGACCGTTCAGATCGTTCACACGTTTGAAGTTGTCGATATCAAGCAGCATCAGCGCGAATCCCTTGCGGCTTTCGCAGGACCGTTCGACAATTTTGCTAAGGTGCTGGCGGGCATACCGGCGGTTATAAAGTCCGGTCAAAGGGTCGGTTGCGGCCAAACGCAGCGTGTCGGTTACATTGTTGCGCAGGCTGTCGGACATGCGTTTATGGCGAATTTGCCCAGTCAGGCGGGCGATCAGTTCGGCGGGTTCAAACGGATCAAACAGATAGTCATTCGCCCCAAGATCGAGCCCCTTGGCTGCCTTGTCCTGATCGCCCTTAGGCACGGCCAGCACCACCGCCGAATGGCGTGATTTCGGGCGTGATCGCAGATGCGACACCAACCGCAAACCGTCGCCATAAGCCCCAAGCCGGGCATGGATCACAAAAACATCAGGCAATTCAGCGTCTTCCATGGCCATGATTGCCTGTTCGTCCGGGCAAATACGCGCCTTAATGTCTGGAATATTATCCAACATTTTCAACCATTTATTCCCAACCAGTGGGTTTGGTGGCACCAAAACAATATCGGCTGGCGGCGGCGGAATATCACTGTGGGCAATTTGAAAATCTGTCAGCCCAAAGTCGCGCGACGTGCGGTCGCGCAAGCGCAATTCATCCAACATGAACTTTGACCGAAGCAGGTTTCGCACCCGCGAAAACAACGCCAGATCGTTAATCGGCTTGGTCAGGTAATCATCCGCCCCACATTCAAGCCCGCGCAGGCGGTCGGATGGTTCGTTCAGCGCCGTTACGATGACAACCGGAATATGCGCGGTAGCCGGGTCGGCCTTTAGGCGGCGGCAC
>ERZ890510.304-NODE-304-length-40928-cov-7.844054_pt1 | contig 40928 bp, 26 predicted proteins | sample MGYA00521265_ERZ890510 | MGnify/ENA primary metagenome ERZ890510 (study PRJEB32303, sample SAMEA104408624) | aquatic metagenome | biome: Brackish water; feature: Chemocline; material: water | place: Baltic Sea | collected 2014-10-26T21:54:00 | depth 110 m ... | reverse complement strand
GGCTCTCTTAACTGCGCATAATTGGCGCTGTGGTTAGTCATATCGATCTGCTGTGCCGCCTGCTCGGCGCTGACTCCGGAGCTATGCATCTGGCTGGTCTTCTCCCACAGATCTCTGAGATACACCTGAAAATGATCGATGGGCTGCCTGTCATGCATTATCGGACCATGGCCCGGAAGCCAGGTATCAAAATCCAGAGTTTTCAATCCGTCCAGGGTTGCTGGCCATTCATCCACGTGAGCATCTCCCATATACGCCAGACCAGGAAGCATCATGTCGCCGGTGAACGCCACCTTTTCCTGCGGCAGATAAATGACTACATCGCCGCCGGTATGCGCTCTGCCAAAATGCAGTAGCTGAATTTCTCTGCTGCCAGCGGCCACCACCTGGAACAACGTCATCTTGGTTTCCAGTGTGATATTCGGTGGCGTGGGGACAATCTCCTTGATGGCATTCAGGTACTCGGTTTGAACCCGAAGCCTTTCCTGTAGTTCTACCCTGCGGCCCGGATCGTTTTCATCTGATAACTGACGCTGGAGTCTTGCCACAGTTTCGGGAACCGGATCGGAAAAGCTTTTGAATGTTGACTCCTCCAGTACATTACCATTCTCGCCGGTCAACTTCGAACGGGTAAATTCATGCCCGATTATCTCGACCCCTTTCGGAAAAGACTGGTTTCCGTGCGCATGATCGAAATGGTAGTGGCTATTCACCAGATAACGAACTGGTTTGTCTGTTATCACTGGAATTGCTTCCAGCAAGGCCCTGGAGGCTGCCGGAGTCACATGGGAATCAACTACCAGCGAATCGAATTCACCCACCAGCACCATCGCATTGCTCATGGTATAGACCGAACCTGTGCCCGTGACGAACCAGACTCCCTCCGCCACTTCCACAAAACGATGAGTATCAGTTTCGACCACGTTATCCTGGGACAGCGCCAAGCCCGGCAGCAGCAACAGCAGACCAAGAAACGCGTTTAGCAATATTAAGTTGCTTGTATTTTTCATAGTGAAAGACCTGTTATGTAGCAATTATTAATGTTATTGGGGGGCCGAAATAAAACCGGACATATACTCCATGGCATTACCCACGGTTGCACCCCAGGCGGCAAAATTGTGGTCGCCGTCGAAGATACGCAACTCGGTAAAATCCGGTTGATGTTCTCGTAACTGCTGATAAAAAACGGCGGCAAAGTAGGCAATATCATAGCGATCATGATCACCGGTATTGATGTAAAAAGGCACGACGATTCCCTTTGCCTTGTAAGCATCGATAAACGACACCCAATTCTTGCTGGCCCACAGATCCGCATCAAATTTCCCGTTAGTCAGAAACGTGTCCTGTCTGGTGGCTGAAGAAGATTCTGGAGGAATCGGAGCATAAACGGCAGGGCTCAGAGGCGCGGCGGCGGCAAACATTTCAGGATATTGCAGGGCAATGTTCACCGCACCAAAACCACCGGCGGAATAACCACCAATGGATCGTCCCTCCCGACGCGCCAGCGTGCGGTAGCTTGTATCGATATGCGGTACAAGATCCTGAACAAACGCGGTCAGCGCCTTCTCTTCAACGCCATCGGCCCACCAGAATTTAGGATCAGCCGGGACAACGATGAGTTGCGGCTTGATCTTCTGCGCGGCAATTAATTGATCCGCGGTCTGCTGGATATGACCCTGTCCTACCCAACTCTCCTCGGTGCCCAGATTACCGTGCAACAAATACAGCACCGAATAGCTCAGACCCGAGTTTTGATAACCATCTGGCAGGTAGATGTTATAGGTATAGTCCCGATCAAGCGTCTTCGAGGCGAAGGTCTTGTGGACAATCTCGCTCGCCGATAAGGCGGTGGAAACGAGAAGGCAAAGTGAAATCGATAAAAATTTAAGTAACCGAAGCATAGTTTTACTCGTCTAAGCTGATATGAGGCAACGCGTTAAAAGCCATTGCTAGTGTAGTGTCCTGGATAGACAGCACATTAGCCTATAGCCAGAAGACTGTAAAGAAAGGGAGGAATTGGCGTTTTTTACCAATTTTCTTGGTCAAAACCACTAACGATAACTGTTGAAATGGGGCTTTATAATTTACAACTCATTGTTTTTAAACGATTAATAAACTTGGCAGACTTATTGCTCTAACACTGCTAAGGAGTAATTCAAAAATTACCAATAGAAACATTAAAGGCCTTGAAGAAACACAGGCATAAAAAAAACTGAGGATGAGACGATGAATCACACAGCCAGATTAAGCACTGCCACATTGCTGGCCATGTTGCTCGGTAGCTATCTCTACTCGGCCTCGGTCGATGCCGCTGAATACCGTGATATATCCAGGGTTAATGGCGGAATTCGAATTTCCGCAGAAGAACAGATGGGCGATCTTTCCTCTGTCAACGGGGGTATCGATCTGGCCCGGGGTTCCAGCGCCCATGGAATCGATACGGTAAATGGGGGTATCGATCTGGATGAGCAAGTAGTAATTGCTAATGCCGAAACTGTCAACGGCGGCATAAGAGTTGGCAGCGATGTGACCGTGAATGGTTCACTCGGCACCGTAAACGGCGGCATTCGAACCGACTCAGGCACGGTGATTCAAAATCGGGTACGAACCGTGAACGGCAAAATTCAGTTACGAAATACCCTGGTCGGTGAGGACGTTCAGACTACCAATGGTGATATCGTGCTGCGCGATGGCAGCACTGTCGAGGGCGACATTGTGGTGAAGGGACGCCGCTCCTGGATGAGCCGGCTTTTCAACTACAATGGCAAGCCGCCCACTATTTCCATTGATGCCGACTCCTCTGTCAAGGGTGACATTCATCTGTATCGGGAAGTGAACCTGGAGATCGATGATAACGCCGAAGTAGGCGATGTTATTCGTCACTACTAAACGTTAATTAGTTCATTTTGAATACAAAAAAAGCGGATCCTGTGATCCGCTTTTTTGTTTGTGTACTGGTTTTCCCAAACTATTTGTCGCTCTACTTTCTCTGCTTGGATAATTATTCAGTACGCTGGTAATGCCCCATCAGCATTCCAGTTGCCAACACATGGCCGTCGATAGCCTCAAGCAATTGCGCTTTGTTCAGGCCAGATGCTAGATTCAAATTTGCATCCAGCGCATAAAGTCGAAAATGATAGGCGTGTAGCTTGCCGTCAACAGGAGGACGCGGACCGAAATAGCCTGCCTGACGGGTACCATTCAGGCCATTAATCATGCCGTCCAAACCAGAGACACCTGCCACCTCTGCATCACGCGTTAGATTTTCAGGCAAGCCGGAAGCCGTTGCCGGGATATTGTAGGCAACCCAATGCACGAATGGCTGTGGCATTGGCGCAATGGGATCGTCACAGATTAAAGCCAACTGCACTGTGCCAGCGGGTAAATTAGACCAACTTAAATCGATGGATTTATTATCGCCATAGGCTGTATAGGCTAAAGGCATGGTGCCATGGTTATTAAATACAGAACTGGTCACAGTAACTGTTTCCGGGGCGTCCGCTGCATTCACCTGCACTGACATAAGAAGTGCACACAAACCACCTATAAACCAACGCATTCCGCTTACCTTATTTGGACTTTTCATTTTTTTCTCCTCTTCTCTTGCTAAATTAAATTGGCCAATCCATTTTTCTAAATTATTTTTTCCCCGAATTATTTTTTTACAACATAGCCAACTTTATCGGCTTTCTCCCGCAACAGATATTTTTGTACCTTACCTGTCGAAGTCTTGTCTATGGGGCCGAAAACAACCTTCTTCGGAATCTTGAATCCTGCCAACTCTTCCCGACAGTAAGCGATTAATTCATCAGCAGACAATTCCTGTCCGTTTTTCAGACTGACAAAGGCACAGGGAACCTCTCCCCATTTTTCATCAGTACTCGCCACTACCGCCGCTTCTAAAATTTTTGGATGCTTAAACAACACAGATTCTACCTCTAAAGAGGAAATATTTTCACCACCGGAAATTATTATGTCTTTGGAGCGATCTTTAATCTGGGTATAACCATCTTCGTGCCAAACCGCGAGATCCCCCGAATGGAACCAGCCTCCTTTGAAGCATGCTTCGGTGGTTTTTGGATTCTTCAGATATCCTTTCATGACAAGATTTCCGCGCATGAATATCTCACCCATGGTTTTCCCGTCTTTGGGAACTGGCAGCATGGTTTCTGGATCGGCGACCATCAGCTCGTCTTGCAAGGGTGCCCGCACGCCCTGACGCGCAAGCAATTCGGCGCGATCGTCGACACTCAAGTCAGACCATTCTTCCTGTGGCGCACAAACTACACAGGGGCCGTAGGTTTCAGTGAGACCATACACGTGGCTCACACCAAAACCCATGTTTTCCATCCCCGCGATAACAGCAGCTGGTGGCGCCGCACCCGCCGTCATGACACTGATCTCATGATCTATACCCTGTTTCAGACTATCATCCGCATTGATCAGCGTGTTGAGAACTACCGGGGCGCCACAAAAATGAGAGACCTTGTGCTTTTTAATGGCGTCGAATATTGCCTCGTCTCGCACATGACGAAGACATACGCTGGTGCCGGTTACCGCCGCCAGGCTCCAGGGCCAGCACCAACCATTGCAATGAAACATGGGGAGTGTCCAAAGATAGATTGGGTGTGCTGTCATATTCCAGCACATTACATTTGATATTGCGTTGAGGTAGGCGCCACGATGATGAAAGACAACCCCTTTTGGGTCGCCGGTAGTGCCGGAGGTATAGTTAAGCGATATCGCCTGCCATTCATCTTCTATCTGAAAACAGGAATAGTCATCATCGCCTTGCGCAATAAACTCTTCGTAGTTTTTCTCACCGACTAACTCTCCGCCCTTAAAATAAGGGTCGTCGATATCGATTACAACGGGTTTATTTGACACAATTTCCAGCACCGCTTTAATCGTGTCGCTGTATTCTTTGTCAGTAAATAGAACCTTGGTTTCCGCATGCTCTAGAATAAAGGCTATCGCTTTAGCATCCAGTCTTACATTCAAGGCATTCAATACGGCGCCAGCCATCGGCACACCAAAATGCGCCTCAAAGGTTTCCGGCGTGTTCGCGCCCATGAAGGAAACAGTATCCCCCTTGCCGATTCCCATTTTTTGCAAAGCAGATGCCAGCAGGCAGCTTCGCTTATAAGTCTGCGACCAGGTGTATTCTGTATCCCCGTGAATTATTGAGACTCGATTGGGATAGACGCTAGCGGATCGTTCGAGAAAACTAAGTGGCGTCAAATGAGCGAAGTTAGCCTGATTCTGATCAAGCGATTGTTCATAGATATTGTCAGTATTCATAAACCTAAAATTTCCTGTTGCCTGGCGTTCTTATTAAGTTCTTGCTCTGTTCTGGCTTAGCCGGTCCACGCCAGCATGACCCTACAGGGTCTCTGACTGCGTGTTGGGCGCCTGCGCTTACAGGGTATCCCAATACCCAATTTATTCACAATCGCCCCAACGAAATTGAGCGTCCCCGATCAACAAAGCTAATCTGGCTGCCAGCAGTCGTCAGTGATGACTCTACACTAAGCAATTGATTTAATTTGGCAATTATCGCTTTAATAATCACCATTGGGCAATAGGAGTCAACCCGAAGCCGCTGCTCAGCGGCAGCCTCAAGCTCGGCACCAGCCGTTACTTGCTAGCCAGCGGCGCTTCGCAGACTGGCGAGTTCCAGCCTGGCAATCCACAGCAAGCCCTGTAGTGCACTCTCCGACGCCTGGATGACCACTATACGGCACAATCTGCGGCATCGGGTCTCACTTCGCTGGCCGTTGCTTCCGTCACCCTGACTTTGCGGTAGAATAGCGCAATGCGTCAGCAATCGAAATTATCAGAATTAGTGAGCTATCTGATTCCCGTCACCACAAACGGGGGCAGTCTGGCTCGGCAGGGCCTGCAGAGGCTGCTGCTGTTACGTACATTTATCACCCTGGCCAGTGTCATTGGATTGTTAATATTCCAGTCATTCTCCTCTCTGGAGATTCCGGTCAAATTCATTATCTATCTAATCTGCGCGGTACTACTGTCTGTGATGCTTGGTTATTGGCGCCTGAAAAGATCCTGGGTGGTTAGCAATATCGAGCTATTCGTCCATGTGCTAGTGGATGTCACTTTCTTGATTATATTGCTCCTTAATACAGGGGGCGCTGGCAACCCTCTGATTTCCTACTTGCTGGTATTACTGGCTTTGACCGCCACTTTGCTGCCTCGAATTTTTGTAAATACCTTTGCGGTAGGCAGTATCCTAATCTATACCTCATTCCTGTTATTAGATCTCACAACAGAACAGGGAATGGGTACAGGGCTTGAAGCCGAACAAATGACCTTCCAGCTGCACCTGGTGGGAATGTGGGTGATTTTTTTAGTCAGCGCTATCCTTATCTCCGTTTTAATTACCCTTATGGCCAGTGCGATTCAAGATAGAGAACTTAGTCTCGCTAAAGCCAGAGAAACAGAATTACGCAACGAACAATTAGTTGCCATTGGCACGCTGGCGGCAGGAACTGCTCACGCCCTGGGCACCCCGCTTTCAACAATGACGGTACTGTTAACCGAACTGGACAAATTGAGTGCCGAACAATTAAAACAAAGTGAAATCAAGGAAGATATTTCACTGTTGAAACAACAGGTGATACGTTGCAAACATTCATTGACGCAACTGACTCGTTACTATAACAAGGACACTAACGATCGAGCTGAGGAAATGCTCCTGAGCGATTTCGTGTCTGATATACAGGACTATATACTTAATATTCACCCAACTGCCCCGGTGAATTTTCATATCGATACTGACAAGCAGCCTACAGTCATGTCTGACCTCAGCATCAAGCACGCGGTTATCAATATCGTCGAAAATGCAATCAAGGCGGCCAGGAATAAGGTCGACGTGGCCTTTAAATTGGTAGAGGGAACTGCGCTGCAGTTTGAAATCGCCATCAATGATGACGGACCAGGCATACCAGTAGAGGTCATGGAAAATATGGGTGAGCCCTTTATTTCCAGCCGCAAGGAGAGCATGGGTTTGGGTATTTTCCTTGCCAATGCCGCCGTTCAGCGTATGGGCGGTTCGATTGAAATGCTTAACTTGAAAATTGGTGGCGCTCTCACTGTCATTAGACTGCCGCTACCGGATATACAACGGAGCAGAAGCAAAGGTGAGTGAGGATCATATTCTTATTGTTGAAGACGATGAAGCGTTTGCGCGGGTCATTACTCGCGCACTTAATCATCGCAATTATGCGGTGACCCATGCGGCGAATAACCAACAGGCTGTGGCAGTGTTAGCCAACACCGATTTTAATTACGCCATTCTGGATCTTAATCTTGGCGGTCAAACCTCACTGCCGCTCATTCCTTTGATTAAACAAAAAGACGCTGCAATTCGAATTTTGATTCTAACCGGCTATGCAAGTATCACTACCGCCGTCGAAGCTATAAAAATGGGAGCCGATAATTATCTCGCCAAGCCGGCAGATGCCGATGAAATTCTTGCCGCACTGCTTACTGATGACCCGACTAAATCCTCCTCAACAGAACCCGCTATTATGGAGCCGATGTCAGTTCGGAGACTCGAGTGGGAATATATTCAGCGGGCTCTTAATGAGAATGGAGGAAACATTTCGGCGACGGCTAGACAGCTTAAGATGCATCGCCGAACGCTACAGCGCAAACTTCAGAAACGACCGGTAGCAAAATAACAGCAAGCTGATATTTTTCTACCACTATGGTTAAGCCTGATTAATTTTCTTCTGCGGCTATTTCTTCTGTTAGCAAATCGCTGGAATTTTTCCGGCACATTAACGGCGAGTCAAGGGTGTCTGAGTTAGATGACGGCCACCATCGACGATCAGCGTCTCCCCGGTAACAATTTGCGGACCGGTAATAAAATGAATAATGGCATCCGCCACCGTCTCAGGGGTTGCCACCACTCCCAGGACCGAATTTGCCATCTGGTAAGCCATGGATTCTGCATATTTTTCATCACCCAGCCCTTCGCGCAGCCAGTCTCCTTCGATAAACCCCGGACACACGGCATTGATGCGTAATTTGGGGGCTAACGAGCGTGCCAGAGACAGAGTCATGGTAATCAACGCCCCCTTCGATGCTGCATACGCTACCGAACTCCCAATTCCCGTGATCGCCGCCGTCGATGCAACATTGACTACCTCTCCGCCCTCTTCCTGCCGTTGCATATGGGTGTTTACGGCGCGAATCATTTGGTAATTGCCGATCACATTGACAGCATAGATACGCTGAAAATCGTCGCTGTCGAGACCATCCAGATCCGCGTGATCCACAAATTTGGTGGTTCCGGCATTGTTAACCAGAATATCTACCCGTCCCCACTTCTCGATTGCGCCGGCAACTATCGACTGACAAACACTGTCCTCGGCTACGCTGCCGCCGGCCACCAGACATTCCACACCCTGCGCCCTGCATTCTTCGGCTACCTGATTACCCCCCTCGGCATTGCTATTGTAGTTAACAACAATATTGCAGCCCAGTGATGCCAATAACCTGGCCGTGGCCGCCCCTACTCCGCTGCTTGAACCGGTGACAATCGCTACTCTTGCTGTTAAATCTTTCACTTGTGTTAATCCTCAATTTTCTAACGCTGTTCGGTGCTCAAAACTAGCACAAATTTTGGCAATTGGCCTTACTTAGCCGAAGCCGCTAAAGGGAGAATCTGGAACCCTGTAAAAAACCATTGAGCGGGTCGAAGTTTGATAACACGTCGCGTTGATCAGAAGCCAATGGATAGAACTCCTGTAGGCTCGGCCTCTACAGCTGAACGCCATGGATGATGGGAATGCAGAAATTGCATGGAGCAAATATTCCGCCTGCCTCGGACATTTCTCCATCCTTTGCCTGCGTTCGTCCGTGCAAGTTAAGTGCTGGAAAAAACTAAGAAAGTGCTCGAAATACAGCAAGCTAGCAGTTAAAAATAGATTGTATTCCTATAGTCATCAGTTACAATAGGTAACAGTTTTTCCAGATAATTTGTGGCTGAACCAGCGCCTTTTTCAAAACCCGCAGAATCGGGGTTTTTCCAACAACAGGGATGAACAATCCAAGCATCTTAATACCGAAACCATTGTAGTTGGTGCGCTTTGCACCACTGCCAAGGACGGATATTGTTATATGTGAGAATTTCAATTCCAAATACACGCGCCTTAACTGGCAGGGGTCACAGTGAAGAAACAACAAATAGTGGCATTGGTAATTATAGTCGTTGTGGCCCTATGGATGTTTGTTCCACGCGATGCTGACACTCGCGGTGACCAGACTGCAGGCACCGTGGCTGTGATCGTGGCCGTCCCTGAGGGGCAATCTAACTCTGAAAACCCCGAAATTCTTACTGTACGCGCGGCCAAAATAGGTCCGCAAATCTATACCAAGCAGGTCCGCGTGCGAGGACGAACTCAAGCCAGTCGCCATGTGCAGGTTCGTGCCGAGGAAGCGGGTCGTATAGTCGGCGATCCAGTTAAGCGAGGCGCCCGTGTGCAACAAGGCGATGTGCTTTGCGAAATCGCCGTCGATAATCGTCAAGTAAATTTGCAGGAAGCCACGGCTCGACGAGAGCAGGCCCAGTTCGAATACAATGCCTCCCTGGATCTACAACAACGCGGACTGCAGTCTGACGTAGCCGTTGCTCAGCTCAAGGCGGCGCTCGAATCATCGAAGGCAGCGGTAAGTCGTGCCGAGCTATCATTAAGCAAGACTAAAATTTTAGCCCCTTTTGCCGGCCAGGTTGAAACCCGAACGGTGGAAATTGGTGATCTTCTGAATGCCGGCACTGTCTGCGCCTCGGTATTGGATGACAGTCCAATGCTGCTAGTCGGTTTGGTGCCCGAACAAGATATCGCCAGTATCAGCGTTGGCGCCAGGGTCACGGCAAAATTATTAAATGATGAAGTTATTACTGGAGCTGTGAGCTATTTGTCACGTGCGGCGGATGCCGCGTCACGAAGCTATCGCATCGAAGTTGAAGTGGATGTTCGCTTCGACGACCTGCGAGAAGGCATTACTGCCGAGCTAATGGTGGACGCCTCAGAAATATTGGCTCACCTGATTCCCTCCTCTGCCATCACACTGGATGACAATGGAGCCATTGGCGTCAAGCTAATCGGTCCGGACAATATCATTCAATTTAGTAATATCGAAATCGTAGGCGACAACACAAGTCAACTTAATCCCGGGATCTGGGTAACCGGCTTAAATGGCAATGTAAATCTGGTCACTCTGGGTCAGGAAATTGTTTTTCCGGGTCAGCGTATCGAGAGTAACTATGACTGGTCTGAATAATTGATAGCCCTGCGCTGAGAGAACCCTTTTGTATGAAAAATTATATCGATGCCGCTATTTCCAGAGCCCGCACCACGCTAAGTATTTTCGTAGCCGTCATGCTCACCGGTTTTGCCTGCTATCTGGCCATTCCGGTCGAATTGAATCCCGATGTAGAAGTTCCGATCATTATTACCACCATCATCCATGAAGGTATTTCACCAGAGGATGCGGAGCGACTTTTAGCAAAACCGGCCGAGCTTGAATTAAAGTCTCTCGATGGTATTTCCCAAATCAGCTCATTCTCTAGCGAAAACGCCGCAACAATCATCACTGAATTCGATATCAGTTTTGAATCCCAGTTCGCACTAAGCGAAGTTCGCGAAGCCATCAATCGGGCGAAAGCCCGGTTTCCACAAGATACAGAGGAGCCCCTTATTCAGGAAGTGTCTGCCGCAACATTGCCGGTGGTACAGATAGCAATAGGGGGCGTTGGTGTCCCGGAACGGGTGTTACTGCAAGTCGCCGAAAATCTGCAGAGAGAGATTGAAATTCTGCCCTCGATCCTGGAAGCCATCATGGTAGGCAACCGTGAACAGTTATTGGAAGCCGTTATCGACCCGGCCAAACTGGAGACCTATGGCATTCCCAACAGTGCAATCGTGCAGACCGTCATGGGAAACAACAGATTAATAGCTGCCGGTCAGGTAGATACCGGACAAGGCAGTTTCTCGGTTAAGGTGCCTGGCCTGATAGAAACCGCCGAGGATCTATTTAACTTACCACTCGCATCAAATGACCTTGGCGTGATCACTGTCTCTGACATTGCCGATGTTAGACGCACTTTCAAAGATGCTACTCGCTATTCTTATGCCAACGGTTCGGCTTCGATTTCTCTCAATGTGATGAAACGTAAGGGAGCAAATCTGGTACAGGCAATGGAGCAGATCGATGCGGTTGTGGAAGAAATACGTCCCAGCCTACCGCCCTCAGTTAGCATCTCTTACATCAACAACACCGCCCCATTGGTGATTGAACAAAATATGGGATTGCAGGGCAATATGGCGACGGCCATGGTACTCGTGCTTATCGTTGTAATCGCCTCTGTTGGCGTTAGGTCAGGTTTACTGGTAACCCTCGCTGTGCCATTTTCATTTTTCTTTGCCTTCATTATTATTCGCCTGCTCGGCTTTACTTACAATTTCATGGTGATGTTTGGGCTGCTGCTGGGCTTGGGTATGTTGATAGACGGCGCCATCGTTCTGGTGGAATATGCAGACCGTAAAATGGCAGAAGGTCTGAATGCCCACGAAGCGTACAGGGCCGCCGTGCAACGTATGTTTTGGCCGATTTTGGCATCCACCGCGACCACGCTGGCGGCATTTCTGCCGATTATGTTCTGGCCAGGCGTATCGGGGCAGTTCATGAGCTATTTGCCGATCACGGTATTTGCCGTTCTCGTCGGCTCACTGTTTTACGCTTTATTATTCGCCCCAATCATAGGCGCATTGATAGGCAAATCGAGTGCGGCAGACCAGACCTATCTTCGCGATCTGGAAGAAGGTGATCCACTAAAAACCGGCGGCGCTACAGCGGTTTATGCCCGCGTACTCAATTTCGCTGTGCGAGCTCCCATTACGGTGTTTTTCTTAAGCATAGCAAGCCTGGTGGCAATCGTTGCTGCCTATGGTCAATATGGTAAGGGCGTGGAATTTTTTACTGGAGTCGAACCAAGCCAGACACAAGTTCAGGTGTTTGCACGCGGAAACTTCTCCCCCGCCGAGCTCAGAGACATCATGCTGGATGTTGAAGGTCGCATTCGTGAAGTAGGGCATTTCAAGGGTATCGTTACGCAGTCAGGTTCTGGCCAGCAAATGTCCGGCACCGGGCAAACAGCCCCGGATATTATCGGCTCTATTTTTATTGAAATGACAGACCGCCGGGACAGAGACCTGGATGGTTTCGAAGTTGAGAATCGATACAGAGAAGCGATCGCCAACCTGCCTGGTGCGAGAGCGGAGGTAGTTACCATCGAACAGGGCCCTCCGGTTGGCAAAGCGGTACAACTGGAATTATCAGGTGAGGATCTGGATTTGTTATTTTCCGAGGCGGGTCGCATCCATAGTTATATGGAAACTGGAATGACCGGCTTTATCGATATCGATGACACCGCTCCGGTTCCGGGCATCCAATGGGAAATTCAAGTGGACAGGGCGCGAGCCGCGATGTTCGGTGCCAGCATGACTGAAATCGGCACTGCCATTCAGCTAATGACTAATGGGGTATTCATGGGTGACTACCGGCCGAGTGACAGTGAGGAAGAAGTCGATATCAGGGTTCGTTATCCTGCCGAATATCGCGGCCTTGAGCAGATCGATACGCTTCGAATCAATACTGCTAATGGCTTGGTGCCGTTAAGCAGTTTTATCACTCGGGAAGCCAAGCCGGCGGTAAGTTCAATCCAGCGTGTCGATGGTGACCGAGTAGTGTATGTCCGAGCCAATCCGGCGGCCGGAATCGTGGCGGATAACAAAGTGCGGGAACTAGAATTATACCTGGAGGAAAATCCACCTCCCGCCGGCATCAACTATCAATTTCGCGGCGCCAATGAAGAACAGGAACAGTCTGCCGCATTTCTTAGTCAGGCGTTTTCACTAGCCTTGGCACTGATGGCAATTCTTCTGGTCACACAATTCAATAGCTATTATCAGGCCTTGCTGATTTTATCTTCAGTGCTTTTATCAACTGCCGGCGTGTTACTCGGTTTATTAATTACCGGACAAACGTTTAGTGTCATTCTAACCGGAATAGGAATTGTTGCCTTGGCTGGAATTATTGTGAACAACAATATCGTGCTAATCGATACATTCAATCACTTGAAGAAAGAACATCCGAAATGGTCATTGCAGGACATCATCGTACACACGGGTGTACAAAGATTACGCCCGGTGTTCCTGACAACATTTACTACCGGTTTTGGTTTATTACCGCTTGCGATGCACGTCTCCATTGATTTAATCGGCGCTGAGATAGAAGTTGGCGGACCGATTACCTCACAGTGGGTGAGCCTGGCTTCAGCTATCGTGTTCGGTCTCTCATTTGGCACTATACTGACCCTGATCGTAACTCCGGCCATGCTTGCACTACCAGATCGCTTACGCGCATTGATCAACAGAGCAGCGAAACCAGCGACGCGTGTTGAGCCCGGCTTAAATCTCTAGCCTGTGTTAACAACACTCCTGCGTATTGTAAAAAACAGTGCCACATAGAACGCGTTTCCCCCTGGCAAAAATACCAGAGAGTAATTGAGACGAAGAGATTACTCGCTATTGATCGCGCGAAGCCGTGAGAAAATAGTAAACATTGGTTGGTCAAAGAACAGGCCTGCCACGTTCCGCAGAGCTCAGAAATTAAATCAAGCGCTCGCTCTATATTTCCGCTTTCTTCTGCTCACAGTTGACCACCCGCTAAAAAGGCCGGACTGAAAGTTCCAACGAGGCGTTATAATTTGCCACAGAACGTTGTGATAAATTGTAACCACACTGCTAAAACAGTATTTACTGTGCTACCATTTTTATACTTTATGAGTAGCTTGTATTACGGATATACCTGCTGCTTATAAATAGCTAAAGTATGGAGCTTGGAGGTTTTTCTTTGTTCCCCCCTTTTCTAAAGCATTGAGCTATTTTCAAGTCTCCGCTTTAGCGCCTTATCCTCGCCTTTCCAAAAACCCGTTCACCTAATCAGTTTTCCGCCAGGAAATTTCCCTGCTCAGTTTAATTAAAGAGTAGAGCCAAGCAAGGCTCATCGACAATGATTTACTAGAGAATGATTTACTAGAGAATGATTTACCAGAGAATGATTTGCCAGACAATGACTAACCAGAGAATGATTGACGAAGAAATGGGCGCGTCGAAAAAGGTGAATCAAGAGTAAAGTGCGCCACGCTGTAGATGAAGTGTCAGGAAACAGGCACTATGACAGGGTAGAGAACTGGCTCAGTCGCGATCAGCGATTAGCGATTAGCGCACCTCTTCGGTCATATTCGTTTACTTTTCGTTGCGGCAGACGCGCAATCATTTCCTTATTCAGGTCAGACGCGAGATACAGCTGGCGCTCGCAGATTTCTATATTCCTGACTAGAAAATCAAACCTGGGATCACCGGAGATTAGTGTTTGCTCGGCAATCTGCAATCTCAATTTGAAAATTTTATTCGCCTCGCGCAAGTGCTCTACACGTCTTCCATCGATGTTGATATTAAGTGCATTAACATGCCAGGAACTTACTTCCCGCAAGCCTTTTTCGAGTCGCGGATCATCCAGCGGATACAATCGACGATATAAGTGTTCCAAATAGCTGTAATGATTATCGACCGCCGCCCAATCCTGCAGGGCAATTTCACTGGCAATAATGCTGTCTAGAATTTCGAATTGCGATTCGTGATACAAGCCATTATTAATTCGAACTACGTGCAAAGCCTGCTTAAATAGCGCAAGGGCCCGAGAATAATCGCCGACCTCCAGTTGTTGTCGTCCAAGATCGCCCAGTGGCTCTACCTGACGCCGATCATAAGCCCCGAACTCGAAATCAGGCAGAAACATAAGCCCGGAAACCTGCTCTACCTCGAGCGCGAGATCGTCTTCGAGGTTAACGGAAAGAGCTTGGGAGAGAACAGTGCCAGGAAAAAAAATAAAGGGAATCGTTGCGATAAGACTCGCAAGCTGAGGAAATGTAACTGCACCTGAGGCTTGTTTTAATACTTCTAGTACTTTCATACTCTAGCACCCGTATTGAAAAATACTATGGCGCAAAATTTCTGACTATTCAATAGGTATCGGAACTAATTTTTTAACTTAGTTCCGATACCAGAACAGCGAAATTAGTATTTCCACGAAAAATCAGCTAGTTAAAAACTAATTCCGTCGGTTTTGAGGGAGCCTTAAAGCTAACGATAAGTTCTATTGGCAACTAATGCGTCCACTAGCACTAGCAGCATTACCAGACACAGTATCCACCACCATACTCGCTGCGGGCGCTCCAATTCCTCAATCAGTTGCGCGGTACGCACCTCCCGAGATTGGTTGGGTTCAGTATCTGGATTGATAATCATGTCATACAAACTCGCCACGGCCACGCGGCTAAAGTTTGACTCTTGGGGAAGGATGTTTACTGCATAATTTTCGCTGACACCATCGATACGGGTTTCGATCAGGCCCGGCTCAGTGGCAGTAATTACATAATTGTCATTGCTAAATACCAAAGCTTCACCCGAGGGACTAGTAGCTACCACCACCGAGGCCTGTCCGGAGGGATCCAGAGTAAAGCTGTCGCCAATCTGATAAGCACGCTGTTTCGACGGCGACTGCGCGAGGTGCCTTAGGGTTTCGTGAACAAACGGGAGAAAAAGTCCCTGCAGAGCTAAATTATTCCACTCCAGGTCCATAGCCGAGGCAAACAGAATAACCTTACCCTCTCCCACAGAACGCTCAACGAGAGCAGGCTCTGAGTTATCAAACTGCATTAATACATCGGCATCTTCATTCGCCAGCAGCGACCAGTGCCTCTGGAATCGCGCTGACCAGTCCCCATCCAGTGGACTCAGTATAGGATGGCGACGATCAAAATCGGCGATCACTAAATAGTCATCGAGCCCCAGATCTCCCTGAGCTTGAATTAACGCGGGAGAAATAGCTGAAAATTGTCTATTAAACAGTTCGGGACTAACTCTATCCCCTGGAGCCATGAGCAAGCTGCCACCAGACTCTACATAATCGGTAATCGAAGCCGCCTGCCCGCTACTTAAGTCGCCAACATTCAGCAGCACCGCAACATCGTTTTGGCGCAGGACCGCCGCGCTTAACGCCTGGGGTTCAATGGATTGCAGAATAAACGGTGATTGTGCCGCACTACTAACGGCCAAACTGAACCAGTGGCCTTCATCGTCAAACCAGTTATCCGAAGCCTCACCATTGACCAGAAGAACTCGAATCTTGGGCAATACATCGACGGTAAAATGATAGGAATTATCGACACTGAAGTTATCCCCGCTTACCCGGACTTCTCCAACGTAGGTGCCCTGGGAATCAAAACTGGCAGAGAAGGTGACAACCTGTTCAGACCTGTCCGCCAGATCCACCTGGACTCGATCAAGCAACTTTCCATCGATGCTGAGACTTACTTCCCCTTGTTCCAGATGAACCGTCCCGGTCGATCTAACCCGCGCCAATATTTGCTGCTCTGCAGCATCTTCCAGTAATTGCTCGGGTGAGCGCACATCCGTCAGCACCAAATTGCTACTCTCCAGGGCACCAACATCGATACCGGTAAAAGCAACGCCAGGAGCCAGCTTCCAACCTTCTTCGCTGGAATCCATCCCGACATCCTGAAAATCAGAAATCATATAGATCGCGCGATTTTCATAGCGCGAAGTTTCCAGCATCTGATCCGCCAGCCGCAGATTAGGCATATAGCGCGTAGTTCCATAGCCGGCATCCGACAGGGCGGTGATGGTACTTCTAATCGCATCCAGATCAGTACTCAATTCCCTGACTATGTCCGCCGAATTGGAAAAGCCGATGAAAGCCACTTCATCACCGGAGGCCAGATCGTCGATGATATCCAACGCCGCCTGCTTAGCCTCGGCGAACTCGTCGCCGTAGCGCATACTCATCGAGACATCCAACAAAATCACCACCGACATCGGATCGGCATCGAGTAATCTGGCGACCGTTTGATTAATCAACGGTCTGGCAAAAGCAAATACCAGTAAGGCAATCAGCGCAGAGCGTAATAACAGTAGCAACCACTGCTGAATATGTTGAAATAAAATGAGCTTCTTCGATGTTTTCTTGAGAAATCGTATGGAGCTGAACATTAATTTCGGTGGCTTCTCTTTACGAATCAAATGAATCGCAATTGGAATCAGGGCCGCCAGCAAACCAAGTAAAAATAGTGGAGTAAGGAAAACCATTAGAAGCTCTTTGCTCGTTTGCTCATATAAGAAGAAAGAGCCTCATCGAGTGGCTGCGATGTATTCATTAGACAGTAGTCGACTCCACTGCTTTGGCACTGTTTCTTACAAAAGGCTAGAAACTCATTCAGATTTTCCATATAAGCCTTACGGATTGCCGCCGGAGTAGTTATAAAAGATTCGTTATTCTCCATATCGATAAACTCGGAAGCCTCATTGAATGGAAAATTCAATTCGGCATCATCCATAATCTGAAATGCAATTACGTCATTACCCATTGCACGCAGATTCTGCAAGGTATTGATCACCCGCTCTTCGTCATCGAGCATGTCGGTTATAAGAATCACCATGCTTTTCTTGTTCAAGGACGATGCGAGGTCGGTTAGAGGCTTAACCGCATCAGTTTTCGCGCCCGGCTCCACCTGGGCCAGAGTTCGCAGGATTCGCATCAAGTGCGGTTGTCTGCATTTCGCGGGAATGTACTCCTTTACTTTGTCATCGAAAGTAATCAAGCCAACAGCATCTCGTTGTCGATTAATAAAATAGGCCAACGCAGACGCAAGCGTAATACCATACTCCAATTTGCTGATTCCGCCCGAGGAATACGCCATCGATGCACTGGTATCCAAAACAATAACGCAGCGCACATTGGTCTCGTCTTCATATTGCTTGATATAAAACTTTTCACTTCTTGCGTAAAGTTTCCAGTCAACATGGCGCATGTCATCGCCACGTTGATAATGACGATAGTCATTGAACTCAACGCTAAAACCGCGGTGTGGACTCTTATGCAAGCCTGACAGGAATCCCTCAACGGCAACCCGAGCGCGCAGTTCCAGATTGTCGAGACCGGCGAGCACAGTGGGATCAAGAAAGTTCAGAGAATCAGACATTGTGACCTGTGTAGGTTTGCTTGGCGTAATTTAGCGATTTCATGGCGAGGCAAGTAGACGACTAAATATCAGCAGTCGGCTCTGGCACCTCGTCAAGCAGACGCTTGATAACCTGATCCGTTGTCACCCGCTCCGCTTCGGCGTGGAAATTAAGCAAAATCCTGTGCCGCAATACAGACGGAGCCAATGCCCGCACATCCCCATAGGAAACATTGTATCGACCCAGCAGTAATGCTCTCACCTTGCCGGCCAGAATCAGGTTCTGGGACGCTCGAATACCGCCTCCCCAACTGACCCAATCCTTAATAAATTGCGGCGCTGTATCCGATTGAGGACGAGACGCATGGACGAGTCTAACCGCGTAACGAATGACCGCCTCCGCCGCCGGCACCTGTCTGGCAATACGTTGAAACTCGAGGATATCCTCGCCGCTCAGCGGATGAGCCAGCGCGGTGTCGTTAGTTTGTGTGGTGGTGCTCACCACTTTCATCTCATCTTCCTCGGACAAGTAACCCAACTCTATCTTGAACATAAAGCGGTCGAGCTGCGCCTCGGGCAAGGGATAGGTGCCTTCCAGCTCGATTGGATTCTGCGTGGCTAGCACGAAGAAAGGCGCCGACATGGGATAGGTCACACCAGCGGCGGTAACCTGCCGCTCCTCCATCGCTTCAAGCAGGGAAGACTGTGTTTTTGGCGGCGTTCTGTTAATTTCGTCTGCCAGCAAAATATTAGTGAAAATCGGCCCTTTGACGAATTTTAACGCACGCTTGCCGTTTTCTTCTTCTACGATCTCGGATCCAACCACATCCGCCGGCATCAGGTCCGGGGTGAATTGAATTCGACTGAAATCGACTTGTAAAATGTCTGCGACGGTTTTAATTAACAGGGTTTTAGCCAAACCTGGAACACCCGTAACGAGACAATGACCACCTGCAAACAGAGCGATAAGCAATTCATCAATGATATCTTCCTGACCAATGATAACCTTCCTGATTTCGGCAGTAATCTGATCTCTGCCTTCTTGCATTCTCTTCACCAGAGAGATGTCATCCTGGGTGTCAATTTCTAATACTTCTTCTGTTTCTGTCATGAGTAGTTCCTGTCTTTCTCTGTTTTCAGTGACTAAATGCGTAAATTAAAAAGTTAATAGCAATTTTGTAAGCATCATTGCTCGATTTAGTGGGGTAGCCTTTATAGAAGGTATGCTCCCATCCATCGCCAAGATCTGTGTTGTAATTCGCGACCATCATAACCCGGCCGTCATCGTCGAGTACCGCGTACACCTCTGGAGGATAGTTAGGATCATCAAGATTCATGAAACCGCCAAAATCCCAGGTCACCATTCGCCCGGGAACCTGAGCAACCTCATCTATATCAAAGAACACGTGAAATATTTCGTGACTGGTATCGAGTTTTACAATTTCTCGTTCAGGGAAAATTTTAGCCATCTCCATAAACATATCGTCAAGATGGGGCTGACCCCAAAAATCATCAACCATGACAAAACCACCACGAAACATAAACTCACGCAGTGCCTCGATTTCCTCGGGTGAATAATTAGGGCCACTGTAAGAAGAGCCAATAGGCACTCTTTTCCAGTTCATGTAGAGAAAAATATTCTCATACAGGTGCGGATCAGTAAGTTCGATAAATTCATGATTGCGCGGATTGGTATCAATATTGGTGTAACGCTGCACGCCGCGCAAAAAGTTTTCCTCCGCTTCGGGATAATCTGTATCCCACCAGCCACCGCCACCGCCACCACCACCACGGCGACGCATTCCAAAGCCGCCTCTTCTTCCGCCGTCATAGTTGGTATATTGACCTCTCACCAGAATGAAATCGGTTATCTCGTTTCCATACACAGATAAGTCTTCATCACTTCCAAACTCCAGCGCCTGCGCTATAGCCGCTGGGCTAGCAAACAGCAAACAGGCGAAGCCGGCGAGAATAAGGCGATGGAAAGGGTGGTATTTAATGCGCATCACCCTCTATTGACTGCAACAAAATCTGCTGAGCGCGCTGATAGCTTGGCGCTGTTTCCAGGGCACTTAATACATTCTGCTTCGCCTCAAGCGCTTGCCCGTTTTTTAAATAGGCTTCAGCCAAATTAGTCTGCGCTTCCACCGGATCATTTATTTCCAATTTCAGCAATACCTCGTATTCGGTAACGGCCAAAGCGCTGTCGCCAATGCCGTCGGCCAAGCCTGCCTTCAACTGATGTACGTCGCTGCGGTAAGGATCAACCTGTATCGCTCTGTCTATATAATATTCAGCCCGCTCAAAGTCGCCGTTTTCCAATGCCGCTTCGGCCAAAATAATCGCCGAACCGTAATCGTGCTGCAAATTTTGTAGCAGAAGCTCCAATTGCTCTAGCTGCGCCTCCCTATTACCTTCTTTTTCATAGATTTGCGACAACACTAAAGGCGGGCTCGGGTAACCTGTATAAGATGGCAATAAATTATAGGCCTGTTGCAAATATTGCTTGGCTTGGAGAAAATCTTCTTCCTTAAAAAGCACGATTCCAAGCTGTAAATAGGCTTGAAAATCTCGAGGGTTTTCTTCGATGCGCGACTGCATATGCTGTTTTAGCGAAGCGTTATTGTACAGCTCCGCCAATATGGCACTGGAATTCTCTCGCACACCGTGACCATGGCCCGCACCTTCATCTGGCACATCTTCGGTATGCACATAGACGTTAATTTCGGCTACCCGGCGCTCAATCCATGCATCGAAGCCAGCATCGAACTGGGCGAGAGACAATTCGAAAACCTCCTGGAAACGAGCACTGTCTTCCTTGATTAAAGCATACTGTTTAATGAATTCTACTAACTTCTCGAAGCCGTATTCTTGCGCAATATAATCAACCACCAGATACGATTGAAAATAAGCAAAACCAAGATCGGCGTCACTTCTGGCGCCGGAAAATCCTGAATTGAGATCGGCGATATCGAGTAATTTATCTTGCTCCGCGGCGCGAACCAAATCCAGCCCCTGGCTGCGTCCCCAGTACGGACGCCCTTCACGTTCTTCCCATACCGAGATGCCTTCGGAGAGCCAGCGCGGCATTCGATTATTGGTCATTTGCAAGGTAATGATATGCATGAACTCATGCCAGACGATTTCCTGCCAGTTCGCTGACAGCGTATCGGGGGAAATAAGTGTGATCACTTTACCAAAACAGATGCCGACTAGCGGGCCAATATCCGGCAAGCCGACAGAACGTACGGCGAAGTCTTCAGAATTTTCGAAAACCTCGATCAGAATCGGACCTTCTGGCTCGAAATTATATTTTGCAGTCTGTTCGTTCCAGCCTTCCTCTAATAGTGGCCGCAGATACGGCCAGAGAATATCCGCATCGTGCTCACTCATACGCACCTTGAAGTGTTCACTCTCCAGCGTGACATAGGTATCCAGCGTATCAAACACTTTTAACATGTTTGATGTCAGCACATTGAAGGGGTCATTCTCAAAACCAATTTCTAAATTAGCCTTGCCTTCTTCTTCTTCACCGAGCCTGATCAGATTACTTCCCAGCACGGTGTAGCCCTGCCAATACTGCGGATCAGCTTCGAGAGCGGCGCGGGAAAATTCCACGGCCTCGACAAACAAGTAGCTTTTCCCAAGGTAGTCAGCAATATCAGCCAAAAAAATCGGATTGTCAGGACTGAAGGCTTCTACCTGTGCCAGGTAGGACGCATAATCTTCTGTTCTTTCTTCCAACGCGGCTTGTGAAGCGAGTAAACTTAATGTCTTCAGTGACTCCTTATTAATCTCCAGTACCTTGTCAAAATATTCTTGCGCTTCATCCTCGCGCTCATTGACCATCAGCAATTGGGCATAAGTCTGAATGGCGGCTGTCGAATTAGGATTGATAGCCATGGCTCGCTGTAAAGCCCTCTCATCGCCAGTTATCTGCGTCATGCCTACCAGCGCTGGAACATAACGACTGTTGATGTCCAGCGCCTCCTGATAGGAGCGCTCCGCGTCAGCCATATTGTATTTTTCCAGAAATAAATCACCCCACAACACGTGTGCCTCGAGATTATTGGGGTTAGCGCGCGTCGCCTCACTGAACAGGCTGTTAGCATCATGAAAGTTATCCATTAACCAACTAGCCAGGGCCACCATGGCCACGTCTTCGGAACTGAACACCAGACCATTGTTATAACGCTGTACTGCCTGATCTAAAATTGGAAAGGCCGCTTCCTTCTCCCCAATAAATTTAAGCAGGCTGCCATATTGCACGAGCGTGCGAACCGGGGCATCCTCCAGCCCATCGACTACTGATTTTAATATCGCCAACGCTTCGCGAGATTCCCCAACCACTCTTTTTATTTCTGCCAATTGAGTACTTAGTAGTGGAAAACGCGCGTAGTCGTTAGCTTCGATCGCATTCTGTACCACAGACATCGCTTCCTGATAGTTGCCCATCATCGCGAAAGCCTTGCTGGCACCGACCAAACCTTCATTTCGATCGAGTCCATCGGCCATTTGAAAAATCTCAGTGGCCGCCGCATAAGATCCGCTCATCAGCAACTGCTCGCCACGAAATAGCGGAGTTTCTCCGGTGTTAGTCTGATCATCCTGCGCTAATGCCGTAGAGGCGATGACAGAAGCCAGACCCGAAATCATCAGCAAGCGTAATAATGAGAATGTTTTCGCCATCATCCTACTGTGTAGCCTGTTCATTGACTTGTTCATTAAATTGTCCCGTAGCTCTAGCTAGATCTATTAAAAGCACTTCCATCTGCTGCCAGTAATCCGCTTCCAAAAAGTCAGCCTTTCGACCACGGAGAATAAATACCGAACGCTCCAGTTCCTGCATCCTGCCCTTTAAGCGAACAGCAGCGGTTGGTAAGCCGGCACTGCTATCGATCAAGGTATCTATGTAGGCAATTTCTGCCAGTCTGCCGTCTACTTCAGCTGTGGTTGGGTTAAGGCTAAACAAGGCATCGCCATTGTCATCGAGCCCGGCGTGTTCTGAAGCCAGGCGCCCCTGTTCTTCATAAAATTCTTCAACATTACTCTTCGCATAATTAAAGGCCTCCAACATCGACACCCGACTATTCTTGTCACGATCACCATTGCGATTATCCAGTGCCTCGATAAAGTAACGCGAAAATATCGGATCGTATTTTTCTGTTGCAGAGCGAGTCGAGGAAATAACGACCCTGCCCTCGCTGGACAACGAGGCGGAAAACCCGAAACTTGCAGAAGTAGTATTAACGATTACTATATCCTGCTGCTCGAAGCCGTCCAGAATTTCAGCAAATTGAATGCCGGTAATATCGGGCCCAACAATATTAAATTTTGCCTCTTCCTCTTCTCCCGAACCATGACCCATCAAAAAAACGGTGATTTGATCACCTGTCTTAACCACCGACTTGAGACTTGCAAACTGCTGCTGTATGCCTTGCAAGTCACAGGCACCATCGATGCGCTCCGCGCCGGCACCCTGACTTTCACCCCGATCAAATAAAAGCGAAATTGTCTCGGAGCTGTAGCCATAATCCCTGGCTAAAATATCATGTAAGGAAAATGCCCACTGGCGGAATTTGGATTTACTCTCATCGCCAACCGTCGGTCCCACCATGATTACTGCATATTTGGTGGAGTCGGGGCTATCCAGAAAAAAATCATTGGCTTCGACGATCTTGCTGTCTTGCGCAACAATGTCGGCAGCAAGAAATAGCAAGAAACAGCTACAAACTAATTGAAATGAAATAAATTTAGTTTTCATAATAGTATTTTTATCAAATCAGGATAAACCTTTCATCCGCCGCGCTACCCAGTCTACGCACAACAATAGAATTAATAAGGCCAACAACCAGGGGCGATCCCAAAGGTCGATCTGTACTTCTTTCGAATAGGCGTTGGGGGTGAATTCAATCGCGTCTATCAGGGCGTCAGCATCTTGTAGATTGAAATAACTACCACCACTGGCTGCCGCTATTCTCTCTAACAGGCCTCTGTCCAGCTCCGCATTTGTGTACTCGCGCAATGAGGGAGTGACTACAAAGGCAGCGCGTTTTTCAGAACTGGAACTACTGGCCTCACCTGCAGCACTCGCCACATCGACCAGTAAGCTGTATATGCCTTCTTCCTCGACTGCAAAACTGGCACGGTAAACACCCTCTTCTTCAATATCCCACTCCATCGGTGAATCTATAAATTCAGCCAGGGGATTAGCTGTCTGCATCCACAGCGTGGCATCGTTATCCGCTTCATATTCGTCGTTCAGTACTGTGGCCTTGACATTAACTTCGTCACCGACATTATAAAATTCTCGATCAAATTCTATGCTGATGCGCTCTGGAGCAGACACCGCTAACCAGCGTATTAATTGCCGCCACAGCGTTTCATGGGATTCGTCTGCCGAGGGCAGCATCATCTGCCAACGCCAGGAGCTGGCGGTGGTAATTGACATGCTACGGCCTGAGCCATAACGCTGCGACACCAGCACCGGCAAAGCCTGATTCTGATATTGCAGAAGAGGATGTTCGAGTAATACTGTCGCCCCAGGCTTAACTCTACCGGTAACATAGACTCCCTGTAATTCGGGCAGCTGACGCCATAGCCGCTGATTTTCTGCATCATCAGCCGACAGCCGCAGTAAAGGCGAAAACTCGCCGTTATTGGTTAGTCTGGGGTAGTAGAGTTCACCCGTTGGGTGCTCGCCGCGACGAATACCCCCTCTCAGGTGATTAGGCAAAAAACTTTCTTCCACCAGGCTTATCGGAAGAATATCGGCGATAGGCGTACCAATAAATTCTTCGTCAACCATGCCACTCATCAATAATCCACCGCCCCGTTCGGCGACAAAGTCTTCAATCATCTGTAGTTGATCGGCATTAAAAAAATCCGTTCCGATGTCGCCGAGAATGATCGCCTCATACTGATACAAGGCTTCCCGATCTTTCGGGAAACCACTGCTTAATTCAGTGGCCGACTCGATTCCCTGTCGATAATATTTCTCAGGTCCGGTTTGAAGATAAGTTGCCATTCTTAAGGAATTATCACCGGCTACGGCACGTCGAATAAACTTGTACTCGTTTCTGGGGTGGCCTTCTATGTACAACACATCGAGGGGCTCTTTTTCGGTATTGTCTACCAGAAAACTATAACTGTTGTTTTTCTCGATAATTTCGCCCGTTTGCAGCTCGACCTGTAGATCATAAACAATCAATTCCGGTCGTTCGGGTGTTAACTCGAGATCGTATCTCCGGGTAACACCTTCGGCACCAAGAATTACTGTGTCGGACACTACCTGAGTGTCTCCGTCCATAATAGAAAGTTCAATTTCCTGACCTTCATATCCCTGGTGATTTACACCGACCTGAACGCTGAACACTGATCCTTCCAGCACCGTTTTCGCGGCACTTACATCCACGATGCCAATATCTTGTGGTATATCTTCCTGCCCAACACCCAGCGTAAACACCGGAATTTGTCGTGCTCCAAATTCCCGCGCCTTGATTAGCGGATCGGAATCACTATTGTCCGCGCCATCGCTCACCACTACCAGCCCGCCCAGAGGAAGACCATTAAGCTGATCGTCCACATAATCCAGCGCCTGTTGCAATGATGACGTCGTGCCTTCTTCAGCTAAATCCTCGATACCCGCAATACGTTGGGTTTCTTTATCGAAGCGAAAAATTCTAATCTGAAAGGAATCCGAAAGCCGCTCCAACAATTCATTCTCAAATAGTTTCTCTTGCACCGCGCTCTGCCGTGATTGACCATCTTGCATATCTTCAATCGACATACTTTGAGAGTCGTCTATTAAAACACCGAGGTAGGTTTCCTGCGGTGAAATCTGCAGAGTGTTTATGACAGGTCGCAGCAAACAAAACAGAATGATTACCAGCACGCTGGAACGCAGGCCAATAAATAATATTTTCCAGGGCCTGCTCAGTACTCTGGTGGTTTTTTGGTAGGTCAGCCACACGCCGGCAATGATCAGCAGAACCATCAAAGCAAACAGCAAGGGATTGATGCCGTAGGCAAAACTGAATGTGCCGTCTGCGAGTGCGGTAAAAAAATTGGGTTCGGTGTATTGCATTGCTACTGCGCTGTATCAGCTGACCCCTGATTTTCGGACAATACACGATAATATTCTTCAACCAATTCTCGATATTCGTCAGGGATATCTTCATCAGCCGAGGCATACAGCTTATTGTTGATATTATCCAGCTCTGCCTGTGCGCGCAGGGCTCCTTCAAGTTCCGTAATCGGCTTTAGTAATTGTCTAAACAAATCAGGTTGATTAAGAAAATCTTCAATATCTTGCTGGGTTAATTGCTGCCGTATGGATCTGGCATTTCCAATGGAGGAGTTATTGCCTGAAGTATCACCAACCCTGCCACCTGTGCCTGGCTGTTGCTGATCACCAGTACCTCGCGCGCCACTTAGCTGCTGACGGCCGCCGCCCTGACCTTGTCCTTGCTGACCCTGCTGACCTGATTGTCCCTGTTGACCTTGTTGCCCCTGCTGTCCTTGTTGACCTGGTTGACTGCCACCCGACTGGGCCTGTTCTTGCACTTGCTGTGACAATTGCTGGGCCAACTGTTGCGTTTGCTGTAACTGCTCCCGCATCTCTCTTATCGATGGGACACCGTCACCGGCTTGCTGGCCCGCTTCATTAAAAGCCAGCGCTTGTTGCTCCAGCTGTTCGATTTGTTCTCGCAGCTGCGCCGCACTACTTGCCGCCTGCTGAATTTGATCTGATGCAGAGCCTCCACGAGAAGGGTTCAGGGCGGTAAGGCTCTGAGCAAATTCTTCGATAGAATTCTCAAGTTCCTGTTCAATATCCACCGAAAGATTAACCATGCCATTGCGCAACACGCGATTGCTGGTCTGCATTTCTTCTCGAATAGGTCGTAAATCTCTGGTTGCTGCTTGCGCCTGCGACATTAATCGCTGATCTTCGTTATCGCCACGGGCAATGATCGCTCGCAGCATGTCTTCAATTTCTTTAAGGTCACGTTGCTGCTGCTGTTGTGCTTCGATTAATTCCTGCATATCGGCATCATCTCGAATCGATTGTCGAGTCTGACCCAGGCCCTGCTGGCGACTGGTTTCTTGCAGTGATTCCTGCAATTGCCGTTGTTGCTGTAACAGTTGCTGACCACGCTGGCCAAGATTTTGAGCCAGCTGATTAACCGAACGCTCTGATTGTTGACTTAACTCACGCTGCTGTTCGCGCAGATTTTCCAGGGCTTTCTGCGATCTCGCGGCGGCGATTGCCGCCGTTTCACTCTGGGAGGCTTCCCGCATTTGCTGAGCCGCTCTTTGCAATGCTGTTTGCGGTTGTTGAGATTGAGATTGAGACTGAGACTGAGATTGTTGAGATTGAGACTGCTGCCCGTCGCTGGAACTTCCGCTGGAAGGCGAACTGCTACTAGCCTGGGATTGAGATTGAGATTGAGATTGAGACTGGGATTGTGATGCCTGCTGACTCTGGGATTGCGACTGGGAACTCTGCTGGCCTCGTGACATCTGTTGCGCCAACTGCTCAACTTCGCGGCTAAGTTGTTCCTGCTGCCGCATCAGGCGCTCTAATTCACGACGCTTCTGTTCTTCGCTCATCTGCTCTTCACGCCTAGCCAGATTACGTTGCGCCCTGGTTAAACCTTCCTGTCTGCGAGCCAGTTCTTCCAACTTGTTGGCTTCCTCGGCTTGTTCAGCGGATTGTCCACTGCTGCGGCTTTCCGGGGTCTCGTAGCGATTCTCCAGCTGACCCATTTCCATCTCGAACAGCTCGCGCAAATCTTCCCGTTCTTGTTGCGCCGAACCGCCACCACCGCCACCGCCACCTTGCTGCATGCTGATATCGGTACGGTTAATATTCGCCTCTGCCTTTAACACGAATTGCAGGGCTAATTGTTCCGGCTGCAAAGCACTGGTAACTTGTTCTTTCCCCAGTTCATCGGCCGCGATATTCATTTGATCGATAGCCAGGGATAAATTTTCAACCGCCGAATCATAACTGTCATCGGAGAAACTCAATCTTTCAGCTAGCCGGTCTATCGATCTTCTGGTCCTCTCAGTTGCTTCCAGTTGCGATTCCGAAATGATTTCAGCATCCGAGGCAAATTCATCAGGAGACACCTGACTCTGTCTATTTTTTAACTTCCAGGTCGCCGCTATAATGTCTTTCTGTATTTGCACCAAAGCACTGCTATCGGCACCACCTTGACCTCCGCCGCCGCCGCCTCCGCCGCCTCCGGATGATCTTCTAAACTCCTGATCGGTGGGAATTACTTGTAAGAAGTAGATATCAGAAACGACTTCTACAGGACCCTCCAGGCCATTGTTATCTGCCACGCTTAGAAAGTAGCTAACGAAGTCGCCTGGCTCGACATCCAGATCTTCCAGATAAATAAGCTCATTCCCGGAGACTTCACGTGCATTTTGTTCAGGCAAAAAATCTACCTGGACTTCATCGCTGCCGACCACACTATAATTCAGCATGAACTTGCTCAAACCATAGTCGTCATTCGCATCTATTTCCAGCACCACTTCTTCCAGCGGCATGACTTCTTCATCGCGACCAGGTCGCTTCAGAACTAATTCCGGGGGCGTGTCTTCAATCGCCCGAATAAAATAGTCCAAGGGGTTCTTGCTTTGAAGATCGGTTAAGTCCGTGGCCAAAATACGATAAACCCCGTCCTGTGTGACAGTGAAGCGAGCGCGACCAATATTGCCATCAACCACCAGTTGCAGATCCGCATAGGGTGCTACAGGATTTACTTCATCATCGTCTGACGCGGTAAAACTTTCATCGAATTCAACCGTGGCATTGGCGATATTCTTATTGAAGGTAACCACCAAGTCGACTGTCGTCCCTTCCGGCACGACCATGTCGCCGCTGTCTTCTTCGGCGATGTCTTCGATACGGGTGTATTCGGGGTAATCAAATGCCAAATCGATCTGTTCGATCTGTGGCAGGTCAAATAAGCTGATCCGATACTGGGGAGAACTCTGCTCGCCCCGCTCATCAAAACTCACGTAGTACGTTGTATCTTCTTTAAGTGAAGGAATGTAATAACTGTAAGTTGCGCTTTCACTGCCACTGCCGTCACGGCTCATGGACGCATCGCGCCAATTAACGTTGTCATCCTGCAAGCGCAGGTTTATCGAACCGGGAATCGCATTCACCACCCGCGCGATGATGGTAACGCTGTCTCCTCGCTGCAATTCCAGATCGCCAGGCTCTACAGTTATCTCAATATCAGGCAGCACCTCCGCCAGCGGAACCGTTTCGTTAATAGCAAAAGGCCAGATTAGCCGACTGCCGGCGGTAAACAGGACGTCGGAGCTGAGAAATATCGCCAGCACAATGGCAACCACTGTGGTGGCCGAACCGAATGAAACCCAGGATCCGCGCGCCGGGGTAACAGAGGCTACTCTCTCCTGCTGTTGCTGCACATGCTCTTGAGCATCCTGCCACAGCTGTCGAATAAACTGTTGTGAAACACCGCGCTTACCATTGATCAAATCTTCGTCGCTGAATTCCAGTGAAGTTAGCAACCGTTGTTCAAGATCCGGTATATGATCCTCGACATAGTGAGCCAGCCGGCGATCATCAGTGTGGCGCCGGCCCAGTACTTGAAAGAATCGCCAGAACAACAAACCAAGGGCCGCAACAGAAATCACAAACAACAGTGTGGTGGACGCTTTATTCAGCGCCATCCAGGCCTCGATGGCGCTGAATAATAAGATCAGTACTGAAAAAGCAATAACAAAGAAACTCACCTGCTTGAGAATAAACAGGTTGTTGCGACGACGGCGAAGATTGTTCAGGGTTTCGCGAAGGCTATCGAATGTGGGAGACGACATAGGGGCTCTTCTGGCTGCTGTTAATAAAGAATTGCTTACGCTTGTTGTTCCTCGATTTCAAACGTCCGAAAGTAAGTAGTCGCCGGTTCTCACCGCGATTTGATACCAATAGGCACCACTTCTACTGACCGCAAACACACGCAGATTGTTTCCGTCGTTCGAGCATAACCACCCGATGAACTATCCCATTAACTAACCCAGAAATGCAAGGGCTTATAAGTGAGAAAGCGGACAAAAACCCCACCCCATCAGCTAGTCGGAATAATGTCAGAATTTGGCGGAAAAAAGCCCGATTCCTGCCAGCTATAGCCAGAGAATGAATAGTGGCCAGGCAATAATATTAATCCTTGATTACTATCAATTCGCTGAATATCGGCTACTGACAGCCCATTTCTTGCGGACGATAATAGATGGAATCTTGCGGAAATACCCGAATACCGCCGCGTTTCACCGCTTCCATCAACTGCGGAAAATTGCGATGCTTCTCGATATCCCGCAAGGTTGTCATCGTAGGTCTTGGTAATATCAGGGTTTCTGCTTCAGCTTCTGCCAAGGCCGCGCGCGCTGTAATCCAACGATGTTCGAGAATTTCATCATTGTCGACGACTACGGATACCGGCTCAGAAAGCGGACAAATAAAGAACCATGTACAGAATCGTCTGGGCAAACGCGGGGGAGTTGTCCAGTGGGCGGTATGCACTAACTGCTTCTCATCAATATCGACTCCCGCTTCTTCCCTGGTCTCTCTTACCGCCGCACGTAGTGCTGCCGGGTATTCCAGAGCCCCGCTGGCTTGATCGAAATCCTCAGCATCAATTCGGCCGCCGGGAAACACCCAGTGTCCGCCATGGAAAACCAGACTGGAGTTCCTGCGCAGCAGCAACACTTCCAGATCTGCCTTATCGTTAGTTTCTCGCAGCAAAACGACGGTCGCTGCAGGCACGGGTTCCATGTCACTCATACAATACTCTCGAGAGGGGGTGTTTTCTTGCCATGATCTATTAAGAAAACGCTGATACTAACTAATTTCGGCCAGGGGCCCACTAATTCAATGCCCACTCACTACAAAACCCCTATTAGATATCGCCTCGCGCAGCGGCTAGCGTTGCAGCAAGCCGGCCATCAGCATAGAATTCGGCCAGTTTTTAACATTGATCACGGCAGATAATGAAATCGAACAAATGAGGATTCAGCATGAAAATTGGTTTTGAAGACCGCGTTGCAATAGTTACCGGGGCTGGCGGAGGCCTCGGCAAACAACATGCACTTGAGTTAGGTCGTCGTGGCGCTAAAGTCGTGGTCAACGACCTGGGCGGCGCCGTTGATGGCAGCGGCAGTTCAGGCTCCGCTGCAGAACGGGTTGCGCAGGAGATCTGTGACAATGGCGGTACTGCCATCGCCAATGATGCTTCCGTTACCGATCTTGACGCGGTGCAGACCATGGTCGACGAAGCGATGGCAAAATGGGGCCGCATTGACATATTGGTGAACAACGCCGGTATTTTGCGCGACAAGACTTTTTCCAAACTGGAACTGGAAAATTGGCATGCCGTAATCGATGTGCACTTAACGGGAAGCCTGAATACCACGAAATGTATTTGGCCAATAATGATCGAGCAGAATTACGGTCGGATAGTGATGACCACATCAACCTCTGGATTATTCGGCAATTTCGGCCAGAGTAATTATGCGGCGGCCAAACTTGGCCTGGTGGGTTTTATGAATACGCTGCGCTTTGAGGGCGCTAAATACAATGTTTATACCAATGCCATAGCCCCAATTGCGGCCACCCGAATGACCGAAGAGTTACCGGGCTTTGAAGACAGCGCAGAACGCCTGGCGCCGGAGTTGGTGACGCCTGCCGTGGTTTTCCTGTGCTCGGAGAAAGCACCAAACGGCCGCATTATCCAGGCTTCTGGAGGGCGCTATTATTCAGCCGATGTGCGGGAAAATATCGGCGTCGATCTGGGCCTCAATGCCAGCGTTGAAGATATTGAAGCGAATATCGATAACATTCTCGATATGAGTAGTAATGCAGGGATTCTTGAAAGAATCCCCCATCGCTAAAACCTGCCGCTAAGCAGATCAGGCATCGCTTGCCTGGTCTGCCAACACTTGCTTGATAGAAGCGCGCTGATCCATAAGATCCAGCAGGGCTTTAATATTCGGCACTTCGTTCAACGCGTCCCAGCCCAAAGATTTTTTACAGGCCATAGTGGCGACACCAACGCTAAATCGAAAATAGAAATCTGCATAGCTAATTTCTTCACCGGCGAGGTAGGGGCTAAATTTTCCCAGACTGGCGAGGGAGGCAAATCCTCTATTTAACAAAGCTCTTACTGCGACTTTTTCTTCATCACTGGCGGGTTTGCCAAAGAATGCGTCTCCATAGAGACGACGCGCAGGTAATTCTATATACAATTCAAGATGCCTGATCAACTCTTGCACCTTGGCTTTGGCGAATGGGTCCTCCGGATAGAAGGAGGGTCCTTCTCCCAAGGCATCCAGATAATCAATCATCACACCGGTTTCCGTCAGGAAGCCTTGGTCAGTCTCCATACAGGGCACCTTGCCCATCGGACTCTTGCTGATCAGCTCTGCTTCCTGATTAGGCAGTACATGAACTTCTTCAAACGCCATACCCTTTTCTATCATCACGGCCTTTACCATGTTGTAATAGTTACTGTAGGTCATACCGTGTAATTTAATAGTCATTATCTATCCCCCTTTTGCAGATTTGTTTCGATTACAGTAGCGTGATTCTGCTGGATTATCAGCCCTGGCCGATGAACTGGAAGAGGGAAGCTACCTTGTTGTCCAGTAATTTGCAAAATATCCTGAACCCGCGAGACAAATCAACGAGCCGGATTAAAGCCACGCTGATTTTCAACAACGAGTAAATCTTTATGCGCGGCAAAATTCTGCTGTTATCCGCCTATGATGCAAGCAGCCATAAGCAGTGGCGTGAACGACTGGCCTCGATGTTTCCACAACATGACTGGACACAATTGGCGCTGCCTCCCCGTCATTTTAACTGGCGCATCCGTGGCAACAGTTTGCAGTGGGGTTTCGGAGAATTTGATGCACTGCACACGCAATATGACTTACTCATAGCGACTTCGATGGTTGATCTATCCAGCTTACGCGGATTCCTGCCCTGTCTTGCCCAAATTCCAAGCATAGTCTATTTTCACGAAAATCAATTTGTCTACCCTGCCGGCGTTAAGCAACGAAAAGAAAACGTCGAACCGCAACTCATTCCCCTGTATGCCGCACTTTGTGCCGATGCGGTGATTTTTAACAGCGAATACAACCGCCGTACTTTTTTAGCAGGGGCCAGACGTCTTTTCCAAAAACTGCCGGATGACTTAGCAACAACTCTATTGCCACGGCTGGAAAAAAGTGAAGTTATTCCCGTGCCGCTTCCGGTCATTGACACCCTCTCGCAGACAACAAGCGATAACAGCCTGCTGGAGGTCATTTGGAATCACCGCTGGGAATATGACAAAGACCCCGGCTTATTATTGCAAGTGGTGCGTCTGATCACTGAGGGGAAAATACCTATCCGCCTGCATATTGTAGGCGAGCAATTCCGTCTGAGGCCCGCGGAATTTGAGCAAATGCAAGCGCTACTCAGACAACATGCGGCTACATTAAACAGAGCTGAAGGTGAATTTGGTTTTATTGACAATCGACAAGACTACTACGCCCTGCTGCAGCGTGGTGACGTAGTGCTATCCACGGCCTTGCATGATTTTCAGGGCCTCGCTCTGCAAGAGGCTTGCGCGTTTGGCTGCACTCCCCTGGCCCCCGACAATCTGGTGTATCCAGAATATCTTGCGGCACAGTTTTTATACCCGGCGCAGAATCAGACTGACAGTGCAGCACAACACATTTTTAGCCGCTTGGCTGAATGGCTGAAAATAAAACTCGCCGGTGCCGACTTACCCAAAGCCGATTTAAAAGAATTTTCCCAGAGTGAATTACAGGCGAAATATGCAGCGGTCTTTTCACGGTTAATGATTCAGCGCTGATTTAATCGGTCGAAGTCGGGGTGTTTGAAAAAGTATGAAGAGTGGTCGCTGGAAAAACTACTACTGAAAGTGCGCCGTATTTATTGCACCTGCTCCACTAACGGGAAAACTATTTCCTGGCCTATCTGAATGCGATTAAAATCCAGACCGGGATTGTATTGGCGCAACAGCCAGATAGGGGTCGAGTAGCGATTTCTCGCGATATTCCCGACATTGTCATTCCGTTTCACCTGGTATTGCTCCACGTTCTGAATACGATAATTGCTAAAAAATTCCCGTTGCAATCTGGAGTGAAATTCTCGTCGTTTTAATTCGAACTCGGCAATATTAACCCTGGAAAAATCCAGCCGCAGGCGCTTGCCAATAATCACCGGATCCTGGTAAGCCAAATTATTCAATCTACGAATATCCCAGGCGCGAAGGCCTAACCAATCGGCGAAATGCCCCAGCGTCTCTGACGCCTGAATTTCAACGGTGTTATTGCTGGCGACAGTGTAATCCGAGGGATCGGCCGATAGCGCTTCGGTCAACTGCTCATTGCTTTCAGCAACGTCCAGCACCGGATCAAGGGCAACGGCCGCACCTTGTTCATCGCTTACCGGTATATCCAATTCCTGGTTATCCGGCAGCACGGCGGCGGGCGGCAGCTGTTCTTCGTTAAAGGCCAGCCGCGGTGTAATAACTGGTGGCGGCAACTCTGCCACCGGTACAATTACCTCAACGATCGGCGTCGGGGCGCTGATTTCGATCTCCAGATCTTCGACCCGATTTTCTACTACCGCGGCTTCTGATTCCTCAGCGAACTGAACCTGAACCGGCGGAAGCGGAATTAAATTGGCGGCTATCACGGCTCCTCGCTCGGATTCGAATCCCGGCAGAGTGATTTGCTGACCCGGATAAATCCGGTGTGGATCCTGGATACCGTTAATCCCGAGCAATGACTGCTCGGTAAGCCCGTAGCGGGCCGCAATAAGTGAAACCGTATCACCACGGCGAACTGTGTAGATACCATCACGCGGAGCCGCTTGGGCAAGCTCCGCCGGCCGGGAGGAGGCGACATCATCCTGCGGCAGTAACAGTCGCTGGCCTATCTGAAGTCTATCCCGACTAGCCAGCTGATTCAGCGCCGACAGGCGAGAAACACTGGTATGAAATCGGCTGGCGATTACCGACAGACTGTCACCACGCTCGACAACATAGGCTATATCAGGCGTTTGTACATCGAATTTAAAATCACTCGCCACCATAGCCAGCAAGTTGCCCACTGGTATCGCCGCCTCTCTCACTTTCATCACGAAGCCTTTGGGAATTCGTTTATTACCTTCCCATACCACCGGTCGCAGTGCGCGATTATCCTCTTTTAATTGTTCCAGGCTGATACCAATTGAACTGGCGAACACTTCCGCATCGATAAAGGCATCGGTTTCGACTTCTCGAAAATCGGGGGCAGCATTCAAACGCACATCACCAAAATAGCGACGCGCATCATTCTCTACTTGCAGCACCGCAAGGAATTGTGGATAGAAATTTCTGGAAGCAAAACCAAAGGCTCGGCCCTTGTAGTTGGCGATTATCTCTTCAATAGCGCTGGTTTTAGTCTCGCGCACCGCTCTGGCGATGCCGGCGGCGCCATGATTATACGCCGTAAGCGCCAACGGCCAGGAACCCAGGACACTGTAGTTATACTCCAGCAAACTCATGGCCGCATTAGTGGCCATATAGGGATCCATCCTCTCGTCCACGATGTGGTCGATACGCATAAATCGCTGACCGGTGCCGCGAGTAAATTGCCACATGCCAGCGGCCGAAGCACTGGAATAGGCGCCAGGATTAAACGATGACTCGACATGGGGAAGCACCCCCAACTCTATTGGCAAACCTTTTTCTCTAATCACGGTGTTTATATGCGCTCGATAGGCGCCCGAGCGTTGCAGGCCGCTGAGGAAGCGGTCAGATTGCCCCAGTTGCCAACGCACATTGGATGCTGCCGCGCGCAAAGTTTGATTACTCACATCCGCAGGCCAGGACGCCAGGGTTGCGGCCTGACTCTGGCTAAGCTGGTCCCGTTTCCCCGTGGCCAGGGCACGTAAATCTTCTTGAATGGCCACGCGTCTGGATTCTATCGTGCGCCGCTCTAATGGCAAGGAAGTATAAATCACCCCCAGGTTCTGCGAGTCATGCAAAAATCCACTCTGGGTATCAACCTCGGTATAGACTCTCACCCAGAAATTTATCGCGGGCTCTAATTCTGCCGGACGGGGAAATAACTCGCCACTCTGCGCCACAGAATAGGCGGGCAGGAAAGCCAAAAGAGTCAGCACACAGAGGAATAAGGATCGCATAAGAAGGGTATCGGCAAGAAAGCAGATTGCCTGTATTGGTGATTTATTAATTTTTCCTGCTGTAATCAAGATGAAAACCAGCCCCGTTATTAGCATTCAGGATTTACCGGCTAGAACATAGCAATAATGAGCAATATCGCCAAGTGCTATTTCACTCGAGTCTCGACGGGGTTGAAGCTGTGATACAACTGTTTTACCGCAGATTAGGCAAGCCCGCCCATTCATTCAGCGGCTGGAGTTTGGCTTCTCTCTAGCCGGTAGCCGGTAGCCGGTTATTGAAAAGTTCTCAGGCGAGTGCAAGACAGGGCAAGACAGGGCAAGATATGGCGAAAAAGCGGAGTTTACACGGTGTAAATGAGCATTTTGAGCCACGCAATAACGCCGTATTGTGCCGGCTGTGCGTTTTTCAACAGCCTGCTAAGGCAAATTATCAAGCTCAGCACCTTCCTTAACCGGAAGCATCAAGTCTTCACGGGTAACATTCATATAAAGAATGACATTGGAAGCGATATAAATTGAAGAGTATGTGCCAGTCACCACACCGATTATTAACGCGATCGCGAAGCCCTGAGTGGACTCACCACCGATAAACAAGATCGAAAGGAGTACTAGCAGAGTCGTCAATGAAGTAATCAAGGTTCTACTCAGTGTCTGATTGAGCGCGGTATTCACCATCTCAACTGGCGAGCCTTTACGCATGCGCCGGAAGTTTTCCCGGATGCGATCAGACACCACAATGGTATCGTTTAGCGAATAGCCAATAATTGCCAGCAATGCCGCCAGCGTATTGAGATTAAACTCCATGCGAAACACCGAAAAGATTCCCAGCGTAATAATCAAATCATGAGCCAGAGCTACCACGGCACCGACTGAAAATTTGAACTGAAAGCGCACGGAGATGTACACCATGATTATTCCAAGCGCCACCAACATTCCTATCCCGCCACTCTCAGCAAGTTCCGAACCCACCTTCGAACTCACATAATCAGAGCCCAGCAAAGTGACCTCGCTCGAACTGTTGCTGCCTAATAATGCGGCTATTGTTTCGCCCACTACCGCCGCCTGAGCCGCTTGATCGCCAATTGCGACATTCTCATCGACCGCCAATATAACCCTGATTTCTCTGTCCGAGCCGAAACTCACCACTACTGCATCTTCATAACCATTGTCATCCAGGGTTTGATTGACCTCGCTCATCACCACAGATTCGGAATAGCCCAGACGCACCGAAGTACCACTGGTAAAATCCAGCCCGAGTTCCAGCGAATTAACCGCCAGTGAAATAATTGAGATGACTACCAGCGCTGCCGAGGCGAACCCGGCTATCCTGCGCTGCCCCATGAAATCAATTTGTTTTTCTATCGACATAAATTCAATCTATTATTTGTCAAGCGAGTTAACCAGCATCCAGGGTTTCTGAATACATAGCGGAAGGTTTTATTCTATTTTTCTGACCAGCAATCATGCTTGTGCGACCACGGGTTTTATCGACCCACCGATGGAAAGTGTTTTTACCGACTTCCCACCATAGACAAGGTTAATTATTGCCCTGGTTCCAACAATGGCCGTAAACATCGAGGTGATAATTCCAATCATCAGGGTGATGGCAAAGCCTCTGACCGGGCCCGTACCAATCGAATACAATACGGCCGCCACCAGAAAAGTGGTCAGGTTGGCATCCAGAATAGTGGTGAAGGCGCGGTCATAACCTGCATCGATCGCCTTTTGCGGTGAAAAACCATTGGCCAGTTCTTCCCTTATGCGGGTAAAGATCAGCACATTCGCATCCACGGCCATCCCCACGGTTAACACAATGCCGACAATCCCCGGCAGCGTAAGCGTGGCAGGTATGATTGAAGACATCACTGCGATAATCATCAGTATATTCATGATTAATGCGGCGTTAGCCGCCAGACCGAAGACGCGGTAATACGCCGCCATAAACAACACCACCAGAGCGGCGGCCACCTGCACACCTAAAATTCCCGCCTCCTTATTTTCCTGCCCCATGGAAGGCCCGATAACCGATTGCTCGACAATAGTCATTGGCGCCGCCAGCGATCCGGATCTTATCAGAGGGGCCAGGTCACTCGCTTCACGAGGACTCAGTCCGGTAACACTAAACTGACGACCAAGGGCAGAACGAATAACCGCATGCATTATCAGCTCTTTCTCCTCGTAAAATTCTGTCTCCTCTACCTCTTCACCATTTTCATCTATCGAGATAACCGTTCGTGATTTTGTTTCGATCAGCAAGACGTCCATCAGCCGACCCACATTATCTCGGGTTATGCGATTAATCTGATTGCCACCCTGGGCATCGAGATTCAACAATACTTGCGGCTGGCTATTTTGATCGAGAGAATAGACCGCATTACTCACTCTGTCGCCCTGCAGGATAACGTCGTTATCTACGTTAACTGGCACACCTTCATAGGTATAGGTCTCATAGGAGAGACTGGGCGCGCCCAGTTCCGCTTCCAGATGAAACTCAAGTGTCGCGATGCGTTGCAGAATCCGGATCGCCTGAGCAGGATCTTGCAATCCCGGCAGTTCGACAATGATTCTGTCCGACCCCTGCTGTTGTACCGTTGGCTCCGCCACACCCAGTGCATCGACGCGATTCAACAGAGTAGTTCGATTCGCCTGCAGCGTATCTCTTTGAATTTGTAGTGCGGTCTCGGGAGTCATACGCAGATCGAGAATAAATACCCCCTCTGCTTCGCGGCTCTGAATTTGCAGCTCGGGGAAATTGCTGTTTAGCTCGGATCTGGCCTGGCTGCGATCCTCGGTATCGGCAAATCGAACTTCCAGATGTGTATTGCTGACCAGATTCAAGCCGCGACTTCGAATTCTTTGTTCGCGGAGAATGGTTCTGATGTTGCTAAGATTGTCTTCCATGCGTCTTTCTATGGCCGCATCCATATCCACTTCCATGAGGAAATGGACTCCGCCCTGCAGATCGAGACCAAGATTCATCTTGCCGGCACCGATCGCCTGCATCCATCCGGGTGTGGTAGGGGCAAGATTTAGCGCAACAATATAATCATCGGTGAGGGCATCTTCGATCGCCGTCTTGGCACGCAGCTGGTCATCCAGGCTGTTGAGGCGAATATGGATACTCTCGGAATCCACTTCCTCACCGAAAAAATCGACCTGTGCTGCCTCCAGTGCCGTAGTGATAATCGGCATATCGCCAGCCGTCAGCTCGAGAGATTCATGAGATATCTGCAGTGCCGGGTCATCTGGATAAAGGTTAGGCAGAGAATAAAGCAGCCCCCAAATAACAACTAACAGGATGAGGATGTTTTTCCATGCCGGATATTTATTTAACATAGTAATGTCTACCGGCTTGCGCCGCTCTTCTTTCGCCGGTCTGTTGACTAGCGCTACTGTTGACTAGCGTGTCGCTAGATCTGATTGATTGTTCCCTTTGGCAGGGCGCCCGCGACAGAAGACTTCTGGATGTTTAATACAACGCCTTCCGCGACCTCAACAGCGATATAGTCATCACTGACTTTGGTGACTTTGCCCAGCAAGCCACCCGAAGTCATCACTTCATCCCCTTTCGAGATGCCGCTAATCAGTTCCTTGTGCTCCTTGGCCCGTTTCGACTGCGGGCGCCAAAGTATCAGGTAAAACAATAGAAACATGCCCCCGAACAAAATCAGGTTATAAGTCGTACTCGCTTGCCCAGACTCCTGAGCATAGGCTGTGGAAAATAATAGATTCATGAATAATTCTCTCGGAGAAGTAAGATATTTAGCAGACGCTATAAAAGATTCGGGATTGTACCCTTCTTCTATGGGCTTCTATATTGTTTTCGCTCCAGTTTTTCTCTGGTGGCCAGCGCACGGCCTCCCCAACACCTTCAAATATAGTTGGGATTAAAGCTGTAGATTCAAGCCTCTACGCCGGCTTTTTCTGCCAGTTTTTGCTGATCTGACTGAAACTGACTGATAAAGGCGGTCAATCTACCCTGTTCTATGGCCTCGCGCAAACCCGCCATGAGCTGCTGATAGAAATGCAGATTATGGATAGTATTCAGCTGCGCGCCCAATATTTCTCTGCACTTATCCAGATGGTGCAAGTAAGAGCGAGTGAAATGCTGGCAGGTATAGCAGTGGCAGTTTTCATCCAATGGACCCGTGTCCTGACGATAGCGACGATTTCGCAAGCGCAACAGGCCTTCTGAGGTAAACAGATGGCCATTACGGGCATTGCGGGTCGGCATTACGCAATCGAACATATCGATGCCGTGATTGACCGCATGCACGATGTCGGCTGGTGTACCTACACCCATCAAATAGCGTGGTTTATCGGCCGGCATTTGCTCGGCGCACTGCTCTATAACTGCGGCCATCTCCTGCTTCGGTTCGCCGACTGAAAGCCCCCCTAGCGCATAACCATCGAATCCCAATTCCAGCAAGCCCTGCAGAGACTGTTGTCGCAGCGATGCATACATGCCGCCCTGCACAATACCGAACAGGGCAGCGCTATTGTCTCCGTGGGCTTGCTTACAGCGTGCGGCCCAACGTAATGACAACTGCATCG